>ERZ795055.242-NODE-242-length-60195-cov-5.475673_pt1 | contig 60195 bp, 45 predicted proteins | sample MGYA00375139_ERZ795055 | MGnify/ENA primary metagenome ERZ795055 (study PRJEB30184, sample SAMN05720283) | anaerobic digester metagenome | isolation source: active sludge of municipal wastewater-treating anaerobic digesters | place: USA | collected 2015-01-23 ... | reverse complement strand
AAAAACTTTTTTGTACATAAATCTTTGGTACGACATTCCGGATACCTTTTCAATTACAAGTCCCAGAATGCTGTAGCCCAGGTTCGAATATGCCCGGCCTGTACCAGGTGTAAAATGCAGTCGTTTATTAAGTGCAAAACGGATTATTGTTTTAGTGTCGGCGGGTGGCGCCACTCCCATCTTATCTGCTACAAGGGCCGACATAAACATCTGGTCACCATGCCTTTGCGTCCAACCTCCTTCATGGCTCAGCAGATGTCCAACTGTTATTCCGTAAATCCTCTTATCCCTTGGCTCGCTGAAATAGGGATCATTAAGTATACCGTCAGGGCCAAAAACCTTATCAGAAAGTGACAGCTTTCCATCCTCTCTCAGTTTCATTACTGCCACAGCAGTAAGTAGTTTTGATATGCTTGCCACACGGAATTTATAATAAGGTTGAGTAAGAGTCTTTGCAGCAGTGTCAGCATAGCCGAAACCCCTGGAATACACAAGTTTGCCGTCTTTTGCTATAGCAACAGAAGCTCCGGCAATTGACCAGTTTCTCAGAAAGGAATTCACAGTCTTTTCTATACCTGAAAATTCCTTTGCCGAAGAATTATCATTTGTCAGCCTCACATTTCCTGGTGTAAGCTTTTCAGAAACAATAACACTTGTCTCCATCGCACCAGGGTTGAAGCTAACCATCAGAGCCAGAAGAGTAATTATCAGAATCTTCCTGTATTTCCTAATATATCTCATAATAATACTGCTGCAAAAATATAAACAATTTTATTATATGGCATACTGATTCTTAAACATGAATAACAGTTCCCCTATTTTTTTTTAACAAGTCAGGCACAGTTCTTGTTTTGTTATATGACAAAAACTTAACTTTGTCCTATGCTCAGGAAAAGACTATTTACAATATCTGTTTCAATATTAGCAAAACTGATTCTGATTACTTACCCTGCTTTTTCACAGTCTGGTAACATAGCAAACAAAAGTATTTCAGCAGGTAATGATTCAGATGATTACCTTCCATCATGGTATGCAGGAGCTTCAAATTACAACCTTTTTATAGCAGTTGCCGCTGAAAATGTATCTGACATTGAAAAGCTGATTAAGGAAGGAGCGGATGTAAATACATATAATACAGAAGGTGTGACACCTCTCATTCTGGCAGCAGTATTTAATAAACCTGAATCAGTTAAAACCCTCCTGAAATATTCTCCGAAGCTTGATGAAGTGACTATGAATTTTGAGACTGCTCTTTTAATTGCAGTAAAATACAACCTCGACAGTATTGCTGAACCCCTTATAAGGGCAGGAGCTGATATAGATTTTGCCGATAATCACGGAGCCTCTCCGCTTCATTATGCTGCTCTATACGGATACATTGGACTGACTGACATGCTGTTATATTATGATGCCTCAATTGACTCGAAGAGTGATGAGGGTTTTACTCCCCTTCATACTGCTATCCTGGCAGGATACCCCGACATTGCAAGTCTGCTTATAGACAACGGAGCCAACATGGAAGCAAGGGATAATGACGGCGACACACCATTTCTTCTTGCAGCCCAGTACGGCGATACAATAACAATGGAGCTGCTAAACAGCTTAGGAGTCGACATTTTTGCAGTTAACAACAATAAGCAGAATGCCCTGTCGCTTGCAATAACCTTCAACCAGACCGGAGCTGTCAGGTATCTTCTTACTCATTCTGAAAAATGGAAAGAAAGCAGCACTTCCGGGATTGATCCGTATAAGGTTGCATCCGATCACGGCAGACGGGAGATAGCTGCAATTCTCAAACAAAATGGAGTACCTGGTAAAATCACCCACTCAACTGAATTTATTTCAATTACAGCTTCGGGCAGATACACTCTCCATGATTATTATACAGGATTTGCTATGTCGGTAAAAGATCCCTACAGCAACCTGGGACTGCAAATTGGCATCGATACAAAACTATGGCCGACAAGGATAATAATTAAGGAAAGCAACAATTCCTATTATCAGTACTTTGACAAGAGTTCAATGATATACGGAGGCTTATTCAGGGATTTCAATATCACATACAGGGCTGACAGGGCAATCCTGACGTTTACCGCCTCCCTGGCAGGCGCTTACAATTTCGGGAACAAGTTCCGGGGAACCAGCCTTATGCCCGAAACAGGATTCAGGCTTATACCCGGTGCAGTATTAAAGCTGACAAAAGGCCCGGTGTCCTTCTTCTCCGGCTTTGAATACATGAAATATCCTTATTATAAAATAGGTCCTTTATGGATGAGGACAGGAATTTCATTCAACTATATGCCTGAAAGGATGAAGCTTAATATCAAAAAGATAAAATGGAGCTGAGCTGATGAAAAACATATTTAAAATATTCTCCATACTTGCTTTGGCTGTTGTTTTTTCATGCGAAGACAGTAAGTATAACACCAATTGTGATGAATGTGATGAAACGGAACCGGTTGAAGTGGTCATCTCAGCACAACTTAGCAATCCCCATCCTGAAAACGGAGTAATTGTTAAACTTTATGAAGGTAAGCTTGAGGACAAGGTACTATATGATTCTGCAAAAATTTTCTTTACAACTAAATTTGAAAGAAGAGTACCACCTAACAAGACCTATACTGCAACAGCAACATATATTATTGACGGGAAGGAATATACAATTACAGATTCCACCACACCAAGGGTAAAATACACTGAAGACCTTTGCGACAATCCCTGCTACTTCACCTACAATAAAAAGCTGAATCTCAGGTACAAGTATATCAAATAAGGACAAATTAAGCTTTTGGAAATCTGAATAAGGGATTACCCTTCATAGCCATTTCCTTAATAGCAATTATCTCTTTGTCTTTCAAAGGCTTAAGCTTTTCAACCTGACTAAGTGCAATTTTGAATAGATCCATCTGACCCGGTGTAAGCGCAGCAGTTACCGGATGTGAAAGGGTGAACCTCAGCCCCATTCTTATATCTTCAGGAGTTGTAAGCGGCTCATACCAGCATTTCGGATATTTTGACTTATCCGCATCTTTTGGCCATGGACCCCTTGCCATTGCCTTAAGGGCAAGCACTCCCATATTCTTTTGTCTGGCTTTCTCAAGAACCTGAGCTCCGAAATTGCCAGCATACCAGGTCACAAAATTCACCGGATAGAGTATAGTATCAAAATCATAGTTATCCATCATAGCGAGGGCAGCCTCAACTGAGTGGGCTGAAAAACCTATGAACCGTATCTTACCTGCTTCCTTTGCAGCCTGAAAGGTTTCCATGGCTCCACCTGGAGCGAAAATTTTCTCTACATCTTCAATTGTTGTAACTGCATGGAACTGATACAGATCAAAATGGTCAGTGCGCATGTTTTTAAGAGATTTCTCAAGTTCAGCCACTGAATCATTTTTACTTCTCTGTGTTGTCTTGCATGCCAGGAAGACATTTTTCCTGTAAGGTTCAAGTGCTGGTCCGAGTTTCAGTTCAGCATCACCATAAGTTGGCGCCACATCAAAGTAATTGATCCCGGCATCTATGGCAAACTTAACTGAAGCTGAGGCTGTTTCAGGTGTTTCATTCATTACAAGAATACCACCAAAGCCTATTTTTGACAGCATCTCCCCTGTTTTTCCAAGGGATCTTTTTTCAATTTTACCAGCTGTCTCCTTTGTGGAAATAGATGAAAGGTCAGCCGGAAACATCGAAATTGCCGGTGCTGCAATTGCTGTTGTTCTGATAAAATCCCTTCTCTTCATGATTCCTGTGTTTAATTATTATTTTAAATCAAGGAAAAGATAGTAAAATTGCACCTTATTATAAAGAAAAATTGTAAAAAGCATCCAAGAATATGAATAAATCATTGAAAACTATCATTTTCCTTGTCTCAGTTTCACTTTTACAAAACAGCTGTTCAGTTGAAGATTCACGATCGACTGAAGTTCTCGTTATCGGTGGCACTACAAGTGGTATTTCTGCAGCCATTCAGTCGGCAAGATCAGGCGCCGGTACAATTGTTGTTGAGGAAACTCCCTGGCTCGGCGGGATGCTTACTGCCGCCGGAGTCAGTGCAACTGATGGAAATCATTTCCTTAATTCCGGGATATGGAATGAATTCCGCAACCGATTGCGTGTGCATTATGGAGGGGCTGCAGCTCTTGCAACCGGATGGGTGAGCAATACCCAGTTTGAACCGCATACAGGTGACAGTATCTTCAAGGCAATGGCCGGTGAAACAGAGAAACTTGATGTTATATATGGTTATCATCCGGAGAAGATATTGAAGGATGGGAATAAAGTCACTGGCGCAATATTCAGAAATGAAAAAGGCGAAAAGCTTGTTATACAGGCAGATATAGTCATTGATGCAACTGACCTGGGGGATGTCCTTTTTCTTGCCGGTGCAGAATATGACCTTGGCATGGAAGCCGGATCGCTGACAGGAGAGCCAAACGGACCGGACGTGAGCAATAATATTGTACAGGATCTGACATGGGTTGCTATACTTAAGGATTACGGAGAAGGCAACAACAAAATAATTGAAAAACCCGAAGGATATGATCCTGAACTATACAGGGGATCATGTTCTATGACAGTTGATTCAATCCTGATTGATTGTGAGAAGATGCTCAGTTATGGAAAACTGCCCGGGAACAAATATATGATCAACTGGCCCAGGCATGGGAATGACATCTACCTGAATGTAGTTGAAATGAACAGGGATGAACGGTTAAAAGAACTGCAAAAGGCAAAAGCCAGAACACTCGGATTCATATATTATATACAGACTGAGCTTGGCTTCAGCAACCTGGGCCTTGCAGATGATGAGTTCCCGACGGCAGACAGACTGGCTCTTGTGCCTTATCACAGGGAAGGCAGGAGGCTAAAGGGGAAAGTAAGGTTTACAATGAATAATATTGCAGATATCTATTCAGTTAATCCTTTGTACAGGACAGGCATCTCAGTGGGTGATTATCCTGTCGACCACCATCACAACTGTAATCCTGAAGCCCCTGTGATTCATTTTCCTCCGGTTCCATCATTCAACATCCCGGCAGGAGCTCTGATACCAAATAATATTGATGGCCTGATAGTATCTGATAAGGCTATTTCAGTATCAAACCTTATAAACGGATCAACAAGGCTGCAGCCGGTTGTTCTTCTTACCGGTCAGGCTGCGGGGGCAATAGCAGCAAATTGTGTAAAAAACAAGAAAGAACCTGGAGAGATTAACATCCGCGAGGTTCAGCAGACGCTGCTTGATGCAGGAGCATACCTGATGCCTCTTTTTGATGTAAATTCAACAGACAGTGATTTCCAGTCAATTCAGCGCATAACAGCCACCGGCATTTTACAAGTCCGGGGAGAGGCATACAAATGGGCAAACCGCACCTGGTTTTATCCCGATACAACAGTGACTATCAATGAGTTTACCCGGGGCTTGCATCAATATGACAAGAATACTGAAGAAAGTACAAGCACTGAATTACTGAACATGGATAAGCTGTCAGAGCTTTTATCAGCAACGTCAGGACGGGAACTAAGGCCGGAATTTGACAGGATTGTAAAGGAAAAAAATTACAACACAGACGGCAGCGCCCTGGTAAGCAAGAGGCAGGTTGCAGTATTGACTGATATGCTTTTAAATCCTTTTGGCAGCAGGGATATTGATTTTAACGGCAATTACAAATAGCAGGCAACTCTTTCCCTGTAACCTGATCATATTCTAATTACGAATATTCCTATTTGAGAATGATTCCTATTTGAGAATTATTCCTATCAGAGAATTATTTCTATTTGAGAATAATTCCTATTTGAAAACGATTCCTATTTGAGAATGATTCCTATCAGAGAAAATTCTCTTTTAGGAAAATTCCTATTTGAGAATGATTTCTATTTGAGAATAATTCCTATTTGAAAACGATTCCTATGTGAGAATTATTCCTATCAGTGAATTACTTCTATTTGAGAATGATTCCTATTTGAGAATAATTTCTATTTGAGAATAATTCCTATTTGAAAACGATTCCTATTTGAGAATGATTCCTATCAAAGAAAATTCTCTTTTAGGAAAATTCCTATTTGAGAATCACTCATGCTGATTGATATTTAAACCAGGAATGTACCTTTCCTGTACCTGCACAAAATAGCACCTAAAGTGTAAGTTCCAACATCTGGCAAAAAACGTTTTTGAAAAGCGTTTTTTTAACAGACCAACACTCCGGAAGACAAATCTGTCATATCTTTATTACCGGTGAAGCTGTGTAAACAAGCTCCTCATTACGGTAATATACCCTTTCAAGAAACAATCCGCTGGGTGGCGCAGTAAGCTTCGCAGGTATATCTGACTTTGTTTTCAGAAATCCATTTATATCAGCCAGATCCAGTTTACCTCGTCCCACTTCAACAATTACACCGGTCATCCTTCTGACCTGTTTCCAGAGAAAATGATTACCGATAACATGAAATAAAATGAGGTCACCATAATCATACACAGCAGAATGCAGCACCTCTGCCTTATTTGAAGTCTGTTCGCCACTCTCATCGGTAAAAGATCTGAAATCGTGCAGGCCCCTGAATTTCATCGCAGCCTGTTCCATCAAACCTGCATCAAGAGGGTCCTTTATCCACCATACATATTTCTTTCCGAAGGCTGTACGCCTCCTGCTGATCTGATAAATATAGCTTCTGGCATTAGCATCGTGCCTGGCATGGAATTTAGGGTGAGCAATTTCCACATTTTTCACGCTTATGTCAGAAGGCAAACGGTCGTTGATGCCATATTTTATTTTAAGTGGCGGAAGGTCAGTGTCAATTCCGAGGTGTGCCACCTGTCCAATGGCGTGAACACCACTGTCTGTCCTGCCAGCTCCGAAAAGATCTATCTCGCTGCTTCCGAAAAGGTCACGGCATGCATCGAGAATCTCTCCCTGAATAGATTTTCCACCCTTTTGTATCTGCCAGCCTGAATACTTTGTGCCATCATATTCAACCGTAAGTCTGAATTTGCCCATTTTTTATTTTAATATTTCCGACAAAGGTAGGAAAAAAGCGGAAAGGCGGAAAGGCAGAAGGGCTGAAGTGCGCAAAAGCGCAAATATCTGTGGTTATAGCCTTTGAGCCGTTACGCTTCTTCCCTCTTTTGTGAAAAAATTAACAGAACTCTTTGAATTTTGGTTTATATTACTATTTTTGTATATGATATACGAATATATCAATTTATGAATTTCAGCAAAACAGCTTCATATTCCCTTAACATACTTTCTTATATGGCAACGCATGAGGATAGCAAAATGTCTGCCACGCTTCTTCATGAAAAACTGGGAATCCCCTACCCTTACCTTCGTCAGATACTATCAAACCTTTCAAAAAGCGGATTCATTGAGAGCACAAGGGGACGGAATGGCGGATTTGTCTTCAGCAGACCTGTTGATGAAATTACACTTTCAGATATTATCGAAGCTACTGACGGAACCGATGGCTTTTCAACCTGCCTGCTAGGATTCACTGCATGTCCCTTCAATAAGCATTGTGCAATGCATAAGATATGGGAAGATACAAGAAATAATATTATTAAGGTCCTCAGGAACACTACATTAAAAAATATCTCTGAACTCAGATAAATATTTTTATTATTAATTGATATAAAGTTGTATCATTTTTAAACAATCTAAAGAAGGAGGTTATATGGTAGATTCTGAAATGGTCCTGACAGGACAAACACTGGCATATACAAGCTATTGTATTGTCATAATACTGCTTGTAGGCTGGTTCAGCTTTAAGGTTACAGGCAGAGGGGAAGCAATTCCTGTAAAACCAAAACTGTTTTACGCTTTTGTCATTTTTCTTGCTGCTCTGGGAGTGTCGCTCCACATGGTTACATACAACACAATTCCCTGGGCAAAGATGGATCTCAACAGGGATGATTATACTCCCGACAAGACCTTCGTAATAAAGGTGAAGGATCATCAGTTTATAATGCCTGAAGAAAAGCTGGTAATAAATGTTAATGACAATGTGCTGTTCGATGTTCAGTCAGAAGATCTTACTTACGGATTTGGTTTATTCAGGCAGGATCACAGCATGATGTTCCAGATGCAGGTGGTGCCTGGTCACCGGAATGATCTGCTCTGGCATTTCGACAGGCCTGGAACATACACAATAAGATCAACAGAATATTCCGGACCCAGGGGAATAAATATGGTTCTAAAAGATGCGGTGCAGGTTGTGCCGTCCGGATCAGCAAACTGAATATTAATATCCTAAAACCTGACTAATATGAGTTTTATAAATACACTTATGAAAGGCGAAGAAGGCCTGTTTAAGCCTGAATCACTGACACCTATGCAAAAACTTCTTCTAAGGTTTGTTGTTGTCGGACTGATATATTATGGTTTTGTTATAATCGAGGGAATGATAATGAGGATTTATGAGGTGCAGCCTTTTCCCCAGATCACTGAATCACAGTTCTTTGCAATACTTACTGCCCACCCGCTTGTAGGAATTTTCGGTTCAACGTATTCAATCGTATGCGGTGCATTCCTTTTTCTTGTTCCATTCTTAATGAAAAAACCATTATGGAGCATAAAAATGGGTAACTGGACTTTCATCCTGATAACTGTGGGAACCTTTATCTTCTGGTTTGCAGGATTTGTAAGCCACTACTCTCCTCTTTACACTCTTTACTGGCCTCTTCCTGCTGATTTCACTCAGTTCAGCGTATGGGGCGGGACATTCTTTATCCTGGGTATTGCACTTGTAATGGTAGGTACCGCCTTGTTTATAATCAACATATTCAAAACAATAACCTTCACTCCGGAAGGTTGGGAAAAACAGCCTTCAGGAAAACTTCTTGCAGACGCACTTGGTCTTGTGGCAGTTAAAAATCTGTTTTCGTCAAAGAATGAAGAGCATCCTGTGCCGCTTCCGGTGGCAGCTGTGGCAAGAGGAAGTGTCGACATGGCACTTAACACAGCAACTATACTGTTTACCGGCGTACTGATACTTGTTTACATGGTAGCTGCAATACTCGGCTTTGACCTTAAGGAATCGGCAATTGATGCCCTCCTTTATAAAAACTGGTTCTGGTGGGGCCTGGACCTGATCGCTGATGGCCTTGTACTTATTTTTGTCGCAGGAACCTGGTATCTTCTGGCAATGCTTATAACCGGAAAGCCGCTGTTCATGCAGAATATTGCAAGAGCCGCCCTCCTGCTCGAACTTGTTGTTTCATGGACAGTCTGGTCTCATCATTTATTATCAGACCAGGCTCAACCCGGTATGCTGAAAGTGGTTTCAGGCGAATTGGTCACGGCATTTGAACTTATAACACAAGGACTTGCTTTCTTCATTACACTGGCAACTCTATGGAGTGCCAGACCATTGAAGATGACAAATCCTCTTAAGTTCCTGCTTGGTGGACTTCTCGGTTTTGCGCTTGCAGTTCCGGCAGGAATCATGCAGGCTGATGTCGGCTTAAACAGGATACTCCACAACACCCAGTGGGTTGTTGGTCCTCATGTTCATGTTGCAGTGCTTGTGGGACTTACAATGACCCTGTATTCAGCAATCTACATCCTGTTCCCGATTGTGACAAACGGAGCTAAAATGTACAGCCAGAAACTCGTAAATATTCACTTCTGGCTTCACCTCATTGGTGGAATAGGAATGGGAGCTTTTATGGGAATGGCAGGACTTAACGGAATGCTGAGAAGGACCCTGTATTTCAACGGAGAATTCAGCCTTCACATGATCCTGGCTGCTGTTTGCGGATCACTGATGCTCATCGGATTTCTTGCCTTCTTTTACAATATTGTGATGAGCATAGGTATCAAAGGTGTTATAGGAATCTTTACTCCTGCTTCAGTTAATACTAAGGATCTGACTCCTACAGCCTGATAACCTGATATTATTCGCGCAAATTGCGCAGATATGGCATATTTAAAAAATTGAAAGGGTGTCAGCACGGCACCCTTTGTTTTTATGCCTTAACTATAACAGTTTCCTTACCTTATTCCAGTAGATCCTGGTCTTTTTACCGGAGCCATTCCAGCTTTTTGCTATCTTCTCAGGATTATACGGACCAATCTGTGAGGCATAATACAGAAATATCCTTTCTGAAATTTCATAGTCGTATAGATCCCTCATCCGGTAATTACTACCTGTTCTTTCATTGTAATCCCTTAACCGTATTGGTCTTATCTGAAAATAACCCACGGCATCCTCCTCCGGGTTGTATGCAAGTGTGTCATGTCTGGTCTCAACCATGCCAATGGCATTTATAAGCTTCACAAAGGGATTTGCCGGTTCAGCATACTCTATAACAAGGCCGCCTGATACCGGAGCATAGAGATTCAGAGTTGGCAGAATGAAACAGATGATAATAACCATCCTTTTCATCATTGTACTCATTTCCAAATTATTTACAAAGTTCATACACTCCGAACAACAATAAGGCTTTTAGGTTCAAATGTTATTAACAAAAGCCCTGAAATATCTTTAAATCAATAATTGCTATATAATTGTATTACTGTTAATTACACCATTTAAGACTGTTAGTAACTAAACAACATGAAATTTTATCGGGGAATTAGCGAATTTTGATCTTGTAATAGTCACTTTTTTCCGAACTTTAGTACCCGACTTATGTTGTACTATATGAGTTATTAATATAAATACTTTATGAAAAAAGCGTACATGAATCCATATATTGCAGGCACTCTGCTCGGACTTGTTCTTCTGACTGCAATGTACCTGTCGGGAAGAGGGCTTGGCGCCAGCGGAGGCATTAAATACTGCGTTGTTTCAATTGTCGGTGCCATTGACAGGCCTCATGCCGACAACTCCGCTTACTACAGCAAGTATTTCGAGAATGGCAATAAACCGATCAGAAACTGGCTTACCTATGAAATTCTTGGAGTTGTCATAGGCGGTTTTATTTCTGGTGCCATTTCTGGCAGACTAAAACTAAGGGTTGAAAAATCACCATCAATTTCAGTAAGCAGGAGACTCATTTTTGCTTTTCTGGGAGGAGTATTTTTTGTTTACGGGGCCCAGCTTGCAAGAGGATGCACAAGCGGCGCCGCCCTGTCGGGCATGGCTGTCCTCTCTCTTGCCGGATTTGTAACTATGATGGCTATATTCGGTTCTGCCTACCTGTTTGCATGGTTTTTCCGGAAGAACTGGATATGAAAATGGCGGAAGGCAACAGGAAGAAGGGATTGACCGCATGACCGCATGACCAAAGACCAAAGACAAAAGACAAAAGACTAAAGACTAAAGACTAAAGACAAAAAATGGGACCAATAGTAACTTACTCAGGATTACCGGAATCAATTGATTTACTTTTTGCTTTATTAATAGGCATAGGATTCGGATTTGCACTTGAACAGGCAGGTTTTTCCTCGAGCCGTAAACTGGCCGGTATGTTTTACGGTTATGACACAACTGTTTTAAAGGTTTTCTTCACTGCAGCAATTGTGGCTCTTGTCGGATCACAGTTCCTGAGTTATTTCGGCCTGCTCGACTTAAGCCTGGTGTATGTTAATGAGTATTATGTAAAAGCAGCCATTATTGGAGGAATTATCATGGGCGCAGGTTTCATTATGGGAGGCTTCTGCCCGGGTACCGGCCTGAGCGCACTCTCAATAGGAAAGATTGATGCCATGGTCTTTGCCGCCGGAGGACTTGCCGGTGCTTTCCTTTTTGCAGAGACCTATCCATTTATAAAAAACCTGGCTGAAAGTGATTACAAAGGACCTGTGAGAATAGATGAAGCCCTTGGTATTGCACCCGGATTATTTATCCTTCTCCTGATACTGGCCGCTGCAGCAATGTTCTGGATTGCAGAACTGGCTGAAAAGAAATTTGCCCGTCCTGAAATAACCGATAACATATAATTAAAATCATGATAAACATCCGTCAGACAATTTCAATAATCCTTATCGCTCTTGGAATAATACTTGCCTTACTCCCGCTTACAGGCAGCAGGTCATTTACAGCCTCACCTGGAAAGGTACTTTCAGGCATAACAGATGAGAAATCGTGGTTCACTGCTGACCAGGTAGCAAGGTTTATCGCAACCGAAGACACCACAGTTCAGCTGATAGACCTCCGTTCTCCGGAAGAATTCAGCCGGCTTAATATTCCGGGATCTCTGAATATCCCTTATGAAAGTTTTGTCAGAATCGCACCCGGTGTCCTGACAGGGAACAACAGGTACATTCTCTATGCAAACGGCGATTATTATGCAAACAATGCATACACTATTGCAAAAGGCCTGAATATCAATAATGTATATGTGATGAAAGGCGGATTGAACGAATGGTTCGAAACTGTAATGAACAGCAGGTTTTCCGGGGAAAGGATAACAGCAAGAGAAAATGCGCTGTTTGAAAACAGGAGAAAGGCAGGATTGATTTTCACTGAAATAAACAGCCTGCCTGATTCCTTAAAAAGGGCGTATTACCAGGCAAGACAGGTCGGGGCAAAAAAACTGGACGGAGGATGTGAGTAAAAGAGGCGCAGGGCGCAGGGCGCAGGGCGCAGGGCGCAGGGCGAAAGGGAGAAGAGGGAAGTTTTAAACAAAATACTGATTCAGGAAAGAAAGATATGAAAAGATATTTAGTGGTTCTGCTTGTAATAATAACGCTGCTTGCGCTTGTAATAATCAGGGCATCAGGGAAAAAACACTTTCAGCCTGATGCAGGAAAACATGCCGGCAGATCGTATGACATGTCGAATATTGTCACGCATGATATGCTGAATTCAATTGAAGGAAACAAACTTATAATCGCACTCGAAAAAGATGTTATAAAACATATTCCTGCTGAAATTCCGGTACGTTTCATTCAGGCAGATTCAATACTTTATGGTAAAAACCTGGAACTGATCAGGGAGTATGATGGTAAACTTATTCTTGCATCCGGTGATATCGCAATTTCATCCCGAATATGGATGCTGCTAAGCCAGATGGGATTTGAACAGATATTTATTCTTTCAGATGATCCTGAACCGGAGGTACAAAAATTTGAATTCCGGCCCGACACAGCAGTCAGACCGGAATTCTGAAAATCATAAAAATTTAAAACCTATTTTACGGTTTCAAAATTATTGACATCGGCAGATGAGAAGGGAAGCCATGACAAAGCCGTCTTTTTGGCCTGCATCATTTCATACATAAAGCTGTTGTTTCCGTATTTCAGTGTATGTGCATCATATCCGAACAGTCTGAGATAAGCTGTAGCAAAAGCCGAATTATGTCCTGTACCGCAATAAACAACAACGGGTTTGTTAAATGGTATAGATCCCATCTCTTCAGGGAAACCGAGTGTTCCATCGGGTTTATAGCGGAATGCACCTGGAATATGTCCGTCTTCATATTTATCCTTCCTTTCAAGATTTATAACATAATATGACTGAGGACTTGAGAAAACTTCATCAGCAGTTATAAGGACATTATTTATTCCATCGGCAAAAACCTTTCTGAACCGTTCGGTACTTATCTCAGCTCCTGTGGCAAGACCTGTTTTCAGCTCAGGCAATGCAAGGGGGACTGATCGTTCATGCACAACTGTATCGAGCTGAGACTCATACTTGCCTGAGAGGCCTTTGAGCCAGCCATCTTTTGCAAAAGAATCATTCCAGGCCGACATACCCCAGCGCATGGCGAAAACATTACCATATCCCATGAGCCTGAGAAGACAGGTTGTATAGGCTGAAAGTTGTCCATCGTCACAGACAATTATTATTTTGTCATACTCAAAAGGTTTAATGCCTGTTTCAAACCAGGATGGCAGATCCTCAAATTTCCTGTTTACTGCACCCTTAATATGTCCTGATTTAAAGGACGTTGCAGCCCTGAGGTCTACAACAAGCTGGTTCTTGCCCAGATTATCATGTACAATTGAAGCCTTGATTAGTGAAGGATAAACCTGGCTGTTTACATAATCCCCGTTCTCCTCCAGGTCTTTTAAAAGCATGGATGTTTCATTACCAACGGTAACAACAGGTTTTACTGCGGCAGTCTGTGGTTCCTCAGCAGGCTGTTTGCTCTCCTGCCTGTTCCCTGAACATGAAACCAGAAAAACAGCCAGAACAGTCAGATACAATGAGCTTATCAATATTCTTTTCATATAGTTCGAATTACATGCACTAAAGCTTAACCTGGACCCGGTCCTTGTCGTATGTAATTGTTTCAACGCGGTTTCCGAGTTCATCATACTTATGCTCGGTTATTGCAACTCCGTTATTCGGGTCATTAATCAGGTTCCTGTCCTTGTCGAGATTTCTTACTTCAACAAGAGCTCCGTGTTCATCATATTTATTCTGACTGACAGGAACGTTTTTTCCTCCAAGGTATTCGTTATCCTGATCAAAATATGCTGTTTCAAGTACATAGCCATTCTCATCAACCTTTCTTTCGAACCTTGACCAGCCCCAGTAAAGATTTGACATCTGTCCTATTACATTGAAAACTTCAAATTTAAGCATATCACCTTGTTCATTTGGGGTGAATGAAAAATACGATACACCTATATCACCGCAGTTCTCAGCTGTACAGTTATAGAGGGTATCAGCCATGTAGTTAGCCATTCTTGTAACATATCCCTTATCGTTATAAGAAAACCTGAGCTCATAGAAGGGACAGAAGGGATTCATTACAACTTCCACATTAGCAAGGTTATACCTTTGCTCCCTTACCATTCCGTCAGGAAGAACTGACCACACCCATGAATGAATCTTATTCCTGTTTTCAACAGGTGAACCATCCTTTCCAAAAAACTTCAAACCGGTCCGGTTTCCTTTATCATCAAGCGTATATTCAGCTGTAAACACACCGGCTGATTCAATCTGTTCATTTTCCTTATTGAAATACCTCTTTATCTGCTTGTTATCCTTATATTCATAAGCTATTTTTGCAGCGCCTCCCATTGAAGAATAGCCAAGCAGCACGTTATTCCTGTTGAATTCAACTGACGACAGCCTGCCAGCATCATCATAGGTGAACTTGTAATTGTTAATTGATGCAGCCTCACCGGCTGTAAGCGGGTGAACACCTTTCTCGGTGTCGTAAGGTGTCTCACTGAACTGAAGGCCCCTGTAATATTCAACACCTTTTTTTACTTCCTTTTTGTCACCTCCGCCGGAGCATGAAACTAAACTGAATAAAATTCCTGAAAGAAGGAATACATGTAAGAACAATTTGCTGATTTTCATATTTCTGCTGTTTAATTAAAGTTACTCAAAGATATTTAAGATTTTGTCCGACAAAGTCGTACTCATGAAAAAATAACAGACAAGCCGCGAAATTGTTCAGGGAAGAGTGTCTCTTCCTTTTATATATTCACTGCTCGCTTAGCCTTTGAACCTTTGCACCATTTAACATATATTTGCTTAAACAACCCGGACAACTATGGAAACTTCATTTTACGACTCAGGATTCTTCAGCTATGTGCTGATGCCGGCTCTCATTTTCCTTGCAAGGATCTGCGACCAGACAATAGGAACAATGAGAATTATTTTTGTTTCAAAAGGTAAAAGGAACATTGCTCCCATCCTTGGGTTCTTTGAAGTTCTCATCTGGATAACTGCAATAAGCAAGATAATGCAGAATCTTGACAATTATATTAACTATGTTGCCTATGCAGCGGGCTTTGCAACAGGAAATCTTGTGGGTATGATTATTGAGGAAAAACTTGCAATGGGCATTCAGATGGTAAGGGTATTTGCAAGTGAACGCGGTCAGGAACTTGTCAATTTACTTAACAGTCAGGGCTATGGAGCCACAGTTGTTGAAGCCCATGGCGCCCGTGAAAAAGTACATCTCATTTATACTATAGTTCACAGGAATGAGTTGAATGAAGTAATAGAGGTAATTAAAGAATTCAATCCGGGTGTTTTCTTCACTATTGAAGATATTAAAGCGGCAAACGAAGGCATTTTTACTGCACAGAAGCAAAATGCATTTTCTAATTTCAGCTATATACTCAGGAACTGGAGAAAGGGTAAATGACGAATGTCTTTATTTGTTTAAATTCGCACAAAAAAATTATATGTCAGAATACAGAAACCATCCGCTCTATAAGGCCTACACAATTGATACAATGATGAACTCAGTATGGGAATTCTATAAAAAGAACTTCCTTGTGCTCTTTATTGTCTCCCTCCTTTTTGCCCTGACATCGCAGTATTTTTCATCACTTATGATGATCGACCTGAGCAGCATACAGTCAGAAACAGATCCAATGGTACTTCTTGAGAAACTGAAGGAATTCATGGCGCCGATGGCAATATTGTCACTGATAAACCTGCTGTTCTCAGTAATAATTCAGCATTACATCATAGTCAACCCAGTTGATACTGATAATAATATCCTGAAATCATTTGTAAGGTCACTTAAATATTACATCCCTTTTCTGATCCTTATTATCCTGCTCTCATTTGCCGGTGCGATAGCAATTGTTCTCGGATTGTTTATGCTTGTCGTGGGAGCTTTCTTCGCCGCGATCTACATTGCTGCAATTTACCTTTTCATTCTTCCGGTGATGATTGTTGAAGGCACTGATATCGGAAGCACGATAAACAGGGTATTCGCATTGCTTCACCGCAGATTCTGGACTAATTTCGGATGGGTGGCCGTTTTCATCGCAATGCTGCTCGTTATTTCAATGGTTCTTTCAGGTCTTATCCTCCTGCCCTTCTCTGCTGATTTCTTAAAAACAATCATAAATCCTGAAAATGCTTCAGAAGTGGCTGATGTCACAAAAAGCCCGCTGTATTTTATACTTACTTCACTTGTTAATGCCCTGACGCTTCCTCTTATGCCTGTTTTTTCTGCAATTTTATACTTCAATGCCAAAGCCGCTGAAGACAAAAAGCAGCAGGATTATCTCCCTGGCAATGATGAAGGCAGAGTTAAGGTTGAAGACCTGTATGCCAAGCCATATTCTGACGGACATCCGGATAATCCTGAGAATAAGAAGGATGGGGTCAATTAAAGGCGACAGGCGAAAGGAAGAAGGCTACAGGCTACAGGAAGAGAGACTGCATGACCGCAAGACTGAATGACCAATAATTAGTTCCGCGGGGGTTGGTATTTTACTTATTTTTAGTAATTTTGATTGAACCATTCGAAGAAACCGGCAACCTAAGCGCTCAACCATGGTATTCAGAAGATTCAGATTAATTATTGCATTACTGATTTTATTCAACTTTTCCGGCATAATTGCCCAGCAGGCATATACTGATATCACACCTGATGAAAAAACGGAACTGTTTTCTGACAGCTTTGACAGCAATTCAAATAACTGGATTACAGATAATTATTGGATCACCGGCAGTTTTTCAGAAGGCGCTTACAGGATAGTATGCAAAAATTACAGGCAGCAATCCGGTCTGTCGTTTATTCCTGTTCCGCTTGAGTTAAACAGTGATTTTGAGATAGAAGGTTCTTTTAAAATTGAATCAGGAACAGGAGCATTGATTTTCGGACTTACCGATGATTTTGAACACTTCAGGGTGGAGATCGATCCAAAAAAGAATCTGTCAATAATACACGATATGCCTTCAAAGGGCAGGATTGACATACTGTTCTCAGGAAAAACCGGACTTGTCAATGAAAACGGGACCTTAAATAAGATCACTGTCCGGAAGACAGGCAATAACTGGTATTTCTTTATTAATGATATACTTTTCCGGGAACTTAAAAGCCTGACTTTAAATGGAAATAAAACCGGATTCAGTGTTAGCCTGAAGTCTTCGATAGCTGTGGATAACCTCAGTGTTTCAGCGCTAAAGATCGTAACAGAACCACTGCTTGCAGAGAAAACACAGAATGTTCCTGAAGAAAGAACAGTTATTGCAGGTGTTCCTGATGGAAAACAAATATCTGACAGTGCAAAACCTGCTGACCTGAAGCCAGTTGCAGTCATACCGGAAATTACCTGGGTCAGTCCTTCCGGTACAAATACTTCCCTTGAAACATATTCTGCAAGAGTCAGGATTAAGGTAAAATCCGGATCAGAGCTGCAGTCGGCTCTGTTCTATGTAAATGGTTCCTCAAAAGGAGAAGGTGAAATGCGGAGTTCACTCGATGAACCCGGCAGTTTTATTATTGAAAAAACTCTTGACTTCATTCCCGGATCAAACAACATTTACCTTGTTGCTACGAACAGCCTTGGATCAACTAAATCAGATCTGAGGTACTTTACAAATCCACAGGCTGAACCTCCTGATATAAAATGGGGCAATCCGGTCAGTGCCAACTCTATTGTAAACACTGAAGTATTCAATATGGAGGTTTGCATAAAATCGCTTGCTGAGCTTCTGTCGGCACAGGTTCTTGTGAACGGTTTGCAGGTCAGCGCTGCCAAGGTATTTCAGAAATCAGAACTTGAAAACTGCAGTTATATATGGAAACCCCAGATAGTATTAAAGGAAGGTGACAACAGTGTTTATATAATCGCGGAAAATATTGCAGGAAGCACAACTTCTGAAAACAGGGTTATCAGGTTCAGCAAAACAGGAAGCGAGAAAAGGCTCGCACTGATATTTGGCAATTCTGAATATAACAACGGTACCAGCCTGAGAAACCCGGTGAATGATGCAAATCTTATTGAAGCAACACTTAAGGATCTCAATTTTGAGGTTCTCAAACACACAAATGCCGGCAAGGCAGAAATGGAGAAAGCCCTTGTTGAATTCACGCAGAAACTGCCATATTATAATGTTGCTCTGTTTTATTATGCCGGACATGGAATACAGGTTGACGGGGTAAACTATCTGATCCCCACTGACGCAGTTATTGAAGAAAAGACCTCCTGCAAATGGGAAGCAGTTTCAGTAAGCGACATAGTAGGTGAATTTGAGAAATATCCTGATAACATAAACATTGTAATACTTGATGCCTGCCGCAATAATCCATTCAGGTCGTGGGTAAGGGGAAATGAAGCAGGATTCAGGTTCATTTCAGATGTCAGCGGTACAATTATCGCCTATGCAACCGCTGAAGGAGCAACAGCTGCTGATGGCTCAGGGGCAAATGGTTTGTACACCGAAGAGCTTGTAAAACAAATGCTTATAACCCAGCCGGTTGAGAGCGTATTTAAGAAAACAAGGGTTCAGGTGGAGCAGAAAAGCAAGGGAATGCAAAGTCCGCGGGAATCATCAGGATTGAGGGGTGAGTTTTATTTTAAAAGATAAATACATTTATTGTTAATATTTTCACAGCAGGGTGAGTCTGTTACTTAATTATATATCAGTGAAAGTCCGGCTTTCAGTATTTTTCATCTCTGCTGCTTTGCTTTTAGCTGTTACAGCTTCATCCTCACCAGCGGACGGGCCGAATGTTGTTGGTAACCCCAGTGCAACATCAAGACATTCAGGGAATGACAGGAACCAGCAAAGATATTCACTGTATTTTTCAATCAGCGTAACCGACCCACAGGGACCATCTGATATAGCTTCTGTTGTCGTGACAGGCCCCACATCTCTTACTTATAACCTGACTGATCCTCAGACAGATGGAAGCTGGGATTTGTGGACGCAAAGCTACGAAACAGCTCCTGCAACCGGGACCTATAAATTCAGAGTGACTGACAAAGCAGGGAACTGGATTGAAGCCACAGATAATATTACAGCAATACTTGATTACCCCCGGAATGTCATTCCTTCTCATTACAGCTTAATCTCTTCCCAATCACCAGTGTTCACATGGAATGCTGTTGCAGGTGCAAGCGGATATAATATTGTTGTTGCTGATGTCAACGGGAATCCCATCTGGTCAAAAAACGGATTTAGTGCAACATCAGTTACCTTTAATGATGACGCCACAGCCACTTCATCATTTGCAAACGGAGGAACTTATTACTGGGAAGTCAATTGTTATGATTCTGACGGGAATACAGGCGAACAGGATTACTGGATAACATTTATATTTTCAACAAATTCATCAGCACCTTTTCTGACTGATCCTTATGTCCGTTCTGCGCATTACGGTGATGACTATGGCAGTCAGGAATACAGGCTTCAGCTGAATATACGCGTACTTGATCCTCAGGGATTAAGCGACATAGCCTCGGTCAAGGTAACAGGTACAGGTGGTTCTATATATACACTCACCGATGACAATGCTGATGGATATTATGATTGCTGGTTCTCAAACCTTTCAGCGGCACCCCAGGCCGGCACTTATATTTACAGGGCCACAGACAAATCAGGTAACTGGACTGAAAAGACATCTACATTATCCGGCACACTTGATTTTCCTTCTAATGTTAGTCCCATTAACAATGCTGTGCTTAATACTGCAGCGCCTGTATTTTCATGGAATACTGTATCAGGGGCAGTAAGGAATGAAATATGGATAAATGACATAAATGGAAAACTTATATGGGGAAGATGGGATATGACAGCCTCAACTTCTTCTGTAACATTTAATTATGACGGACTGACCACAGAAGCTTTGAAGGAAGGGATGCTTTATACCTGGGTTGTAAAGGCAAGTGATGACAACAACAATTATGGAGAACACTATGGCCGGCAGTTTGTCTTTTCAAGTGATATTGCAAAGCCCCTTATCGGAAATCACAATGTTGTCACTTATCATGGCGGCGACGATCTTGGACATGAAGAATGGGGCTATGACTTATGGGTTGATATAGCTGACCCCCAGGGTTCAGGAGATATTGCCAGTGTTATCGCCACCGGTCCTGATGGGACGACTTATGCTCTTTCTGACCCTGAAAATGACGGCAGGTTTTCAGGATGGCCAAGGAGTTCTTCACAACTCCAGCTCGGGCAATGCCAGTTCAAAGTTACTGACAAATCGGGAAATACAGCCACAGTGTCTGATACCCTGTATGCCTGGATTGACTATCCCAGGAACCTTTTACCTGCCACTAACCATGTTTCAACAAGTGCTACTCCTGTTTTCAGCTGGGATAACGTACCGGGAGTAACTCATTATCAGCTATATGTAACACCCAACGGTCAGCCTCCTTCCTGGGGAGGTTCAAATATATACAGCACAAACACTGTGACTTACAACTTCGACGGAACAGGCCAGAACCTTAAGACAGGTACAGTTTATTACTGGGATCTCAGATCGTTTGATTCCAAGGGTAATTATGGTTATCATAATGGAAACTCATTAATCTATTCCACAAACGGAAATGCCCCTGTTCTTCTGAATACAACTGCCAATTCAGGACATTATGGTACTGACAATGGAGAAGAGAGCTACTACCTTCATTTCTCAACTTCTTCCTTTGATCCACAGGGCACTGCTGATATTGCGTCTGTTATTGTAACCGGCCCCGACCAGAAAACATATACTATGACCGGCAATAACGAAAAAAGTTATTTTGACAACTGGTTTGCCATAACAAGCGGGATACCGGTTCTGGGTCCATATAAATTCAGAATAACAGACAAGTCGGGAAACTGGACTGAAATGACAAAAAATGTTATGGCTGTACTGGATTATCCAAAAAATATTACGCCTCTGCAGAGTGAAGTAGTAAATACTCCGGAACCAGAATTCTCGTGGAAAAAAGTTGAAGGTGCAACAAGATATACAATCAGGGTAACAGATCTGACCGGAAAAGCAGTTTGGGGAAAGGACAATTTCACCGATACAACTGTTGTCTACAACTCTGACGGTACTGCTTCAGAGTCACTGAAAAACGGATATATATATTCATTCACTGTCTATGCCTATGATGCAGACAATAATTTCGGTGAACAAAACAACAGAGTATTTTATTATTCCACAAGTACAGTAAATCCGGTAATGATTTGCAGTTACTTCCGTTCTCGGCACTGGACTGATGGCAGTTTAATTGAGTGGTGGGGGCTCGATGGCCAGATAAATGTATCTGATCCTCAGGGAGCTGACAATATTGACTCAGTATGGATTGAAGGACCCGGACAATACCACAAGAGACTTTTTGATAACGGGATTAACGGTGATGGCACGGCAAATGACAGCCGGTATACTCTTTCAACAGGTACTACAGTGCCTGTACTTAAAGGTGTTTACACTATAAACAGCTGCGACAGGGACGGGAATAAAGTTTTTTTAAAGGATACAATTATTAATGTTCTTGATTATCCTAAAGGACTAAATGTCAAACATAATTCCATTGTTTCTGTTAATGATTTTCCTGTTTCATGGAATACAATTACAGGTGCAACCCGCTGTGAAGTGTCTGTTTATACTCCAGACTGGAGCAGGACAATGTGGTCCAGCGGAAGAATCCCCGGTCTGCTGTCGACAAAGTACAACAAAGATAACACAGGCACAGCCCTTGTTGATGGCGACGCTTATGTCCTTGTTGTAAGAGCTGACGACGGAGAGGGTGGAAATGAATCGGAAATCGGCAATATAAAATTTGTTTACAGAATCGACGGACGTCACACAATCTTTGTTGATACATCAAATACCTCAGGTACAGAGTACGGAACAAAACTAAAACCCTATAACACTCTGATAGAAGCTATTGAAAGAACAATAAGTGCAGACACAATTATGGTTGCACCGGGAATTTACCAGGGAGGAATAGACAATATCGGGGAGATTACACTTAAAGGCAGCGGTCCTCTTAAATCGATAATCAGGGGAGGTCACCTGAACCTTGTTTCTTCAAATACCACTTTAAGCGGTTTCAGTATTACGGAATCGGATCAATCGGCAGTTCTGGTCAACGGAGATTCTAATATAGTTATAGTCAATAACATAATTGCAGACAATGCCGGCCATGGCATTGTAAGCGGGTGGCATGGAAAACCATCAAAAAAGATTGTAATAAGAAATAACACTATAGTTAATAATCTTTGGAATGGCATTTCAATAGAAAGGGACCAATCTGAGGCAACTATCCTTAACAATATTATATCGCATTGCGGATCAGGTATTTCAGTAAGCACGAATAATATAATCAACAACAGCTTTAATATTGTTTATGGCAATAATAATGCTTATTTAAATCTCACTGCCGGCCAGGGCGACATTGATAAGGATCCCCTGTATACTGACAGACAAAATAAAATTTATACCCTCACTGCAGCCTCACCTGCAGTAGATGCAGGGGACCCTGACCAGGATAAGGATTTAAAAGAATGGATCACTGATCCGGATGACAGGGACCCTGACACAACAAGGATGGATATGGGTGCAGTATTCCTTGACCAGAGACTATTGGTTCCTGATGCTCCTGTGAACCTGACTGCAATTTCGTGCAACGATCTGGTAACACTGAAATGGAATAAAAACAGGGGATTATATTTTAATAAATACAGGATATACTCCGGACCGGATGCAGATAATATGGTCAGAATTGATTCAACATCAGGTGGTATTACAGATACAGTTAAAGTAATTGCCGGCCTTACTCACCTTCAGACCTACTTCTTCAGGATTTCAGCAGTGAACAAGGGCGGAATGGAAAGCAGTTATGGTACTGCAGGCTCAATAAAAGTACAGACAGGACTTGTACCACGCATAAAATCAAAATGGTCTGGTGATATCCTCATTTGCTATAATCCGGGCGATTCAGTTGTCAAATACCAGTGGTATAAAAACAGCCTCTCTGTATCGGGAGCCGTTTCACAGTACTATGAGGCTAAGAAACAGAGTGGTGTCTATACTATCCAGACTACAGACAAAAATGGCTGTGTAAATACTTCCAGATCCCTGACCCTTTCAGGTGCAAAATCGATTGATGTTTTTCCCAATCCCGCAAAAGGTCCTTTTATCCTGAAGCTTAGCAGTATGCCAGAAGGGAATGTGAATATTTTTATTACTGATACCTACGGCAGGAAAATTAAAGAAATAAGAACTGTAATAACTGACAATGAGCCGATTAAGGAAATAAGTATTTCCGGTTTAAGTACAGGCATTTTCTATATCAATGTTTCTGACAGTAATAATGAATATTCTGTTACTAAAGTAATAGTTTCGAAATGAGGTACGAAAGGAACATACTGATTGTTACTATCCTGCTGCTTTCTGTAATCTGCAGCGGACAGGGAACAGATATGGGCCGTGAATTGAAGCCGGGTGTGTTCTTTGGTATTACTGCAGGAACAATTAATTCCGACCTGGTTCATACTAGTTCATTTCAGCTGATAAACAAGGAAGCATCTGTAAAATCATCACTGTCAGGCTCAATTGACTTTGGTTATATGGTCTCAAGAGTGTTTGGGATTAAAACTGCCATAGCCTTCAATACCTACAAGGCAAGTTTGCAGCTTGATACCTATACAGATGCCTTTAACCTTAAGGATGATGAAAATGAAACTTATGAACTCAGGGTAACGGGCTCAGATATTACAGAAAATGAATCAGTTAAATCATTAAGGATACCAGCCGGGATAGTCCTTAATATTCCAATATCAAAAGTTATTATCCTCTTTGCCGAACCTGAAATAGGAATATCTCTCCCCATGGGAACAAAATTCAGCAGTACAGGACAATTTACCTATAAAGGATACTATTCCGAATATAATGTACTCCTTGAGAATCTTCCAAACCATAAATTCTACACAGACAAGGCAATAATAACCGACGGCATGCTTGAATTGAAAAAGCTCTGGACTAATGTATCCGTTTTCGGAGGATTAGGCATTTCCATCAGCAGAAAAATTCAGGTAAAAGCCGGAGTAAAATATCTGAAATCACTATCCGGACTGTCAGACAATGTTACAGATGCTAAATTTCATCTCTCTCCATCAAGCGGAGAGGTAATAAGCCTGTCAGAAAAATCAACTGCTATTGAAACCCGATATCTGGGATTCGGAGTATCGTTACGTTACTTTATTCACAGGTAGGTAATATCCGATAGGTAAGAATTATTAAAGATCATTCTCACCCTTCACATACCCGAAATTCGCAAGTATTCCCCCGTCAACATAAAGGATATGTCCGTTTACAAAGTCGCTTGCCTTTGATGCAAGGAATAATGCTGCATTTGCCACATCATCCGGGGTACCCCATTTCCCGGCAGGTGTACGGCTCATTACAAGGTCATTAAAGGGATTGCCCTTCTCTCTCAGTGGACCGGTAAGCTCAGTAGCAATATAACCCGGACCGATGCCATTAACCTGGATGTTGTACTTCGCCCATTCAACACACATATTCCTTGTAAGCATCTTCAGACCTCCCTTCGCAGATGCATAGGCAGCAACACTCCTGCGACCATATTCGCTCATCATCGAACAGATGTTAATAATCTTGCCAGACTGTTTCCGGATCATTCCGGGCACAAGCCTCTTTGACACCAGAAATGGTGCAATGAGATCAATATCAATAACTTCCCTGAAATCCGACACAGGCATTTCAAGCATCGGGATACGTTTTATAATTCCGGCATTATTTACAAGTATGTCGATGCTTCCATATTTCTTTTCGATCTCCGAAATACCGGCATCAACGTCCTTCTCATTTGTTACATCAAATTTAAGAGTATAGACTTCCAATCCTTCCTTTGAAAATTCTTCATGGCAGCTCTTAAGCTTGGCCTCACTCCGGGCATTAACACAAACTTTAGCTCCGGCCTTTGCAAGAACTTTTGCAATAGCCAGTCCGATACCCTGTGTACCGCCTGTAACAAGAGCTGTCTTTCCTGTTAAATCAAATAATTCTGTCATAATACACCCCTAAATCCCCCAGGGGGACTTTAAATCTAATATATTTAAGATCCATTTTTTTACCCCTAAATCCCCCAAGGGGGACTTTAAATCCGTTGTTTTACGATTTCTTCAATCTGAATAATAACTTTTTCAATATTAGTGATTACTTCTTCATTTTTAAATCTTATGACTTTTAAATAGTATTTCTCAATTTCCGCTTCTCTGCCATCATCATACTCAGCCTGACCGTCATGAATTGGCCCATCCAATTCAATAACCAATCTGGCTTTATGACAGTAGAAGTCTGCGATGAAAATATCAATCGGATGCTGTCTTCGAAATCTCAAACCTAAAAGTTGATTATTATTAAGTCGCTCCCACAATAATCTCTCAGCTGTAGTCATATTCTTCCTCAACAACCTGGCATTTTCAAGTATCCCGGGTTTTGCTTTGAAATACATCTGTTTATCCAATTCTTTCATCTTACGCTCTTTAAGCCCCCCTTGGGGGGTTTGGGGGTGTTACTTTAATGTATCCGGAGTTCTTACATCCATATCCCCGTAATCGAGGTTCTCCCCTGCCATTCCCCATATAAATGTGTAGTTTGATGTTCCGGCAGCGCTATGTATGCTCCAGGCAGGTGAAAGAACAGCCTCCTCATTCTTCATCCATATATGCCGTGTTTCATCAGGCTCACCCATAAAATGACATACAGCCTGTTTCTCAGGTACTTCAAAATAAAAATAGGCTTCCATTCTCCTCCCGTGAGTATGCACAGGCATTGTGTTCCAAACACTCCCTGACTTAAGCTCGGTCATGCCCATCTGAAGCTGGCATGTCTGTAACACACTGTTAACAAGCAGTTTATTCACCGCCCTGTGATTTGATGATTCAGGATTGCCAAGAACTGCAATATCTGCCTCACCCCGGGTAATCTTTTTTGCAGGGAACGGATGATGTGCCGGAGCTGAATTGAAATACAGTCTTGCAGGCTTTTTCTTATCGTCTGAGCTGAAATATACATCCCTGGTGCCCATACCAAGATAGAGAGCTTCTTTATATTTAAGCTTGTATGTCACTCCACCGGCTTTAATTGTTGCATCACCCCCGACATTGATTATTCCTATCTCTCTCCTATCAAGAAAATCCTTTGCCTTAAGGTCATCTGTAGCTTCAAGCTTTATTTCTTTTGTAACAGGAAGAGCTCCACCGACAATTAGTCTGTCGTACATTGAATACACTATTTTAATTTCATCATTTTCAAATAAATCCGAAATTAAAAATGCCTTCCTGAGCTCATCAGTAGTATATCGTTTTGCATCACCGGGATGCACTGCATGACGTAATTCGCTTTTCATTTTCATTTTTCCTTATAGCACAAACTTATCACATATTTCTTGATACTGTGAAGTGTTATTCATATTTTCGTTACCTGTTTTACAGCATCCACAGTTACTAAACACTGAGTTATGAAACACTTCATAAGTGAGAATTTCCTGCTGAACAATGACACAGCCTCCAGGCTCTATCATAATTATGCTGAGAATAAGCCTGTTATTGACTTTCACTGTCACCTGTCGCCGGCAATGATAGCTGATGACAGAAAATTTGAGAACCTCACAAGAGCCTGGCTTGAGGGTGACCATTACAAGTGGCGGGCAATGAGGATAAATGGTATCTCAGAAGAGTACTGCACCGGAAACAAAAACGACCGTGAGAAATTTGCCAGATGGGCTGAAACAGTACCAGCTGCTATCGGAAATCCTCTCTATCACTGGACCCACCTTGAACTTGCAAGATACTTCAGCATTAATGATCTGCTCTCACCTGCAACATCAGCACATATTTATGACAAGGCGTCTGAAATGCTGAATTCACCGGAATATTCAGTGAGAAATCTTCTCAGAATGATGAAAGTGGAAACTGTTTGCACAACTGACGATCCGGCAGACACACTTGAGCACCATATTAAGCTGAAAGGGACCTTCAGTATAAAAGTTCTGCCCACATGGAGACCAGATAATGTAATAAAAATTGAAGACGGAATTAAATTCAGGGATTATCTCAAAAAGCTTGAAGCCGCATCAGGTATAAGCATCAGCAGTTTTAAAAGACTCACGGAGGCTCTTGATAAACGTCACAGCTGGTTTAATGAAAATGGTTGCAGGCTTTCAGATCACGGGATGGACAGATTCTATTTTGCAGCATTTACAGCATCGGAAGCTGAAAGCATTTTTACGAGACTGCTGAAGGGGGAAACCATATCTTACGAAGAAGCTGAAAAGTACAAGACCGCCATCATGACTGAATTGTGCCGGATGAACCACAGAAGAGGCTGGACTCAGCAGTTCCATGTGGGTGCAATAAGGAATAACAATGAAAGGCTCTTCGCAAAACTTGGTCCTGATACGGGCTGGGATTCAATAGGCTCGAACCAGGACGCATATAAAATGTCGAAATTTCTAAGCTCACTCGATCTGACTGATCAGCTTGCAAAGACTATCCTGTATAACCTCAATCCTGCCGATAATGAGATGATGATAACAATGGCAGGCAACTTCAACGACGGCACTTTCCCCGGAAAGGTACAGTATGGAGCAGCATGGTGGTTCCTGGATCAGAAAAACGGAATGGAGAAGCACCTTAAAGACCTGGCTTCACTTGGTCTGCTGAGAAGGTTTGTTGGTATGGTCACCGATTCAAGGAGCTTTCTCTCCTATCCAAGACATGAATATTTCAGAAGAATACTTTGCAACTTCATTGGAGAAGAAGTGGAGAAAGGCCTTATTCCTGATGATGATGAGTTATTGAAACCGCTCATTGAAGGAATTGCATATAATAATGCTAAAGAGTTCTTTGGATTTTAACCTCATCCCCCAACTTACAGAGGACCTCATCCCCAACCCCTTCTCCCGGGGGAGAAGGGGAGCCGTCTAAAGAACTGAAATTCTGTATAATAACAAGTCCCTCTCCCCCCGGGAGAGGGATTTAGGGTGAGGTAAAACAAAGGGAGAGGGATATAAGCAGAGGTAAAACTAATAGAGAGGGATTTAGGGTGAGGTAAAACAAAGGGAGAGGGATATAAGCAGAGGTAAAACTAATAGAGAGGGATTTAGGGTGAGGCAAAACTAAGAAAAAGGGATTTAGGGTGAAGCTGACAACAAATAGAAACGCAGAGTAATTTAAGACAAACAAAAAAAGTTACTATAGTTTAAATACAAAATATTAGAATAATGAATGAACTTAATTTAATAGGAAAAACAGCAGTTATTACCGGCGGTGCAGGAGTAATCTGTTCGGTAATGGCAAAGTCATTGGCAGCTCAGGGTGTTAAGACTGTCATCCTTGATCTGAACAAGGAATCAGCAGAAACAGTAGCTGCCGGTATTGAAAAGGAATATAAAATACCTTCTTTTGGCCTTTCTGCCAACGTACTGGATAAGGCATCACTTGAGTCTGCACTTGAAGAAATAAAAAAGAAGTTCGGTGCAATTGACATCCTTATAAACGGCGCTGGCGGCAACTCTCCGGCTGCTACAACAAAGGCAGAAAAAATAGAAGGCACTGACAATGAGAATATTGAGGATACTTTTTTTGGATTAAAGACTGAAGGATTCGACAAGGTATTTGATCTGAATTTCAAGGGGACATTATTGCCGACGATGGTCTTTGCAAGGGAAATGGTAAGGAAAAAAACAGGCGTTATAATTAATATCTCTTCAATGAATTCGTACAGGCCGCTTACAAAAATTGCAGCCTATTCTGCCGCAAAAGCTGCTGTTAATAATTTCACACAATGGCTTGCGGTTCATTTTGCAAAGACAGGAGTAAGAGTAAATGCAATTGCTCCTGGTTTTCTGCTTACAAACCAGAACAGGTTCCTTCTTATTGATGAAGCAACAGGAGGATTTACACCCAGGGGAAAAAAGATAATTAACGGTACTCCCATGGAACGTTATTGCCTTCCTGAAGAATTAACAGGCACTGTGCTGTATCTGGCCTCAGACCTGTCAAAGTTCGTCACAGGAATTGTAATACCTGTTGATGGCGGATTCAGTGCGTACTCAGGGGTATAGGCTCAGGGCTCAGAGCTCAGAGCTCAGAGCTCAGGGCCCAGTGAGAATGGCTCCCCTCCCTGGAGGGGCGGGGGTGGGTCAGAATATACAGAGACAACCAAGTACCTGGCAAACAGAAACAATCAACCAATACAACCACAATGATACTCTTCCAGAAAGGTTCTGAATCAACAATAATTAACGGTGAAGACCTGAAAAATGCCATATTCTCAGCGCTTGATAAACTGGGACCAAGGAATAAAGTGCTTGCAGTTCCGCCTGATTTCACCCGTTTTCATTCAAGAGCCGGTGAAATAACTTCACTTGTGTACCGGTATTATGGTAACAGGCTCTCCGATGTTCTGCCTGCCCTCGGAACCCATGCAAAGATGAATGCAAAGGAACTTAATGAGATGTTTGAAGGCATCCCTGAAAGTCTTTTCCGTGTCCACGACTGGAGAAATGATGTTGTGACTATCGGAACAGTGCCGGGCAGCTATATCTCTGAAATAACAAACGGCGCTCTCAGCTATGACTGGCCTGCCCAGCTTAACAGGCTGGTTTATAAGGGTGGACATGACCTGATACTTTCAATCGGACAGGTGGTACCACATGAAGTAATCGGTATGGCTAATTATAACAAGAATCTGCTCGTTGGTACCGGTGGCCCTGAAGGGATAAACAAGAGTCATTTTGTTGGCGCTGTATATGGCATGGAAAAAATAATGGGAAAGGCGGAAAACCCTGTCCGGAGCCTGCTTAACAAGGCATCGGATGAATTCATGAAGGATCTTCCCATAGTTTATATACAGACAGTAATTGGCAGGGATAAGAATGGGAAACTTGTCATAAGAGGCTTATTCATTGGTGATGATAAGGAGGTATTTTATAAAGCTGCAGAGCTCTCAATAAAAGTAAATTTCACAGTTGTTGAAAAACCACTGAGCAAAGTTGTGGTATTTCTTGATCCTGCTGAATTTAAAAGCACCTGGCTTGGCAACAAAAGCGTTTACCGCACCAGAATGGCAATGGCTGACAAGGGCGAGCTGATTGTACTTGCACCCGGACTGAAAGAATTCGGTGAAGACAAAGAGATTGACAGACTGATAAGGAAATATGGTTACCAGGGTACTCCGGCTACATTGAAAGCCCTTAAGGAGAATGATGAACTTGCCGGTAATCTCAGTGCTGCAGCACATCTGATACACGGCAGTTCCGAGGGCAGATTCACAATCACTTACTGTCCCGGAATACTTACAAAGCAGGAAATAGAATCAGTAAACTTCAGATACTCTGATCTTTCTGAAATGATTAAAAGATATGATCCGCTTAAACTAAAGGATGGCTATAACAAAATGCCTGACGGTGAGGAGATCTACTTTATCTCCAATCCGGCATTGGGATTATGGGCAGTTAAGGACAGGTTATGAAGTTTGGAGTTTGCAAGACTAAAGACCGCAAGTCGAAACGAAGTGAAGATCCCGCCTCAGCGGGAACCAAAGACTAAAGACAAATAAAAATGATAAACTGGGGAATGATAGGTTGCGGAAGCGTAACCGAGGTAAAGAGCGGGCCGGCATTCAGCAAGGTACAGGGATCAAAACTTGTTGCTGTTATGCGCAGGAACAGGGAACTGGCTGAAGATTATGCAAGGAGACATAAAGTCCAGAAAGTCTATTCTGAAGCATCCGGCCTGATCAATGATAATGAGGTAGATGCAGTTTATATTGCAACACCTCCCGGTAGCCATGCCCGGTATGCAATTGAAACCCTCAGAGCCGGGAAACCGGTTTATATTGAAAAGCCAATGGCCCTCAATTATGAGGAATGTGAACTTATTAATGAAGCAGCTGCCAAATACGGGAAGCCTGTATTTGTTGCATATTACCGCAGAGCTCTTCCGGGCTTCCTGAAAGTTAAGGAACTAATTGAAAATGGGACAATAGGAAAGGTACTGTTCTTCAGTCTTGAACTGTTCAAACCTGCCTCGGAGGATGAAAAGGCAGGTAAACTGCCATGGAGGGTTGATCCATCACTATCCGGCGGCGGACATTTCTTTGATCTTGCCAGCCACCAGCTCGACTATTTTGATTATCTTTTTGGGCCGGTAAAAAATGTGAAATCTCTTGTCAGGAACACCGGTGGATTATATAAGGCGGAAGACTTCGTGACAGCACAAATGGAATATGAAAGCGGAATAAGCGGCATTGGAACCTGGGCCTTTGCAGTATCGAAGCAGAGCTACCGCGACACAATAGAGTTCACGGGTGAAAAAGGTTCAATAAAAATGTCGACATTCAGCTTTGAAAATATTGAAATAAAGACTGCTGAAGGCAGCAGACAATTAATAAACGAAAGGCCGGAACATGTTCAGTATTACCTTATTGACAAAATAGTTAGGGCTCTTGAGGGGAAGGGTGAAGCCCCAAGCACAGGGATTACTGCAGCACGTACAAGCAGGGTAATGGATGAAATTGTGGCGGAGTATTATAAAGGTAATCAGTAAGCAGCAATCAGTAAGCAGTAACCGTTAGCCGGTTGCCAGAACAAGCAAGCAGCAACAAGTAAAAAGTAACAAAAACAACCAAAATATAACAATAGACATGAAAACAAAATCAGACATAGGACTAATCGGACTTGCAGTAATGGGTGAAAACCTTGTACTCAATATGGAAAGCAAGGGATTTACTGTTACAGTGTATAACAGGTCAGCAGAAAAGGTAGATGCTTTTCTTTCAGGACGGGGAAAAGGAAAAAATATCAGGGGAACTCATTCAATTGAAGAACTTGTCAGTTCCCTTGAGCGACCAAGAAAAGTAATGCTTATGATAAAGGCTGGTAGTGCAGTGGATGAGATGATTGAGACACTTATTCCTCACCTCTCCCCCGGCGATATTATAATTGACGGTGGAAATACACATTTCCCTGATACCAACAGAAGGACTGCTTATGTTGAGAGCAAGGGTCTGTTATATATAGGTACAGGTGTATCAGGCGGAGAAGAAGGGGCTCTCCTTGGTCCTTCAATTATGCCCGGCGGCTCCAAAAAAGCCTGGCCCTCTGTTAAACCGGTCTTCCAGGCAATAGCGGCAAAGGTGGAGGATGGTACTCCATGCTGTGACTGGGTTGGTGAAAATGGCGCCGGACACTTTGTAAAAATGGTCCACAATGGCATTGAATATGGTGATATGCAACTTATTACAGAAGCATACCAGATTATGCGCGACCTCCTGCACATGAGTGCAGATGAGATGCACCTTGTATTTAAAAAATGGAACCAGGGTGACCTTGACAGCTATCTGATTGAGATAACACGCGACATCCTTGCATATAAAGATACTGATGGGAAACCGCTTGTAGACAAGATACTTGATACTGCAGGGCAAAAAGGCACGGGAAAATGGACCGGTGTTGCTGCACTTGACCTTGGAATACCACTCACACTTATAGGTGAGGCTGTATTCTCCAGGTGCCTGTCAGCAATTAAGGAGGAACGGGTGAGTGCATCAAAGATACTCAGGGGACCAAAAGCTGCATTTAAAGGCGACAGGGACGAATTTCTCAAGGATCTCAAGGATGCAGTATATGCCTCAAAAATAGTGTCTTATGCTCAGGGCTATTCACTCATGAAAGCCGCTGCCGAAGAGTATAAATGGGATCTTAATTATGGAGGCATAGCTCTTATGTGGCGGGGCGGTTGCATAATACGTTCAGCCTTCCTCGGAAAAATAAAAGAAGCATTTGACAACAACAATAAGATAGCCAATCTTCTGCTTGATCCTTTCTTCAGGGATAAGGTTGACAAGGCACAGAAAGGCTGGAGAAATGTTGTTGCCACTTCAATATCCAACGGCATACCAATACCTGCAATTTCAGCAGCTTTAGGATATTTTGATGGTTATCGCTGTGAAAAGCTTCCGGCAAACCTGCTTCAGGCACAGAGAGATTATTTCGGAGCCCATACCTATGAAAGGACTGATAAACCCAGGGGACAGTTCTTCCATACCAACTGGACCGGCCGCGGTGGAACAACAGCATCTTCAACATATAATGTTTAAATAAATACCTACCCCGATTCACTGACACCTTCCCCTGGGGGAAGGCCGGGATGGGGGTAAATAATTAATAATCAAGACCAGGATCACACATGACAGAATTAAATAAAATCGGCAGCTACAGGTGGACTGTATGTGCACTTATATTCTTTGCCACAACAGTAAACTATCTCGACAGGCAGGTCATAGGGATACTCAAGCCTTTGCTTGAATCTGAACTTGGCATAGGCGAAAAAGCTTATGCTCAGATCATTATGGCTTTCCAGCTCTCCTATGCCTTCGGAATGGTTGTAGCAGGAAGACTTATCGATAAATTCGGCACAAAGCTGGGTTATGGTGTTTCTGTCATTCTCTGGAGCATTGCCGCCATGGGACATGCGCTTGCAAAAGGAACCCTGAGCTTCGGTTTCTGGAGGGGTTTTCTTGGTGTAAGTGAAGCAGGAAACTTTCCTGCCGCAATAAAAACAGTTGCAGAATGGTTCCCTAAAAAGGAAAGAGCCCTGGCAACGGGCATCTTCAATTCAGGCACAAATGTCGGAGCCATAGTTGCCCCGCTTGCCGTACCGGCAATGGTTGCATCATGGGGTTGGCAGACGGCTTTCATCGTTACAGGAGCAATTGGTTTTCTGTGGATAATATTCTGGTTTATTCTGTATGAAGTGCCTGAAAAACATAAAAGGCTTTCGAAGGCAGAACTGGCCTATATTAACAGTGACTCAGGAGAAAGGGAGGAGCCACAGGAGCCAGTAAAATGGAGCAAGTTGCTGAAATACAGGCAGACATGGCTCTTCTTCATAGGAAAAGGACTCACTGATCCTATATGGTGGTTCTACCTTTTCTGGATTCCCGGATGGCTTGCCCAGGTAAGGGGAACAGGTCTTGATGTCAAATCATTCGGACTACCGCTGGCTTTCATATATACGGCTACCACAGTAGGAAGCATTGGCGGAGGATGGCTTTCATCATTCCTGATAAAAAAGGGAATGTCGCCCTTTAAGGCAAGGAAAATTACAATGCTGATCTTTGCAATACTTGTAGTTCCTATTGCATTTGCATCTTCGCCATCCATCAGCACCTGGGGTGCAGTTCTTCTGATAGCACTGGCTGCTTCATCGCACCAGGCCTGGTCGGCAAATATCTACACAACAGTATCTGATGCATTTCCAAAAAGAGCTGTGAGCTCTGTAACAGGTATCGGAGGAATGGCCGGAGCCCTTGGCGGAGCATTTATATCCTACCTTGCCGGCGCGATTCTTCAGTATTATAAAAACCAGGGCCATATTGAAACCGGCTATGTTGTAATGTTCACAATAGCAGCAAGCATGTATCTTATCGCCTGGACAATAATGGCAGTATTCGCACCGAAAAACAAGATTGTTGAACTGAAAGACTGAACCTTTATATGAAAACATTAGGAAAATATTCCTTTGGTCTTGGTGACAGGTTTGGTCACCAGGGAAGTGCACAGCTGAAAGCAATTATTGATGCTGAATCAAAAGGTATTGAGATAACACCTGTATGGAATAAATCGAACAGGGAGCATACGATTATTGGTACTGTGCCAGCTGATGTCAGAACTGAAGCAGATTATGTTACAGCAAAAGCTGGTTTTAAAAGACCTTATTTCGTTGATGCTGATCATATTAACCTTGACAATGTCGAAAAATTCATTGACAGTTCCGACTTCTTCACAATTGATGTTGCATCTTATATCGGAAAAGCTGCAGGAAAGGCCGAAACTGAAGAATTTCTTTCCAGTGTTAAAAAATATACAGGAAAAGTCACTCTGCCCGGATCGTCGATGACATTCAAAACTCCCGGAACACTAATAAAACAGGTGGCAGATAAATACCTGTTTGCAGCAATAAAGGCCTGGGAGATCTACAGGAAGATTGAAAAAATAAAGGGGCATGATAATTTTGTTACAGAAGTCTCAATGGACGAAGTAGCGCATCCCCAGACTCCCGTTGAACTGTTCTTTATACTGAAAATGCTTTCTGCTGAAAATATCCCGCTGCAAACTATAGCTCCCAAGTTCTCAGGGCGCTTCAACAAAGGGGTTGATTATGCCGGCGACACCGACAAATTTAAAGCAGAATTTGAAGCTGATCTTCTTGTTATCGACTATGCAATTCATGAATTCGGACTGCCCGGAAACCTTAAAATGAGTATTCACTCAGGTTCCGATAAATTTGCAATATATCCTGTAATCGGCTCTCTGATAAAAAAATACGACAAAGGCATACATGTAAAAACCGCAGGAACAACATGGCTTGAAGAGATAATCGGCCTTGCAGAATCAGGTGGTGACGGACTTGATTTTGCAAAAGAAATATATTCCGGATCACTTAAAAAAATCGCGGACCTCACAGCGCCTTATGCCGATGTGATTGATATTAATGTATCATCTCTCCCCCCGGCTGACGAGGTTGCAAAATGGAGCTCACATGAGTTTGCAGAAGCACTTGCACACAATCCTGATAACGAACGGTATAACTCCAATATGAGGCAGCTTGTACATGTGGCATATAAACTTGCAGCTGACAGAAAAGACAGGTTTTATAAGCTGCTTGAATCAAATGAGAAAATTATTTCAAAATGTGTTTATGAGAATATCTACAACAAACACATCCGCAGGTTATTTGATTTGGAATAATTAAAATAACCACGGGTTACACAGAGTGACACGGAATAATTTATCCGTGCAATCCGTGCAATCCGTGGAATCCGTGGAATCTGTGGTAAAAAAAATAAACCCAAAAAATTCTGAATAATGAAATATTTCCTCCGGTCTCTCATGTTAATTATCATTATTTCAGGATGTTCAGTTGAAAATAATAAAACTGAGTACAAATCATTCAGTGGAATATATTCACACCTGGCCAGATATAATAATGAAGGAGAATGTGGCACCGGAGCAGTTGTACAATGGGCTGGAAAATTATGGGTAGTTACTTACGGACCACACCTGCCGTTTGGCTCATCCGATATGCTTTATGAAATAGATAATGATCTGAACCAGAAGATCTTTTCCGGCAGCATTGGAGGAACTCCTGCAAACAGGCTGATCCATAATGAAAGCAGGCAACTATTCATTGGTCCGTATGCAATCGACAGTTCAGGAAATGTGAGAGTGATCCCTTACACTCAGATGCCTGGCAGGCATACTGCTACTGTGAGGCACCTGACTGATCCGGCTAATAAGGTATATTATGCAACAATGGAAGAAGGATTCTATGAGCTTGACGTAAAGTCACTTAAGTCTGTTACCCTTTATGAAGATGCAAATATTAAACAGCCTAAAGGAGACGATCTGTCTGTAAACCAGCCTGCCTCCCTCCTTCCGGGTGCTCATGGCAAGGGCGCATATTCAGGACAGGGAGTGCTTGTTTATTCAAATAACGGAGAGGCTTCCGAAGATGCACTTAAACGCTTCGACATCGAATCAGGTTCTTTATGCGAATGGAATGGAAAGGATTGGAAACTGATAAGAAGAAATCAGTTTGTTGAAGTAACCGGCCCCGGGGGCATAAACGGAAACAGGAATCCTGACACTGATCCGATATGGGTTACCGGCTGGGATTACAAATCGCTAATAATAGGCGTGCGCGATAATGCCCGGTGGTCATTTTACAGGTTGCCAAAAGCCAGTCACAGTTACGATGGTGCTCATGGATGGAACACGGAATGGCCAAGAATAAGAGATGTCGGTACTGCTGATAATCCTGATTATCTGATGACTATGCACGGAATGTTCTGGCGGTTCCCCGGCACCTTCAGCTCCGGGAACAGCAAAGGCATAAGGCCGCGATCAGCTTATCTTAAAGTCATCGGTGATTTTACACTCTGGAATGGAAGACTTGTATTCGGCTGTGATGATTCAGCCCAGAAAGAATTTCTGAATAAAAGGAAAGCCAAAGGAAATATTGAAGGTCCGGGCCAGTCAAATTCAAATACCTGGTTCACCTCCCCCTCCCTTCCCGACAGCCTTGGTCCGGTTACTGCAGAAGGTGCAGTATGGATGGATGAAGAGATAATAGCAGGCAAACCATCAGAGGCTTTTCTGTTTGAAGGATGGCCCAAAAGAAGTGTATGGATTTCAAATCAGGGAAAACAAAAAGTAAAATTTACTTTTGAAACAGACCTTGAGGGAAACGGCCAATGGACTGAGCTGAAATATGTTAATCTTGAAAAAGAAGCCTCGCTTTATAATGAATTTACCTCCGGCGAGACTGGTGAATGGATCAGAGTGACGGCCGACCGGAATACTAGAGGAACAGTTCATTTCACATATTCCGGCAGGGAAGAAAGAGAGTTTTCACATGACAATACTTTCAAGGGACTATCAGATGTAAGTGACAGGACATCAACAGGAGGATTATTGTACGGCCTTGGCAATGAACGCCGTGCACTGGGAATACTATCAAAAAATTATAAAGAAGCCGGCTCAGAAGTAAATGGTTATTATGAACTTGATTCACTGATGAGACTTGTAAAAAAGTCAGATCCTGAGACTGAAAAATTTATTTCGGAGAAATTTACAATTCCGAAAGATGTGATCACAATAGATGAATCATCTGTTCTGCTTATTGATGACAAGGGGCGCAGGTGGAGGCTTCCGTTTGGAAATGAAAATTTTAAGAGTCTTACAACATCGGCTTCACTGAGAATATGCAGGGAGGTGGCAACAGAAAGAGATCTGTTCAACTGCATGGGAACCTTTTATGAACTTCCTGCTGAAAACGCTGATGGATTTGCAAAAATAAGACCTGTGTCATCTCACAATCTCAGAATAAACGATTATGCATCATACAGGGGCATGCTCATAATGACAGGGATTGATACTGAGAATCTTACAGGCAACAACCATATAATTGTTTCTGCTGATAAGAAGGCTGCAGTATGGGCAGGAGTGATTGATGATCTGTGGAAACTGGGCAAGCCAGTCGGTGTTGGCGGACCCTGGAAAAATTCAAAGGTTAAAGCCGGCCAGCCTTCAGATCCTTATCTCATCGGCTTCTATGATAAAAAAGAACTCACACTTTCTCATGATCTTGTAAAACCTGTCACCTTTACTCTTGAAGCCGATCCTTCCGGAAACGGGACATGGATGAAATTCATTGATATACAAGTTGCACCGGGTGAAAGTACTGAATACAGCTTTCCGGATAGTTTCAGTGCAAGGTGGATCAGGTTCAGATCCGGTTCAGACTGTACTGCAACAGCCATACTGAATTACCGCTAAGTATTGTTATTTATTTAACACAACATCTGCTCCGGCCACGGATTTTTTTAAGGTTTTTTTACAATTTATAATTATATCATTGCTAATCTGATGATTACAAATTATTAATTCCTAAAGAAAAACTTGACTTCAATTACTTTCTGATTTAACTTTGATAAAAAGAATTACTTTAAACCATACCCGGGGACTTTTAGTTTTTCTAAATAATTAATCAAAAAGGGAAGTATGAGAAAGTCATTTTCTGTTCTTTCTGCCATATTCCTGATAATCCTGACCTGGCTGATTTCAACCTGCAGAAAAGAGGAATATGTTATCGTTTACTCGAAAGTAAGTACTACAAGAGTATTCAATGTGACTTCAACGACAGCTTCAGTTGAGGGATCTATTGACTCACTCACAGCTGCCGCACATGATGAATTCGGATTTTGCATGGATACGATGTCAAATCCGACAGCATACAAGCAGAAGCTTCTGATTACAGGCTCAGTAGCGCTGGGGACCTTCGGAGGTGCAATTTCAGGACTGAAACCCTCAAGAACATATTACATCCGTGCTTTTATAAAGGATAATAAGAAATATATCTACGGCCAGGAAAAATCATTTACCACAACTGCCGCCGTTGTACCCACCGTAACAACAAATACTGTAACTGATATTCTTTCCACAACTGCTGTATGTGGTGGCAATGTAACAGCAGAGGGAGACAAACCGGTTGTCGCAAAAGGAGTGTGCTATGACACAGTTGCTAATCCTACAATCCTTAAGAACAGAACAATGGATGGATGGAGCACCGGCAGCTTTACAAGCTCAATTGTGAATCTGGTCCCGAATAAAACTTATTATGCAAGGGCTTATGCAGTATCGGAATTCGGAGTTGGTTATGGAAGTCAGAAGACTTTTGCAACAAAAAAGGCTTTATTTTCATTCCATGATGATTTCAATGATAATAAAAATAAGTGGTACGAAGGGAATACAACAACCGATACCGCAAGATTAACGGATGGAGGATATGAACTTATTGAACACAGCGGACATGAATGGGTTGTATTCAATAATTTCCCCGATTTCAATTCAGTTGATAACAAGGATTTTGAAATAAGCACAACAATAAAGATAATTTCATCCGGCTTGCTTTCTGAATTAGGTACAAGCAGAATTGGAGGATTGGCATGGAATATTGACAGTACTCATTATAATTACTTCATCGTTAAAAAAGTTTCGAGCATCAGTCGTTCTAAATATGATTTTCCAACAAGTTTTTCATTTATGATAGGCAAGTATGATGGCACCTACTCTAACTGGCTGGATTTTACTTCATTTACAGGGGCAGACAGTCTGAACCTGACTATAAAAAAAGCTGACAGCAAATACTATTTCTTCATCAATAATGTTCAGGTATATACACATTCATATTCATCACTAATATATGATGGAATTGGTTTCACACTTTCAGATTCAAGAATCAAAGCCGACTACCTGTATATTGATCAAAAGGATTATAAAAAATCAGAAGACACTGAATCAATTGAATTAGAATCCTTTCCTGGCGGACAAATATCAGTAAAATCATTAAACAGGAAATAATAGTTACTGAGAATCGACATGAAAGAAACATATTTTTTAAATGCTGATTGTTATGTTATTCCCTATGAAGAAAAGGGACCTGATTCATTTATAGCATACTTTCCAATCCAGTCCCTGTCTTTCGAAATAAATAAGGACGCTGCTGAAGTACTTGGTTCGATCAAGGAAGGCCCGATCAAAACTAATGATCCTTCAGTTAAAAGATTCTTTCAGGACCTGGTAAATCTGAGAGTTGTTAATAATAATAAGGAACCTGTTCCTTATGCTCCTTTCAAGGATTTTCCCACTCCTACATATACTCTTCTCCTGCTTACAAATAAATGCCAGCTGAAATGTGTTTATTGTTATGGTGAATCGAAGAAGGAAGGTGTGTTGATGCCTATGTATCTGGCTAAGAAAGCCATAGATGTATTAGTAAAGAATGCTATCGATAAAAATGAAAGAATGTTTCATGTCGGTTATCATGGAGGAGGTGAACCTACTATAAACTGGAAAGTCCTTAAGGGCAGTTACTTATATGCAGTTGAAAAGAGCAGGAAGAATAATCTGCATCTGCACTCAAGCATCTGTACAAACGGAATGATAAGTCAGGAAAAAGCAAATTGGATAATTGAGAATATTCAGGATGTGGCAATCTCAATGGATGGTACTCCTGAGTTGCAGAAAAAGCAGCGCCCCATGCAAAACGGAAGAAACTCTTTTAATAAAGTTGCAGCTACAATTGATTTATTTAATAAACAAAAAAAAGTCTTTAATATTCGCCTTACAGCAACAGAGTTTTCACATGGAAAACTACTGGATACAATTCATTTTGTGATAGATAGGTTTAATCCTCCAGTTATATCTATCGAGCCCCTGTATGAATGTGGCAGATGTGCTTCCACAGGATGCAAGCCACCACCGCTTGATGATTTCATTAAGGAAATGCTGGATGTAATTGAATTGGGAAAGAGCTGGGATATTCCGATCCAGTATTCAGGTAACAGGTTAGCAAATATTATTTCCAGGTTCTGCGGGGCTCAGGGATCAAATTTCTTCATTACACCCAAAGGCTATGTAACTGCATGCCTTGAAGTCACTGAGTTATATGAATCAAGGGCCGACTATTTAATATATGGAAAGTATGATCCGGGAATTAAAGATTTCACTTTCGACACAAATAAGTACAAAAGGCTCGCAGGCAGCCAGGTACATAATTTTGAAACCTGCACTGACTGTTTTGGAAAATGGCATTGTGCCGGCGATTGTATTGCAAAAGCTCCTGATTTTTCAAGAGTTACACAAGTAAGAAATGAATACAGATGCAAATTAAATAAGACATTGCTGCGTCAGTCTCTTATTGATACCATGAATTCTCAGATAAGCCTAACAGCCTCATCTGAAAAAAATGATCCAGGTATTTTATTACATAACAATAACTTGCGATGAAAGAAATAAAAAAGATGATCCCAAGGATTATTTCAGCAGTTGATTTAACTAACCTTCAGCCAGGTGAAAGAATCGGTTTTATAGGGAATGAGAATATGAGGAGCCGCAGGGAATTTCTCGAGAAACTTCTCAAGACAGGTATAGTGGTTGGTCTGCCTTCGATTATCTTCTCAAGTTGTGAACCCGAAATACTATATATTACAACTGATGAAGAGGATTGTCCGGCATTTACTCCGGCAACAGGCAATATTCCCTGTGCATGCAATACAGATGCAATGGCCACAGTTCCTCCAAAAGTCGTTAATACAATCCCGGCAAATAACAGTTCATTGGTTAATGATACCGCCGGATTTGAAATCAGGCTGGATATCGACAAAGCTATTGATATTTCCTCTGTTGCCGGAGCAGTTACACTAACTCCCCAACCTGCCGGCGGGTTTGATGTTCATTTCTATGACCTGACTAAAATTAATACAGGCTACAAAACATCGCTTTCTTTATGCAAGGTTGGAACATCAAATAAGCTTATTCTTGCTGATGATACAAATTATACTGTTACTCTTAAAGGTACTGTAAAAGATACCAATGGGAAATTTCTTGACGGTAATGGAGATGGTACCGGAGGTGATGATTTCACTTATAGTTTTACAACCCTTAAGAAATATGATTCATGTATATGCCAGGCTGACTGTAGTTGTGTCGGGAACACCTGTTCCTGTCAAAGCGATTCCTCATGCTATTGTGTCGGACAGTCCTGCTATTATTGCTCTTGTGCTAATATGGGCTGCATTACATGGAGGACCAAATAATGTTTCTGGAAATAATTTTCATAATTTCTATGATATATGATTGAGTTTTACAGATTCTCCAGGCACATTAAAACCAGGGTGATTCAAAAGAGTACAATCAGAGGACTATTGAATTTATCAGTTTTGTCCCGGAAAATTCCCATTATTGCTATTTTAATATTTCTTGTCTCCTGTGAGAAGATTGAAAAAGATCTCAAAGACCCTGCAGAATCAGACAAATGGACTCTTTACAATACCGCCACAGGACTTACCGGAAACCAGGTACGCGGAACCTTCTGCGACAGCAAAGGAGATATGTGGTTTGCTGTATCATCAAACGGTGCTGCAAAATATTCACAAGGCACCTGGACCTATTATAAAACCTCAAACAGCGGAATACTGAGCAATGGCGTTACCTGTGTCGGAGAAGACAGTGACGGGAATATGCTGTTCGGAACAACAAACGGCATATCAATCCTTGAAACTGATAAAACATGGAGCTACTGGAGACATCCGACTCTTTCACTTGTCATAACCTGCATAAAAACAGATAAGAATGGTAATATCTGGGCAGGAACATCAAATCAAGGCTTTTTCGTATTTGACGGAAGCCAGATAACACAGGTATATTACGAGGAACAGAAAACAATAAATGACATAGAAGAAGATAGTAAAGGAAATATCTGGATCGGCACTGACGGAGGCTTGCTTAAGTTTGACGGAAACAGACTGACACTTATTACAATGTCTGATGGATTACCTGATAATATTATAACAGCATTATTGAGTGACAGTAAAAACAGACTATGGATAGGAACATATTTTGGAAAAACAGTGTCGTGGCTTGACAGCCAGGGCATTCATCAGCAGTCACTTTTCAACGGCGGCCTTGCCCTTCAGATGAATGACATCTCTGAAGATGCAGCCGGCAACCTGTGGTTCAGCACTTATGAATCAGGACTTATCAGGTTCGACGGAGTTGTCCCTTATGCCTTCAAAAGATACAACGGCATACCTGAGGATGACATAATTGCTTCAGCATCAGACAGGGAGGGAAATATATGGTTCGGACTGTACAGCAAAGGACTTCTGAAATATGCCCTTCCTCTAAATTAAAAAATATGAGAATATTTTTCAGACTTGCCGTTATCAGTTGCTGTTTTATCCTTTTTTGTTTGCAGGCTAATAGCCAGGATCAGACAAAAACAAGGGATAAGTACACTCTGCTTACAATGGCCTACAATCAACGTCCGTTGCTCTTGTACAAAGGCCAGCTTCAGCTTAATGCCTCATACAGATTTGCCGCAAGGACCAAATCATTCGATTCTGACGGCAACATGATCAGTCTCAAAGACAAAGGATCGGCATCAATGATCCATACCTGGATATATGAATTGAAATATGGCATAACAGACTTTATTGAACTGGGAATTGATTCATACTGGATGAAAAATGGAATAAGGTCAGAATCAGCCAGTATACTCAGCGGATCAAACATAATAACCACTAACAGACTCGACGAATTTAAAGGTTCAGGTGACCTTACAATTTCTGCAGCTCTCAGGTTCCCATTTGAGTATAAATTCTTTGATTTCATGGTAAAGGGAGGCCTTACCCTGCCTGTTGCAGAATACAAGCCACGGCAACCCGCACACACAATAACTGATTATTCCTCGCCTGAAAATTTCACTGTCAATTATATGTTTAATAACAGGAATGGCACAGGAGTTGCCTATGCGAATCTTTCAGCTGCAGGAAAAATAACCTTCTCCAGGATATCACTTGAAGCCAGGGGCCTTTACAGGTTTCCTGCAGGGGAGAGTGAAAGCATAAGGTGGAGCTGGACAAGGTATGGTTCAACATTCACATATTACAATAGTCCCTGCAGTTTGCTTCCCGACAGGTCGCTTACTGTCAATGGATCAGTCCACTACCAGGCTGCAGGCTGGCTTGACCTGTTCCTGGGAACATATTATTACAAGACTTCAGATGGATGGACAGAATTTTCAGGTCTTAAATATGCCAATCCCGAAATCATGCTTACTACGCTTGAACCCGGATTCGAGCTGCAGATCGCTCCCAGCCTTACAATATACCAATATGCAGGATTTCAGCTTGCAGGCCGGAATAGCGATGCACCATTTTATTTACTGACCACCCTGTCTTTCAACATGTTCCCTTTCTGGAAATAAACCATAAAAGATGAAAAGGAAATATTTAATAATAATACTGCTTCTCCTGCCTGTTACAGGTATCTGCCAGAAAGAAAAGCAACTAGTACCGTCTGATCTTAAACAACTTACGATAGTCACGGAACCATCTACACTTTATAAGGGATATTTCCGTGCAGGAACTGCCGTCAGCTTCGGAGTTGTTGACAAGTACTTTAACAACGACAGCAAGAAGCAGTATTTCCTGAACAGCGCCTGGGCAACTAATGCCGGTTTCAATTTTATGTTCCAATACGGCATCACTGACCGGCTTCAGGTAGAGGCTGCAATTCCTGTTTCCTTAAATATCCGCCAGAGTGAAAGCCACATCTATGTGCCATCAGTTGATACAACAATCGACTATTCCTTCACACTTAAGGGGAGGGGCCTTTCTGACTGCTATTTCACTGTAAAATACCAGCTTATAAACGAAAAGACTGCAAATACTTCATTGACAGGCAGTTTTGAAATAATGGTTCCAACAGGTCAGAAGAATCCAACCGACATTAAGGGAGAAACAGACTATAAGCCACCTGTGGGAAACGGTTGTTTTGCAGCAACAACAGGATTAAGATTCAGGAAGATTCAATACCCCTATTCCTATTCTGCCTATACCTATTATATATATCAGTTTGCAGGATCAAAAATCATGGATCCTGCCGACACTGAGGAAACCTCGTTCAAGGATGGAAACCATGTTGATGCGGGCCTGAACTTCAGTATTCTTCTTAATGAATGGATTGCCCTTACAAATGAATTAAACATATATTACAGGTCGAAGGATAAAATAAACGACCAGATACCTGCTGACGCAATCGCTCCATGGGCAATATCGTACGAACCCAGGTTTGTTTTCCAGGTAAAAAGATTCAGAATAGGAGAAGCAGTCAGGATACCTCTTGCAGGCAAGGGTGTATCTGCTGACCCAATATATGTTCTTATTGCCCAGTACGTTTTCTGAAGACATCAGTATGAAGAAGCCGGATGACACTTTAAGCTCATTTATCGGTTTGCCCGCATTATGCTTCTTCTTTGTTTTGCTTTATGCCTGTGCCACCCCGTCAATACTTGTAACACAGGAACAGAATAAAGGAGATGAGCTCTTCAACAGGCACAATTACCCTGAAGCAATTCTGCATTATAATCTTATGCTTGATGCCAGCAGCAGGCTGGGTATTTACAGGAATCCTGAAATGGAGGCTGATGTAAACAGGAAAATTGCAAACTGCTATGAGATGACGGGCGATTACTCACGGGCCATGATACACATCAAAATGGCTCTTGAAATTGATTCTGCCGGGAATAATCTGCTTGGAACAATCGAAGACCACAGGCAGCAGGGAAAGGTATTCATTTACATGGGTGACTATAACAGCAGCATCAGATCGCTGGAGAAAGCGCTTACACTCAGCTGCGGAATGGATCAGAGCATCAAGGGAGTTCACCAGCAGGCAATTGCTGATAACTATCTTGCTCTGGGTCAATTATATTCTGTTATGGGAAAATCACAGACAGCTTTGGAAAACCTCATGAAGAGTCTGGAACTCTTTGAACAGAATAAGGATCTTGCAGGTGAGCTTGAGTCTAATCTTGCAATCGGAAGTGTTTGGGCAGATTATGGCTATGGAGATATTGCCGGAAGCTATATAAGTAAATCTATTGAACAGGCTGTAAGCCTGAAAATGGGAACAGCAAGGCAAAATCAGCTGATGGCATCAGTCCTGTCTTCGGCAGGAGAATATGAAGATGCATTAAGATGGCACCAGAATGCTCTTGCTGAAGCAAATAAAAACAGAATTACAGCACAGATAATCTGGGCAGATATCGGTGTAGGCGATATATACAATGAACTTGGTGATTCAAAAAGAGCTGAGAGATATTATAAAGCAGCACAGGAGGTAAAGGATTCACTATCAGAAAAATCCTCCGGACTACAGGCATCACTTGACATGAGGATGGGTGACCTGGTAAATGCCCTGAGCAATTTTTCTTCGCAGGGATCAGTAACAGGGGAAGCAGTGTCCCTGCTTCGCATTGCTGACCTTATGATAAACAAGTCAGTAAATGATAGTGCAATGAAAGCTCTGGATAAGGCAGGTTCACTTTTCCGAAGTTCGCAAAATCGTCAGGGACAGGCTCATGTACAGTTGCTGAAGGGAAAAATCTATGCTGCAACAGGTAATTATTTGCAGGGCTTGCAAACTCTTGACTCCGCCTTGAAATACAAAGACTTCCTTGAGCTTATATGGCAGGCATGGTATATCAGGGGAATTATTTTTGAAAATCAGGACGAGCCTGAAAAAGCAGGTGAGGCATATATGAATTCAATATCGGAGATTGAAAAAATAAGAAGAAGGCTTTCACTTGATGAATTTAAAAGCTCCTATTTCAGGAACAAGATAGAAGTCTATGACAGGCTTATTAGGCTTCTGCTCAGAATGAACAAAAGTGAAGAAGCCTTCCTGATTTCAGAAAAGGCCCGCTCAAGGGCATTTTATGATATTCTTTCGGGGCGGAAGATAAACTACCGGAGTGCATTACCTGGTGATCTGTCCCAGCTTGAACAGATGAAGAGAAATGAGATTGACAAGCTGTACAGGCTGATACAGAATCAGACATCCACTTCATACAATGATGCAAACAGTTCCAGACAGGCTGAGCTCCGGGAAATAAGGGCAGCTCTTACCCGGGTTCAGGAAGAATATGAAGATATAATCCAGAAAATAAAGCTTGAAAATCCTGAATATAAGGAAATTATAAGCACTGAACCTGTCAATATTCAGGACCTCAGGAACAAAATTGACAGGGGATCTGCATTGATATCTTATTGGGTGAGTGAAAAAGAACTTGTGATCTGGTTCATTACTGATTCACAAATCAGCATGAAAACAGTGAATATAGATGTAAAAGATCTGAGTTCTGCTGTTGAGAAAACGCGAAACGCTATCAGGTCAAATTCCCTGAAGAATTCAGATGCTGCATTAAGGGAATTATCGGATGTCATTCTGGCTCCGGTATACCCTGAATTAAAAACTGTTCAAAACCTTGTAATAATACCAAACAACTGCCTTCATTTCATTCCCTTCCAGGCACTTATGAATGAAAACGGGGAGTATCTGATTAATAAACATAATATTACATATTGTCCTTCCGCAAGCATATATCTTCTGAATGCTGGAAAAGAACCGGTAAAAGGATCCAGATTTCTTGGAATGGCCCTTGGAGATGTATCTGTCGGAAACAATGTCGGACTGCCCGGTACTGAAGATGAACTGAAAAAGATTATGCCTCTTTTCAGTGACAGATTAACAACAACAGGTGAAGGAAGCACTGAAAGTTATGCAAAGAAAAATTCAGGTGACTTCAACTTCATTCACTTTGCAACACATGGAATATATAATTATAAACAGCCTCTATATTCATTTCTTCTCTTCCCTCCTTCTGAAAATGACGATGGCAGGCTGAATGTGTGGGAGGTCTTTGAAATGAACCTGCACTCAAAACTTGTTACTTTAAGCGCCTGCGAGACAGGTCTTGGCAACCTCGACAAAGGTGATGAGCTCATTGGTCTGAGCAGGGCCTTCCTCTATGCCGGCTCCTCTGCAGTAATTGTAAGTCTCTGGAGCGTGGCTGATTACCCGACAGCAATTCTGATGTCAAATTTTTACAAATATATTCGTGATCATTCTCTTGAAGAAGCGCTTACCCTGGCCCAGAAAGATGTTCTGAAGCAGTATCCGCAACCTTTGTACTGGTCGCCATTTATTCTCATCGGAAATGGCAAAACTCATGCGGATTAATTAAGGGAATTTCCTATTTTTGATTTCCAACAGAGATATAATTCAATTTTGTCCCTGTTTAAGACTTGATGCTTCTTAGCGGCCCTGTGTCGCGGTGGCAATGTTTTTAATGTTTTAGTTTTAAATAATCAGCAAGGAGGTTATTATGCCTGGTCCCGGTGCTTACTGGTATGGAAAAGAAGAGCTTGAAGCTGCAGTTGAGGTTATGAACAGCGGGTATCTTTTCCGCTACGGAAATGAAAATGATCCGAAATTTCTCAGGAAGGTCTATACCCTTGAGAATGAACTTGCAAAGTATGAAAAAGCAGGCTATGCGCTTGCAACATCTTCAGGGACCTCTGCCCTGCTGAGCTCAGCTTTTGCCCTGGGCCTTAAGCCTGGTGATGAGATAATTGTCCCTGCATACACCTTTGTCGCCAGCTATTCTTCCGTTATTTTTCTTGGTCTTGTTCCGGTGCTTGCTGAGATCGATGAAAGCCTTGGTCTTGATCCTGATGATATTGAAAGAAGGATCACTCCAAAAACAAAAGCAATAATGCCTGTTCACATGCTTGGCAATCCATGCGACATGGACAGGATCATGGCAGTTGCAAGGAAGCATAAGCTGCTTGTACTTGAAGATTGCTGCCAGGCTGCCGGTGCCTCTTATAAAGGTAAAAAAGTTGGCACGATGGGTGATATTGGAGCCTTTTCACTTAATTTCTTCAAAACAATCAACAGCGGTGATGGCGGCTTTGTCGTTACAAATGATAAGTCGCTGTATGAAAGGGCATTCGGCATGCACGATCAGGGACATACTCCTAACCGGACAGGTGTTGAAGTGGGTAACAGGTCTTTGCTGGGACTGAATTTCCGGCTGAATGAACTTACTGCTGCTGTGGCTCTGGCCCAGTTAAAGAAGCTTGACAGAATTGTTGCAGAGCTCAGAAGAAAGAGAACTCTTCTGAAAGAACTTATCTCTGACGCCAAAGGATTTAAATTCAGAACATTAAACGATCCCGAGGGAGATTGCGGCACTCTTTGTACAGTTATTTTCGACAATGCTTCAAAGGCTGCCGAGGTATCCTCACGGCTTGGCTCTAAAACAGTTGACAAAAGCGGCTGGCACGTATATGCAAATATGGAACATGTTCTGGCACACCTTAAAAGTATTGGTCAGCCACATACAAAAGGCTCATACCCTGGAACCGATGATATACTGAGCAGGAGCATGAACATAAGCATTGGCGTTGTTGACGGAGGCCTTGGTGCCGGCTGGGGAATAAATATAAACTCAACTGACGGCGAGATAAGAAAGGCTGCTGAGCAGTTTTTAAAGGCATGTGAGTAAAGGCGTCCCGACAGCTATCGGGAGGCAGAAGGCTGAAGGTGGAAGGCAACAGGAGGAAGATATGAGACTTGAGTCGTGAGTCGTGAGTCGTGAGTCGTGAGTCGTGAGCCGTGAGCCCTGAGCCGTATAAAATGAACTTTAAACTTTAAACTTTTAATCGTGAAACTGAAAGAAAACTGTAAATGGTCACTTGTTGTACCAACAAGCATGGGTGTAAGGATCACACCTCTTAACAACCAGCCTGTTCATACAAGTGATACATTCTTTATGCAGGCAACCAGCGCAGAAACAAATGTTGCAACTGTTTCTTCCTATCTGGGACTGCCTGTGAAGGTACTGACAACATTTGTAAAGGACAGTCCGATAGCAAAACTTATAAAAGATAACCTTGCCGGCAGGCACCTTGCCTATGAAGGTCCGGAAGTTGACCAGGGAGGCCCGTGGGGATACAGGCACCAGTTCAATATTGCAGATTCCGGATACGGTACAAGAGGCCCAAGGGTTCACAATGACAGGGCCGGAGAAGTAGGGAGAACACTGAATGTCAAAGACTTCGACCTGAACCAACTGTTTGTAAAGGATGGTGTCCAGATTCTTCACCTTTCAGGTCTTATTGGCGCCCTGTCGAAGGAAACAAGCGCTTTCTGCCTTGAACTGGCAAGAAATGCGAAGAAAACAGGAACACTAATCTCATTTGACCTGAACTACAGAGCATCATTCTGGAAAGGAAGGGAAAAGGAACTCAGAGGAGTTTTCAGTGAGATAGCTTCATTATCCGACATCCTTGTAGGAAATGAAGAGGATTTCCAGTTATGTCTGGGAATAAAGGGGCCAGAAGAAGGAGGTAAAGACCTGGCTGCTCAGATCGACAGCTTTAAAGAAATGATAAAAAGAGTTAAGGAGTCCTATCAGGGCGCTTCTGTATTTGCCACTACCCTTCGTCAGGTAGTCAGCGTGAACAGTCACCTGTGGGGAGCACTTATGCTTAATGATAACGAATGGAAAGTAATTGAACCCCGGCAGATTGATGTACTTGACCGCATCGGCGGAGGTGACGGATTTGTAGGGGGCATGCTCTATGCCATCCTTAAAGGCTGGGAGCCTGAAAAATGGATCCAGTTCGGATGGGCAGCCGGTGCTCTGGCCACAACCTCGCTGACTGACTATGCAATGCCTGCTGATGAGGAGCAACTGTGGAGCATCTGGAAAGGCAATGCAAGAGTAAAACGATAAACAGTTCAGTATGAACACATTAACCGGAAGTCGAATATACCTGCCAGTATTATTGTTTCTGCTTACCATTACTGGATCAGCATCAGCGACTGGAAACAAAGGTGAGAAAAAAGACAGGTATGAAAAAATATATGATAAGCTGAGCATCCAGATCGACCAGGAACGTATCAAAAACGGGGTCAGGTATATCTCAGAAGATCCGCTCCCCAGAAGGGTGCTCAACTGGTCACGGCCGGGACAGTCTGTCTCATCGCTCCGGGAAGCAGATTTATGGCTGACAGCCAGACTGAAAGATGCCGGGTATAAACCGGAGTTGGATTCAACTAAGGTAAGAGCCTTCGGGCGCGACAGGTCCAAACCTATTTCACAGCAATATGCTGCTCCGCCTGAAAATTCACCATACTATACAGCAAACAATGTAATTGTCACAAAAAAGGGAAGTGAAAAAACTGATGAAATTATCATCATAATTGCCCACAAGGATTCCCAGAGCTGGATAGAATCTCCCGGTGCAAATGACAATGCAGTAGGTACCTGCGGCGCTCTTGAACTAGCAACTGTTCTCAGGAACTACAAAGCTAAACATACGATCCGGTTCATATTCTGTAACGAGGAACATACTCCCTGGACCAGCGTCACTGCAGCAAACAACATTAAAAAAGAAGGAAAGGAAGTACTGGCACTTATAAATATGGATGGCATCGGCGTCAAGCCGGAATCACAGAGAGGGCAACTTACAAATGTTACAAGGTACAGCACTCCAGAGGGAGAGAAACTTGCAGATATGATGGCTATGCTGAATTCAAAACACTCCATTGGACTGCAGCAGTCAAAATATTTCAGCAAACAACCTGGTGACGATGATGGTTCTTTTGTCAAGGCAGGCTTTCCATGGTCAGTACTTAACATTGGATCAATGCCTTATGGCGATCCGAATTATCATACTGAAAATGACAAGGCAGATCTGGTTGATTATAAAAATGCAGCAGTAACAGTAAAACTTACACTGGCTGCGGTGCTGTGGCTCGATCAGAACGGAAGACCATAGTTGAGGTGTGAGGTGTGAGGTGTGAGGTGTGAGGTGTGAGGTGCGACTGTGGTGGCGCCGTTAGTAATTCAGGATTGCTCCCCTCCCTGGAGGGGTTGGGGGTGGGTTAATAAGGAGTTATAAATGTTTTAATTAAGGCACTATTAAAAGTCAATATCAATGAAATACAGTGGAATCTTCAGTTTTGTTACTGTAATTTGCCTGCTCGCTCTGGCTTGCACAGGTAAAAACCCGGAAATTGCTTCTGCCGGATCAGAAATAGTGAAAGTAAAAGACGTAATCATTTACCAGGATACTATGTTTTATTCTGCCTTTCCATCTGTTGTTAAAAGACCTGATGGAGAGCTTATTGTGGCTTTCAGAAGAGCTCCTGACAGAAAAATATTCAGCGAGGGTGGCACAAGTCATGTTGACCCGAACAGCTACCTTGTTCTTGTCCGTTCGAAGAATGGAAGCGACTGGACAAAAGAGCCTGAGCTCATTTATGCTCACCCGTTTGGTGGATCACAGGACCCATGCCTGCTGCAGCTTAAAGACGGCACCCTGCTCTGTACCAGCTATGGCTGGGCCTTTGTCCGACCTGAGGGAATACCAAACCTTAAAAAACCTTATGCTCCTGCAGGTGGTGCAATTTTCCTGGGTGGTTACCTTACAAGGTCAGACAATGGCGGTAAGTCGTGGCAGCCTGTTATTTATCCTGCTCCTGTTCCTTCAGAAGTATATTATAATGCTTATGGAATAAAGCTTCCTGCCTATAACAGGGGAGCCCTCTGGGAGTATCACGACGGAAGAATACTCTGGGCCGTCGCCTCTTCCGATGAAAGAGGAGTTACTGCAGTTCACCTCATGACATCAGCAGACAAAGGACTTAACTGGGATTACTCCTGCCCTGTCGCGAAAGACGATTCTGTTACTTTCAATGAGACTTCTCTTTACGAGACGCCGGGAGGTGACATTGTTGCCTTCCTGAGAACTGCAAACTATGACGACCAGGCTTGCATAGCAAGGTCCACCGACGGAGGAAAGACCTTTCAGCAATGGGAATCAATGGGTTTTCAGGGGCATCCGCTGAACGCTATCCGCCTGCCGGATCAAAGAGTATTACTCACTTATGGTTACAGGCATCAGCCATTCGGTATAAGGGCAAGGATACTTAATCCTGAATGCACTGATTATAAAACAGCTGAAGAGATAGTGCTTCGTGACGATGGCGGCAATGGAGATCTGGGATATACATGGCCGGTGCTTATTGATGAAAAACATGTTCTTGTTGTTTACTATTTCAATAAGGAAAACAAAACAAGGCATATTGCAGGTACAATACTTGAAATCAAATAATTAACCATTCAATACAATTGCAATGAAAGGAAAACACGGCGACTTGAAAGTGCTTTTTTCACTGGCTGCAATAATTGTTACAGCATCGGTATGTGCTCAGTCTTATGATAAGGATTCAAAACCTGTTGCAAATGATTTCAAATGGCCTGAAGGAAAGAAAATGGCAATAAGCCTGACCTTCGATGACGCAAGGCTGTCGCAGATAGATAAGGGAATCCCTCTTCTTGACAAATATGGAGTAAAGGGGACATTCTATGTCTCTCCCAATGCTGTCACCCAGCGTCTTGACGGATGGAAAAAAGCAGTTAAAAACGGTCACGATATTGGTAATCATTCTGTTGTGCATCCATGCACCGGAAATTTTAAATGGGCGCGCCAGAAAGCTCTTGAAGATTACACACTGCTTTCAATGAAGAGCGAGCTTGATTCAGCAAGCAACATAATAAACCAGCTGCTTGGCATAAGCCCTGCATCTTTTGCCTATCCCTGCGGTCAGAAATTTGTCGGGAAAGGTATATACACCCAGAGCTATATTCCTGTAATTGCTGCAAAGTTTGAATCGGGACGCGGCTGGCTTGATGAAGCTGCCAATGACCCGTCATACTGTGATATGGCACAGCTCACCGGTGTCGAACTTGATGGCAAGACCTTTGACCAGATACTGAAACTGATCGAAACTGCCAAAGCCTCAGGATTATGGCTGGTGCTTGCCGGACATGAGATGGATGCTGAAGGTGTACAGACATCCAGGCTTGAAACACTCGAGGCTCTGTGTAAATATGCTACTGATCCTGCAAATGGAATATGGATTGACAATGTACACAACATTGCTGCTTATGTAAAGGCAAAAAGAGGAGAACGGACATACTTCGAGAAACCATTGTATATGAACCCCGTATACCCTGTAAGCATGAGGGTAAATGACCTTCTGGGCAGGATGACCCTTGAAGAAAAAATCGGACAGATAAACATGCCTTGTGTATATGAAGGCCCCCTTGGCAGGAGCATTCAGGATAAAACAGCTGCTGTGAAAAAATTAACAGAAGGTACTTTTGAAACAATGCCGGGTCCGATAGGCGGTTTCTTTACACTTGCAAATACAATACTTCACGAGGGAACACTTCAGCAGGCTTCTTTCTTTAATGATCTTCAAAAAACAGCAATTGAAAATACAAGGCTTGGCATTCCTTTGCTGCAGACAGAAGAAGGCACGCATGGACTGATGTGTTCAGGGGGTACAATCTTCCCTGAAGGACTTGCTCTTGGCAGTACATGGAACCTGCCACTTATCAATAATATTTATACTGTAGCTGCACGGGAAGCCAGGTCTGTTGGCATCCATCAGATTTTCACACTTGTTGTTGAACCCAACAGGGATCCAAGACTAGGCAGAAACCAGGAGGGTTACAGTGAAGATCCATGGTTCTGTGCTCAGATGGCAAAAACAATAGTCCATGCAGTTCAGGGCAATGATGTATCAGCATCCGACAAGGTCGTTGCCGGTCTCTGCCACTATCCGGGTCAGAGTCAGCCCACAAGCGGACTTGAAAGAGGCTCTATGGAATACTCCGAAAGAACAATGCGTGAAGTTTTTCTTCCACCCTGGGAAGCCGGTATAAAAGAATCAGGCGCTCTTGGTGTTATGGCAACATATCCGGCAATTGACAGGATACCAACACATGGAAATGAGTATGTCCTGACTAAAATACTGAGAGAAGAATATGGCTTTAAAGGCCTGGTGCTTAGCGAAGGCGGTGGACTTGGGACACTTTCTTACATGAAGCTTGCCGGCAATGACGGAGAAGTCGGAGCACTGGCACTGAAAGCCGGTCTAGATGTAGGTATTTCGTATGAAGACGGCTATATAAAGCCAATGATAAATAATGTAAAGGAGGGAAAAGTCTCCATGGAGCTGATTGACAGGGCTGTAACACGTGTCCTTGAACAGAAGTTCCGTCTCGGACTATTCGAACATCCTTATGTCGATCCCCAGAAAGCTGCAAAGGTTACACATACAACTGAAAGTCAGGAACTTGCCCATGAAGCATCAAGGGAAGGAATTGTGCTGCTGAAGAATGAAAAAAACACACTTCCACTGAAAAAGAATATCAGAAGCATTGCCGTAATAGGACCTAATGCAAATGATGAGAAGAACCAGCTGGGAGACTATACTTCAAAAGTGGTATTGCAGGATATTGTAACAGTACTTGAAGGTATCAGGGAAAAAGCAGGATCAAAAACTACAGTAAAATATATTAAAGGTTGTGATGTAATAGGTGAAGACAACAAGGATATCGCCGGTGCAAGAAAGCTTGCAAAGGAATCGGATGTGGCTATTGTGGTTCTTGGAGAGAACGAATGGCAGGCAGAAGGTAAAAAGGGAACAAATGGCGAGGGCTATGATGTTGCAAGCCTTGACCTTACAGGTTATCAGGAGGAGCTTCTGAAGGCTGTATATGAAACAGGAACACCTACAATTCTTGTGCTCATAAACGGAAGACCGCTGTCGGTGAGATGGGCAGCTGAAAAGATACCGGCAATAGTTGAAGCCTGGATTCCTGGTGAAAAAGGCGGACTTGCGATTGCCGATGTCCTCTTTGGAGACTGCAATCCAAGTGGCAAGCTTACGATCACTGTACCCAGACATTCAGGGCAGCTTCCCTCCTACTATAATTATATGCCTGAAAAAGAACATTGGATAACCGAAGGCTGGGGCAAAGCTTATGCCGATATGCCTGCAACTCCATTATGGGTATTTGGCCATGGACTGAGTTATACTTCTTTTGAATATTCAAATCTTAAGATAAACCCTGCATCAACAGGTACTTATGGAGAAGTAAATGTGAGCATTGATGTAAAAAACACAGGCGCTATTGAAGGCAGAGAGGTTGTACAACTCTACATAAGGGATCTGCTGGCAACTGTTACAGTACCGGTTAAAGAACTAAGGGGATTCAGCAAAATAACTCTGAAACCCGGTGAACAGAAAACAGTGTCATTCACGTTGAGACATAATGATCTCGCACTATATAACAAGCATCTTGAGAAGGTTGTTGAACCGGGAACCTTTGATGTAATGGTTGGCAGTTCATCACTTGATATCAGGGCAAAAGGAAGCTTTGAAATAAAACAGTAACAAATAATAATATCATGAAAAACATTTTAACACGGAGTATCGTATCTGCGCTCATTCTGACTGCTTCATTAAGCAGCTTTTCCCAAAAGGGTTCCGCAGAAAAACAGCTTATCAAAATGGGCGCAGGCCAGGTAAACATTACACCACCGGCACCGACAGTAATGGCAGGTTATGCAGCAAGAACAAGCCCATCAACAGGTGTTCATGACAGCCTGTATGCTTCAGCTCTTTATTTTACTGACGACAAGGCAAAAAGCCTTATAATTTCAGTTGATCTTATTGGTTTCACCTCTGCCTTTGTCGACGAGTTTAAGCTTGAACTTTCAAAAGCATCAGGAGTATTGCCGGAGAATATTATGCTGGCAGCTGTCCATAATCATGGCGCTCCATCACCTCGTTCAACAGACAAAGATCCCCTGAATACTGTTCCTGTTTATGTTAAATTTCTGAAAGAAAGGCTTTTATCTCTAGCAAGCAATGTCACAAAAAATCCGGTTCCTGTTAAAATGGGAATAGCTAAAGGCGAATGCAGAATGAATGTTAACCGCAGGGCTCTGATTGCAGATGGAAGTATCTGGCTGGGAAGGAATCCGGAAGGTCCATGCGATCATGAACTTGTTGTTGCACGCTTTGAAGATATGAACAGCAAGCCTCTTGCAATACTTATTAACTGGCCATGCCACGGAACAGTCAGCGGAGGCGAAAACACACTGATAACGGGTGACTGGCCGGGAGCTGCAGCACGATATATTAAAAACAATGTTGGCAAAGAAGTTGTTGTGGCTGTCACTGTGGGTGCCTCAGGTGATATAAATCCATTATACGGGCCTGGTAAAAACTTCACAGAAATTGAGGCAACAGGATTCCATGTGGGAAGAGAAGCCTGCAGTATACTGGAAACCATTTCATGCTACCCGCTAAAGGAAATTAATACTACAAATACAAAAATGTCATTCCCGGGTAAGAAACCGGGTGACAGTGATTTCCCCCAGAAAACTTTTGAGCCTGCCCCTGACAATGAGATCAGGCTTACAGTATTCAAAATCGGAGAACTTGTTTTATCTGGTGTTTCCGGTGAACTTGTAAACGAGATAGGTATGAACATCAAAAACAGATCACCATACTCAAATACAATTATGGTAACCCATTGTAACGGATCAAGCGGTTATATAGTTACTGACAAGATGTATCCAGAAGGCGGTTATGAAGCAAGAGTTACCCGGATGATGCCCGGCGTTGAAAAACCTCTTGCTGATAAGTTTGTGGAGCTGATCCACCAGTTTTAATCGATAATAATCAATTAAATATCTGCGTCAATCTGCGCAATCTGCGGGAAAAAAGAATTTATCCCGCAGATTATGCAGAGAAGCGCTGATTAAATATTGATCAATAAAGTGTTTTATAACCGAAAACCGGCTTAGCCTCGGTCTGGTGAAGATCAAATATTATAATTTCATTAAGACCTTCGCGTGTCCAGGAATCAGGACAGTATAATCTCTTTTGCGGTCCAATGTTCCAGTACCTTCCAAGGTTATGTCCGTTAACCCAGACAAGGCCTTTTGTATAGTTCGAAACATCAATGAAGGTATCTCCCTTTTCCTGTACCATAAAGCTTCCTTTGAATATAATTCCGGGCTTATCAAGGTTTTTGCCTGTCGATCTCAGATCGTAAATAGCTTTTCTGTCCATCGGCAGTCTGAATACTTTCCAGTTCATGAGTGTCATGCCATTCAATGTGACACGATCAGTAATACCTTTTCTGTCAATCAGTTGCTGTGCAAAATTAATTCTCCCCATACCTTCAACAAGAATGTCGAGAACAGGATTTGCAACCTTGCTTACTGGCAGATCAATTGAATTCTCACCAAGACGGCGATCAATCTTACCAACGTATTCTCCATTCAGAAAGACTGTGGCATAATCATGAAGTTCGGTTATGACAAGTTTGCCAGACTTGTGACCGATAAGCTCAGTACGGTAAAGCATAAAGCCATAATCCTGATTGTAAGCTTCAAAAGGTTTTGGCTGTACTGAATTTTCAGGTTCAGGGAGTATGTTCCAGACAGAATTGAATGGCAGCAGACCTATTGCAGTCAGTTCAATTGCCGGTATGGGAGCCGGAACCGGAGGCAGTTTTTTACCTTTTGGCAGATATGACCCCAGGAGCTTCCTCAATGCCTCATATTTTGGAGTTGGCTGGCCCTGCTCGTTAATCGGTGCATCATAATCATAGCTTGTAACATCCGGTTCATACCCTTTTCCACCGGAATTTGCGCCTGCAGTATATCCGAAATTGGTTCCGCCGTGTATAACATACAGGTTGAATGATTTCTTATTGTCCATAAGAAACTTAACTTCCCTGAGCAATTTGCCGGTATCAGGTCTTATCCATTCTTCACCCCAGTGTGTAAGCCATCCAGGGTAAGTTTCACTGCTGAAGACCGGTACACCCGGATTCATTTTTGCAGCCAGCTCAAAATCAGCAGGAGAGCTTCCGGGATCAAGTCCCACAGCACTTCCGGGTAATGAACCAGCTTCAAGCATAAAAGTTGTCGGCCCGTCACCGGTGAAAGTAGGGACATCAATGCCGTTCTGAGCCCAGACTTCCTTCAGACGCTTAAGGTAATTCCTGTCATTACCGAAGCTGCCATATTCATTTTCAATCTGTATCATGAGAAGCGGTCCGCCTTTTGTAACCATAAAGGGTTTGATCACTTCAGACAGTTTCCCCATATATCGCTCAGCAGCAGCCATATAGCGCGGATCCATGCATCTGAGTTTTATATCAGGTATCCTGAGAAGGTAAGGAGGAATGCCTCCAAGCTCCCATTCGGCACAGACATAAGGGCCCGGCCTGACAATCAGCCACATCTCCTCTTCCTGAACCAGCCGGAAGAATTCAGCAATATTATGGTTGCCTGTTTCAAAATCATAAACACCTTCCTCAGTCTCATGATAATTCCAGAACAGGTAAGCAGAAATTGTATTGCAGCCCATTGCTTTAGCCATCTGTATCCTGTGCCTCCAGTACTCAGCCGGTATCCTTGCAGGATGCATCTCCCCGCTTATTATCTGAAAGGGTTTCCCGTCGAGGAGAAACTCAGTGGTACCAAGTTCAAATGAATGTTTTCCCTTCTGAGCCTGGACTGAAAAAACAGCAATTAATAATGTTGCAAATAATATTATCTTTCTGATCATCTTATTCTATTCTAATTATGTTTTAAAACTCTGTAATTTCAACGAACCACATTTCATATCTCCACCTAACCCACCCCCGGGGGGTGTCTAAAAAGAATTTATAACCACAAAGTGCACTAAGTTCGCACAAAGG
>ERZ795055.241-NODE-241-length-60741-cov-49.108147_pt1 | contig 60741 bp, 89 predicted proteins | sample MGYA00375139_ERZ795055 | MGnify/ENA primary metagenome ERZ795055 (study PRJEB30184, sample SAMN05720283) | anaerobic digester metagenome | isolation source: active sludge of municipal wastewater-treating anaerobic digesters | place: USA | collected 2015-01-23 ... | reverse complement strand
AAACAACTTACGTTCTCAGTGGAGTTCCATCATGAGTGGTCTCATTTGCGCGGGTAATGTCTACCTTGATCAGTATGTCAGCGGTGCATTGACGGGTGCTGTTGGCCCGATTAACTGCACCAAGTTCTCGCTGTCGCCGGGTAAGGCCGATTCGCTGGATCGCATCTCCTATATGCGAGATACCTTCGGCCAGGCTCTGGATTCCGTGGTGTTCCCCGGTGTCTCCAGCCTGTCCATCGAAACGGATGACGCCGGCGCTGAAATCCTGAACTATGCGTTGCTCGGCACCCTGTCCGACATCGCGGATTCGCAGGGATCGGTGACTTCTGGCAGTCCTGAATCCGTCGTTGCCCGGTTGGGCAAGTGGATCAAGCTGGCGAACCGCAATGTGGCATCGGTCGTCGTCAAGAGTGATGATACGACTCCGGTCACCTATCAACTGACCACGGATTACACCCTGGATGCAACGGCTGGCATGATCTTCATCCCCACCACCACGCCGACGATTGGTGATGGCGATACCCTTCGGGTTTCCTACAATTATGGCGCACGGAGTGGCAAGCAGATCATCGCCGCCACTCAGAATGAAATCCGCGCCAAGATTCGACTGGATGGCAAGAATCTGGCGACCCAGAAGAAGGTGGAAATCATCGTCCACGAGGCCGTGTTGATTCCATCAGGCGAACTGGACATTGCCGGCAAGAAGTTCGTGTCATTCTCGCTGAGTGGTTCGCTAGTAACTCCTACTGGTCAGTCTGGGCCATTCACCTATCGTGAGATTACCGATACGGCTTACACGCCCTAATGGCGGATATACTCCTCGGCGCTCTGCATCTTCCCGGAGACTTGATCTGGGAAGATGAATTTGACTGGGCGGTGGTAGAACGCTCAGATACGCCTGAGTTTACCCTGAGTGGCGCACCCGTGTTCGATGAGTCTAGCAAAACGGCGGGCCGTCCCATCACGCTGGTGGCTAAGAGTGAATCTCGTGGCCCGATCTGGATTTCACGGCAAACCGTATTGAGTTTGCAGACGATGGCGGCATCACCGGACACGATAATGACTCTGGTTCTGAGCGACTTGCGTTCTTTCAGGGTTCGTTTCCGAGGCGATGCAATACAAGCCACTCCGGTGTATCATATTGCGCCTTCACAAACGACTGACCGCTACTACTTGACCATCTCACTCATCACGACTGAGTAAACCCATGCTCCAGAACAATCCTGCTGGCGAACTCGAACTGGCGCTCCGAATCCGGGCGCTGGTGGAAGGACAGAATGCCATTGTGGGTCTGGGGGCTTCTTTCCTCGACATCAATCGATCCGTCGAACAGTTGATGTTGGGCCTGAGATCGGTCAGTGGTTCCCTCGAAGCTGCCAATAGTGAATTTGCTTTCCTGACCTCGGTGGCGCTCAAGACAGGACTCGCCATCGAGACGTTGGGTTCCAACTACCTGAAGTTGACGGCGGCCTCCAAGGGCACGGTGATGGAGGGCGAGCGGTCAAGAGAACTGTTCGCTCAGACTTCAGATGCCTTGATGAAGTTGGGATCGGATTCGGTCAATACCACGCGCGCCATCAATGCTTTGGCCCAGATGATGTCCAAGGGCCAAATCTATTCGGAGGAACTCAAGGGGCAGTTGTCGGAAGCCATCCCCGGCGCACTCAACATAATGTCCCGCGCTCTGGGATTGAGCGTGCAGGAAATGTTGAACCTGATGGAACAGGGATTGCTGACTTCGGATGCACTCGTCTTGTTCGGCAATCAACTTAAGACCGAGTTTACCGGTTCATCGGAGAGCGTTCGTACCTTCAATCAGGTCATCAATGATGTCATCAATCAATGGACATTGTTGATGAAGGGGATTGGTGATACGGGAACCTGGAGTGCACTCAAGACCATCATTGGTGGTCTGGCAGGCAATATGACCGTCCTGTCTACCGCAGCCGGCGCTGCGGCAGGCGTGGGATTGTTCAAATTGGCCGCTGGCATCAAGAATATCATTGTTTCATCAAAAGAATATGTGGCTGCTTCAGCCGTCAGTGTTGCTGCCCATCGCCTGGAAGCATCAGCGGCGCTGGATAGCGCCAAAGCATCCTTAGCAGCAGCAACAGCAAGTGCAGCAGAGGCAAGAGCCACCGTGCAAGCAGCAGAAGCACAAATGGCTCAGGTGGCTGGAACCGGATTTGCGAGTGTTGCATTGCGTAGTTTGAATGTTGCAAAGGCCGATGCAGCCATCAAAACAGGAGCGATGATTGCGGCGGAATCCGCCTTGGTTCGTGCCCAGTCGGGTGTCATCGCCTCGACTGGATTGTTTGCAAGGTCGCTAGGCGTACTCTTTGGCCCTGTTGGAATGATCGCAACGGCCATCGCCAGCGCAGCATACTTCGCATTTTCATTTAAAGATGTAGGCGAAAAATCCGAGATTGCCAAACAAAGTCTGGATGAATATGCTAAGAGTGTTAATGATGTTAGCACTAAAGAATTGATTGCAGCTATTGCAATTCTTGATGCGGCTGAGAAAGAAGAAAAAGCGAGTGCTCAAAAGTTACAATCAAAGGCTGAGTTAGCAAAGGTAGAAGAAGATTATATCGAGAGGATGGGTAGAATCTTTTTTAGTGAACAACAGTTAGCTGATGCACAAGCGAACTCCATAAAACTTGCAAATGAAGCAGCAGGCGCACAATCAAAACAGGAAGAAGTATCGGCTAAATTAAATTTGACGCGAGCCGCCATCATTGGCAGGCTTGGAGAGATGTATAACTCTGAATCCAGCTTGATTGGAAAAACCACTGAACTAAGAGACAAACAAGACGCTTTACACGAGACAACTGAACGGTTGCGTCTTGGAGTGGAGAACGGGACTGTTTCCTATCAGGAATACTATGCCGCTCAAATGAATGAGATTGAAAACTCATCCAAGTTGCGAATTGCAAACGAACAACTTTATGGCACCATCGCTCAATTAACTCAGATTGAAAATGTTATACAAAAACAAGCTGAGGACAATGTAGCCGCGTATGCAGGATTAACCAAGGGTTCAACAGAGTATAATGCGGCCATTGTAGATGAGGCGCAACGCATTCGTGAGTGTTATCATGAACTCAGTCAACTTGCTGAGAAGGTAGCGGCAGCCGAGATTGCCACTCGTAACCTGAAAGCGCAAACCGAAGCACACGCCACAGCAAGTAAAGCCATTATTGCTGTTCTGGAAACAGAATCAAAGTTGACGGCGGATACCACACAACAGCGTCAACTGCTCTTAACGCAACGACAGACGGAATTGACGACTGAAAAGGAACAAGTCGTCTTGATGCTCCAAGAGCAAGCATCCATTCAGGCGAATCTTGCTCTCAAACAACGTGAAATTGAATTAGGAACAGCAAAGGAAAAACAGGTTCTTGAAGAAATCGGATCATTAAAAAATCAACTCATCGCCAAGAATGCTGAAATAGAAGCCCGTAAGAAAAACATTGAAGCCCTGAATTTAGAGAAGATAGCGGCTGAATCTGCGGGCACTATGATGTCAGCCGCCATGAAAGATGTTGAGAATGACATCAGGATGGCAAATGAGGCGCTGGCCGAGCAGAAGGAAGCGCGCATTCAGGCGTCGATGGCTGGAAAATTAGCCAGTGAACTCATCCCACTGGATGAGAACATTCTGTTACTGGAACGGCGGATCGCTGATTTATCGAAAGAAAAAGCCATCATCATGAAGCAGGGATGGGAATCCATTGGCCAGAGTCAGGAGGAAGCGGCCACAGGGATGGATTTCCAGACTCGCAAGATGATCAATTCCTTTGGTGAACTGGCTGGTAAAGGCCAACTCACTTCGCAACAATTAACTGCATCCTTTACCGATGTTCTACAAAAAGCGAATACCACCTCTGAGTTAAGTGAAATTGCGGTACAATTAGTCAATTTAAAAGATACTGGTAAATACTCGACCGATCTCATCAATCAGATGATGGCCGAGGTTGCGCTCAAGATGAGCGATGTTGCTAAATCGGCTGATCCAGTGACGATTGCCCTGCAAAAGATGGGCTTGGGTGTTCCAGAGAACCTGAAAGCCATTGCAGAGGAAATGAAGGCTCAGGTGGACATCCTGACGCCACAAAGGGTCGGAGTTGAAGCCTCCAACAATGCCTTCATGAAGTATGCGGAAGTACTCATTAATGCCAAACTGGCTGGTGCGAATGTCGATTTACAACAACTAAAGATTGATGCATCCTCGCGTGGCTTAGGAACTTCGGTTACTGCACTCTATGAAAAACTCAAGCAGCAACATGACGGTGCGCAACAACTGACAAGTTCGTTAGCAGCACTCAAGGATATGACAGAACGCAATGCGCGTGAGAATGAACTCGCTGCTACAGCGACCGAGAGTTACCACAATGCAAACATCAAGCTCATTGATGCAGCGATACGAGTGGCAAAAGCAAAAGGCGATGAAACAAAAGCATCTGAACTGCAAATAGAGAAAAACACTATTTTAGTGCAGCAGGCAAATGCGATTGCACAACTCAAGGCACAGGAAGTCGCCGATGCAAAAACCGCTTTAAGTGTTAAAACGCTGGAACTGGCCAAGGATGGTGAATTGACAGCGGCGGAGCAGGAACAAATCGCCGTCCTGGAAAACCTGGTGGTGGTCAAGAAGAATGCAGCGGCGGAAGCGCAAGCGAATGCTACTGCGATGGAAGCAGAAGCGGCAGCGGCCAAGAATGTCGCCAGCGCAGCCAAGGAGAGCAAGGACAATATTGATCTGGCCAATGAATCGTTTAAGCAAACCGGCAAAGACCTCGATAACGTCAACGCCTCCTATGCCAAGTTCCGCGATATTTCCGCCGTCGCATTTGGCGTCGAAGGCATCGCCGAATATGAAGCAATCATCAAGGACATCCAATCCGCGATTGACGAAGCGAATACCCAGGCGCAACGGCTGGCTGATGAAGGGATGGCAGCGGCCACCGGCAACGCCGGGGCGCTGGCGGCGGAACTGCAAAACAGCCAGTCCTATCTGAATGATGCCGCCCATGCCGCCGCCGATAACCTGGTCAACGCCCTGGAAGACGCTCAGGAGGCAGCGGGAGAGCTACGCGAAGAACTGGCCGGCGTGGCCACGGATTACAGCCAGAAAATCCTGGAACTGGTCGGCGATGATTACACGTCGCTCCTGGTAGATCGGGGCGAGGCGCTGGCGGACTTGGAAGAGAAATACGGCAAGGCCGGACAAACCGCCACCAAGGCGTATATCGATGCCAAGAACGCCGTCATCGCGTATTACGATGTCAAACTGGCCAAGGCCAAGGAAGACGCCGCCGCTGATAAGACGGCCCAGAACACCACGCAAATGCAGGCGCTGGCCCGCGCGACGGCTGAAGCAGAAGCCGCTGCCACCCGTCTGGCCAATACGAATTTGACGGCTCTGATTAGCCAGTCGGATACGTTGAGCAATAACATGAAATCCCTGTGGGAGTTCCTGTAATGGGCCTCGTGGCGAAATTTGAGGCGCTCAACGACGTTGGCTTGACTCGGCTCAATGACCGGGTGACCACACTGCGCCAACAGATTGCGGATGCGCTGGCGCTCAAGGAAAAGCTGGCCAACGAGCAGGCCGTCGCGCAAGGCGCTCAAGCGGCGGCCTCCTCCACGCAAACGGCAGCGGCCTCAACCTCTCCAGACGCCCTGATTGACGCCCTGGCTACCGCCCAGAAACGAGTGAAATAAGATGACCATTACGGTAAATGATCTGAAGTTCTTCAAATCCGAACGGATGACCGACTTCGCCGATGGCGGCGGCCAGATGACAGGCAACGAGATCGTCTCGGGCGTGGAGAATCAAATCTTTGATGACATTTCCGACGTGGATCGGGCGGCAGGCGATGTCTCCATCCGCAAGATTTACGCGGCGGTGACCAGCGCCAATACCGACAAGTACCTCGATGCCGGCGTGGTCGTCTTCGATGAGCCGGATGATCCCGCTACGTCGGTACTGATCACCAGCACCGGCGACTTCTTCGATGAGCGGGCGCAAATCCAGAGCTACATTGAAAACTATCGGATTCAGAGTTCACGCTATTTCGCCTGGCTGTTTGAACTCCAGATCGAAGGCGCGCGAACGATTACGTTGTTTGGTCGAGAAAGCGATGAAGCGCCATCCGTCAACACCACGCTGCTGTTGATCGAATATACCGATAACACCTGGGCCACCGAATCCACTCGGCAATTTGTCCGTATCATCCGCGTTTTGCTGGATGAAGTGCAGGAATTTACCGATGATCAAGGCAAATTCAAACGCCGTATCATCACGGTCGAATTGTCCGAGGCCTTGCGCTACACCTTTCATGGCGCGCAAATCAGTCGCTACGATAACTTGCATCCACGCGCCGTTGTCTACACCACGATGGTGGTGGACGCAGCCAAATACTACGGGATTCGCCCGCTGGTTCAGCAGGCCGATCCCGGCGACACCGTGATCTATGCCGACTCCATCCGGGGCCGACTGATTCCTTCCAGTCAGATCGAATCTCCGGTCACCGATGTAACAGCGGCAGGCGAGCGCACCTTCGCCGTCCCGGCCAGCTTGACCACCATCAACTTTACGGTGAGCGACACTTTCATCCCCGGTTTTGTGCTCTATGCCGGTCGTCCGATCTATCCCGGTACGCTGGTCATCAGTATCAGCGGAGGAGAACTGGTAGACGATGGTGGCAACCTGAAATCGGGACAAACCAGCGTTGGCGAGGTGGATTACGCTCAGGGCGTCATCACTTTTTCCATCCTCAGTCCGACCTATGCCGGAACCAAGACCGTCACCTTCCGGCCCGGCGCGGCCATCAGTCGCGCCAGCAATTGCTACGCCATCCCGATCACCGATCAAACCCGGTTTCGGGCCTATGTTGCCAGCCTCAAGCCGCTGCCTGATCCGGGCACGCTGATCGTGGACTACCTGTCCAGTGGCAACTGGTATCGGTTGCGCGATAACGGCAATGGCGCATTGACTGGCGCGTCGGCGGCCTATGGCAGCGGTACGGTCAACTTCACCACCGGCAGCGTCTCCCTCTCGCTAGGCAGCTATCCCGACATCAATAGCGCCATCCTGTTTTCGTGGGGCAGCGGCGCGGACACTCGCAGTTTGACCCAGGCGGCGCAAGCCCTGACCTTCAAGGTTTCGACCGGGCGTGGTGGACTGGTGCCGGGTGAACAGACCCTGACCTGGAGTGGCGTTAGCCTGACTGATCAAGGCGATGGTACACTGACCGGGACGGGCGGGAGTGGTGTCATCGACTATGCGTCGGGCGAACTCACGTTGACTCCGGCCACCATCCCCGCTGCGAATACCGCCCTGACCTTTGCGGGGAAACAATACGCGCCGGCCAGTTGGTACGACGAATCCTTCACCCCTACTGCGACGGCTGGCGTCCTGAGCATCACGCTGGCGCATCAGAACATCCTGCCGGTGTCCATGACGGTTTATTACACCGTTCAAGTTGCTGATGCCATCGCCCCTCCCACCTATCCCATCACCTCGATCAGCACGACCGCAACCACCGCCACGCTGACCATCGGGACGCATACCTTTGATGTGGGTAGCGTAATTGTTGTGGAGAGCCTCGAAGCGCCACTAACTTACCTGAATGGCACTTATACGGTGACCGCCAAAACTGCGACCACGGTCACGTTCGCGGCGACGAATGCAGGGTATGCGGATACCGATACTTATTCTGTTAGCAACGTCGCCACAACCGCGACTACCACGACTTTGACCATTGGAACGCATTCGCTGAATGTCGGGAACTCCATCGCGGTTAGCGGCATCACTGCTCAGCTCGCTTATCTGAATGGCACTTATACGGTGACCGATAAGACCGCAACAACGGTGACCTTTGCGGCGACGAATGCAGGGTATGAGGATACCGATACTTGTTCTGTAAGCAATGTCGCTACGACTGCGACCACGACAACGCTCACGGTTGGAACTCACTCGCTGAATGTCGGTAACTCCATCGCCGTTAGCAACATTACTGCGCCGCTCGCTTACCTGAATGGAACGCACTCCATCACGGGGAAAACGGATACGACGGTGACCTTTGCGGCGACGAATGCGGGCTATGAGGATACCGACACCTATGTCGTAAGCAACGTCGCTACGACTGCGACCACGACTACGCTTACAGTGGGGACGCATACCCTGAATGTCGGGAACTCCATCGTAGTTAGCGGCATCACTGCTCCTCTCGCTTACCTGAATGGAACTCACACCGTCACTGGAGAAACGGATACGACCGTTACTTTTGCAGCCTCCAATGATGGTTACGAAGATACCGATACCTATTCGGTTACCAATACAGCAACGACCGCGACTACCACTACTCTGACCATTGGGACGCATACCCTGAATGTCGGGAACTCCATCGCCGTTAGCAACATTACTGCGCCACTGGCCTATTTGAATGGAACGCACTCCATCACCGGTAAGACCGATACGACCGTGACCTTCGCGGCCACGAACGAAGGCTATCCAGATACCGACACCTATGTCGTAAGTAATGTCACCACGACTGCGACAACGACTACGCTTACAGTGGGGACGCACTCGCTAAATATCGGGGACTCCATTGCAGTCAGCAACATTACTGCGCCACTGGCCTATTTGAATGGAAATCATACGGTGACCGCAAAAACGGATACGACGGTGACCTTTGCGGCGACGAATGCGGGTTATTCCCATGCACCACCACAAACGGAAATTTTAATTGCCAATAGCACACCCTCTAGCAATTCTCTTACGTTTCAGGTTGAAACCCATCTTTATTTAGTTGGGGATCAAGTCACAATTGCTGGGTTTACATCCCCTTATGACTTTATAAATGGAACGTATACAATCAATTATGTTTATAATAATCCATCTGCTAATGATATTTTTGAAGTTGCTTACAATAATCCGCCTGGATTTACTATTCAAGGAGATGGAGCAACCGCTACAGTCACCCCAGAGACCAGATATTACAGTGGCGACTACGATGGCGATGTGGAAGTGCCTGAGTATACCCATTATTATAGTGGCGACTATGCTGGCGATGTAGACTATTCCTTTACCGCTTACTACAGTGGCGACTACGATGGGAGCGTGGAAGGGCCTGAAACGACTCATTATTACAGTGGAGACTACGATGGCGATGTAGACTATTCCTTTACCGCTTACTACAGTGGAGACTATGGCGGTGATGTAGACTATTCCTTTACCGCTTACTACAGTGGAGACTATGGCGGTACGTTTAGTTATCCACTGAACGTTATGCCACTCGCCACGCGGGTCAAGGCACTTGGTCAAAGTGATAACGGCTGGATACGATACGAGCGCGACAACATCGACCTGTCCTTTACGGCGGGCGGTGCGATCAATCCGAGCGCGGGCACGTTCACCATCGAAACCGATTGCGCCTTTGCCTGGCATACCGTTCCGGTCTATGAGTATGTTCCACAGCAAATTCAGGTTTGGGACGAAGCCACCAATAGCTGGGTGATTCAGGTCGTTGTGGTGCAGGTGCTCGTCCGGTATGACACCGTTGCGGATGTATCGGGCACGTTCCTGCCGGGCAGTACGGTCTATGTCAACTATGCGGTCAACAACACCCCCGTCGCCTTCTCGGATGGCCTGACGCTGGCGACGGGCGGGTTGCGGTTCAGCCTGCAACCGGTAAGCGGCGAACAGATTGCGGCGGGCAGTGTGCGCCTGCTGCTCGGCGACCGTGTTTATCAGGATGTAGGTAGCCAGATGGTCTACGGCTGGAACTCCACAGCAGGCGCGGGCACAGTGGCGGGCAGCATCGATGCCGCCTCCGGGCAGGTGATCCTGACCGACTGGGCCTCGGCGGCGAACAGCTACACCATCGAAGCGCGCGCTATCCGCATCCCGCGTGTGCCCATCACAACCGTTACGTTCCGCACGCCCACCGCGCCGATTGCGGTGGGGAGCTTCAGTTTCCGGGTGAACCGCTACCAGTCCGCCGAGGTCTTTGAGGGCAGCGCGGATGCCTATGGCGTCATCTCGGGCGATAACGTGATGGGCAAGTTTGACTACCAGACTGGCGTCGCCACCCTGTCTTTTGGCGAGGAACTGGTAGCCAGCCAACACACCAGCAAGCCGTGGTATGCCACGGAGTTCATCACGGAAACTGGGATGATCTATGCGCCCATCCTCGTTGATTTGGAGACCTTGCGCTACAACTGCGTGACCTACGTCAGTATGCCACTGGATTCCAGCATCATCGGCATTGACCCGGTACGCCTGCCAGGCGATGGGCTGATTCCTATCATCCGCCCCGGCCAACTGGCGCTGGTGCATCACACCGCGACGCATTCCGAGAACAGCCTCAGTCCGACGCAACAGGTGGACATGGGCCGCGAGCGGCTGTATCGCGTGGTCATCGATGATGCGAATGGTGTGCGCTTCCCAGCCTCGTTCTACAGCGTGAATCGGGAGACCGGCATCGTCACGATGGCGAGCGACCTGAACCTGACCGGCTACACCGCGCCCTATGCCTTCCAGCACACGGTCGCCGATCTCAGTGTGGTGCAGGATACCGATTTGTCGGGCCGCTTGGCGCTCACCAAAGCCGTCAGCCATGTATTCCCCGCCAATACCAGCCGCATTTCCGGCCTGCTCTACATCGGCACCTTGCAGGCCCGCTACACTAACCTGTTCGCGCAAAGCACCTGGACGAGCGAATGGTCGGATGAACGCATTGGCGATGCGCCACTGGCGCAATACAACGATGTGACGTATCCCATCGGGGTCAGCAATCTTGGCGCGTATCCCGACCGCTTTCTATTTCGGTTGACCGGCAACACGACGTTTGCCTGCTATGGCGAACAGTTGGGCTATTTGGGCGCGGGCAACATCAATGAAGACTTTGCGCCCATCAATCCGCTGACGAACGCTGCCTATTTCAGTATCGACTATCGCGGCTGGGGCGCGGGCTGGAGTACGGGAAACTGCCTGCGGTTTAATCTGGTGGGGGCTAATTATCCCGTGGATATTATTCGATCAATTCAACCCAGTAATCCATCGGGACTCAGTGTGGATTCCGTAGAACTCCTCCTTGTTGGCAATATTGATGCTTAGGATTCGATCATGACGAATACAGTCAAATATTTTGACTCTACTATGTCCGGCTCTCCAACGCTGAATGGGAATCCAGGATCACTGATTAACGTACTCGATGCTTTGACTAACGGCTTTGGTAGTGTCAACCTCGATAGTCTGGTGGTGTCTGAAAACGTTGCTACTGGCACGGTCAATGCTGGCCATAACTTCGCAATGGTTGGCAATACTGGTCCGGTTATCACCATAGACGGGGCGACGCCAACAGCACTCAATGGCAACTGGCGTATCGCCAGCGTACCTGGTGCCAGTACCTTTACTTTCGCCACGACGGGTATCGAAAATCAGACGGCAACGGGGACGATAACCGCTAAACGCAGTTCAGCAGGATGGACGAAAGTATACAGTGGGACAAACAAAGCCGCTTATCGATCTAATTCATTATTAGGAACGGGTTGTCTACTGCGGATTGATGATACGACTACGACTACTGCGACGGGCACCGGGTATATTACTATGAGTGATATTGATACGGGGACTGGTGCTTTTTTTTATAGTTCAGGGAATGGGAAACTCACGAAATCATCGACGGCTAATTCAACTAGCCGGAAATGGCATTTGTTTGCTGACGAGTCTTGCTTTTATCTTGCATTTAGGACGACAGATAATGATGCAAGTCCAGAAAATTATGGCTGTTATTACTTCGGTGATATTGTTTCGTGGTTATCCACAGACGCCTACCATTGTGGCTTTATCTCCGACAACGAATATAGTCAGATTTATAACATACAATCGATCAATAGCACATCTGCTAGACAGCTTGCTAGGTCTTATACGCAAACTGGCAACGGTGTTGGTTTTTATAATGGCTCTAGTGTTATGGTTATCAATCCGATAGGATCTAATGGCATGGTCTATCCCTCTCCAGTCAATAATGAGTTGGTTGCTTTTCCAATTTATGTTATTGAAAGTAATGTGATTCGTGGAACAATGCCTGGGCTTTGGGCACCCGCGCATAAACTGAATAACCTATTGAATGGTACTATAATCAATAATGTACCTGTCAATGGGACATTGCGTGATTTTATGGTGATTTCCTCTAATGTGAATCAGTCGGATTCTGGTGGGCGTCTCCTGTTCGATCTCACTGGGCCGTGGAGATAACAAAAATGGCCAGAGCATTATCGGAAACCGTAAGAGTAGAACTCGCCAATCCCTATGGATTCGGTGGTTCCTACCAAATCACCGGCACTGTAACGGAGTTAGGCTTAGCAGGTCAGTATATCGTGAGATTATTTGATCGAAGAACCGGAAAAGTAATCAGAAAAACTGTTAGCAGGAATGATGGGCATTACGAATTCTTGTATCTTCACCATCAGTCCAACGGTTATTTTGTGGTGGGATTTGACCACGGCGATAACCCACTCAACGCTGCCATCGCCGATTTGGTCACCACGGAACTGATGCCATGAGTAACATTCTTGGATTCGCTACCACTCGCAAAACCAGTCGCGGCGAACTACTAGCGACCTGGCTTTCGGGAGGTGAGATTCGCGTGTACGATGGCACGCGCCCGGCCAACGCCGATACCGCCATTGATGCCCAAGTGCTGCTGGTCACTTTGACTATGGCCACTCCGGCTGGGACGGTGACCAGTGGGGTGTTCACTGGAACGAATCCAGCCCCGGCGATGATTGCGACCTCCGGGACGGCAGCCTGGGCGCGGGTGGTGGACAGCAGCGCCGGCACGATCTTTGATGCGGATGTGGGACTGACCGGTTCGGGCGCCGTCATCGAGATGAGCAGCTTGACGCTCACGGAAGGCGGCTACTGCACGATAACCAGTTTTACTTTGATCGAACGATAGAGGTGTCTTATGGCGGCTTTAGATTTGATGGCGAACTCTGGTTCGCAGGCGTTAGCGGCTAATACCGCCGAAACCGTCCTACAATTGACGGCGGCAGCGAATCATCGCATTCGTATCAAAGGCTTTTCAGTCACCGTGGCCGGGACGGCGGCGGTTGATCTCACGGTGCGCGTGATTCGGCAATCCTCGGCGGGAACCAGTGGGACGGCAGTGACCCCCGTAAAAATTGAACCGGCAGCGGCGGAGACGATTCAAACCACTGCCGCGACCAACTTCAGCGCGGAACCGACCGCTACGGATGTGCTGCAATACAAACGGTTACAGGGCAGTTACGAAAAGATATTCCCATTGGGGCAGGAGTTGATCGTGGCCGGGGGCGGACGCATCGCTATCGAGTGTACCGCCACGGCTATTGCTACGGTCGCCGCTGAGTTCCTCTTCGAGGAATAATCATGTTTTTTCCTATTCAGGGCGATCCCTACCGCAATAACGTCGTACTGCATTTGCCGATGACGGGAGAAAATAACAGTACGACTTTCACGGATGTCAGCCAATCACCCAAAACGATGACGCCAACCAATGCAATCATTTCAACGGCTCAATCCAAATGGGGCAGTAGCGGATATTTCCCGAATAAGACGGCGTATTTATCAACGCCGAATGTGTCGAGTCTGCAACTGCATTCCGGCGATTATACAGTAGAGCTATGGGCGTATTTTTTGACGGTTCCAAGTGCGTCGGCACTGATGGCAAATCGGTTTTACGGTTCCGGTGATGTTTTTCCATTTTCTTTAGCGTTTGGCACGCCTGGTTCCTTGGGTGGCATTAGCGGATCAGTCTTATATTTTGGCTACTATAATGGTAACTGGTATGGAGTTTTTACAGATTTTACTCCCAGCATCAATACCTGGTATCACATAGCCGCCACGCGATCCGGCAATGCGATCAAGGTTTTTGTGGATGGCGTACCGCGCGCGTCCATGACGATCTCTTCTCAACCGGGGGCTCCCACTCAGGAATGGGTGATAGGGCGGCGTTGGGATAATAACGGTGATATTGGTATTGACGGGTATCTGCAAGATTTGCGTATTACAACTGGCATCGCTCGCTATACCGATGCCTTTGCCATTCCAACGTCTTTGCTTCCCGTTAGATCGCCTTATTGGCCCATCACTTCCATAACCGAAGATTCCTCGCTGACCATCGCTCGTTTAGGACTCTAAGATGTTCAGTCCGCTCAGTCGGCAATCCCGGAGTTGGATTGAGCGGATCGCTTCCGAACCAGAACCCTCCTCGATCCCTGCCACGGCCCTACTAACGATTCGTGGCCGCCACAATCCCGTTTGGTTTGAATCCGTATCGCGGTCGTCAGCGGAACCTATTACCCCGCTCACTCTGACCCTTGCGGGGGAGACGCTGGCTCCTATTGGAATGCCGGGCATTAATCCGGCGATGGCCAGCCTCAGTGCCCCGCTCACCCGGCGAATCGGCGTTTGGATCGAGCGGCTGGTGCTGGAAGTCGCAACCCTTTCCCCACCATCCCTCCTATTCCAAGGCGAAACGCTCGCGCCCCTCGGCGCCCTGGCGGTCACTGTTGAGGTGGCCGGGCCGACTCAGATTGCAGGCGAAACCCTCGCGCCGACTGGAACCATAACAGTCACTCGTTCCATCGGCTATCTTCCTCCCGTAGGGATCGCGAACCTCAATCTAGAAAATGCATTAGCGACGCTGCCGGATGGGGTAGCAAACCTCAATCTGGGACTGATGCCGGCTGCATCGCTCGACCGGACAGCCATCATTGCGGGTGATACCTATTCTCCGACCGGGACGATGGGCATCTTGCAAGGTTTCCCGGTTCGCATCTCCGGGGAAACGCGGGCGCCTACGGGAGCGGTGATCGCCGATTACGACCCGAATCTGCTGTCCGACGTGGTGCGGGCCGCCCAGGGCGATTGGCAAACCGCTACCGGGATGCAACGCGCCACGCAGGAAGCGTTTAGAGACACGCCATTCTTGCCGGTATGGCTGAGTCCCACTTGGCAGGATGCAATGCACCAATCGGCTCCACAGCGCGTAAAATGGCGTGATTCGCCGGTCTTGATGGACGGGAAACGCCCGGCGTGGACTGATGGGTTTCCGCTGAGTGCGGGGCCGATCATTGGCTGGCAGGACTCGACAAGACTCACTCAGGATCGGCGCACTAACTGGCAGGATGCGTTGCGGCGAACGACCACCATCGAGGTCACTTATCGCGCCCGCTTGACCTTGCTTCCCCATGCCCGGATCGTGGCATGGCGTGATGGTTTCTTGCAATCCTGTTCGGTCACGGCAATCCATCAGGAAGGTCTGCACCTCGTTCGATTTGAGGTGGAACGCTGGCAAGAAGCCGGCTATCCGGGCAATGCGCCAAATCCAGGCCCGCCACTTCCAATCCCGGTTCCGTGGCCGTGGGGTTCAGACCTCAATTTACGCTGTCCGCTGCCCACCTCGCCGGGTCGCATTCACCTGAACATCGGACGTTCACCTTGCATCCTTGTTGCTGAACGGGAAGTGCCTTTCAGGAGGTCGTATATGTCCTTCAATAGCGCCACTCTAGTGCGCTGGCCCGATCTGGTGCCATTGCCGGTGACGGCGATGACGATTGAAACCGATTTCGATTCGTGGTGTTGGGCCTTGACCGCCACCCTCGCAGGGCCTGATGCGTGGGCATTGGTGCAACCAAATCCGCTGGCGTGTGAAGTGCAGGCCACCATCAACGGGCAGGTCTGGCGCTTCCTGCTGGATGTTCCGAACCTGTCCCGTTCGTTCAATCAGAATCGAGTGACGCTCAAAGGTCGCTCCCGTTCCGCCTGGTTGCACGATCCCTTTACGCCTTCGCGCAATATGACGCAGCCGCAAGCGCGGGATATGACACAACTGGCGGCGCTGGCGGTCGAGAACACCGGGTGGAGTGTGGACTGGCGTTTGGAGGATTGGGTGGTGCCGGCTGGCCGCTACAACAGCCAGAATACGCCCATCGGCACGCTGATTCGGCTGGCGAACGTAACCGACGATGGCGTCTACACCCATCCAACCGATCAGATCATCACCATGCACAAACGCTGGCCGGTGGCCTCGTGGCTGCTCGATGGCGAGACGATGGATTTACTGATCCCTGATAGCGCAATCCTAAGCCTCACGCAATCGCCGGTCTACTCGCAACCATACAACGGCGTCTATGTCAGTGGAACCAGTCATGGTGTGCTGGCCCTGGTCAAGATTGAGGGCACTGATGGCACACTACAGCCGGATGAACCCATCACCAACGAACTATTGTGCGATGCGAACGGGGTGGCCGCCCGGCAACGCGGATTGAATGCGCTCTCGGATTCGGGCGCGGGCTGGGAGATGGATGCGGAAACCCTGTTCAATCCGACCGCCACACCGGCTTTCCCGCTGGTGCCGCCCGGTCAGATCGTGAGCATCGCTGGACTCAAGGGCATCAGCCGCAGTTGCCGGATCACGGCGCAACGGTCGGGCAATGCGTTGAGCGTGCGACAAAGTATTGGAATCGAACGACGGGAGGTTGAAGCATGACTCACCTTGAACAGATGAGAAACTTGCTGATTGAATTGGGTCAGGAGTTTGAAGAGTATCAGCGCGGCGAGGAGGGTAGGGGAACGTCCAGCGAAATTGGCCAAGGAAAGCATCGCCACGTTATCGAAATCGACATCGGTCATTCTTATGCCGTGGATTTCGAGTTCAATCCTGATGGTTCTTATGTGGGTTGCGATCTTGCAGTATGAAAAATCTATTCAAGCGTTTTAGTTCGCTGAGCGGGCGGTCGCTGCGCACAGTCGGAACCTGCATCTCCGCCGACTTTGGCGAGTGCACCATCCAATATCCGGGAGGGGCAGTGGCGCGGGTGAAGGGAGCCGGCACGCCGGGGACGCGCTATTTCGTAATGGATGGGAAGCTGGACGGGGAAGCGCCTTCCTTGGCGAGCTTGACCATCGAGGTCTAATGACGATGCGTGATGATGATCTCTCTCGTTAGGCCCGTAGCGCCACGCAATCATCTTGCGGGCGAAACACGTACTGCGGGAAACGCCGTTGCCAAGCGTCAAGCTCGCGCCGCATGTCGGCCATCGCGTCGTCGTATTCCTCGCGTCGCCGTTTGGCTTCTTTGCCATGCTCAGGGCAGTCCGGGTCTTCGGAAATGAACGGCCCGCCTATTTGGTAGCACTCGCACATCATCTTGCTCCGATTACGACGGGCCTAACCCGGCATTATGCCCCACAAGCGCAGCGATGCGCTGCCGCACATGGAGACAGTTGGGTTCTTCACAGTCCGAGTCGTTGCAAGCTCCAAGATCACGCAATGCTTCGTCGGCGTCGCGTAACAACTCGCGCAGATGCGCAATGGTTCGTTCTTCCACGCGCTGAGCAAAAGCATGCACCGTGCGTCCGGTCGGCACGCCTTCCGGTGCGCCACGGGTCACGTCCCGCCATTCCTTCATTGCTGTCTGTCGCTTCATCTTTCGCTCCGGTGTAGGGTGTGGCATAACAATTCGCTGCACTTGACCTCAAACCGCTACGCTGTTTCCGGCAAGTGAGCTCAAGCGTTAGGCGGTGAATGCGGCTCGCATCGCGCTCTCAATGCGCGCAAGCTGTTCTTCCGCCCAGGCTTCGACTTGCGCCTTCACCTCAGCCTCGGTGTCGCCATCAAACTCCGCAGTCGCCAAGTCCTCGTCGCCCAGCAGAATGTGACTTTTGGCGCTAGGCTTAATCTCGGGCGCAGGCGGCGTCGCAGGTGATCTACACGTTAGGCCACGCTTGCGACCGTGCGAATGCCTCGCAGCTTTTCTTGGTCAGTGCGTCTTGGTTCGCCTTGTAGTGGTCGGCGAGTTTCCGCGCCAGCTCGTCGTCAGTCATGCCGAGGGCTTCCGCTATTCCGCTGCGCACTTGGCTTGCGTCTGCGCGTGAAAGTTTTGTACCGCCTTCACCGTAGCCGGCAAGTCCGCGTAGGTAATCGCAGGCGTATGTGTAAGGGTATCTGCTGTCGTTTTCCATGTTTCCTCCCAAATCGTTGCCTAACTCCTACGTCCACCGGACGCTCCGCCTGCCGGCTCCGCGCCGGTGACGTTGCAGTTGACGTCACAGGAGCACCGTCACGATCTTGTCCTGGTTGACTTTCTCCGCAAGCTCACTCATCGGGTCAATGACCTCGTGCTCGTGCTCGGGGAGTTGCTGCACCATCAGTTCTTCGCCGAACTCAGCGCACTGCGCTTCAATCCACGCCTTAAAGTTCTCTGGCGTTACCTCGTCGCCGGTGATGGCTGCCAACTGCGGGTGTTGTGCCAGAAGGTGTGGCTTGCACTCGTCTATTGCTCGGCCGAGCTGGTGCGTGAAGAGGTTGTCACCCGTCATGAAGTTCAGGATGTCGTACACACCTTCCATGTGTCGCTTGGAAACCAGCTTCCCAGTGGTAATGGTGAGAATGTCGCCAAGGTGAAAAAGCTTTTGTTCTTGAGTCATCATCGTCTCCGTAATGTGCCGGCCAACTTTGGGTTTGGTCATCGTTGTTTGTGTCCCCATCGCGCATTAGCGACCGCATAACCTTTTGGTGTAATGCGATAGCCGGTCGCATGGCCTTGAGTCGCTTCAATGGCATAACCTAAATCACAGAGCGTCTGGTAATTCCGGTTATGGCCATCGGTCGGAAACAGCATCGGAGTCGTGAAGCACTGATACAACAAGGACTCGCTAAGGACTCGCTAAGGACTCGCTATTATCTACGTTCAACCAGTCTTACCATTTGACCTTGACTGGTAATCCATGTTCCATTCTTGTTAAAGTCAATCGCATTTTCTTCACGATCTTCGACCACGGTGATGATGCCATCCTCAATGCTTTTTACCTTCACCGGCACCTGCATCACCAATGCCTGTTCTGGGATGGAATCCCATCGCGCCCACAATTTTTGTCCAACAGAATAATTCATTGCAGTCCTCCTTTATTCTTTAAGAGTTCGATCATCTTAACTGAGAGTATCGTCCACAAGGATGCTCCCATACCAATCAGTCCAGCATTCTTGACGACATCAATATCGAATAGGATGTTGATGGCTCCAAATAGGATGAGACCTGCGATGAAACTGATGAGAAATACAAGGATTGATTGAATCATGATCATGTTATTTGTTCATCCATTGTTGCTATAGTGATAAACGCACCTGATTTTCCCTCATCACTATAGAGTTTTATCACACTCAGTTCCGCAACCTGTCCATCATCAATCCAGAGACCAGAGATCGTGAGTGCGTCACTGGTACTCCGAACTAACTTGTCAATATCAGGTGTTTTTGCATAAAAGAATGGAACCGATGGCTTGAGCCGTCCTTCATTCTTACCCGTTCCATAGTGTCCTTTCGGACGCTTGAACATGAAGACAATTTTTAGATGGAGTGGCCCTGATAGTGGAAACCTCATCCCGGATGATTGCATCGCATCGTGCGCTGCACATTGCACTGCCAGTCGCCACGGTTTGAGTTCCTTGCTCATTTCCACCATGATCCCATTCCCCACATGGCGCTTACTCCCTTGTGGGGCAGGGATTCCAGCAACGGAGAATGCAATCATTCAGCCGTCTTTTCCTTGCGTGGCCGAGGACTCGGAGGGTCGATCACCAGCCATCGCTTTAACAGACCAGATTTGCTGAGGCCGATGGTGACACGCAGTTGCTTGATGGTTATAAGCAACTCGTCCAATTCATACATCAGTTTAGAATGCCGAGATTCTACCTCTGCATCAATCGTTTCTTTTAACTGTTCCAATTCATCCACTTTTAACTGCGACAGATCAATCATAAAAACTCCACAAGTTAAGTTTAAGACAATCACTATATTACAACAAAGCTCCACCATTGTCAACCAAAGTTGCTTGATCTACCGGCATCAGCCTCACAATTTTCACCCATCCATAGTCATCGCCCATTTCAGCCACTTTCTTCTTGATCGTTTCCATGTTTGTATCCTGTAGATGACAGGCATGGAGCCAAGGCCCTTCCAAGCGTTCCATGATTTGTTCTGAACCCAGATGCAATGGAAATGGAAACTCACTGATGATGGCAAACCTTGGAGCATCAGGTTCATTAACCAGGCTTTCTTTCATTATTTCCCTGATGAGATGGTCATAGTATCCAACACCAGGCCCTGTTAATAAATTGACTTCTTTCCTGATCCTGCTGTGTATCCATCCTTCCCGCAACTTATCTCGGATGACCTGCTTAATCTTTTCACGATCTACGATCATACCCTTGTACAGAAACAATGTTCTTCTACTTACAAGATGCTCTTTTGGGTTCGACATTGTTCAATACTCGCTAAGGACTCGCTAATGCTAAGGACTCGCTAAGGACTCGCTGACAATAAGGATGTAGATACATCATGTATATACACCTTTGATGCTTGCATCACACCGGACACAAAAAAAGCCACCCTGGATGGCCAGGATGGCTGATGGTCACTGTTTACTCTTTCACTCCGGCTCTGCAAACTCAAGACCGACCCACCCGGAATGGCGGAACACCGCCGTTTTCTCGACGGTTCCATCTTGACGGGTGTGCTCTATCAAAAGCTGGCGTAGATGCTTCATACGAAGTTGCTTGATGTTTTTCAGCAACTCATCTAGTTCATCCATCAGTTTAGAATGCCGAGATTCCACCTCGGCATCTATCGTTGCCTTTAACTGTTCTAACTCATCCGCTTTCATCTGCGACAGATCAATCATAAAAACTCCACCAGTTAAGTTTAAGACAAACACTATTTGGAATCCGCGCCTATTCATGCTGCCGCCCGTTCCAGACGGTCGTCATCATGAATTTCTTCGGTTCGCGTTTCGCCGAGGGTGCTGAGTCTGTGACCCAACAAGTTCATGCCCTCTCCACGCGCAATCCCCGGCTCCCCGCCGGTTGCAAAGCTTCGGATATTTTTCGCCGCGTTCACATCGCGGTCATGCTGCGTTTTGCAATCGGGACACGTCCAGTCCCGCACCGACAGCGGCATTTTCGACTGGTACGAACCGCAGGCCGAACAGGTCTTGCTGCTCGGGAACCAGCGGTCTACCACGACCACGTTCCGCCCGTTCCACGCGGCTTTGTATTCGATTTGCCGCCGAAACTCGCCCATGCCAACATCCTGAATCGCGCCGGCCAGACAGTGGTTCTTGACCATGCCCTTCACGTTCAAATCTTCCAGCGCGATGACAGTCGATTTGGCGCTGGTCGAGCGTGTAACGTATCGACTGCTTGCCGTGGCGCGACTTGAAGCGGGGATAGCCGGGTTTCTGGCCGGCCTTGACGCGGCGGAAAAAGTGTTGAAACGCTTTGTCCTGGTCGATCAAGGTTTGCGTCAAGCAGGCGGCCACGCTATCGGCCAGCCATGGAAATTCACCGCGCTTCCATTCCGTGACCAGCCGGGCCAACGACACGTAATTCCACGCGGGTTTGTTGGCATTGGCATCACCCGCCACCAGCGCCGCCTTGTAGGCTTCGTAGTCCTTGTCCCGCAAATCCAGACACCGGTTCCAGACGAACCGGTTATTGCCGAACTCCACCGCCAGTTGCTGGCGCTGGGCGGCATCGGGATAAATAGTGCGCCGTCCCTGGCACTGTAATTGATCAAAAAGGTACATCGTCATCAAAAGCTGGCGTAGATGCTTCAGGAGCAGTAGCGCCGTTCGATGTCGTAGCATCCTTCTTACCACCCAACATCTTCATCTCGTTGACGATGATCTTAGTGGTGTACCGATCCTTACCTTCTTTGTCCTGCCATTTCTCGGTGGTGATCCTTCCATCCACATAAACCGTCGAACCCTTCTTCAAATACTGACCGACAATTTCGGCTACCTTGCCGAACGCACTCAGATTATGCCACTCGGTGCGTTCCTTCTTCTCCCCGGTCGTCTTGTCTTTCCAATACTCACTTGTGGCGATAGTGAAACTGGCAATCGCCGAACCATCCTTGCCATAACGAATTTCGGGGTCTTTGCCAAGATTGCCGATCAGCATTACTTTGTTCAGACTAGCCATTGTGTTTCCTCATTGGATTGATTGATTCTACCATAGAAACAGTTAAGTTTAAAGGTATTTTGGGAGAGCATCCCAGGATGGCCACTCCAGGAATGGCCATCAGTGATGTTCTACAGGTGGGTATCCAGTCCAGTGACACGGGTGAAGATGGCCTGCAACTGATCGCAGTACACGCCACCATGTTCGGACGTTGCGGTGATTCCCTTGCTGGTGATTTTCAGGAATGTCATCGTGTACTCATCCAGTTCTCTCCAATAACCAACGGTTAAGTGGTTAAACTTCCGGCTTCCTTTGAAGTAAAACTGGACGGTCGGTACAGTATTGCGGTCGCTTCCAAACAAGAATCCATTTGCTCCGGTCATAGCAACGAACCGTTTCCCGCCAAGTTGCTCCAGAGTGGTGAGTGCGACGCTATTGCTCATCGGAATGGTGTGACTCATCGTAGAAACTCCAAGGTTGGCCATCCCTGGCGATGGTTGAATCAGGAATTGGCTTTCGTCATTGCGACCGTACTCATCACGGCCTGATTGGCGTACATGGTTTTCTTTGCGCGGGTGGCCGCGACGTACAGAAGGTTCCGTTCTTCTTCGGATGCCTCCCACTGGGTGGTTTTCTTGTTGTATGTGAATGGGTCTTTGAAGTCACCCGCAAGACGCACCACATCCCACTCCCTTCCCTTTGCCTTGTGTGCGGTGGATACCACGATCTCGGCATCCCGCTCGTCGGTGCAGACTCCCAATTTCAATTCACGGATGATGCGAGGGATGCGTCCGCCATATTCCTTGACCCTCCGAACCGCCAGCGCCAATTCATTGTCATCCTTGGCCGCTTCCTCCAATCCTTCCCAGTCTCCGGCCATCTGGATATCCGGGTGCGTCACCCGGTCGCGTTCGCCCTGACTCAGGTAGAATGCCGACTCCAGTAACTTGATGGCCTCATCCAACTTGCCGACCACGCAGACCGATTTTCCTGCCGAAACCAGTTCCAGCGTCTCCTCCATCAGGCCCATGTTTGTGCGAGTCAGGATGGTGTACTTTCCTTCGGGCCTGCCATCCCAGAGGACTTTGGTCTCTCGCTGCGGACTGCCGACCAGAGGTGGAACGCTGTCCTTCCGCAAACACCGGATGATGTGCGTTCCCACCTCGGCCACTTCTGATCCGAAACGGAAGGATTGCGTCAACTGCAATTCCTGTTCAATCGGCATCTTGCGAAGGGCGTTTTGGGCACCCCTCCACATGAAAATTGACTGATTGTCGTCGCCGACCACCACCACCTGCGCCTGATTCATCCAGGACTGAACGATGGCGATGTTGACTTCGTTCAAATCCTGCGCTTCATCGAGGAACACCACCTCAGGAATGAATGGCAATCTTGCCCCATGCAGTTGCCACAACTTCAGGTAGGCATCGTGCAGGATGCCGATGGCCCGGAACTTCGGGTCAATGATCATCCCCCACAACCGGGTTGCTCCCCCCACCAGCAGTTCCTTACGGTTCTCACTCTGTGTGCCATTCAGTTTTGCGGTGGCGATGTGGGGGACGTGGTATGGCTTGATCTGACGTGCGTCGCTTTGCATGAACCGCCGCAGGGTCATCTTGACGGCGGTGACCACACCGGTCAGTTCAGTTTCTGGTACATCCAGTTTCAACATGGATGCCAGCTTGATGGCCGGCAGTCGGATGTTGCTGGCGACTTCGCCATAGATTCGGCCAACATTTTCCATCCGGTAGGCCAACGAGTGGAACGTCTTGGATTCGACGTTCGCGGGCATCCGCTTTTGTGCATCCAGCATCGCGTCCCTGCTAAACGCAAGATACAGTCCAGCGCGACCATCGTTTCCGGCATCCACAATGGTGCTCGTCTTGCCGGTGCCGGCATAGGCTTGAACCTTCAAGTCTTGTCCGCCCTGCACCATTTGGATGATGGCATCCTGTTCCGGGGTGCGGTTCATTCCGGCACCCCCAGATGCTTACGGGCGATGGCGAGGCGTTCGGCGTCGATCACTTCCAATTCCTGCACCAGACTGGCAATGCGCCCCACCCAGTGGGTAATGTCATCGCCACTCTGGTGATCTTTCTTGATCAGAGTGCAGATGGCCAGCAGGTTATCGTTGATCAGAGATTTTTGCGTTGTCAATTCTTCAAACCGTGCAAACTGTTTCATGTTCATTTTTTTCCTCCGGGAGTGATTTCCCAGGATGGCCACTCATCGAATGGCCATCAGTGAAACACTCTATTCGTTTTTAAGCTGTGCGATGCGCTTGTTAAACAATTCCAGCATCGCCGCATAAAGAGCCGGGTTCGACTTGTCGATCCCCATCGCATCCCACACGGCCTTGAGTTCATCCTTGCTGGTGGCAGCATCCACCTTCGGCTTGGCCGCAGCCACCATCGACTGGACATCGCGCGGTGCCGTTGCCGTTGCTGTTGCCGTCGGACGTTGTGGAGCCGGCGCGGTGCTGGCCGCGTTGCCGTCGTCATCCTCTTCTGATGCGATCATCAGGATGCCGGGAAGCGTATAGCGCCGAGCGTAGGTGATGGCCGACCCAAATCCCTGTGGGTCATTCTTGATCGGGTTGATGGGGTACTCCTCCTCGATCCACTCACCCGATTGGTGCAGGATCCGGGTCATCAACACAGGCCCAATGTCCATCCTGACTGCCGGCATCTGCACGATGGCCAGCCCGTGATTGGCCAGCACCGGTTTCATCGTTTCGATGACTTCCGCAAGACTGGCATAGCGGTTTTTGAAGTGAGGGTTTACGCTGTCAAAGGTCGCATTGCGCGCATCCGCCTGCGCGGCAACCAGTGCAGCTGACAGGTTCACAATGCTTTCAGACGTTTTCATACGGTGTCCTCGGTGATGGGATCGGAGTATCCCCAGATGGCGTCTCTGACACGCCATCAAGTCATACTCTAATCGGACTTACTGGTTGGGATTGATGATGCGGTAGTGCCATCCGGTCGGCCACCACTGGTAGCGGATGACCAGGAAAGCCACCCCACCGATGATGCCCACCAGATCGAACCATCCGTCGCCAAAGTCACGCTCCACCACTTCATCGACGACTTCCCGCAAGATGGACTCGATGCGCTGTGGTGGCGCATGAGCGTCAATTGCATCCATTAACTGGTCAGCAGGGTTTACCATTTCAGTTCGTCCTCCAAATAGGATGGAAACTGCTGCTCATCAATGCAGCGTTTCAGTTCACGGAGTGCGTTAATCCGCCGCCATTCATCGTTCTGATGATGAGGGCCGGGCCGTAGCCAGTGGATGACCGATGCATAGGGCGGCTCGTTTTCCACCACCAGCCATCCATATGGAATCATTTGCCGGCGCTGGTTTTCGATGCCGGCCAGGTGATGAATGGCCTGGATGCCGTAGTCAAAGTCCTTGACCTTCCAGTACCACTTGTCCAGCGACGCATCCTGTGTGGTCTTCAGTTCAATGACACAGGGTTCGATGCCACCGAGGATCAGGTCGGGGCGTGCCTTGCATTGCACACCCTCTTCCATCCAGAACAGCGATGGTTCACTCTCTCGTTCAGCCAGCGGAAACCGCCGATCCAGCAGATCGAGTGCGCTATCGGCCATGCCTTGCACCACATCGAACTGCTCCTGGGTGAGAATTTCCTTGCCGGCATTCTCCAGTTGGAATTGCGCGTATTCCAGCTTTCCACTTTTGGTACGACGGTCGATCTCCACCGGCTGCACCGCAAAGACTTGCTCGAAGATTCCCTCGACCATCGCATGGGTGGCGCTGCCGATGAGCATGGCAGGACTGGTTCGCTGATGCCCGCGGTACTGATACTTCAGTGGGCACTTCAGGAACTTGCGGATGTCGCTGCTACTGATGCCGGGGTGGGCCAGATAGTCTTTCAGGTTCATCTTGCGCCTCGCAGCATTTCTACAATACTCATTGCCTTATCCAGCGATGATCCAACAACGTTGATGCAACCATTCGACACATAGGCCCACTTGCCGATGTCTCGCTTGGTCAGTGTAGAAGATCGTTCCACATCTTCTTTTGTGACTTGAAATGGGTTACTTGGCATGATGAGCCTCCAGCATAAAGCCATTCCGATATTTCAGTTTGAAACCGCAGACGCGCATCCAGCGTACGACTTTAATGAGATTGGCTTTGGCCGGAATGGCCACTCGATAATTTCCATCACTCAGGATGATGGGTTTCTGTTGCTGCTTCATCGGTATTCCCCTTGTTCGGGATGAAGGTATCCCACCAGTGTCACTCGATGAATGACACTGAGTGATGCCTTCTACCAGGGGATGTCATTCAACAGGCGGTCATCCTGCCCTTGATGATAGTCACATCCCCGTTCATTCATGAACGGTGCCATCCTGGCCACCTGCTCCGACTCATACCGAATTAAATCGTTGGTCGCATCGTTGAGTGCTTCAAGCAACTCCCTATCACGCTGCGCCGCATCCCAGATCAGAGTGGTCACCCGCTCCGCCAGTCCACCCGGCAATCCCCGGATGGCATCAAACGTCAGAATCACATCCATCATTTTTCCCCTTGGTTCAGGCATGGCTTGCCTTGCGTTGTGATAGTAAACAATTCCTGTTTACCTGTCAAATAGAATAAACCTATTGGGATTCGCTCGGCGATAGGATTCGCTCGGGGATTCGCTCGGTGGGGATTCGCTCGGAGTCGGAGATAGAATTTTCGGTTAAATGCGCTTTTTTCGCACGTTTGCAGAATTTAGGCAATTAGGCCTGAATTAGGCAAACAGGCCGGATTTAGGTGAATAGGCAGAAATTAGGTGAATAGAGCTAATTCAGGCTCGTTTGCCTTAATTAGGCAATTAGGCATGATTTAGGCAAACGAGCAAGATTTATGTGAACAAGCAGAATTAAGACAAACGATCCGAATTTAGGCAAACAGGCCGGAATTAGGTGAATAGAGCGAATTTATGCAAATAGGCCTGATTTAGGCAAACGAGTCGGAATTAGGTGAATAAGCCGGAACGAGGCAAACGAGCCGGAACGAGGTGAACGATCCGAATTTAGGCAAACAGACCCGAATTAGGTGAATAGGTTGTAATTAGTCACAATTCCCCAGGGAACAGGGGGAGGCAGGGGAGGCAGGGGAGGCAGGGGAGGCAGGGCGACCAGGGGGACGGCAGGCCAGCTGGGCAAGGGCGAGCATGGGGTTATGGGGTAGGGTAAAGGTCAAAGGTAAACAAAAAATACTTGCAATTCGTTTTTACTTATGACAGGATACTCACATTATCTAACCTAGGAGTATCAAAAATGATCATTATCCTTCTTTCTTTAATCGTAACCTTGTCCGTAGTCCGGTCAAGGTCTAAAGCGTAGCGGTTTTTCTATGTGCCTATTCTTTGAGTAGGCACATGGGCAAAACTGCCGATCAATCAAACCAAGCGAGGCGATTAAGATGTTATCGAATTTGGAAGTCTATCAGTTCAATGGTTCAAACAGTGAACTGTGCGAATCACTTGGAATTCAGCCTAGTACTGATTCACCAGCACACTTTTACAACTACACAGCACGCAGTGTGCGGACTAAGGCGGCAGCGGCTATTGCTGCTGGGAAGTCCGATGAGCCGTTTGAAGTGAAAACCGCCAGAACGGCTAAGACGCCAAGCGCGACTGCTAAGACGCCAAGCGCGACAGCAACGCTACCGTCCGAACTGCTGGCTATCTTGCCAGCAGTTGGCTTTAAGCTTGGAACATCAGACGTAAAGCAATTTATTAAGGATACGTCAATTTCAGAATGTGACGGCGAATCGAAACTCCCAAATGCTGTCGTTGATATTCTGGCGTTTTTTGGGATTAGCGATGAACTCCACGAAAAATTGCTTGTTTGGGCGGGTGTTCCCACAAAGCGTGATTTTGTTGCTGGGAAATTAACTGCTGCTATCGCCGTCCTCTCCGCAGCAAGCAACGCAAGGTTTGACGGCTGGACTGTCGAAAAAATGCAGTCTTTGTTGGAAACACTGACGGCTTTTGCCTTATTGTCTGATTCTGGCGTAACCAGTCGAGCGCGCCTGATTGAGAATGAACAGGTTACGAATGAACAGGTTACGAGCGAATCCCCACCGAATGAACAGGTTACGAATGAACAGGTTACTAAGGCACAGGTTACTAAGGCCAAAAAACGCGCTAATGGGAACTAAAATGAACAACTCAATATGGGATTCAGAGTTTCCTAACGAAAGCGAAGTCTATCGTCAAAGGATGATCGATGCGGAACTGGACAGGATTGACCGGCTTGTCGCCAAGCGCAGGGCGGAAAGTCTGAACCGCTTGGCGGTCAACGCCGCAAAGGCGCGCGCCTGGCGCGTTGTAAGACGGCCAGTGCTATGAGAATCATGGCAATAGGATTGATCATTGCCAGAATTGTTTGGAGTATCATCATCATGATCATCCTGATTATCGGTGGTTCTAAACGATAGGAAGGACAAGATAGACAACAAACCCGGCTAACCACCGGGTTTTTTATGGCGTCCTAATTGAACATTGTTTAGTGATAGGGAACAAGGTTTATCTTGTGCCGGCGCAACAAGAATAGGTCACGATAGGCAAGAAACAGGTTTTTATCCTACCTGCCTATTGCAACACACTGTTGGGAAGTGAACGCAATAGAATCGCTTTAGATTGAGTGTGTTTACAATTGTCTATTATAGTTTACGCTTTACGGATTGAATAATGTGGACTAAGTTCGGTTCAGCCATAAGCAAACAACATAGTACAGTTTTGATTTATTCTTTAGACAAGGATTGTACGAATGTATATATGTGATGCAGATACATGTATTATGGGTTGTATTACGGGGTATAGGGGTATATAAGCATATTCTAAATAAATTATGGAGTGTAATAATAATGTTCATTGACTGTCGCAATAATGTTAAATGGTGGACCGTTCAATCATGTTATTTCATGGGGGGTAAAATGTTACGTAATACGGGGGGGGTCGTGTTAGCCCCCCCCCACCTCCCTGAAGCAAATTTAATTTGACATTCCGCATGGTTTGTTGTAAACTATCATTCAATGACTCACCGCTTTGTTCGCCAAACGAATCTACAGCGCAGAAGGGGTGTTTGGCTGGTGGTGAGTCATCTCAATTCAGGAGTGGAGTGCTGAGTGATGAGACAGAAGCGGGAAGGTGTACGATTAGGTGAAGCGATGAAGCGATCCGGTCGGTTACTGGAGTGGATTCAGGCGACGGGGACGAAGGCGGAAGTGGCTCGTCGAGCGGGATGTACGCGGCAGTATGTGGGGTGGTTGACGAAGCACCCGTTTGGGTATGATGCGGCGCGAACGGTGGAGGAGAAGTTCGGAATGGAACCGATGAGTCTAGAGAGTGATGAAGGTCTACAACTGATGCTGACCAAAACGCATCCTTATGCTCATCAAGATGAGAAAGAGTTCCGTCAACTCATGAGAAAAATTCTGGCCTCTAAAAGGGATTGTAGAGGATTAGATGATTGGTAGAGGCCCTGTTCACCCTCTCACTGTGTGGCCACGGAATGGCATTGCACCACGAACCGATCCAGCAGATCAGCCTTAAGAGAGTACACAAAGATGAACTGTATAGATTGCACGTATGCGTTGAACTGTATAGGTTGCAAGTATGCGTTATGGAATCGCACCAAAGATGGCAAATTGCATCCGAGTGGTGTTGGGTGGTGTCAATATCAGTTTAAGATTCCAGAACTGCCAGCGGCGTTTTACTGGATCACACGTCCTGTGCCGAATGGCGGGATTATCAATCGAAAGAGTGATGGCGTGAAACAGTGTGCGTATTGGACCAGGGCGGAAGGTTGAAGCCGCTCGATGCGCTGACTGTGTGAAACCATCGCATCATCGTGTTGCGAACCGATCAAGCAGCCCCACCCCAAAAGAAAAAAAAGAGGGGTTCACGATGCTCACTAGAGTGATGCGCGCCGGCTGATGCAAATCATCAGGATGCGAAAAATTCTGGCCCTAAAAAGCATCTGATGCGAAAATGCAAGATGTCACATCAGACCTCATCTTACGATGGAGTGCGCTAGCACGACATCGTAAGATGAGCGAAGTTTGCTGATGGTGCAAGTGAACGATGGAGAAAAAGAAAAATGCACTCACCTCTTGATGGCGTCTCCCCATGAGAGTGGGATTAATGAGTGGAGCAACAAGTGATGCAGTAGCACTCAACGATGGTGATGCTACGATGGAGTTTCTTTTTACGACAACGTTCCCTAAATGCAGTTCCTTCCTTCGGAAGTGGTGTTCTGAGGGTAGCACACGTTGCGCGTACTCGTCAAGAGGGATTTTCAAGGGTTTTAAGAGGAAAAGAGAGATGATGCCGGCAAATGATTGTGTGTTGAGGTCAAAACATTGAGTTTATTGAAGAAATACGGTGCGCCGTTTCCTTATTTTGGGGGGAAATCGCGGATTGCGGAGATGGTTTGGCGTGGATTGGGGGATGTTCGGCATTATATCGAGCCGTTCCTGGGGTCTGGAGCGGTGTTCTTGCACCGTCCTCATCTGCATCAGTTGGTGACCTTGAATGAACTCAATCCGCTTTGCGTGAACTTCTGGCGGTGTGTGCAGGCCGAACCGGAGGCGTTGCTGCGAAAGGCGAGGATGCCCGTTTTTGAGTCGAATCTGCATGCGGCACAGTCGATGCTGATTGGACAAGCGCCGGCTCTGAAGGAACGGTTGGAGGCCGATCCTGACTGGTATGAGGTGACTCTGGCGGCGTGGTGGGGATGGGGATTGTGCGCCTGGATCGGAGGAGGATGGTGTAGTGGAAAAGGCCCCTGGAAGGTGCAGGAGAGGAGGCTGATCAGGGATGTGACCTCACCGGAACCCGGTGTCATCCGTCGGTTGCCTCACTTGAGCAATGCCGGTCAGGGGTTTCTTGTCAAACCGGAAGCGGATGCAAAAGCATGGTTTGTGGAACTCTCAGAACGATTTGCGAAGGCACGGATTGCGTGTGGTGATTGGGAACGAGTCTGCGGCCATTCCACCATCAATAATACAAAACCCACGGGCATCTTCTTCGATCCTCCCTATGGCCTGCATCTGCGGGAGAAACGCATCTATGCCCATGAAACAGAGTGCGCTGCACGAGTACAGGCGTGGTGCAAACAACATGGCAACGACGACGGCCTGCGGATCGTGCTGGCCGGCTACGATGGCGAACATAACACGCTCGAACAGGAAGGATGGCGCGTGCTCGCCTGGAAAGCACACGGTGGCTATGCGCGAACCGAACGCGCACGTGAGAACTCCAGCAAGGAACGCCTCTGGTTTTCTCCTCAATGCGACAATAATTTATTTGACAATCAGGACGGTTTGCTGTAGACTGTGGGCCTGAGTTGCACGAGCGGCTCATCAGGAGAACAATAAGCATTATCCGTTCCTCACCCACCATCTGGACTGTCATCATGCATCCCTTGTTCGCCTCTCAGTTGTCTCAACGCTTGTCTGATCGAATTGAACGTGTTTGCAAGGAGTTGTTACCGAATGGAGTGAGGCGCTATGGACGATGGGAGGCAGGATCGGTGCAGGGAGAGCCTGGATCGTCGCTCAAGGTGGAGTTGGCGGGGGAGAAGAAGGGCATCTGGGCGGATTTTGCCACGAACGAGGGTGGTGACCTGCTCGACCTCTGGATGAAAGTGCGGCGCAAGTCGGTCAGTGAAGCGATGAAAGAGGCCGCGACCTTTTTGGGACTGCGGCTGGATGGCGAACAGTCGGCTCCCCGGAAGGAATACCGAACGCCGGCCAAACCACCCTGCACCCGCATCCCCGTTGATCATCCTGTGAAAGCCTGGTTGACGTTTCGTGGCTTTACCGATGAAACCATCCGTCGTTACCGTCTGGCCGTCAATGGCGATGGCGAACTGATCATGCCGACCATCAAGGGTGGCCAATTCCTGAATGCGAAATATCGCAAGTTGCCCAAGTCATTCCGACAGGAAAGCGGGGCCATGCCCACTCTCTATGGCTGGCACGTTCTGGAGGAGTGTTTCCCCACCGCGCGGAGCGTGATAATTACCGAAGGAGAGTGTGATGCAATGGCTTTGACGCAGTACGGCTTCCCGGCGCTCTCCGTTCCAATGGGTGGAGGAGGTGGGAGGAAACAGGATTGGATCGACAACGATTTCGATGAACTCATGCGCTTCGACACCATCTATCTGGCGACTGACATGGACGATGCTGGCGAACGAGCAGCGGAGGAAATTACACGGCGACTCGGCGCGGAACGCTGTCGGCGCGTGACCCTGCCATTCAAGGACGCCAATGAATGCTTGATGCGAGGCGTGACCTTCGAGGTGATGCAGGAGGCCATGCGCTCAGCCAAGAGTAACGATCCTGTCGAACTCAAGCGGGCCGGCGTCTTTACCGAGGAGGTGATGGAACTCTTTTTGAGTGGTGGGACGATGGGAGCCGTGGGGGTGCGAACTCCCTGGGGGAAGGATGAGATACGGCTGCGCCCAGGAGAGTTGACCATTGTCTCCGGTTATTCGGGTTCTGGCAAGAGCACGCTGCTTTCCCAGATGGCGATTGATGGCATCACACAAGGCACCCGCTGGTGCGTAGCCTCAATGGAGATGCCGGCCCGAGCGACCCTCGGCGGGATGGTGCAAATGGTTTGTCAGACGCCGACTCCCGATTCACAATCCATTAAACAGGTCATGCGCTGGCTGGATGAACGCATCTGGATTTTCGATGTGCGGGGTTCCGCTCAAGCCGACAGGATGATTACCGTGTTCGATTATGCCGCCAGACGTTATGCCATCAGTCACTTTATCGTTGATTCACTCGCCAAGTGTGGGATTGCAGAGGACGATTACAACGGTCAGAAGAAGTTTGTTGAGCAACTCACTGATCTGAACCACACCCACGGCTGCAATACCATGCTGGTTGCCCATTCCAGAAAGCAGGAAAGTGAATCCATCAGACCGCGCAAGCACGATGTTCGTGGAGCGACGGCCATCACCGATATGGCAGACAACGTGATGATCGTTTGGCGTGACAAGAGTGAGAATGGAGAAAACAAGGCGGAACTCATTGTGGACAAACAACGTCTGACCGGATGGGAAGGATCTATTAACCTGCACTATGATCCCATCTGCAAACAATTCCTTTATGGTGCGGATGGGCCACGAAATTATCTTGGGATGATCTAGCAGGATTGTACTATTGTTTTATGATTATGGTAACATGATTCGATATCGGTAGTGAGTGGAAAATATGTATCAAATGGTGGTCAGTGATGGACGTGGGAACTTGAGCCGCTATCCAGCGGAGATTCTATTTCGCAACCATGCTGGCGTGATGGTCAAGGTTGAAACTCCTACTGGAACCATCAGGCGGATGATGGATCATTCGCTCAAAGGATGGTTTTCAGGAAACTCCAATCGGCGCAAGCCGGATTGTTATATGGAATGGCATCCTTAAAAGTCGATCCTCTTTCGGTCATCCGATTTCAGACAAAAGTGAATCGCTCTCTGGAAAGAACCTATCGTGAAAATTCGATGGTTCAATTATCGGCGCGATGCGTGATCTTGCAGACTGCGATTGATACTTTTTGCACGAAGTGTAAGTATGGAGATGATGGAATCAGGGCCATTTCCCATCGCATCAAGACGTGCGTGAACGGTGAATGTCCACTCCACCCTGTTCGTACTGGCACCAAAGGAACGAGTGCGTTATCCACGATGGTCAACGTACAGTTGGAGGTTCAAAAGTATGGCAAGCCAAAAAAGATAGGCTGGACGAACGAAGAAGATCAAGACTTGCTCAATCGCACAGCTAAACATCATAATTTGCGACGCATTGCCTTGGAAACGAATCGTTCATTTGATGATGTCAGGGAGCGATTAAAGATAATTCGTAAGATGTTAAAGGCAGAAAAATTGTTAAAATGAGGTGAACGGCATTGAACAGTAAAGGTCTCGTCGAGCTATTAGAGATTAACCATCCAGATCATCAGTTGCCTGATGATGGCTTTCAATTGTTAGTGGATTCAGAATACTTTAATAAATTTCCAATGATGTTTTTACCATTGGCAAGTGTTTCAACACTTGGATTCAAGTTATTCGAGGAACCTCACCGTGATGACCTTGAGTTAATCACGCGCTATCATGGCATTGAACATCTTGGCAATTTATCTGATGATGACATCATCAAGTATCGTGGTCGCGGTATTTTTAATAAAGCGATGATTGGAAGAAAGAATTATTGTGAATGTAGTAATGCAATAAAAGAAAACTTAATTGTTCATCCTAATATTTTAAGTGAAAATTGGAGTGTGATGGTAAAGGTTGCGAATTGGCAACTTGAGGAACTTGTTGTTAATCAAAAAATTAGGAAAATGGACGTATTTATTTCAACTTTACGTCTCAATGGGACAACCTGTTTCAGCAATATGAGAAACAAGAAGAAACTTAACCTATTTACTGAGTGGACAGCGAACTATCTGGAGAAAAGAAAATGCTCCATCGTGGAAAAGAAATAGTCAATTACAATCTGTTATTACAGCAGGTGGCTTATGAGACAGGGATGAAGGTTCCTGATATTGCAAGTTTTATTGATGTACTTATGAACATAGTGCGTCGTAATGTGAATCAGGGTTATTTAGTTGTAATTGATGGTGTTGGTACTTTTTATCGTAGAAATTCGGCAAAAGGAGATGAGTCAATCATCAATCTTTGTTCAGAAAGAGACTCTGGCATAGGGAATCACTTATGTGAAAAAATGAAGGATTCCAGAAAGATAAGGAAGAAGAAAATTGAAGAAAATGACCTTGCGTGATGTTGTCAGCACTTCAAGAACACTTGATATTGTTGAAGAAGATGGCAACGTCGTTCGCTGTGATATGGAGTTGGTAGAACGCATGGCGGCACAAGGGATGACGATGGGTCAGATTGCCGCGTTACTCGGCATCTCCAGGGAAGATTTACGCACGCGCAAGGTGATGGCAGATTATCTGTCGAAAGCAGTTGAAACGGGTAAATCTATTGGAATCAGAGCGGTTTCCGAGAAGTTGCTTGAACAGGCGACGGGTGGGAATACTATTGCGGCCATCTTCTATCTGAAGTCGGTGGCTGGATGGAGAGAAGCGGACAAGCGTCCGCCTGATGAAATGGATGATTCAGCAGGGGTCAAGATTTACCTTCCTGAAAAAGACAAGGATCAAGAAGATGATTAAAGAAGAAGACCTGATGCCCATTAGAAGGCATAGTGAATGGGTGGAAGACTGGTACAAAGAAAATCGAGATAGACTCACTAAAAGGGAAAGAACCTGCAATTATTGTGATAAAAAGGTTTTTGTGGTAAGTCGGTTTGCAAGATGGTTTTTATTTGACATCATTGATGATGTTGCAAAACTTCATCTCTGTGATGAATTTATCAATGCAACAGATGAGACGCATGAACAAGCAAAACGAAAAGGTATATTATCTCGATTAAGAGCAGGTCACATTCGGATGCAAAAGGCTCTCGTCAACCGGTTTGGTGCTGACCGACTGGATGGTTTACTTTGAAACTGATGCCGCAGCCGAAGCAGGAAAAGTTCCTGCGTTCCAATGCGGACATCGCTATCTTCGGCGGGGCAGCCTTTAGTGGAAAAACCTTTGCTTTATTGATGGAATGTTCGCGTTATAGTCAACATGGAGGGTTTGGTGCCGTCATCTTCCGGCGCGAATCGAAGCAGGTGGATAATGAAGGTGGCTTGCGCGATACCGCATTACAACTCTATGCGGGCCTCGCGGAGTATCGTAGTCAACCACAAAAGCAGTTCATCTTTCCATCCGGCTACCGAGTGTCACTGGCCCATCTGAATCAGGAAACGGATGTCGTCTCTTGGCATGGTTCGCAAATTGGACTGCTTTGTTTCGATGAGTTGACCACGTTCACGGAGTCAATGTTTTTCTACATGCTCAGTCGCAACCGCAGCACGGCGGGCATCAAGCCTCAATGTCGTTGCAGCTGCAATCCAGATTCGTACAGTTGGGTTGCCAGGTTCATTGACTGGTGGATCAATCAGGACACTGGCTTTCCAATCCCGGAACGGTCGGGTGTGGTGCGCTATTTGTTACGTCGCACCAATCAAGAAGGGCGATTTGGTTTGAACTGGGCGAGTTCGCGGGATGTTTTGCTGGCCGACCTGGGCTTTGGCAAACCGACCGAAGCCGTATTGAGTGCAGCCAGGGAACGGATGCGGACGGCCATCGAAAATGGTCAGTCGCCCGTAGATGGAACGGAGGAAATGGACTATTTGATGGAACGACAGGCCATCAAGTCTGTGACGTTTGTGCCGGGCAACATTTACGATAATCCCATCGGAATGAGTGCTGATCCGACGTACATTGCCAACTTGAAGGCGCAAGACCCGGTGAATCGGGCACGACTTCTAGATGGCAACTGGAAGGTGCGGCCACAGGCAGGGGCCTACTTCCCAGATCGGTGTGCCGTCGTAGTGGATGTCATTCCGTCCGACGTGACGATCTGGTTACGCTCCTGGGACTTGGCGGCTACGGAACCCAATGAATCGGAGACTGATCCTGATTATACCGTCGGTGCCTTGTTGGGCCGGCGTCCGAATGGAATCATTGTCGTTGCCGATGTGGTGCGATTTCGCAAGAACGCCAATATGGTACGCGAGATGGTGAAGGCCACAGCCATGCGAGATGGACGCAATACCCTCATCTATATCCCCACCGATCCTGGGCAGGCTGGACGGTATCAAATAGCATCGTACAGGGAATGGTTGAGCGAGTTTACTGTGCTCAGTAAGGTCATCACCAAGAACAAACTTGCGATGGCGGAACCCGCTGCTGCACTCTGGCAGAATAGATTGATTCATCTCGTCAATGGTGCTTGGAACGATGCCTTTATTAAAGAGTTGGACTTGTTTGACACTGGGCGCTACGATGACAGTGTGGATGCGCTCACGGGCGGCATCAGTATGTTGCCACAATCCACTCCAGAATATAGTGTCTACGCAAGGCGTTAATCATGGATTCCTCCATCTACAATGAAGCACCGCTAAAACCCAAGGTTCGCGCCTTGTTGAGTTCCGAAGTTGCCATTTCCAGGATGCTCGACTACTTCTTCTTTGTTGTTGATCCCGATGAATTGCTGGCCAAGGCAGGAATCGAGCGGTACAAGTTGCGGTCACTCACGCATGATGATGAGATTTTTCAGTGTATCGAGACCCGTGAGGACGCCATTCACGCCACGAACTGGCGCATTGAGAGCAACAATACCCGGATTGGGAAATGGTTGACGACGGCGCTGGAAGATTATGTCGATGGATTGCTGCGTGGTTTCATGGAGGCCATCTGGTATGGTCATTCGGTGCAAGAGTTGGTTTACGAATCCGTTGGGAATCGGATCGCCATTGCCCGTTGCGCCATCAAGCCGATGCAATGGTTCACTCTCGAGCAGGATGGAACCACATGGTTCACCGGAGATGATGGCCGTCGAATTCTGTGTGATACCCGCAAGTTTCTAGTGGCACGGCATCGTCCGCGTTATGATAATCCGATGGGTGAAGCCATCCTGTCGCGGCTTTGGTTCCCGGTGACGTGGCGTCGAGAAGGATGGTCGCTGTGGTTATCCTTCCTGCAAACGTTTGGCGAGCCTATCGTCATTGGTCAGGTGCCCAACTACAAAGAGTTCATCGCCGCCATGCAAAAGCAGGGTGTGCGTTCGGCGGTCGCCTGGCAATCCGTATCGGATACGGATCGAGTGACGACCATCAATGCCAGCACACCGGGCGAGTTCTCGGCCCTGGAGAATGCCATCCGCAGTCGCATCCAGCGGTTGATCCTGGGGCAGACGATGACCTCTGATGCAGCAGGATCGGGCAGTTATGCAGCAGCAGCGGTTCATAATCAGGTCAGAAAGGAGAAGGTAGCCGCGGACATCCGCTTCCTGACGCATCAAATGCAGGGCGTCCTTGATCGGCTGTGTGGACTGAATGGATTTGAACGGCATCGCTTCATTATGGCGGATGCGAATGGACTGGAAACGACGCGGGCTGCGCGTGATGCCGTCATGATGCCCGTCATCAAGGCCAGTGGATTGAAGTTCGCCAAGTCCTACTTCACGGATGTCTACGATTATCGTGAGGAGGATTTGGTAGAGTCCACTGAGGACACTACTACCACGATGAAACCTATCGAGCAGGTGCAAGACCAGGCTCCAGTGGATCAATCAAGGAAAGGACAGTCTGTAGTCGATGAGACTCCAGTGGGTCAATTAAGCTGATGGAACAGGAACTTTCATCGCTGTATGTAGCCGCCGTCTTGGCCGATACGATGGTGAGAAAAGGACAAATGCAAATCGTGGAAGAAACGAATGTTTCACTAGCGCATTTGCTGGATATGATTGAATTAAAACGTGAATTTAGCCGTCGTGTCTTGCGGTATCTTGGTTTTAAACGCAAGATCAGTTATGTTCGTGTTCGACCGGGGGTCTGATGGCCATTCGACTGGATTTACTTGCGGAAGGTAACGGTCTCAAGGATATCGAAGCCGAGTTGCAAGCCATCCGCAAGCGACTCGATAATGTCAAACCACTCCTGTCGGCCATTTCATCCATCTACTACGAAAGCACGATGACTCGCTTTCGGTCGCACACAGATCCCAGTGGGCAATCCTGGAAGCAACTCAAGCCGCGCACCATTGCCGATAAACGTCGGCTCCCCTCGATAGAGTCACCCTACTTTCAGTTGATCCGCACCGGAAAGATGCGTTCGGCCATAAAAATCCGCCATGTTGATGCCAACACGATCAGCATTGGACTGAAAAAGAGTGAAGTGCCTTATGCGGCCCATCATCAGTATGGCGCACCCAAGGCAAGTATCCCACAACGCAAGTTCCTTGGCGTCACCAAGGCCGCCAATGTTCAGGTTCGCAAGCTCATGGAACTCTTTTGTCAAGGACAGACACTATAAAAAATACTTGCATTTAACGATTCTTTGTGGTAAAGTGAGCACATATTATGGATGTTTTAGAAGTCTTTGCATCGCAACTGGTGGAGCATGGAGTTTCAGAGGCCCTGGTGAATCAAGTGACGGGTCGCGTTCGGAAGGAACTGGGAGGCCAGCAGCATTATGTGCGGGGGCATGATTACCGGGCGAGGGATGCTCAAGTGCGTGAGGAGTATCGAAAATGCCAGTCATGGAGTCGAGTGGCAATGAAGTTTGGGCTATCGGAACGTCGGGTGCGAGAGATTGTTGGATGATTTACGAAGCCTTGCAACGGATTGAACGAGCAGGTTTCACCATTCAGGAATGCAATGGATTACTCGCGGTTGAACCCGCACACCAGCTCAGTGAAGTACAGCGTCAATGGATCGAACTGCATCAGCAGGCCATCATTAGACAGTTGCAGGCGAAACGCAATGTTGATGTTTTAGCCATCATGGATGCGTTTCAAGCAGATGTTATGAGTTTTACTGGCCGACCGGGCAACGTCGGCTCTCGAGGAGACGCCGCATGACTCCCATCCCCTCTGATGGCTATCACCATCCCAAGTTGATCCACCCGGTGCCCGCCGACGATTATTTCTATTGCAGGGTCTCGCCGTTCCGGCATTACGCGGCGGGATACGTCGAGGAGCTGATGGATTATCTGTCAGTGCTCACGGATACCGAAGTCAACTTCTCTCAATCGAAAAGAGCATCGCCCATGACTCTTCTTCCATTGGAAGCCACAGAACCGCCATCGTATTGGGATTGGCTCATGGACTGTCAGGATTATCACGATCTGGAGCTGCTGCTGGATGCGACGGGCAATTTGGATGCAGGACGATGAGCGGTAAACCCGGTATGACTAAACTCTGGGAAGCTTGGAGAGCAACCGGGTGCAGGAAATCGGCAGCATCACCCGCGACGGCCCGATGCCCTCGTGGAGCCATCCCGCTACCGAACCCAAACGCCGGGGCTTCCGGCAGGAAAACTGAACCCATGACCCCCGAAACTCGCAAGACCCTGCTCGACCTGATCGCCGAATACAGCAACAGCCTGGAGCGCATCCAGGGCGAAAAAGACCTGCTCAAAGCCATCGAAGCCCGCGCCGTGGTTGAGTGCAATGTGGCGCTCAAGCCGTTCAAGACCGTCGCGACGGCGTATTGGGCCGACAAGACCGCAACCGCACGTCAAGACCTCGAAGCGATCCTCGAAGCGATCCTGGACGTGTTCGAGGTGGTGCGGGGTCTGGAGGGTGACCTGAAATGAAACGCGGGAATGCCCAAATTTCGCATCCTGTAGCACCAAACGGCGATTTTCCAAGCGCGGGAATACCAGAGTGGCACCCCACCCATGAAAACGCCTAAAAACGCCTCTGCGTCGGTTAATCACTGGGCGTTCGTTGCCGTGTCACGCCGCCCGGCGCACGTCGCGCATCTGTGGGTCGATGCGCTCGGTTCTGGCTGGAAGCGAGCGATATGTGGACACTTCCCTGGTGACTATCGGGATGACCGGAGCCTGATTAGCGCAACCGGCGAATTTCGCAAATGCCGTGACTGCATTCCGCACGAGGTGCAGCGCGGATGACTATCAATGCTCGCAATCCGGCCTTCTTCCCTGTCGTGGTCGGCGTGGCCCTGGCCGGACACTGCGAGCGCCCCTACCCCGCTGGCCGACCGGGCAAGTCGGCTCCTCCTGTTGGTGGTGTTGGATTCCCGGCGCGTCGCATCCACCTTTTGGGATGCGCCTGGCTTTTTCCATCATAGATGATGAGACATGAAAACTATTATCAGTCTTCCGGAGTCTTGCCATGCCCAGCAAAGGATTAACCGAACGCCGCCTGGGTGACCAGCGCACGGTGCTGGCGGCCATGCCTTTGGGCCAGGCCGTGCCCGCCGCATACCTCGCTCAGAAAACCGGCTTTCACTCCAACCAGGTGGGCGCGCTGCTTCGCAATGCACTGCGCGAAGGCCGGGTGGAACGAGCTGGGACGCGATGCATGAAGATCGGGAAAAACTGGCAAATGACGCCGGTCTGGATTCGCAGCGAACGCCTGGCGGCGCTGCATCCGATTCGGCCACCGGTGACTGGACTGAATCCCGAAGACCTGCAGTGGATGGCGTATTGGTCGGAGCGCCGGCGCGAACGCGAACGCCGGCAACTGAGATTCCAACAACGGGAGGCGTTATGCCGCTCTACCTGCAACGTTTGACGGAAACTGCGACCCAGCCCTTGCGTGCCACGGACGGCGCGGCGGGTCTGGATTTGTACGCCGACGAAACCATCACGATCCCGGAGTATCGTCGGGCCTGGGTTTCGACCGGGATTGCTGTAGCGGTTGCGCCGGGCTATTGCGGGCTGGTCTGGCCGCGCAGCGGATTGGCCGGGAAGGGTCTGGATACCTCGGCGGGGGTTATCGATAGCGACTATCGCGGCGAACTCAAGGTGCTGCTGGTGAATGGCTCGCATGAGCGCAAGACCGTCCACGCCGGCGACCGGATTGCGCAGTTGCTGATCGTGCCGGTGGGAATGCCGAACGTGATCGAGGTGGACGCGCTGCCGGCAACGGAACGGGGTGAGAATGGTTTTGGATCAACCGGAACTTAGGCCGCCAAGAGCGCGCGCAAAAACTGGCAAGGCTACGTTGCCTTACTTTTTCAGCAAAATGCCTAGAATCGAATGGTAGGCGGTTTTAGAGGCATTCTTGAAGGAACTTTCAGGAGCAAAACTTGAATGACCCAAGACACCCGCAAGACTTTGGTGGAAGAGAGAGATATGTAATGGCCGAAATGACGATGATTGAAGATGCTAATGGAAACATTATCTGGGAATGTAGCGATTGCAAAAGCACAATGAAAGACAAAAAAGGATTCGATGATAAAACGAAGTGTCCAAAATGTAGCTCTGAAATAACGAAGTTTTACTTTTTATACGATGAGGATGGAAACTATGAGGATGGAGATAGAGAATGAAAGCGACTCTTGAATTTATCATCCCTGATGACGAAGCAGAATTGCAGGCGGCTGTTCATTCGATGGATCAGTTGGGTTCGATTCGGGATTTTCATGAACGACTGCGGGTATTGAACAAACATGGCCATAGGTTTCAGACGACTGAAGAAGCAATCCAGTCGCTGTATTCAGATTATTGTGACATGATGCAGACATACCTATAAGTTGTTTTTAGACGAAGTAAGACAGAGAGAAGAGAAAGAATGCCACTCTACCTTAAGAAACTTACGGAAACAGCGACAACGCCGATTCGGGCCACCGATGGTGCGGCGGGTTTAGATTTATCTTGGAGTGGAACCATGATTTCAGACGAATTGATTTGTCCCATTTGCGACGAATGCCGCGACCATCCTCAGCCGTTTTTGAATGACGAAGGCCGTTGGGTGTGCGGTGCGTGCTGGTTTGAGTGTGGGATGGTGGTGGATATGACGCCGAAGCCAGAGATTGTGGAGGAGGTGACGGAATGAGCGATACTGAGCTATTAGATTTCATGGAACAACAACGATGGATTCCAATTCCGTTGTTTCGCGCCCGTGCAACGACTACGCCCAATCAATGGGTTGATGAATTTGCCGGATGGGTCATTACCGGATCGGAACAGTCGTATCCGACCCTTCGTACTGCGTTGATCGCTATGGCCAAAGTAAAACCATGAGCGCGTCTATCACGTCGTTGGGCATCACTCGCGCTGCATCCTACTGGTATCCGACGATGCTGGCCGAGGCGGCGGGCGAGATTGGCGAGAGCAAAGCAGCGGAATTGCTAGGCCTGAATATCGTCGAGTATCGAAATCGGCGGTTCGATGCGATTCAAGCCGTCCTGCAACTGATTGAAAACCTGCCATCGCCTTTGGTCTCGATCATCCAAGTAGTAGATCATCAGCCGGGGTTTTTCAATGATTAAGATTTATCCGGTCTCTATCGAGGCTTTTGATGATAATCATCAACTCGTTTTTAACCTTAGTACGTTTGATGCACAATCCGCGACGCTAAAAGTAGATGCCACTATCACCAATGATAATGTCGATGAGTTTTGTACTTCGCTGAAGCGCGCACTCATCCTGTTGGATTTGGGGAATGATAACAATGAAGATCAATGTGAAGAAAAATCAGAATGAGCGAATCCGCGCCCTCCTATATCTCTTGCGCCAGTGGCAATAACGCTTTTACCGATTGCCTGGTAGTCGCGCGTGGCGATTTGATCCGATTGATTGGCCATAGTGAGATGGACTTTACGCCCTTGGCCGCCCGCAATCTTGCGCTCAAAATTCTGGAATTGGTCGGCGATGACACGTTGCCGAAGTTCCTGTATAATGACGTGAAGTCTTTGCGGCGGGTGCGTAAAGTGGGCGGAAACTTTCAGCATAGCGGAACACTAGTATCGGAGTTTCACACAACGAGCGGCGAGTGCCGAGTGGTCATCGAGTTCGATGAGCCGGTGCAAGGAATGCTGCATATCTACCGGCCCGATCAGGTGGAAATCATCAAGAATCCGCCCACGCCATTGAACAGTGGTGATGAGATTGTAGACGCGGTGCGGGAGCGGCTGCTAGAGCGTAGCGTAACGGGCCAGCGGAAATATGGCGCCAAAATGACGCGGGATGACCTGAGCTTGAAAGATTGGCTGATGCATCAGCAACAGGAATTGATGGACGGAGCGCTGTATGCGGAAGCGGCGCTACGGCGATTGGATCGAATGGAGGATGATGGCAAATGAATCCTTTGCTGGCCCGTGGCGTGCCGCTGATGGCGCATCCCAAATTGTCACGCGCAAAAATCAACGAACATATTGAGGCGCTGGAACCCGCGTTTGAGCGGTTTTGGATCAATACGCCAGACCGAATTTGTGCGGCGCTGGCGCAATTTGCGCACGAAACGGGCGGGTGGCAATGGCTGCGGGAGTTGGGAAGTGCGCGCTATTTTCAGCGGTACGAAGGCCGCAAAGACCTCGGCAACACGCAGCCGGGCGATGGCCCGCGCTTCCGGGGCCGGGGCTATATTCAACTGACCGGACGCACGAACTACGAGCAAATGCAGCAATGGTTTCCAGATATTCCACTGATGGAACAGCCGGAACTTGCGGAACAACCGGCTTGCGCCGCTTTCTTTTCCGCGCAGTGGTGGCAATCCCGTGGGCTCAATGAGTTGGCCGACGCTGGGAAGTTCCAAACCATCACCCGTCGGATTAACGGCGGATTGAATGGATTGGCAGATCGCGTGCAGCGATACAAGCATCTCAAAGCACTGGCCTATGAAGTCGCTCGACAACAAAAATAAGGCTTTGGTGCCGGACGACTGGATCGCTTTAGGCTGGGGTTCGGTCGGCGGCGCACGGCTCAGTCATGTCTGGCGCTATCACCCGCGCAATGGATTGTTGCAATCCGCGTGTCGGGCAGTCTTGCGCTATGGCAATGCAATGGAATTGTTGCACGCCGAAACCGAGCAACGTTGTAAAATTTGCGAGAAACGAGGTGCATGATGAAAATTAACTGGACTCAACCTTCAACGCTACGTGGAATTGCGATGGTCATCGCCAGCGTCATTGCGACGATCCTGCAACTGCGAGGATATGGCGATCATACCAGCGAAATCAATACTGCCACGGAATCCGTGATTACGGCGGGCATGGCACTGTCTGGATTGATCGGAATTTTCACCAATGATGCGCCAAAATGAGGATTATCCCACACCCAGACGCAACGACTCTGGAAGTTTGGCTGGTCGGACTGCTCTTTATAATTGGCGTCATCGCCTTCTTTTTCGCTTGACGTGCCGAAATGATTGTTAATCCGCATCCTGATACCATGACCGCGCAAGTTTGTCGATGTGAACCGCTGGCGCTGCGCGCAACCATCAGCGAACAGGGCTGGATTGCGCTGGAACGGGATGGCGGGCAGAGTCATCTGCTGGTGCGTTCCGATGAATGGCCCGCGTTCGCCAAGTTGATTCACGATCTGAATACATTGTTACATCCAATTGAGGAGAAACGCGCATGTTCTTTCGCAAAAGGCATTTTGTGCCCGTACTGGTGGAAGTCTGGTTAGCCGGTCTGCTGTGGTAATGCCTGGTTTCGGCCAGCTTGTACTGCTTACCGGTCTGCTGTGCTGGCTGATGCTGCTGATCACTTTGATCGTGCTGAAATGGATCGGCATGTTGGGACTTGGGTTTGTCTGGATAATGGCTATCGCCATCCTGGGCGCTCTGGTTTATGCGCTGATCTTCAACAAGGTGTTTGATCTATGATGACCGAAGTTGAGCAAACACTATGCGCTGGCTGATGGAGATCATAGTGCCTGTAGTGCTGTTCCTGTGCGCGCTTGCGCTGATCGCTCTGCTGTTTGGCGCAGTCGTGCGGTATGCCTGGAGCGGGATGGAAGTCTGGCACGCTCAAAAGACGCTGGCCATTTCGTATGATGTGCGATAAGCCACTGGACAAGACCACATGGCGCACTTCATGGGGTGGTCGCCTCGTCGAAATTATGATTTCCGCGCCGTGGTCATCGTTCGATCTGGCGCTGAGCGCGATCCTGATTCTGCGTGGGGCGTACATCCTCATTGCGTTCGAGTTCCTGGAAGTCACCTATTCTTACATCATCTACCGGCAACTGTCCGGCTGTATGAACCTGAAGACCTATGGCTGGATTTGTCTGATTGCGGGTCTGTTGCAAGCGGTCAGTACGCTCTGGCCAACACGCCCTCGGTTCGAGTATCGTCTACTAGCGCGGATGAGCGTGTGCTTTTGTATGCTGATTTTCAGCCTGAACCAGATTTCCAATATCCCGCCGCCGATTGGTGCGATTACCCATTTTATCCTGGCGCTGCTGTCGGTCTGGAGTGTACTTCGCACAAGTCGGACAGGTGGTTGACCATGAGCAGCGAGACCAGCGAGTGGATCACCCTCTTACAGTGGGCCATTGGCAATCCCGAGAAGGGCGCGCTGGCGCTGGTGCTGGTCATGGGCGCGTGGAAGTGGATCAGGGAGTTACGCAAGGAACTGAAAGAGGATCAGCAGCATGAATCGTTTACGGAAACGCTGTTGCGCGAGAACAAGGAACTCCGGGCTGAGAACAAAGAACTGGTGCATGATCTGCGGGAAGCGCGAAGTCAACGCAACCTGAAGGATCAAAATAATGGAAAAGGTGATCCGAAATGAACCGCTGGTGGAAAGTACTGGTCATCATTCTGCTGATCGTGTCGCTGGCGCATACCTGGATGCAACTGGCGCAGGTGCAACGCTTTGTGGGTAAATGGCCACGTTTCACGGCGGCGGATGGTCAGCAACTTTGCGAACGGGTGGCACAACTGGAGCGGTATTCTTATGGCTATCGGGATGCAGGAAAAACGCCACTGGCCTGTGATTATGTGGAGCGGAAATGAAAATAGATGTGATGGGTAAACAAAATAAAATCATCTGGACATCAGAACAGGATGCGCTCATTCGACGGGTTTATCAGTCCAGGAAACGAGGTGGTAACAAGGAGTTAAGTGCAAAACTCAATCTCAGACCGGGATTGATTAGTGCACGGGCAGCCATGTTGGGACTTGCTCCGCTGATCGTTACAGTAGAGCGGGCGCGTCAAGATCAATTCAAGCAAGCCTGGTCAACAGACGATGAACTGTCTTATATCGAGCGTATTGGAGAATTTTCCATCCATACACGAGGCATCAATCGTGCTGAGTTGCTGAAAAACTACCTTCATGCCATGCGTCAACGAAAAATATGGGATCAGTTAAACAAGCAAAAAATAATGATGGCCATTTTTAGAACTATTTCCTCAATCGCTTTGGTGGACAAAAATACATCCTCCCGTCCAATAGAAAGGAACGGGAGGCGATGATGGCAGCGCATTCGGAATGAGTGCGCTGCGATGTGCTTGATCACCTACTTTTGATTGGTCTCCATCGCTTCGATGACAGTATCAAGCATGGGCCAGTCCAGTAACTTTAGTCGTTCAATAGCGTCCGCCTTCATGTTCTCACAAATGAAGTGAAGGATTGATTCATCCTCTTGTTCAAGATCGTTGAGTGCGTTCAGAAGGCGCATGACCTGATTGAGTTGAACGGCCATCTTCAAACAGAGCGAACTTTGCTCCTGCTGGCCTGCCTGTTCATGCACAGCGGCATTATGGCAATAGGTTTCCATCCAGCGTTCGATTTCAGTTCGGGCAAGATCAAGTTTCATGATGCGTTCCTATGACGGTAGTGATGAGTGGCAACAGTTGTGTATTGATACTGTTGCTCTGATGGAAGATGCCGTAGTGTTGCGCTGACTTTGTGGCGTACCTTGGCTTCGCCATTGACCGCAGGAATGACGCCAATCTCCTTCAGTTGATCGACCACAACATTGTCGGCATACCAGAATGGATAGTCCTCATTAAATCCACCAAGATACGCCCAGAGTGAACGCCGAATGAGAAAGCACCATCCCATGAAATGGTGTCCAACCTGTGTTCCGAACTCTACGCCATTCACGCTCACCGGGCCGTTTGGATCGACAGGCGAGACCACCAACGCTCTGGTGTTACACAGGATGTCGGGAGACTTAGAGAGAAATCTGACATCGTTATTGGCGATGATGATGTCGTTTGCTGATGCGTGTCGAATGGCGAAATTAACAATGCGGTTGTAGTTAAACGGCAGATCATCATGCAAAACGATGGCATTGGCATAGTTTTGTTGAGTGCGTTCAACCACAATGACCCTTTTTTCGAGCGTCGTGGACTGATGCACAGAGTCGATAGCGCGTTGCGTCATCTCCTTGAGTTCTGGAGTCAAGGCTTCGCTAATCAGAATAATGTCAAGCATCTTTAGTGCTTCATAGTTGAACGTGAAGTGGAACTGACATAACGATAGTAGTAGAGCACCTCGGCGATATGAGCATCGCTGGCCAGACGTGGTAATAGTGTGATGGCATAGAGTGCATCTTCACCAAAATTGATATCAGCAAAGTCTGGTGCAATGACGGCTCTCACTGGACAGAGGTGATTCGGGAGTCGCTCATAATGATCGGGTTTATCATCATCCTTGGTAAATCGACTCGAATAGATACACTCTTTTGGATCGCCACCATTGATGGTCACCAAGGAATGAAAGGTCAGTACATCTGGATGATGCAATCGTATTCCTTCAAGGATGACTTCCAGATAATCTTCTGAAACTGCATCATCATCATCCACAAAGACGATGTATTCACCACTGGCGATATGCTTTAACTCGTTGCGTTTACGTCCAATCGAACGCTGGCCTTGATCCATCAACACGATAATTTCTACATGGTCTTTCTGTATCAATCGGTCGCGTTGTCTTGCCAGACTTTGATACAGTTCAGCAAGCAATAGGCTGCGTTCTGGCAAGGTGGGGATCAAGACGGATAACAGCATGGATGTCTTATGATCATCTTTTAAAGGTGTAGGAAGAACGATCCTCTGGCCGATCACGATCAATGGTGCTTGGACTGATGCGATGATCAGCCAGATTGGGTAGTACAAGCCAATACTGCATTCGCTGGTACATCATCCAGTAACGGATGGCAATGTCCCAGGCCGTTGGGTTCGTGTCACGCAAGTGCCAATGCTCAAGGTACTCGGCGATGGAAGAAATCATCGCTGCCGGCATATAGAAACAGACGCCGCCGACAAACTTCTTGGGTGGACGCCACCCAGATTGTTTTGAAGGATCATCCTCGAATCGTGAATAGAACTGCACGATGGAACCTGGATGTTGTTCCACTTCAACTTGCATCCTGTCGATAAAATCATGACAGAGAATGGCATCATCCTCGACATGCAGGATGCCATCAATTTCTGATGACTTGAATCCGTTCAGTACAGACAGAACGTGCTGATATGGATCACCTTGCAAATCGAGCGATACGAGTGCATCCAGCGATTCGAGTTCACGCTGCAAATTGAAGGCCCAATCCATCCGCCTTCGACCGATCACTGGATCGGAAGGCATGTTGTAAGTACGAATGATGGGCTTAATCGTCATAGTCCACTTTGGTCATATCAGCAAAATGAACTTGGACAGTGGCCATCCTCTCGATGTCACTTTTAATCAGACATCGGATGTAATTGCTTAGACTTCTCGACTCCATCTTGGCTCTTTGCAATGCCTTTTCTTTAAGCTCATCCGACATATTCAGTGTAACTGTACTGATTTTCTCTTTCATCATAAAGTTCCTTGTGATAATACTTATTGATTATACCATGAATCAACTTGATTTTCAATATCTATTTGAATCCGCGCCTATTCATGCTGCCGCCCGTTCCAGAACGCACATCGCCGACACGACCCTGATCAATTTGTTAATTATCATTGATTTTCGCAAAATACTGTTCTACAACAGGTCTTATCTTTTGATGCAGGTCTAGTCTGATGGATATTACTCTGCTCTGTAGTGCGACGACTGATGCCGTTGATGAGGATGAGAATGAGAATGGACTACCCAGGCGGTTTAGTGGCATTGCCTATTCGGGTGGAGCCATCCCTGATTATGGCTCATTCGGTCAGGTTGCCATTGATCTTAGCACCCTGAAGGTTCCCACCAAACGCCTCTTTGCGCTGGTCAATCACGATCCGAATCAGCGCGCCGGCACGTTTACCTTATCCAATGCGGGCGATGTGCTTCAGGTGGATGGTGAATTCATGGACACCGAATCGGGTAATGCGGTCGCCTCCGAGTTCAAACAAGGCGCTCCATGGGAGTTCTCGGTTCGGGTACAGGGCAAGAAGCAACTGGTGGATCGCACCAGACCTGTTCAACTCAATGGCCGCGAGATGACCATTGATCTGATGATCTCGGATGCCTCGATTCGTGAGGTATCCTTTGTCCCTGCCGGGGCTGATCCAAACACCACGGCAATCGCCTTTTCGATGGAGGATTCGATGAACGAATCGGTGGAGACTACTGCGGTAGTCACTCAGGAACAGAAGGTGGAGAGCACTCCATCGCTGGATTTTCAACTGACTGCAATGAAAGTAGAACGTGATCTCTTATTCTCCACGGTCGCGCAAGTGCAGGAAGAACGGGACAAGGCTCAAGAGCAACTGAGTGCGATGATCGCAGAACGGGATGCCTTGAAGGCCGAACTGAAGGCCATCGCTTTGATCAAGCGAGATGCCCAAGTGCGCGCTCTGTTTTCTATCATGAATCGTGAGATGACCGACGAGGCTTCCGCTCCTTATCTGGCGCTGGATGATCAAACCTTCGCCTTGTTGCAGCAGGATATTCAGGCAACCTTTGCGCTTGCGAAGTCTGAACCGGAGGCTCCCGCCTTGGATGCCAGTTTAACTGTGGAGCAGGCCACCTCTGGAATGCCAACACCGACGAATCCACTGGATCGCGCCATCGTTGAATTACGACTCGCGCATCCGACGATGACCCAGGAGCAGGCAATGGCGCGTGCGCTGGAAGCCAATCCATCCCTTTATGTTTCTGTTGTGTGAGACTCCATCATGGCTACTGATGCTTCTTTGATGACCTATACCCGCAAGTCGTCTGGCGACCTGTCGGCCTCGCAGTACAAGTTTGTCAAGCAGGCCAGCACCGGGCGCGTTAGCGCGTGTGGCGCGGGCGAATCTGCGTTTGGTGTGCTGCTCAACGATCCTTCTGCCATTGACCAGGAAGCTCTGGTGGCCATTGGTGGGATCACCAAGGTTCTGGCGGGTGGTACGGTGGCTATCGGCTCGCTGGTGCAATCTGATGCTTCTGGCCGTGCCGTAGACTCGGCGGGTGGCGTCATCCTGGGCGAGGCGGTGAGTGGTGGTTCGGTCGGTTCTGTGATGTCGATTGCTCTGCGGCCTATGGCGGCGGCTGGCTATGTCTATAGCGCCAGCGCCACTGATCTGCAAACAGCGACGGTGACCATTCCTGCGGCCAGTGTACGTACTCTGAATGCCACTCCTTACGAGTTGGTGCCGGCTCCTGCGTCGGGCTATGCCAACGTCGTCGAGAGTGTCGTCGCATTCATGGACTACGGATCGGCGGGTTATGATGCGGTTGGTGCTTCAGACGACCTGACCATCCGTTACACCAACGCGTCGGGCGCGCTGATAGCCACCATTGAAACGGTTGGCTTCCTGGATCAAACCAGCGATCAGGTGCGGTATGCAAAGCCGACCACGACTGCCGCCATCACTCCCGTCGCTGCTGCGGCCATCGTGGCGCACATCAGTACCGGAGAAATCTACACGGCGGCTGGTGATAGTCCGCTGAAGTTCAAAGTCTACTACCGCGTCGTGCCGACTGCGTTCTAAGGTGATCCATCATGAATCCCACTGTTGCTGATTCTCATGTGAATACTGCGCTAACCGCCATCTCGGTGGCTTATGTGCAGGATCAAACTCGCTTTGTGGCCGACCGGGTGTTCCCCATCGTCCCCGTTCCCAAGCAGTCTGACCGCTACTTCATCTATGATCGGGGTGACTTCAACCGCGATGAGATGGAACTGCGGGCTCCTGGTACGGAGTCTGCGGGCGCGGGCTATCGGCTCGACAATACGCCGACCTATTACTGCAACAAGTATTCGCTCCATCGGGATGTCCCGGATGATCTGATTGCGAACTCGGATGCCGTCCTTAATCCCTTGCGGGATGCCACTGTGTTCCTGACCCAGAAGGGTCTGCTGCGGCGCGAGAAGAACTTTGCGGCGAACTACATGGCCGCTAACTGGACATCCAACTTTTCGGGTGTCGCCAACGGTAATTCGTGGGCTGGAACGACCATCCTGCAATGGAATGATGCCAACTCGACTCCGGTCGAGGACATCCGCAAGGCCGGCACCACCATCCTGGAACGCACAGGATTCGCGCCGAACGTGCTGGTCATTGGCAAGCCGGTTTATGATGCGTTGGCGGATCATCCTGACATCGTGGATCGCATCAAGTATGGCCAGACTCCAGGTTCGCCGGCGTCGGTCACCTTGAAGGCGCTGGCATCGTTGTTTGATGTCGAGCGGGTCGAAGTCATGTCAGCCATTGAGAATACGGCTAATGAGAATCTTGCCGCGTCGCATTCCTTTATTGGCGGCAAGAAGGCGCTGCTGGTTTATGCGGCTCCGAATCCGGGCATCATGACTCCCTCGGCGGGCTACACCTTCCTGTGGTCGAATCTGATGGGTGGGGCGATGGGTCAACGCATCCGTTCGTTCCGCATGGAGCATCTGGAAGCGACTCGCGTCGAGATCGACACCTGCTTCGATCAAAAACTGATCGCGGCTGACCTCGGTTTCTACATCGCGACTGCGGTGGCTTGATGAGCAAGTCTTTTATCGCCTCCCGTTCCATTCTGTTGGACGGGAGGATGTATCAGAAGGGTGAAGTGATCGAATGTCCGCTCACTCGTGGGCGGGCAAAACTCTTTTTGTCCACCAAAGCGATTGAGGAAGTCGTAAAACCAACTATCGTTTTGGATGAATCACCCACCGTTTCCATCGAGCGTAACTCTGTTAGACCCTCCAAACCGAAGCGGGCGAAGGTATGACCTACATCGTTGATGACGATCTGATTGCTGAGTTTGGCAATGCAGAAGTCATGCAACTGCAAGCGCGGGATGGTGATGCCATTGATTCGGCCATCGCCTGGGCGGAACGGACAGCGGAGGGATACTTGAAAGTGGCCAGTCTGACGGTTCCGATGCCCACTCCTGATGACTTGCGCGGTGTTCTCTGTGATATGGTGCGCTGGCGGCTGTACGATGATGCGCTAACAGATGTGGTGACGTTACGCTATCAGGCCGCGATGGATTGGCTGAAGGGCGTAGCCAATGGCCGCATTGTTCCAGATTGGGTGGCTCCTGTGACGGGTGGATCTGGCGGTATTGCCTACACGGAACCTACTGCCATCTTCACCGTGATGCCATCGTGGTAAGACCATGAGCGCACTGCCTTATGCCGTGGTTGATGCCATTGTCGCGCGCCTGGAGGCTCGTTTGGCAGCAGCCATTGTCCTCGATGCGACGACCTGGACAGGCACAATGATCGTGCGGGCCGATTCTATCGGGAGGATGCCACGCAACATTCCACGGGCCATCATCGTGATCCCAAATGGGATTCGAGTGGACGAGCAACGCCATCGCCAGGCAGCCATCACCGAGGAAGTTGTGGTGGTGGCGGCAGTCAGGAATGCCAGCACGCAATTGACGGGTGAAGCATCGCAAGAAGCTGCTGGCCCCGTGCTCAATTTGATCGTGGAGTCGCTTTTGGGATGGATTCCAGGCGACCCTTATTCCTATCTTACGATGGCGGCCTCATCGCCGCCACCGGATCATGAAAGTGGCTACGGGTATTACCCGCTGGCTTTTGAAACAACTTACGTTCTCAGTGGAGTTCCATCATGAGTGGTCTCATTTGCGCGGGTGATGTCTACCTCGACCAGATCGTCAATAGTGCCTATACTGGCATGGTTGGCCCCATCAACTGCACGAAGTTCAGCCTGTCGCCCGGCAAGGCCGATTCGCTAGATCGCATTTCATATATGCGTGATACCTTCGGTCAAGCACTGGATTCTATTATTTTCCCTGGCGTATCTAGCCTGTCCATCGAAACTGATGATGCGGGTGCTGAAATCCTCAACTATGCATTGCTCGGTACGCTGAGCGACATCGCGGATGCGCAAGGTACGGTGACTGTGGGTGCGCCAGAGTCAGTGGTCGTTCGTTTGGGCCGGTGGGTCAAGTTGGCGAATCGAAATGTGGCTAATGTGGTAGTGACCACGAATGCCGTGACTCCTGTGACCTTGGCGACTCCTGGTGATTATACGATTGATGCGACGGCGGGCATGATCTATGTCCCCATGTCCACCACTCACAATGTCGTTGATGGATCAACCGTCCTTGTGTCCTATGTATATGGCGCTCGGAGTGGTAAACAGATTATTGCGGCCACTCAGAACGAAATCCGCGCCAGGGTTCGGTTGGATGGTAAGAATCTGGCGACACAGAAGAAGGTGGAGATTCTGGTTCACGAAGCCGTGCTGGTGCCATCGGGTGAACTGGATATTGCCGGCAAGAAGTTTGTGTCCTTCTCGTTGAGTGGATCGCTGGTGACACCCACCGGACAAGATGGGCCGTTCACCTATCGTGAAATCACTGATACGGCGTATACGATCTAAGTTATGGCAACTATTGAGTAAGCCATGGCCGACATCATTCTTGATGGAATTCATCTTCCTGGGGATTTGATCTGGGAAGATGAATTCGATTGGTCAGTGGTCGAACGGACATCTGAACCCACTTATAGCTTGGCTGGAGTTCCTATTTTCGAGGAATCCACCAAGACGGCTGGACGCCCAATTACACTGGTGGCCAAGAATGAATCTCGTGGCCCCATCTGGTTGCTGCGCTCGACAGTATTAGCACTTCATGCTAAACTTAACCTACCACTTCATACGATGACCTTAACATTGAGCGACTTAAGAACTTTCAGTGTCTGTTTTCGTGGAGTGGGGATTGAGGCTGAACCAGTCTATCATCTGATGCCACATCAGGATTGGGATCGTTACTATTTGACCATCTCACTTATTACGCTGGCCTAAATCCATGCTACAGAATAATCCAGCAGGCGAACTCGAACTGGCGTTACGCATCCGTGCGCTGGTGGAAGGGCAAAATGCCATCGTTGGATTAGGACGGTCGTTTCTGGACATCAATCGTTCCGTTGAACAGTTGATGTTGGGACTGAAGTCGGTCAGTGGTTCTATCGAGGGTGCGAACAACGAGTTTGCTTTCCTGACTTCGGTGGCTCAAAAGACGGGCTTGGCCATCGAGACGCTGGGTAACAACTACCTAAAGCTCACGGCGTCATCCAAGGGGACTTTTCTGGAAGGCGAGCGCGTTCGCACATTGTTCGCGCAAACCTCCGATGCCTTGATGAAGTTGGGTTCTGACTCCATCAACACCACTCGCGCCATGAATGCACTGGCGCAGATGATGTCGAAGGGTCAAATCTATTCAGAGGAACTCAAAGGTCAGTTAGCAGAAGCCATCCCAGGCGCGCTGAATATCATGTCGCGGGCACTGGGACTGAGTGTTCAGGAAATGCTCAATCTGATGGAACAGGGATTGCTGACATCTGATGCGCTGGTGCTATTCGGCAATCAACTCAAGACGGAGTTTAGTAGCGGCACCGAAAACGTCCGCACCTTCAATCAGGTCATCAACGATGTCATCAATCAGTGGACGTTGTTGATGAAGGGACTTGGAGATACAGGCGCATGGAGTCTGTTAAAGACGGTCATCGGTGGTGTTGGCACTTCGATGGACATGCTTGCGGGTGCGGCAGGGGCGGGGCTTGGCGTGGCACTGGCAAAGGCGGCCATTGGCCTAAAGAACATCACGTCAAGTTCTAAGGAATCTGTTACTGCATTGGTTTCAGGTGTATCTGCACATCGAGCTAACGCATCAGCGGCTCTTGATCATGCGCGTGCAACTGTCACTTCTGCACAGGCAGCACAAGCCGAAGCCAGAGCCATCGCTTTGTCTGCTGAAGCACAATATAAAGCTGGTCTTGGAACTATTGTTTCTGAAAAGTTAGCACGCAATCTGTCTGCTGCTAGAACAGATTTATCCATTAAAACTTCGCTATTAACCGTCGCAGAAGAAAAGTTGGTTGCGGCAGAGCAGAAGGTAATCGCAACTACTACTTTGACATCACGAGTCACTGGATTATTGTTTGGGCCTGTTGGGATTATCGCATCAGCTATTATTACTGGGCTATCATTTGCTGGAATGTTTGGAGATATTGGAGAAAAAGCAGATAGTTCAAAGCAGAATCTTGATGAGTATTCAAAATCTGTTAAGGATATGACCAATGCTGAGCTAGTCGCAGCTATTGCTGAACAGGATGCTGCCGCTAAGAAGGCAAAAAGTACCGCAGACAGAAAGGAAGCATTATTGTCACTAATGGAAGTTGAGAAATCTCTCAATGGAAATAGTCTTAATTATTTTCAGAATGAAAGGAATAGAGAGATACACCAAAAACAAATGATAGAAACAAGCAGGCAAATTTCGGAAGCGAAAGGAAAAGAAGAAGAAGCAGAAAGGAAACTTGATTTTACACGCGCTGCGTTAGTGGCACGCATTGGTGAAATGATAAATGTACAGGATGCGTTATCAAAACAATCTTCTGAACTGCGAGCCAAACAGGTAGAACTTCATGAAAAAACTGAACTATTGCGCGCTGGATTAAAAGATGGAACAGTAACGTATGGAGAATATTATGAAGCACAGATGAAAGAGATTGAGATTGCATCAAAGTTGCGTGATTCTGATGCAAAATTGACAGGTGTGTCAAAAGAACTTTTAAAAACAGAGGAGTTGATTCAAGAACAAGCAGAATCTAATGTGGCCGCTTATGGTGGATTAACTAAAGGCTCACAAGAATACAATGATGCTGTTGCTAATGAAGCGAATAGGATACGCGAACGTTTCAAAGAATTAAGCAAACTAACCGAGACGTTAGTAGATGCTTCTATTGCTACTCGCAACTTGAAGGCACAAACAGAAGCACATAATACGGTTAGTAAATCCATCACTGATTCTTTAGAAAAAGAAGCCAAACTAACAGGCGATCTTTCTGAGCAACGTAGATTATTGGTGGCTAGACGATTGCTTGAAGCAGAAGCGGACAAAGAACAAATTGTCCTCATGATGCAGGAACAGACAGCCATCCAGGCTGAAATTGTATTAAGAGAACGAGAACTAGAGTTAGGTACAAAGAAAGAGAATGTTGTTAAACAAGAAATTGGTTCATTAAAGAACCAACTAACAGCAAAAAATGCAGAAATCGAAGCGCGTAAGAATAGTGTTGAATATATGCGCTTAGAGGCTGTTGAAGCTATTGCATCTTCAAAAACAATGTCTGATGGAATGAGAGACGTTGAGGATGCTATTAAAAATACCAATATTGAACTTGCTAAGCAAAAAGAAGCTCGCACTCAAGCCGCGATGGCTGGAAAACTCATAGAGGAAATGATCCCTCTTGATGAAGCGATTTTGGCTTTAGAGCAGCGACTAACGGATCTATCAAAAGATAAAGCCATTGTCATGAGACAGGGATGGGAATCCATCGGGCAGAGTCAGGAGGAAGCGGCGACTGGGATGGACTTCCAGACTCGACGGATGATTGATGCGTTTGGTGAACTGGCAGGAAAAGGTAATCTGACATCGCAACAGTTGACATCATCGTTTACTGATGTGTTGGCTAAGGCGAATACCACCACTGAGTTGCTGGCGATTGGAGAGCAAATCGTTAAGTTGCAACAGACAGGAAAATATAATACTGACCTGTTACAGTTGATGTTTAAGGACGTTGCAATTAAGTTGACGGATGTTAAGGATGCTGCTGATCCAGCGACCATCGCTCTGAGTAAGATGGGACTTAATGTTCCTGAGCAGATGGAGCGAGTCACTGAGCAGATGAAGGCTCAGGTGGACATCCTGACTCCACAAAAGGTGGGTATTGAAGCGTCCAATCAGGCGTTCATGAAGTATGCTGAACAACTGATTAAGACGAAGTTGGCAGGTGGTGATGTTGATAAAGAGCAACTGAAAGTTGATGCGTCGGCAAGAGGGTTGAGTGTTGCCGTTACTGATCTTAACGATAAACTTCAGAAAGAGCATGATGCAGCGAATCCATTAACGGGTGCATTAGCTGCATTGAAAGACATCACTGAAAAAAATGCTCGTGAGCACGAACGAGCCGCCACTGCCAGCAGCTCCTACTACAGCGCGCAACTTAAAGTGGTAGAAGGAGCCATCAAAGTCGCGAAAGCCAAAGGTGATGAAGCCGAAGTCGCTGAATTGCTGGAAAAGAAAAATAAAATTCTGATTGAGCAGTCGTATGCCCTGGCGCGAGCGAAGTCGCAAGAAGTCGCCGATGCGCAGAATGCCGTTTCCGTGAAGACGATTGAATTGGCCAGAGATGGTGAACTGACGGCGGCTGAACTGGAACAGATCGCTGTCCTTGAAAATTTAGTCATCGTCAAGAAGAACGCAGCGGCGGAAGCATCGGCCAACGCCAACGCGATGAAAGAGGAAGCGGCGGCGGCGAAGAAAGCGGCGGATGCGCAAAAGGAGAACAAAGAACAAACGGATAAAGTCTGCGATTCGACGAAATCAGCCGCCGCCTCAACTGGGTCTTATAAAGCGGAAGTCGGGTATCTTGCAAAAAACTTTGACCATTTAAGCGAATCGGGCGAAAGAGCAAGAGCGGCTATCGGTAAAGTTAATTCGGTGCGTTTTTCTGTATTTCAAGACCAGTGGAAGTTGCTGGAAATCATTGAGAAACAAACCGCTGCACTGGATGGTGCAGTTGCAGGGGAGATCAAGTTTAACGAAAAACTACAAGAGACGATAGAACTTGCAGATAGCTTTTCGCCATCAGCCGATAAAGCAACCGCATCCCTCGTCAGTATGGCCCAGTCGGGCAGTTATGGCATCCGTGGAATTTCCGATGCGGGCGAAGAAGCGATTGATACCCTGGAGGGGATTAAATACGCCTCCATGGAGGCGGCGGATGCCTTGAGTGATTTGGCTGAAGACTACAAGCAAAAAATCTATGAATTGCAAGGCGATATGGTGGCGTCGCTGAAGATGCAAAAGCAGGATGCGTTGGATGAAATCGAAGATTATTACTTAAAAGCCGGTGCGCTTGGCAGGGATGAATACTCCCAAGCCAAGGCCGCCGCTGAAGCCTATTACAATGCGAAAATCCATGAACAACAAGTGGAAGATGCCAAGGAAGCCGCCGAAGCCTATGACAAAGTGGGTGAATCGGCTGAGAAAGCATCCAGTTCGGTGAATAAACTCTCTCAAACAGACCTGTCCAATTTGACGGCACAAGTCAAAACGCTGTCCAGCGAAACGGAGTCATTAGGAGCGTTCTTCTGATGGGCCTGCTCAACCAGTTTCAGTCCCTGAACGATGTAGACCTGTCGCGCCTCAATAACCGGGTGGCGGACTTGCGCCAGCAGATTGCCGACGCGCTGGCCCTCAAGGAAAAGCTGGCGAACGAACAAGCCACCGCGCAAGGCGCCAAAGCGGCGGCATCCTCCACCGCCTCTCCCGACGATCTAATTGACGCCCTGACCACGGCCCAGAAACGAGCGAAATAATGATAGAATATGCGCACCTGATGACTGGTTGCACAGCCATCAGGCACTTCCCATCATCGGACTATTCAGGAGTCACGAGCATGAGCGCAAACTATTCTACGCGGATCAACCCGCGCGTCAAAGACTTGACCGGGCAGCGGTTTGGCCTGTTGACTGTATTAAGGTTTATTGGCCGCAATAAGCATCAAAAAGCACAATGGCAATGTCAATGCGATTGTGGAAAAGAAACCATTGTGACAGGTTCTGTTCTTTTAAAAGGAGAAACAAAAAGCTGCGGATGTTTGCGCATTGCAAATCTTGCACAATCTTCTTTTGAAAGAAGAAATGATTTAGCAGGGCAAAAGTTTGGAAAATTTACTGTTATAGAAATAGCAGGTTCAGACAAGTACGGAAAACTACTATGGCGATGCCGATGCGAATGTGGTAATGAAGTAATCGTACAAGGGAATAATTTGGTATCTGGCGGTTCAACGTGTTGCAAACATCACGGTCATATAAAGCACGGCCATGCTGGTTCTATTTCAAAAAGCAGAACTTATTACGCATGGTCGAGCATGAAAAAGCGATGCAAGCCGAACGACAAAGATAGTCATATTTATTTTGATAGAGGAATTTCTGTATGCGAAAAATGGAATGAATTTAATCAGTTTTTATTAGATATGGGTGTATGCCCTGATGGATTTGAACTGGATAGAATTGATAATAATCAAGGCTATTTTGATGGAAATTGCCGATGGGTTGACGAGATAACACAACGAAGAAATCAAAGAAACATCAAGATGTATGAATATAATGGGCAGTCTATGATATTGATAGATTGGGCAAAACAAGTTGATATTCCATATAGCACCATTCTTCAAAGGTTACACAAAAGCCAATGGGCATTTGAAGATGCCATTACGACACCTGTTAAGAGTAAGCAATAATGGCGATAACTGTTAGTGACTTGCGATTTTTCAAAAGTGAAAGGCTCAGCGACTTCTCCGACGGTGGCGGGCAAAAGAGCGGCAACGAGGTTGTGGCGGGCGTGGAAAATGAAATCTTTGATGACATTTCCGACGTAGATCGCGCAGCGGGTGATGTGTCCATCCGTAAGGTCTACGCGGCGGTGACCAGCGCCAACATGGACAAGTATTTGGATGCCGGCGTGGTGGTGTTCGATGAGCCCGCCGATCCCAATGTTTCCGTCCTGCTCACCAGTACAGGCGACTTTTACGATGAGCGGGCGACCATTCAGTCTTACGTCGAAAACTACCGGATTCAGAGTAACCGTTATTTCGCTTGGCTGTTTGAACTTCAAATTGAAGGCGCGCGTACTCTGACCTTTTTCGCACGGGAATCGGATGAAGCGCCGCCGATCAATACCACGCTCTGCCTGGTCGAGTACACCGATGACGATTGGGCTACGGAATCGTATCATCAGTACGTGCGGGTCATTCGCATCCTGCTGGATGAGGTGCAAACCTTTACCGATGATCAAGGCCCGTTCCAGCGCCGGGTGATCACGGTCGAGTTGTCGGAAGCCTTGCGCTATACCTTTCACGGCGCGGAAATTAGCCGCTACGACAACATTCACCCGCTGGCCGTGGTCTACAACACGATGGTGGTGGATGCTGCGCGTT
>ERZ795055.237-NODE-237-length-61632-cov-6.128067_pt1 | contig 61632 bp, 53 predicted proteins | sample MGYA00375139_ERZ795055 | MGnify/ENA primary metagenome ERZ795055 (study PRJEB30184, sample SAMN05720283) | anaerobic digester metagenome | isolation source: active sludge of municipal wastewater-treating anaerobic digesters | place: USA | collected 2015-01-23 ... | reverse complement strand
AAGGAGGAGCAAGAATATTGACCGGTTTTGAACCACTGCTTGTGAGCCCTGCAAGTACAATAGTTAAAAGGCCTGCAGCTACCAGGTAAATTATTGCCCTGCTCAATCCGGCACCAACCTTTAGTCCCCTTATATTAAGCCAGGTGAGTATGAGTATAAGAAGAATTGCAGTCAGCTTGATGTTGAATTCATGGAAAGGGAAAAAGATACCTCCGATTGAAAAATCATGCAGACCGGGAAGCAATTCAGGAAGGTTGATTAGACTGTTGAGTGATTGTGCAAATACGTAAGCCACTGAAGCAATAGCTGCGCTCTGTATTGCCGTGAAAAGCGACCACCCATATATAAAAGCAAAGAACCTGTTATAGATCTTCTTTAAATAGACATATTCACCTCCGGTATCAGCCAGCATACCGGCAACCTCTGCATTTCCTAGTGCGCCGAAAAGGGTAATCACACCTGCCACAACCCAGGCAAGCAATATCCAACCGGGAGAATGAAGTTCTGCAGCCATCGGTGCAATTTTCTTGTAAACTCCCGAACCCAGGATATTGGCTATAACTACTATTACTACATATCCAAGTCCGAGTGTTCTTATAAGGCTCCTCTGGCTCATGCTTACAGTGGTATTTTTAAATTAGTTATAGACAAATGTGATGAAAAACAATCAGAAAAAAAAGAAAGCGCTTTCCCTTTACCGGAATATTTCGGCATGGTTTTGGCATAATGACACTTAGTTAGTAATTTTGGACTTTTTAAAAAATAACCATCAGGCGGAAGAATGTTTGATAAACTCAGAAAGGTATTTGACATTGACGAACTGATCTTTGAGAACAGGAACAGGGAGTACGGAGCTTATCAACTTCGCAAAAAATACAATAATGTAGTTATAGGAGGAATCATTTTTTCTGCAAGCCTTGCATTTCTTGTGATCGTTGTTCCTTTTATGTTTGGCAGGAAGCCGGATCACGTTTTGTCGGGAGATATAAGGTATTATTCGGTTCAGATTGAAAGTCTTGAACCTCCCATTGACAGGTTAATTGTTCCTCCGGCGCCACCGCCTCCAGGTTCGGAGCATGTTCAGGAAATTGTGAAGTATGTACCTCCGGAGGTTGTTGATACTGTGATGCCTGATGCCCTGAAACCTATTACAACAGATGCTGCTCTTACCCAGACTACTGTAGATGAGTCTTCAATTGACGGTTTTGGTGCCGGCGATGACTTGTCAGGCGGTCAGGATGGGGTTGCAACAGACGATCCCTTTTTCCTTGTTGAGGTTATGCCCACATTCAGAGGCGGGGACATTAATAAATTCAGGGAGTGGGTGCAGAGAAGAACAAATTATCCCCAGGAAGCAATTGATCAAAAGATACAGGGTAAGGTCTTCCTTACATTTATTGTTGAACCTGACGGATCGGTAACAAACGTAACAGTTGTGAAAGGTGTGGCTTCAATTATTGACGATGAGGCAGTTAAGGCGATTCAGTCATCGCCAAAATGGAGCCCCGGACTGCAAAGGGGGCAGGCTGTAAGGGTAAGATTCTCAATGTGGCTTAACTTTATTTTTTGATATTTAATTATTTAGCTGTATCTGTGGAATATTCTTTGTTTTATTATTTTTATGAATTCTAATTGAACTTATTATGAAAAAAATTCTACCGCTTCTGTTTATAATAGCAATCTTCTTTGCCGGATGCGGCTCTTCAAAAAAGCAGCTGAGCAGGGGAAATTATGATGCAGCTATTGATAAAGCTGTTAAGGAGCTCAGACGCGACCGCGATGATGAAAAACAAATTCAGATCCTGTCGGAATCATACCGCGTGGCAAATGACCTTGATCAGGAAAGGATACGGTATCTGAAAATGGAAGGAAGACCTGATTCATGGGATGAAATTTACCGGATATACCAGGGACTGAGCTCACGTCAGACACTTGTTAAAACAGTTCTTCCATTAAGCCTTGACGGTAGGCAGGTCGATTTTCCATATACCGATTATATGGCCGATATGGTCACTGCAAAAAGAAAGGCTGCAGATTTTTATTTTGAGCATGGCAATCAGCTGATGCAGGGTAAGATAAAGGAAAATTACCGCCAGGCTTTCGGTGAATTTGTAAGGGCTAAACAGTACATGGGCGATTACCCGGGTATTGACAACAAGATAGAAGAGTCAAAATACCTCGGAATGAGCAGGGTATTTGTTTCAATCCAGAACAGTTCAATTATCAAGTTTCCTGTCGAGTTTGAACAGGATCTCCTTGCACTTGATTTTCCGGCTCTCAATTCGGAATGGGTTGAATATCATACACAAAACCTGAATAACGATACTGAATATGACTATTTCGTAAATGTAAATGTGAAGAATGTCGCAGTGTCTCCTGATCAGACAGTACAGAAAGATTCAGTAGTGAAAAGGGATGTTGATGACGGATTTGAATACAAGCTCGACAAAAAGGGCAATGTTATGAAGGACTCCCTCGGGAATGACATAAAGATAAAGAAGTACAAAACGCTGCAATGCGCACTTGTTGAGACTGTTCAGTCGAAAGCCTGCAGGATTGACGGGGATGTTGAAGTGGTGCAGGTTAATCCGAAAAAGGTCCTGAAAAAAGATCCGGTTGGAGCACAATCAGTTTTTGAACATGTCTCATCAAGAGCAATAGGCGATACTGGTGCACTGACACCCACACTGCTGGAAAGGACTAAGAAGCAACCGGTTCCCTTCCCTGCTGATATTGATATGGTTATAATGTGTTCCGAGAACCTTAAGATGGCAATCAGGGGAGCTATTCAGAGTAACAGGAGGTATATATATTAGAGGCGGAAGGCCGAAGGCGGAAGGGCAGAAGGGCTCACAACTCAGGACGCATGATGCGAGGCAGGAATAATTATCGGGAAGGATGAGGCTGGAAGCCGGATGTTTGAAGGGAAATATTGATGATAGAGACTAGACGAGAGGCAGAGAGGGCGGTACTTGTAGGAATAATTTACCCGGGTCAGGAGGAGAGAGAGGTAAACGAATATCTTGATGAGCTTGCATTTCTTACGGAAACAGCAGGAGCTGAGCCTGTAAGACGATTCGTTCAAAAGCTTGATACTCCAAATCCCCGTACATTTGTAGGCAGCGGGAAAATAGATGAGATAGCTGCATTTATATCTGAAAACAGGATCGATATCGCCATTTTCGACGATGAGCTTTCACCAAGTCAGCTCAGAAACATCGAGAAGGACCTTGGCTGCAGGATACTTGACCGTACAAATCTTATTCTTGATATTTTTGCCCGCAGGGCCAGGACTTCTCATGCCCGCACCCAGGTTGAACTTGCACAATACCAGTATCTTCTGCCGCGTCTGACGGGTATGTGGACACATCTTGAACGTCAACGTGGAGGTATCGGACTCAGAGGTCCCGGGGAAACTGAGATTGAGACCGACAGAAGGATTATCAGGGACAGGATCTCCCTGCTGAAAGATCAGCTGAAGAAAATAGACACCCAGATGGCTACCCAGAGGAAGAACAGGGGAAAAATGGTCAGGGTTGCACTTGTAGGATATACAAATGTGGGCAAGTCAACAATTATGAACCTGCTAAGCAAGTCGGATGTCTTTGCTGAAAACAAGCTTTTTGCAACTCTCGATACAACAGTAAGAAAGGTTGTTATTACTAACCTTCCCTTTCTTCTATCTGATACTGTGGGATTTATACGCAAGCTTCCCCATGATCTTGTTGAATCGTTCAAATCGACACTCGATGAAGTAAGGGAATCGGATCTTCTGATACATGTTGTTGACATCTCACATCCGGGTTTTGAGGAACAAGTGGCTGTGGTGAATGAAACACTCAGGGAGCTGGGATCTGCTTCAAAACCAGTTATTATGATTTTCAACAAGATAGATGCCTTCACTTATACAAAGAAGGATGAGTTTGACCTTACTCCTGTTCAGCGTGAGAACATCTCTCTTTCTGATCTGAAAAAAACCTGGATGGGCACAGATAAAAACTACAAAAGTGTTTTTATATCCGCAAAGACCAGGCAAAATATTGAAGAATTAAGGCAGCTGCTGTATGAGGAAGTAAAACAGATCCATATACAGCGCTATCCTTACAATGAGTTCCTTTACGATACCGGATTACATTGACAATAAGCTTAATAAAGCTTGTTTGCAGCCATATACTCGGCAATCTGAACTGCGTTTGTTGCTGCACCCTTTCTTATATTGTCAGATACGATCCACAGATTAAGGCACTTCTCCCTTGAGTGATCCCTTCTTATCCTGCCAACAAATACCTCATCCCGGTTATGGGCCATTATAGGCATCGGGTATTCATTCTTCGAAGGATTATCATAAATTACAACACCCGGGAAGGTTCCTATAAGCTTTTTAACATCCTCAATGTCATAATCATTCTCAAACTCGATGTTTACTGCTTCGGAATGACCTCCGACAACAGGTATGCGGACAACTGTTGAAGTAACCATAATTGTCTGGTCTTCAAGGATTTTTCTTGTTTCATCAATAAGCTTCTGCTCCTCTGTTGTATATGCATCAGCCTGAAATGATCCCCCGTGAGGGAAACAGTTTTTGTCAATAGGATGGGCATAGGCCATTTCGCCTTTAATACCGGCTCTTTCATTTTCCATCTGAGCCACAGCCTTTACACCTGTACCGGTTACAGACTGGTATGTTGCAACAACAAGCCTTTTAATTTTATATTTCCTGTGAATAGGTGCAAGCGCCATAACCATCTGAATTGTAGAACAGTTAGGATTGGCAATTATCCTGTCACCTTTTTTTATTACATGACTGTTTATTTCCGGAACAATAAGAGGAACCTCATCATACATACGCCAGAAGGAAGAGTTATCAATAACAACAGTTCCGTTTTTTGCAAATTCCGGTGCCCAGTCGCGTGATGTACCTGCTCCTGCAGAAAAAATTGCAAATACCGGTTTTGCTTCCACAGCATCCTTAACGCTAACTACCTTAACAGCCTTGCCCCTGAACATGATTTCCTTGCCTACTGATTTCTCAGATGCTGCAGGAATAAGTTCTGTTACAGGAAAGTTCCTCTCCTCGAGTACTTTGATCATTGTCTGGCCAACCATCCCGGTGGCGCCTACGACTGCTGTTTTCATGATAGTTGTTTGTTTTTAATTAAGAGATTTTTATTAATTTTACTGTTTACCAAGGCGTCAAAATTAGCTTTTTTTTCAATTCGTCCCGCTGCATGAAAAAAGTAATTTTGTTCCTGATGCTGTTGCCATATTTGGCGACAGCTCAGATAATTGACAGCTTTGAATCAGGCTTGTCTGTTAATTGGGTTCAGAGCAACTCCGGAAGATGGTCGGCTGATTCAATATCTGCATTGTCAGGAAGACTTTCCCTGCATCATGTTTTTGACAATACCGAATCGGGTATTGACAGGATTGGAATACCGCTGCTTAACCTTCATGCCGGGGAGGGCAGCACACGCTGGTCGTTCCATATCAGGCACGGTTATGATCCTTCATCTTCAAACAACTGGTCAGTCTTCCTGATGAGCAATTCCCCTCCCTCAGGAATGCTCCCCGACGGAACAGTAAGGGGTTATGCGATAGGAGTCAACCTGACAGGTTATGACGATACATTGAGACTATGGAAATCAACCGGTTCCGGACTGATTCCTGTTGTAAACTGCAGGATCAACTGGCAGACTGAAATTGGTGTTTCCTCCGGTGTCTTGCTTAATATTGAAAGAAGCGCCGCCGGACACTGGACAGTAAAAGTCTTCAGGAACGACTTATCTCTCATCAGGTCTTCTGAAGGTAATGACAGAGAGATTGAAGTAACTTCATGGTTTGGTATCCTATATCGATATACATCTACCCGCGACAGACTCTTATGGATAGATGATATTTCAGTCAGCGGTACATTTTACATTGACTCAATTGCGCCTTCTGTAAAAGGATTTAAGATTTGTGGACGAAACAGGCTTTCACTTTACCTTGATGAAAAGCCTGACAGTGCATTTCTGAAACCTGAAAATTTCACATTGAACGGCACAGAGCTAAAACCTGTTTCAGTTGTGCAATCAGATGAGGCAGGATATATTTTAACCTTTAAGGATGATTTTGTCAATAAGGATACAAATCATCTGACAATTAGCAGTATATGTGATAAATACAGGAACTGCAGAAGCAATGTAATACTGGAATTCACTCCGGCATGGGCTGAAACGGCTGATGTTATTATCTCGGAAATAATGGCAGATCCACTGCCTGCAGTAGGTCTTCCTGAAAAGGAATATCTCGAAATCACAAACAGATCACAGTATTCGCTGAATCTTAAGAACTGGAATCTTTCATCCGGAAGTCAGAATATTTTGTTGCCCGAAATTTTACTATCGCCCCTTGAAAGAAGGTTACTCTGCTTAAGTCAGGATACAGTTTTATTTACAAAATATGGCAAGGTCTCGGGACTTAAGCAATTTCCTTCCCTGACTGATGAGGGAAAGGCGATATGGCTGACTGACAGCCTTGGTGCTTTTATTCACGGAGTCGAATATTCATCTGACTGGTATTGTGATGTACTAAAATCGGGAGGAGGCTGGTCGCTGGAGATGAAGGATATCAGGTTCTCTTTCTGCTATGAAGGGAACTGGACTGCTTCACGCTCAAGGAGCGGTGGAAGCCCCGGCGCGGTAAATTCTGTTAATTCAGAAAATCCGGATACTTCATTTTATGGGATTATGAATGTATTTCCGGAAGACAGTAACAGGATAAGTGTAAGATTTTCTGAACCTGTTGTCAGTTTGGCTGACAGTATCAGCGAAGTAATGGTTAATGGCCTCCCGCCTGTTGAAATCCTTCCGCGTGATCCGCTTTTCAGGGAGTTTACGCTCATATCACAGTCACCTCTGGCTCAAAAGGAGGTTTATAAATTAGTGTGTTCAGGAAACATCAAGGATTTTGCCGGTAACATAATTAAAAGGAGTGATTTTGAATTCGGGATTACTGAACCTGCATCGGAAAAGGATGTTCTTTTTAATGAACTGCTTTTTAATCCCTTCCCGGGAGAACCTGACTATATTGAGTTTTACAATAATTCAGATAAAATCATTGATGTGTCAGGTCTTCAGCTTGTTGCTGTTGATGACGTTACAGGGATACCTTCAGGGCTTATTAAAGTGTCTCAGGAAAAACGATGCTTTATGCCGTGGTCATACTATGCAATAACTACTGACAGAAAAAAAATATCAGACAGGTATTCTGCAGGCGAAAATGATAAGTTTTTTGAAATTGCAGCTCTTCCTTCCATGCCTGATGACAGAGGGCATCTTATTCTGTATAACAGGGAACTTGATAAGATAGATGAGGTCTTTTATAATGACAGTTTGCATGGTCCGGAATTAACAGACAATGAAGGCGTTGCGCTAGCAAAGATAAGTCCTGAGAACCTGTCTGAAGCAGTCCTGAACTGGAAGTCAGCTTCAGAAAATACAGGAGGGGGCACTCCGGGTTCTCTGAATTTTGCCAGGGATACTGTATGCCCTGAAATCATAGGATTCACGATTTCAGGAAGGAATACTTTAAAAATAAAACTAAGTGAAGAACCTGCTGCCGACTTCCTTTCACTGACTAATTATTCTTTAAATGAAGAAAAAACACATCCTGTGTCTGTTATAAGGGAATCCGGCCTGGTTTTCAGATTTGGGTTTGAAGAAGTTCTTAAAAACAAGACTGTTAATTATTTAACAATAAGTGAGTTGTGTGACAATACTGGTAATTGCAGAGGAGATACAGTTCTTGACTTTACTCCGGTTTGGGCTGAAACAGGGGACATAATAATTACAGAGCTGATGGCTGATCCGGTTCCGGCTGTTTCGCTTCCTGTGGTTGAGTATCTTGAAATAAAAAACCGCAGCCTGTTTCCTCTGAACCTTGAAAACTGGAAGCTCGCTTCCGGAGAACAGTTTACTTTTTTCCCCAATGTTACAGTGCAACCTGGTGAAATGCGGACCATCACATCTGTTCAGGACACCATGTCTTTCAAAGATACCGGAAAGGTTACCGGCCTCAGGCAGTTTCCGGCTCTGACCGATGAGGGTAAGATGCTTTGTCTGTATGATACCTCAGGCTTACTTATTCATGGTATTGAATATTCCGATGACTGGTATGGCAGTGAGCTTAAATCGCAGGGAGGCTGGTCGCTTGAGCTTATCGACGATTCATTCCCCTTTTATTACGAGGGTAACTGGACAGCTTCGGTTTCAGTAGAAGGAGGAACTCCGGGAAATGCAAATTCAGTTTCCTCAGCGAACAGGGACAGGGATTTTTATGGACTCGTGAATGTCTTTCCAGTTGATGGCAGCCTTCTTTCATTAATTTTTTCTGAACCTGTTGGAAACTCTGAGGCTCTAAGAGGTACCAGGATTGACAATGGGCAGCATATTGAAAGTATTTCAGCAAGCGATCCTCTTTACAGGGAATTCACAGTGAGGATGTCATCCGGTCTGGTGAGAAAGCAGTTTTACACACTTGAATTGCCGGAAACAGTTACAGATTTTGCAGGTAATACTGCCTCAATCAGAACTTTTACTTTCGGATATCCTGAGTCAGCCTCAGCAGGTGATATAACAATCAGCGAGCTTCTGTTCAATCCATTTCCGGGAGATCCTGATTATATAGAATTCTATAATTGCTCTGACAGGATAATTGATGCATCAGAGCTGATGCTGGCAGGTGTAAGTTCTGCCACATCCGACACGAGCGATCTTGTAATGGTTTCAACTGAAAAAAGATGCATAATGCCCGGCACATATTATGCAATAACAACTGACAGGGAAAAGCTGCTTGACCGTTATCCCTCATCAAAGGAAGACAGGATATTTGAAGTGCCTGCTCTACCATCAATGCCCGATGATATGGGGAGCTTAATCCTTTTCAACAGGCGGCTTGAAATGATTGATCATGTCTCGTACAATGAGAAAATGCATTATTCCCTGCTTTCAGGAAATGAAGGTGTTTCGCTTGAGAAGAATGAAAAATGCAGGCAATCACCTGATCCTGTTTCCTGGCATTCTGCAGTGGAGAGCTGCGGCTGGGGTACTCCCGGTGCAACAAACTCAATAGCCGCGGAAATAAATAATGAAGCCGGGATTATTACACTCTCCTCCACAAAAATCACTCCTGATGCCGATGGATTTGAGGATTATCTTCAGATAAATTTTACCCCGGGAGGGCAGGGAACTGTACTTTCAGTAAATGTTTTTGATGAGAGGGGAAATCACGTGAGGAAAGTTGCAGGCAATTTACTCTCAGGAGCCATGACAGACCTTATATGGGATGGAACTGCAGACGATGGAACTCCTTTGCAGACAGGCATATATGTAATTATGATGACCTGGTTTGATGAAAAAGGTGCAACCGGAAAGATGAAAAAAGTATGCAGCGTAATCAGGTAATACTATCAGAGTGATTTGATAAGATCAGTCATCACGGCTGTCATTTTCGACTCGGTCTTTTCTGCTTCATGCTGAACAGACTGATGAGTCACGTATTCAATTTTCCCTTCAATGCCAAGGTCGGTTATCACACTTATGGCAAAACATGGAATATTCATGTGTCGGGCAATTATTACTTCGGGTGTGGTTGACATACCAACGGCATCAGCGCCTATAATCCTGAAGTATTTATACTCTGCTGGGGTTTCGAAGGTTGGGCCGCTTGTTGCCAGATAGACCCCCTTGTGTACCCTGAGATGATGTTCTGCCGCGATAAGCATGGCCTTTTTGATAAGGTATTTATCATAAGCTTCTCCCATATCGGGGAATCTTACACCTATCCTGTCATCATTTTTTCCGATAAGAGGGTTTGGCAGAAGGTTGATGTGATCGGTGATTATCATGATATCGCCAATCTGAAAATCAGGGTTAACTCCTCCTGCAGCATTTGAAAGGAAGAGGTGTTTTATGCCAAGGTATTTCAGTACTCTTACAGGAAGGGCAACCTGATCAGGTCCGTAACCTTCATAATAATGGAAACGTCCTTTCATGGCAACAATCTTCTTTCCGCCAAGTTCGCCATATATAAGCTTCCCTTCATGTCCTTCCACAGTTGAAAGAGGAAAGTTAGGGATACGCCTGTACTCTATTTCAATTCGCTTTTCAATCCCTGCAGTGAGACCGCCAAGTCCGGTTCCGAGAATAATTCCGAGTTCCGGATCAATAAAGCCTTCAGATCTCAGAAAGGCGGTTGTTTCGTTTATTTTTTCTAACATAGTCTACAATCAGTTTGTCAAATTCATCTCTGTCATCATTAAGAAAATCTATGCCGACAGGAATATAGAACATTGCCCTTTTTACAGGTTCTGCAATATTAGTAAATTCCTTCAACCTGACAGAATCTTTTTCTGTTGTAAGAATATATTTTATTGGCAGCTTAAGCTTTTCATAGGCTTCGCTGACAGCCTGCAAATCCTTGTCCCTGAACCTGTAATGATCGGGAAACTGAAGATGTATCAACTCACCTGCAGTCGATTCAACAAGCTTTTTCAGAGGCTCGGGATTTGCAATGCCTGTCACCAGGACAACGCCGGTTCCGAACAGCCTGTTTAACTCAGGCAGGGCGCCTTTCCCATTTATGTTAAAAACAAGTCTGAGTGGCTTATAGGAGATTGAGGTAAAATAAAGATTCTGATAGGGAGCCTTGTCTATTTCCTTGACTATAAGCCTTCGTTGTATCGGACTTATGTCAGCTGGTGATTTCGATACGATAATGATGTCTGCTCTTCTTATGTTTGAATGGTTCTCGCGCAGGTTTCCATAGGGCAGCATGTGGTCCTTTATTATCAATCTGCTGAAGTCTGTGAGCAGTACAGAAAAACCCGGAGTAAGTCTGCGGTGCTGGAATCCGTCATCCAGTATGATTACCTCAGTATCAGGATATGATTCCATGATTTTACGAACTCCCTTCACCCTGTTTTTTTCAACTGCAACAAGAACATCAGGGAATTTTACAGCAATCTGCATTGGTTCATCACCGCTCTGTTCAGAATTCAGGTCGGAACTTACGACAAGAAAGCCGCCAGTATTTCTTTTATAGCCGCGGCTCAGGACTGCCACCCTGAACTGCTTCCTGAGAAGGTCAGCAAGGTATTCGGTATGAGGGGTTTTCCCGGTACCACCGACAGTTATATTTCCGACACAGATGACCGGAATATTGAATTCCACGGAAGGAAGTATGCCAGTGTTGTACAGGAAATTCCTTAATCCTGTGATCACTCCGTACAGGAGAGAGAGAGGGTAGAGAAAGATCCTGCCATTTATCATATCTTATCTTATATCAATAAAATACGGTAATCTAGTCTGGATGCCTGAGAGGTCTTTCAGTTCAGTGAATCTTTTATAGTGAATGAACGATTCTCCCAGCTCTTTTCTGATGAATTTCATTTTTACTTCTCCTGACAGCTGCTCAAAAAGGCGGGTATAAGGATCTTCAAGTTCAGGCAATTCTCTTATTTTGTATTTCTCTGTTCCTGCAAGCTCAGCTGCTTTTTTTATTGCGTCATTCAGGCCACCCATTTCATCAACAAGTCCAATTTCTGCAGCTCTTTTCCCGCTCCATACTCTTCCCTGTCCTATATTGTCCACTTCCTCTGTCTTCATATTTCTTCCGGCAGCCACTTTCGATACAAAGTCACTGTATGTTCTCTCAATACTCATCTGCAGTACTTCATTTTCAAAATTTGTCATTGGCCTTATGAGTGATGGGAAATCGGCATTTGCGTTTGTATTTACTGTTTCAGTTGTAAGGCCGAGCTTTTTTTCAAGAAGGCTTTCTGCGTTTGGTATCAGCCCGAATACGCCGATAGATCCTGATATTGTTTCCGGGTCAGCAAATATTTTTGTTGCCGGGCAGGAAATATAATAGCCTCCGGAAGCGGCATAGTTGCCCATTGAGATTACAAGCGGCTTAACCTGCTCAGCAAGTGTGAGCTCTCTCCATATCTCGTCTGAAGGAAGGGCATTTCCCCCGGGTGAGTTAACCCTCAGCACTATGGCTTTAACCGCAGTGTCGAGGCGTATTTTCCTTATTACCTCGGCATAATGTTTTCCTCCGATATTTGTTTCATTGCCCTTACCTGCAACTATGTTTCCTTCTGCATAAATAACTGCTATCCTGTTCTTTGTTGAGTATACATTAGCAGGATCAGGTACCTTGCTGTACTTTGTCATTGTTACAAGCTTAAGGTCTTTGCTTTTATCAATGCCTGAGAGGGTCTTCAGTGTATCGATCAGCTCATCCCTGAAAAGTACCCCGTCGACAAGGCCGTCCTCAGCAGCTTTTGACGAGAGATAGCCGGTAAGGTTATCTGCTAGCTGGTTGAGTTTTTCCGCAGGTATATTCCTGGAGGCAGATATTTCATCTATTACATGTTTCCATATTGATCCTGTGTAATCCCTGATCTGGTCCCTGTTCTCTTCACTGAGCCTGTCGAGCATGAAAGGTTCCACAGCTCCCTTGAATTTTCCATGTCGTATCACCTGAACATCAATGCCAAGCTTGTCGAGGGCATTTTTGAAAAAGATCACCTGGCTGCTTAATCCTTTGAAATCGACTGTCGATCCAGGGCTGATGTAAATCCTGTCGGCAGCGGTTGCAAGATAATAACACTCCTGTGTAAGGCTTAGATCAGAGTATGATATGACGAATTTGCCGGAATCCCTGAATTCCATCAGAGCCTTCCTTATCTCGCCTGTTGTTGCCCAGCCTGAGGGTAACTGACCGTTTTCAATAAGTATCCCTTTTATCTTATCATCTGCTGCCGCCTTTTCAATGTTCCTGAGTATCTCATTCAGTCCGACATTGGGGGTGAAGGACATATCGGTGAAGTCAATGCCTGAAAGCGGATTGTCTGTACCGCGGTCGGGTATCTGAACACCTGCATTAAGAACCAGGATTGAATTGTCAGTTATTGAAACAGTTTTGTCTCCTGATGCGACAATAGCGCTGAGCGAGGCAAGCAAAACAATGAACATGAGAATTGAGGCAAGAATTATTCCAGTAATTGTCGCCAGTGTATATTTCAGAAAATCTTTCATTTGATGTTATTTTAATTGTCTAAAAATATAAAAAAGTGATTGATTCTGTAATGGTTTATGTGTATTTAATACTTTTGGTTTATGGATAAAGAGACAAGAGCAACAGTATTTCTGGGTCTGGGTTCAGATATGGGCGAACGCAGAGATAACCTGCAGACGGCCCTGGCTGTTATAGATGAGAACGCAGGCAGGATATCAGCTTCATCCTCAGTGTATGAAACGGAACCCTGGGGATTCAGGACAGATTCAGTTTTCCTTAATATGGCTGTAAGGGTTGAAACCAGTTTAGATCCTTCAGATCTTCTGGCAGCACTGCTTGCAATTGAAAAATCAATGGGCAGGATCAGGGAAAAAAAGGGATATTCTTCACGCATTATCGACATTGATATACTTTTTTATAATGATCTGGTAATTGAAAGCCATAATCTTGTTATCCCTCATCCGCTTCTGCACAGCAGGCGTTTTGTCCTTGCTCCCCTTGCAGAGATCGCACCTGATTATGTTCATCCTGTTTTTAATAAATCAATTCTTTCCCTTCTTGCTTCCTGCACCGACACTTCAAAAGTTGTCAGACTGTAACTCTTTCCTATACCTTACCGTGTCCTTTAGGCTTCACGACCTGTACGACAATCATAAAAGCCCGTTATCTGCAAAGCTGTAATAGTCCTTATCTGAAATTATAAGATGATCGAGAAGCTGGATATCCATTATTTCACCAGCCTCTTTGATTTTCCTTGTGATTTTTGAATCAGCCTCGCTGGGATTAAGGTTTCCCGAAGGATGGTTATGGCATACTATTATTCCTGATGCAAGATGTTCAACTGCTTTTTTCATGATTAGTCTTACGTCAGTAACTGTTCCGCTTATCCCACCCTGGCTTATCCTCATTCTTGCTATTACCCTGTTTGACCTGTTCAGGAAGAGTATCCAGAATTCTTCATGGGGCAGGTCAGACAACAATGGCTGGAAGATGTCAGCAACATCCCTGGAACTTTTAATCTGAAGTGAATCAGGTACTTCGGCCAGCTTTCGTCTTCTGCCCAGTTCAAGGGCTGCGGCAATTGTAACTGCTCTTGCTGTTCCGATACCATGAAGCTTTTTAAGATCGGAGATCGATAGTTTTCCGAGACTGTTAAGGTTATTGTCAACCAGTCCAAGCAATTCCCTTCCAAGGTCAACTGCAGATTTATCTCTTGTGCCTGAGCTTATAAGTATGCCAAGCAGCTCGGCGTCACTAAGGCTTGAAGTGCCTTTTGTAATAAGCTTTTCCCTGGGTCTGTCCTCGACAGCCCATTCAGTTATTTTAACAGACATGAAGCACGAATAAATGAAATGCAGTGAAAGATAATAAAAAAGGCCGTATTGTTGAATACGGCCCTGGAATATTTTAATTAGCGGACTACTTCAGGCTGTTTACGTGCTTTACAAGTGAAGACTTGAGGTTTGAAGCCTTTTTCTTGTGAATAATGTTTTTCTTGGCAAGCTTGTCAAGCATTGAGTTGAGTTTTGGCAGTTTTTCTGCGGCTTCAGCTTTGTTTGTTGTGGAACGAAGTGCCTTAAGTGCATTACGGGTTGTTTTTGCGTAATACTTGTTGTTATCATTCCTTACCTCAGTCTGCCTGATCCTTTTTTCTGATGACTTGTGATTTGCCATGCTTACAAATTGTTACTTCTTTATTAAAAAATTAGTAGTCCATAGGGGAATCGAACCCCTGTTACCAGGATGAAAACCTGACGTCCTAACCCCTAGACGAATGGACCATGAAAGAACTTAAAAATGCGGATGCAAAGAAAAGACGTTTTTTTTAATCTGCAAAATATTTCATGCAAAAATACAGAAATATGCTGCATTTTTTTGCCTGTTCACTTATGCAAAGCCATGAGCATCAAAATATGACCTTCCTTACATCATTCGTCTGTTGCTATACGTCACAAATAAGAATAGCCTTGCGCAGCGACTCAAGCTTGTCCTTCATTGCCGGCACAAACTCCTGGCCCACATAGCCTTTGTAACCTGCCTTTACAAGTGCATTCATAATAGCAGGGTAATAAAGCTCCTGGGTTTCATCAGGTTCATGTCTTCCCGGCACACCTCCGGTATGAATATGGCCGATGTATTTAATATATCTGGTAATATTCTCTATTACATTACCTTCCATTATCTGCATGTGATAAATATCATACAGAAGTTTGAAGCGTTCGGAACCCACCATTTCGCATAAGGCAGCGCCCCAGCTTGTCCTGTCGCACTGGTAATCAGCATGCTGATAAGAGTTTAGCAGCTCCATGAGAATAGTCACGCCATGTTTTTCAGCAAGAGGCATTATCTTCCTTATGCCTGCGGCACAATTGAGAAGTCCCTCATTATCATCCTGTCCCTCACGGTTTCCCGAGAAGCAGATAAGATTAGGTATGCCTGCTGCAGCAGCCCTGGGTATCATTGCCGTGAAATCGGCAATCAGCCTTTCATGGTTTGCTATCCTGTTGAAGCCTTTTGGTATACCCAGTTCCGTGGCATATCCCACAGCGCATTTAAGGCCGGCTTTCTGAACAACAGGCCAGTCTTTTTCGCCAAGGAGCTCAATTGACTCAAGCCCCATCTCCTTAACTGCTTTCGCAAAGGTCTCAAGAGGAATATCACCATAACACCACTGGCTGACCGAATGATGAATATTGCCTTTTAGAGGACCGTTTGCCTTTCCGTCACCTGAAATTGCCATGTTCAGCGGAGTGACTGCTGTAACAAAAGCTGCTCCTGCCATACTCTCAATCATTTTTCTTCTTTTCATATAACAAGTCTGAAAACCCGTATAAAAATAGCACATATTATTTGTAATACATGCAATCAGATTCATCTTATTCAAAGTCCTATATTTGCATGAGGTAACTTTTGTGAATGTTTTATGGCCCGACCTACCTTTCATCAGTATAAAAGTGGTCATTCAGTTGAATTACTGAAAAGCGGAAAGCAGTATTTTTCGGCCTGCGTGGAGGCTATCGATAATGCTGTAAGATATATTCATTTCCAGACATATATAATTGATGATGATGCTACCGGCAATAAAATCATTGATGCCCTTATAAGGGCTGCCGGCAGAGGTGTAAGGGTTTATTTCCTTCTCGATGCCTATGGAGGCAGGTCCTTCACGGGGCAGATGGAAAAGGCTGTTGAGGAGGCCGGTATTTTTTTCAGGAGGTTTTCACCTCGCCTGATCTCATCCGATTTTCAGTTAAGCCTCAGGCTCCATCATAAAGTATTGCTTGTCGACGGCCAGCATGCAATTATAGGCGGAATGAATGTTGCCGACAGGTACAGGGGAAAACGCGGGATGAAGGAATGGCTCGATTATGCAGTTTCTGTCAGAGGCCCGGAATGTGCACGTATACTGTTTATTCTTAAGAAACTATGGAACAGGACCTTCATAAAAAGGAAGGAGCGCGCGGCAGAGACAATGCACAACCCTGTTGTTCATGATCAGAATATAAGGGTAAGGATTGTTCAGAACAACTGGTACCGTAACAAGATTGAAATACTCAAAAGCTACAGGGCCATCCTCAGGCATTCGGGCGACAGAATTTTCCTCATGGCCAGTTACTTCCTTCCTGGCAGGCATGAACGAAAATTACTCAGGGATGCCAGCAGGAGGGGAGTTGATATTACAATAATACTGTCAGCAGAATCTGATGCACCGATGTTTAAACGGGCTACAAACTTCCTGTACAGGTTTATTCTGCGGAATAATATCAGGATATATGAATACCTTCCATCAAACCTGCATGCAAAAGTTGCCGTGGTTGATGGTATCTGGACAACAATCGGAAGCTACAACATGAATCACCTCAGTGACTATGGCAGCATTGAGATGAATGTCAATATCCTCGACTCAGGTTTTGCACTTGATTTCGAGAAACAGATCAGGTCAACAATCAGAAAGGACTGCCGCGAGGTGACATTTGACACCTATCAGCACAGGACAACCTGGCTGAGCAGACTCATCGACTGGAGTTCATACCAGATGATACGTCTTTTACTGAGGATGCTCTTCCTTCTGACATCAAAAGGCCCCAAGAAACACTCTGTATAGCAGCCTCTTAGAACTGGTGGAAATCCATTGTTACGAACTCGAGGACTTTAGGCAGGGAAGCTCTCCAGTAAACCCAGTTGTGAACTCCGTCACGAACCCTGTATTCATGGGATATCTGCTTCTTCCTCATTGCAATATGTATCAGGGCATTGCCTTCAAACAGGAAATCGTCATCTCCGCAGTCAATATACCATCTTACTCTTTTCTTCTGATCTTCAGGCTTGTTTGACTTCACCTGCTCATCGGGAATTGCTGCTATCAGTTCCAGAACGCTGTATTTTTTGTACCAGGCTTCCTTCTCCTTCTCGCTTACACTCTCACCAAACCGGTTCAGAATATCCGATTTAAGATCTTCATATTTCAGCGGACCTGTATAGGCGCTGAGGGGGCATGCAGAGGCGAACATCTCGGGGTGATGGAGGGCATATATGAATGAGCCCCAGCCACCCATCGACAAACCTGCAATTGAGCGGTAATGCTTGTCAGCCTTTATACGGTATGTTTTCTCAATGAAGGGAATGAATTCCTGGAAGAAGAAATCCTCATACAGCCAGTCTCCCTTGGGACTGTTTGAATAACCGCGCACACCTGTATTTGCATCAGGCATAACAATTATCATAGGTGTTGCAGTGCCCTCATTTATAGCTTTGTCAGCAATATACTGCACCTCCCCGAACTGTACCCAGCCGGTCTGGTCGTCACCGGCACCGTGCAGAAGGTAGAGAACCGGATAACTCCTGTCGGAACTGGCATAATCGGGAGGAAGATAGATTGCATACTTCCTGTCCATCTTCAGTATCTTGCTTGGCAGTGAAAGGTTATCAGATACTTTGCCGCTCTGTGCTGATAATATTGAGACAGCTGCAAAAGCAAGTGCAATACAAATAAATTTTTTCATTGTCGTGGATTTTATAGGGTCATTTTATGAAATTTAAAGGTATTAAAATTCTTAATATTGCAGATATGAAACTTCATCTCATCAATATTGTAAATTTCAAGTCTGACGGAGGCGCTATGTTCGGAGTCATTCCCAAAGCCCTCTGGTCAAGGGCGTACCCTGCTGACGAGATGAACCTTGTGACACTCGCTCTTCGTTCTCTTGTTGTTGAAACAGGAAAAAATCTGATCCTCATTGACACGGGCTGGGGCAGCAAGCAGGATGAGAAATTTTTCAGACACAGTTATCTGCATGGAGGAGAGGGGCTTATAGAAGGGCTTTTTAAACATGGCTACAGACCGGAAGATATAACTGATGTTTTTCATACTCACCTTCATGCCGATCATTGCGGAGGAACAATTGGAAGAGGAGTGGAAAACAACAGTTACAGACCAGTGTTTCCGAATGCTGTCAGTCATGTCAGCAAAGTTCAATGGGAATGGGCTGTTAAGAACAATATAAGAGAGGAAGATGCCTATCCGCCCGAGAATATCTTTCCGATGAAAGATGCAGGAAGACTTAATCTGATTGAAAAGGAGCAGGAGCTTTTCCCGGGTTTTTCATTCCGGATCTGTCATGGTCATACGCCAGGGCTGATGATACCTGTTATCAGGTACAGTGAAAAGACAATAATCTTTGCAGGTGACCTGATTCCGACTTCTGCCCATATTCCACTTATCTGGAACATGAGCTATGATATTGAATCGCTTAAAACAATTGATGAAAAGAACGCTGTCCTGACTGAGGCTCTTGAACCTGATCATTTCCTTGTATTCCAGCACGATGCAAAAGTTGAATGCTGCAATGTTACCCTGACTGAAAAAGGTATCAGGGTGAAGGATAGGCTTCCTTTCAGCAGTATTCTGTAAAAAGAGTTTTCAATTATAATTATATCTGACAGCTTTCATTGTTTCTTTTGAAGGCTTTGCTTATTTTTGGAATAGCACCTTTCTGATGTTCAGTATTTATTCACTAAAATTTTTGCCATGCCGGAATTTATTTACGAGAGGCCTTTTCAGATTGAGAAGGATACAACAAAATACCGATTGCTGACAAAAGATTATGTTTCACTTTCGGAATTTGAAGGAAAAAGGATCCTCAAAGTTGATCCTGCAGGATTAACACTTCTGGCGCGGGAAGCTGTCTCGGACCTTTCATTTTATCTGAGGACATCTCACCTTGAGAAGCTGGCCTCGATACTTAATGATCCGGAAGCAACAGATAATGACCGTTTTGTAGCTTACATCATGCTCCGGAATACAGTAATCTCGGCAAAGGGCGATCTGCCCTGGTGTCAGGATACCGGTACGGCAATTGTGTCAGGCAAAAAAGGGGAACAGGTATTTACTGGAACGAATGATGCTGAATATCTTTCAAAGGGAATTTATGAAACATATAAAAACAAGAACCTCAGGTATTCACAGGTTGTTCCGATGACAATGTTTGATGAGAAGAACACAGGAAGTAACCTTCCGGCACAGATAGACATATACAGTAAAGAGGGTGATACCTACGAGTTTCTCTTTGTTACAAAGGGAGGAGGCTCGGCAAATAAGACCTTTCTGTACCAGCAGTCGAAATCGCTTCTGAATGAGGATTCGCTTGTTAAATTTGTAAAGGAAAAGATAAAAGACCTAGGCACTTCCGCATGTCCTCCCTACCATCTGGCTCTTGTAATTGGTGGTACTTCTGCAGAAAATACCCTTCACACTGTAAAAATGGCCTCTGCCGGTTATTACGACAATCTCCCCTCAAACGGAAGTGAAGGAGGAAGGGCATTCCGCGACCACGAATGGGAGAAGAAGATTGAAAAGATCTGCCATGAATATGGTGTCGGCGCCCAGTTCGGGGGAAAATATTTTGTGCATGATGTGAGGGTGATCAGGATGCCCCGCCATGCAGCCTCATGTCCTGTAGGTCTTGGCGTCAGCTGCAGCGCCGACAGGAACATAAAGGCAAAGATTACTTCAGAGGGCATATTCCTTGAAGAGCTTGAAAAAAATCCTGAACGCTTCATGCCGGCAAAAGCCCCGGAACTTGAAAAGCCGGTTGAAATAAATCTTGACAGACCGATGAAGGAAGTCCTCGCCGAGCTTACAAAGTATCCGGTTACAACACGACTCAGCCTTACCGGTACTTTAATTGTTGCAAGGGATATTGCACATGCACGCATCAAAAAAATGCTCGATGAGGGCAAACCAATGCCCGATTATTTTAAAAATCACCCTGTTTACTATGCAGGACCTGCAAAAACACCTGCCGGAATGCCTTCGGGGAGTTTCGGGCCTACAACAGCAGGCAGGATGGATAGCTATGTTGACCTGTTCCAGAGTCTTGGCGGTTCGCTCATAATGCTTGCCAAAGGAAACAGGAGCAGACAGGTTATTGATGCCTGTAAAAAATACGGAGGTTTCTATCTCGGTTCAATAGGAGGTCCGGCAGCCATCCTTGCTGCTGAGAATATTAAGTCGGTGGAGCTTGTTGATTTTGAAGAGCTTGGGATGGAAGCTGTGAGAAAGATAAAGGTAGTTAATATGCCGGCATTTATTATTACCGACGACAAGGGAAACGATTTTTTTGATAATTATAATAAGTAGGCGGAAGGACTCACAGCGCAGGACGCAGGGTTATCAGGCTCCCGTTTTCCGGAAGGGTGGAACCGGGAAGATTATTGTGCTGGATTTGCAAATGGCGGACAGCCTGACTACATTTTGCCAGTCGGAGATACTAATTGTAAGATGCTAAAATTCAATTTATTATATACGGCCAGTGATGGTCAATACACTCTGGTCGTAACTGGTCAATGACATCGGCCTTTCTACAAAACCCGGCTCACCACCGGGTTTTACTTTATACAGTATACGCTTGCCGGGCTTTGCTGTCCCATCTACTTATAAGGCAAAATTGGAAAAATCTGTAGCGATATTGCAACGCTAGATAAACAGAACCTGGTCAGCCGGGATTTTGGCTTTATTTGTTAGTTCTCTCTTCCCAGATTATAGGATTACGGTGAGTACTGAAAACAGCAATAACCTTAATCGTGTTTATGTCTTGAAATATTTTATAATGTACCAGATAAGGAAACCCTTTCACTTTGGCGCATCGAACCTCATCATACCGTATTGCTACACTATAAGGGTTTTTTCTAATCCTGATTGTTTGATCTTTTACAGCTTTAAAGAAACGGGAGCCTAGTCCGGATTGCTTTTTATTATACCAGTCGATATTTTCCTGTATGTCATCAAAGACTTCGACGGCATATATCAACTTAAAGCTCATACTATAGCTTCATTTTACGCTCGATATCTTCCCAGTTAAGGCTAGTTTCCGGTCTCTCATCCATCCGTTTTAGTCTTTGCCTTACAATTTTCTTATGATCTTCCGGAATAAATACTTCTTCTTCCCTGGTCTCCTCCCATAAAACACCGCTTAGCTTTTGTTTTTCTTTTGGAGAAAGTTGACGTACAATGTCAATCAATTGGTCGACACTAAGAGGCACTTTCAATTGAATATGTTGTGTGTTCATTGCATTTAATTATTTCCCCAAAGATATGAAGAAAAATCTGAATGAGGTTCAGCTCGACCACAAACGAAAACTAAGCTTATAAAACCCATTTGCCAATTATCCATGAGAAATATATTTTTGGACAGATTATATGACTCTTTTAATTCTTATGCCCCAAGTGCACATTCAACTGAGAACACTCCCAACTTTTAACAAAAAATGGCTATTTTCACGTATAAATGGAGCATAAATATTGATTTCACACACATTAAATAGTCCAAAAAACACCTCAAAAAGCTCTTTTGTTTCAGCTAAGAATCTGTATTTCAACAGGGATACTGCCAATTGGTATGATTACGGGGCAAGATTCTATGACCCGCAGTTAGGGAGATGGAATACCATTGATCCTTTAGCGGAAATAAATCGTAAATGGAGCCCTTATAGATATGGATATGATAATCCATTAAGGTTCATTGATCCAGATGGTATGTTAGAGGGTGATCCGCCTAATCACAGATATTCTACCCAAGAGGCGCCAAATTATTATTCATATACCTCTATTAGCAGATCCGCAGGTTCAATAAATGTATTTAAAACGAGTTATGTTTCTGCATCAGAAACCACTACAAATAACTATAGTATTAAAGGAACATCAAGTGATATTAAAAATGTTTCGGACAAGAGTGCAAAAGTAATTGCAAATTCAATGGATGCTACTGGCGAACAGAGTGTTCAAGTTTCAAGTACGACAAGAACACCAGAAAAGCAGGCAAGTGTTATGTATGATAATATTCAAAGCACAAGCGTTGATAACCAGAAAGCTTTATATAAGAATAACGGGGACAAGGTAATAGATACTTATTCTTCTGCATCGGCTGAAAAAGGTGCATCATCTACCAGTGTAAAAAGTGCGATGACTGCTAAAATAAACGAATTAGGACCTCAATCGGTGTCTCTGCATTGTGGAGACCTATCCAAAATTAATGTTATCGATATAGCACCTTCTAGTGTTTCAAATGTCAGCAATTTTCAGAACAATTTAAAATCAAATCCAGGTGTGTCAAATCTCATACTTTATCCTAAGGATCGAGGTATACATATCGAAATAAACCAAAAGTAATCATATGAAAAAAGTATTGTTATATACATACTTATTATCAATAATTTGTATTGCAATAAGTTGTAATGGGAATCCGAATAAAAAGATTGGCCAGCCTGAAAAAGTAAATGATACTTTAACCAAACAAGGAATCACAAACAAAATTTCTGTATCCATTGAAGCTTTACAAGGCATATGGGCAGAAAATGATAATGATAATGCACTTTTCTTTATAAAAGCTGATTCATTGTATTATGTAGAAGATCAAGCTAAACCAATTAAAATTATCCTAAAAAGTGATACTTTAGTGATGATGGGAGATGTACCAGCTCATTGTAGGATTTTAAAATTAACTAAAGACAGTCTTTGGTTTATTGATGAATTTAGTAATACGCCTACAAAGCTATGTAAAAGATAATTCGAGAAAACCCGGCTCATCACCGGGTTTTGTGTTTGATAATGTTTTCTCTTTGAATTTTAACTATTTTCTCCCACTGGCCACTAATTTCTCAGCCAAAATCACCCAAAAATCCCCAGAAATTCCCTATTTTCATGATTGAAAGTGAGCTCAAAATCTCTTTTTGACACTGAAAATTCATCGAAAATACTATAAAAATTGACCGGCAGTTCTCGTAACATATTAAGCACCAATACATGTAATTCTCACTGGTATGATTACGGTGCAAGATTCTATGACCCACAAATCGGGAGATGGAATGTAGTCGATCCGCTGGCTGAAAAAACAAGAAAATGGTCTCCCTATAATTATGCTTTCAATAACCCTATCAGATTTATTGATATAGATGGGATGGTGCCGGGCGATCCTGTAAAAGATCCTCAAATTAGAGAAAATCGAGCTTCCAATCTTTTTGGCCAAGTAAGAACCGAAAATGGTGTTCCAAATAGCAAGAATCATCAGGGTTTTGATTATGCAGCTCCAATGGGAACAGCTGCGCTTGCTGTTGAAAATGGCAAGGTAGTTGCCGTTCAGACTGAAGATGTAGGTGATTATGGTAGAAGTGTTACTATTGAAATAACCGACGCAGAAGGAAATACTAAGTATGCTTTTTATGGGCATTTAGAAAGCGTTTCGGTTACTGCTGATCAAGAAGTTTCAGAAGGTGATGTTGTTGGGAAAACTGGAACATCAGGTAATGCAGATGCAAGTTCTCCTCATTTGCATTTTGAAAATAGAACGGAAAAAGCCCCAGGCAAGGGATTAACAGGCAGAGAAACACCTAATAATATTGTTGACACAGATTTTACTTCACAAGATCCTAATGCAACACAAACCACAACAGGCGTTAAAAAGACTGTAACTAATGCAAGTGGTACAACTACTACAACTAATATGGATGTAACCACCACTACTACTACAGCACCAGCAGCAACAGCACCCAATACAAATGATGACAAAAATCGGCCATAAAATGAAACTATTAAAAACAAGCATTATATTTTTATTCGTAGTGCATTCTCTTTATGGGTGTGCACAACAGGGCAAAGAAATCGTAATTGCTATAAAGCAAGCATCTGATTCATCAGTTGAAGACAACTTAATAGTTTTATTAAAAGAGGGCTGTACAAATATTAAAATACTTGATCTAAACAGGAATATTGAGGATTTTAAGTATCTCGGTAATTTTAATTTAGGAGATAATAGATTTTTGTTTTTGTTTTCTGAGTATTCTTCACCTGCAGGTTTAACAAAGTACTATTATTTTGATTCTGAAAAGTTTTTACTCTACAAAAGTGACTTTTTTAGTGAGACTGATTTCCCTCAACTATTTTCTTTGGACATAGTAAAACGATGTATCTATTATGTTTCAATTAATAAGCAATATTGTGGAGAGATTTTAAGCAAAAAAGTCTTGATTGAAGAATGTACAAGCAAATATTTGAATGCGTCTGATTTAAAAGTAGTTGATAAAATCGTTGTAAATTAAATTTTACTTTAAAAACTATTAAACACAAAACTCGGCGATGAACCGGGTTTTGTGTTTTATTATGGTCTCTTTTTGGATTCTTGCTCTTTTCCCACACTGGCCACTAATTTCCCAGCCAAAATATCCCAAAAATTGCTGAAAATTCCCTATTTTCATACATAAAAGTGAGATCAATAGCTCTTTAAGACACTGAAAATTCATCGATAACAACTTAAAAATTGACCAAGAGTTCCAGTAACATATTAAACACCAGTTCCCGTAATTCTACTCTATATGATTACGGGGCAAGATTCTACATCTCTTCGAAACTATAAATTCAGGAAACAGAAGACAAGGATGTAAACTGAAGATATTTTTATATTTAGTATATTTGTAAGTATATCTTTATGAAATAATGACTAATAATCAGACAGTTGAAACAATAAAGAACACTGCATGGAGTTTCCTTCCGGATGCAGAAGTTTTACTGTTTGGTTCCCGAGCCAGAAAGGATGAAAATTCTGAAAGTGATTATGATATTCTCCTGATCACAAAAAGATCATTGTCTCCAAAGGAAAAATTACCCCTTAAGACTAAGATCAGAAAAGCACTATTACTTGTGGGTGTAAGGTCCGATATATTGATTCAAAGCAAATCTGAGATAGATCAGAAGAAAAGACTTCCTGGTCATATTGTCAGAAGAATCATAAGTGAAGCAATCACACTATGAATAATGAGGCGAATGAATATCTGAAGAACTGGATCTTTCGTGCAAAAGAAGATATAGCAGTCATTGATAATCTCTATAAAACAGATCCTAATATTTATGCCAGCACTATCTGTTTTCATGCTCAACAGGCAGTTGAAAAATTTCTGAAAGCATTCCTGGTATATCATAATATTGATTTCCCAAGAACCCATGACGTTGATTTCCTGCTTCTGGAATGCAAAAAGATTGATTCAACAGATTTTGATGTTGACCTTGGGAGCTTATCAGACTTCGGAGTGAATATCAGGTATCCTGATGATTTTTACATCCCGGATAAAGAAGAAACTGTTCAATACCGTGACGTTGCACATACAATTCAGGAAATTGTAGAAAAGAAGATAAAACTGCCCAGATAATCTACTTAAATACGGGATTTTCCCTATTTTCATACATGAAGGTGAGCTCAACGGCTCTTTTTGATACTGAAAATTCATCGAACACAACTTAAAAATTGACCAGGAGTTCCCTTAACATATTAAACATCAACACTCATAATTTTCACCTATACGATTACGGTGCAAGATTTTATGACCCGCAAAATGTAGTGAAAATGCCGTACAGTTTGACCACATTTCAGCAGTCAGGTGATTATAAATGTACGACACTAAAATTCAGTCTATTATATCTGGCCAGTGATGATCAATACACTCTGGCTGTAACTGGTCAATGACATCAGCCTTTCCAATAGTTCTTAATTTGACCAGATCTTCCTGACCAGTTTGACATTATCGTAAAACTTTACTCCTGAGATGAGTGTGTTACCGGAAATTCCTCCAAGGAAGCCCATTAAATAGCAGTCTCCGGAATATACTGATGCCCCGAGATCGGCTCCGCAATTACCTTCGGCAAACACAAAGACATTCTCTCCCTTGAAGCTGTAAATTGAAATGTATGCACCACTGTCACAAATAGTTGACTTTTTGAAAGAGTCTATCTTTTCCTGAATACAACCCGGTATTTCAGGATCTTTTTTTTCACAGCCCGGAGCAAAAAGACTTAAAAAGATAATCAATATTGATAGCTTTCTCATTGAAGTAACTTACACGATTTGAATATAAACAAAAATCATGACCCTGATGTTCCTGATTTATATCATTTTCAGATATCAGCCCTTTAAAGCCTTTATAGCCTCTGCAGCCTCTAAAGCTTTTCAATAATAAAAATCTCATGCCTGTCAAGATTCAGCCAATATTTTATTGAGTTCTTCCTGACCAGCTCCCAGTATATATCGCTGTCGAGCCCATGAACAAAATTTATATCCTTCAGTTCATTTGAAATAAGCGAAGTGATCTCAGGCTTAAGCGTCAGTTTTATTTTCTGATTCAAATATGAGAATTCTGCCGAGGGAGCAGGAGAGTCGTTTATGACTTTCAGGAGCCCATGCCCGGGAGTTGCGCCGGTGCTTACCTGAAGACCATCATTCATACAGCTTAAAGGCGGAATGGAACCAGCTGTTGAGACAACTGAAAACTCATCCACCCCTGTTGCAAAATATTCCCTTGCCCTGATCCCCATCTTAACTCCCACAATGGCAAAAACACCCAGGTGCCTGTGTAGCTCATTGGCCAGCACTCCCGAGGTCCATTCATCATTCCCGTACTTAGAAATAATATCTGTTACTGAGGCTTCAATATCACTGAAGTAGAAAGCCGGATCAGCCGGAAATTCTTTCACTACCTGGTTCCTTTCAACTGTTTCACCCTTGAGTATTTTCAGCATCATCTCCCTTGCCTGGACTGTATCGGCAATAAGGGCTTCATCACTATTGCCTGCTTTTCTGAATGTAAAAACACCGGGATAGTGCAGGAGAAGGGGAACAGCATCATCAGCCATCATGTAAACAAAATCATGCCTTTTAACGGTTTCATTGTCAAGCAGCTGACCTAGTTCTTTTGCATATACTGAGTTTGTCTCTGTTATCCGGCTGATAAGCTTGCTGTCATACAGCTTAAATGCCGATGAATTATTCACAAATGTTAGCGGAAGATCACTTTTTAATATTTTCTCCGCAGCTTCCGGATCAATGCTGTAATTGAAATCCTTTTTGTTGCCAGGGTCGGAATTGCTCCAGAAAACATGTTTTATAACATCTTTTATTGAAGGCTGCCCGGCAAGCAATCTTTCAAGAGTTGACATGCTTCCAAGGCATAGGAATTCAATTTTATTCTTTTCAACTGTAAGAATATCTTTCAGCAGGCTGATGCTTTCAGCCGCATCACGGCTGTTCACCCGGTTTTCATCTCCCCAAACTGTATTAAAAGCTGTCTGAAAATCAGGTGATTTAAATGCGGATGTTCTGTTAATTCCAACAGGAACGCCTTCGTGAAAATAACTGTCGAGCAGGCTTCTGACTTTCAGATAGGCCGTATTTGCATTCAGAGCTCCTGGCGATACTGTAACAGCTACTACCCTTACATCAGGTGATGCAAGAAGCAGGGAAATAGCTTTCATGTCGTCGATACCAGCATCAGTATCAATTATGACATAGTGCCGGGGTTTCCAGGGATGACTGAATGAAGCAGTTGATAATGAGAATAATATAAGAAGGCTAATGAGTCTTTTCATATCACACAATTTAAGGTCAAAAGTACATTTAATACTCTGATAAACAGTAACGGAAAAATATCCTTAATAATTGTGAAAATTTTCACAGAATGCTGCAGGTGAGAGATATTTATTTATCTTGAGCCTCAAATTTTTCCAAAATGAAGAAATTTCTTTTATGGTTCACCCCTGGTCTGATAATAGGTGCATTCCTGATACTTGGCGGTGGCAGGGCTGTAGATAAAACATCAACAAATGAGTATTGTGTTTCATGTCATATTCATCCACAGGCTGATGCTGCCTGGAAGAAGTCAGTGCATTATGATACTAAGTCAGGTTACAGGATAGGCTGCGTGGAATGCCATCTGCCTCCGAAAGGAGAAAACTATCTCTATCACAAGGCGAAGACAGGATTGAGGGATCTGTGGAGTTACTGGACAAAGGATTCAGCCTCATTCAACTGGGAAGACAGAGGAAGGCTTGAAGTGGCCCGCGGGCATGTTTATGAGAACAGCTGCAAGAAATGCCATGTTAACCTGTTCCCGGCAAAGCTTACAAAAGAAGGCGAAAATGCTCATCTTTATTATAATCAGCAGAAGAAAACACCTGAACTTCACTGTATTAACTGTCATCTTAATGCCGGACATTACATAGAAGGTTATACACATGGCAGCAATTCAACTTTCGGCACAGCATCTGCTGCTCCAAAGGAAATATTCACCGAACCTGCTGAGGTAAAAGAATTTAAGAATTATACTGAGAAGATTCCCGGATCATCAGTGAAATTCAACATGATTGCTATTCCGGGTGGCAGGTACAAGATCGGCAGTCCTGAAACAGAACCTTTCAGGAAACCTGATGAGGGTCCTGTAAAGCAAGTTGAATTAAGTCCTTTCTTCATGGCTGAAATAGAAGTGACCTGGGATGAATACCTGGCTTTCTATGTACAGACGGCATCCGAAGGAAGATCAACTGACACTGAAGGAACAAGGAAGCAGCTTGCAAAGAAGACCGATGCAATTTCAGGTGCCACACCTCCTTACGGTCAGCCCGACCAGGGTTGGGGCATGGGGCAGAGACCTGCAATATCATTCTCCTACCATGCTGCTGAAACCTATTGTAAATGGCTGAGCCAGGTGACAGGCAAGACCTACAGGCTGCCTACTGAAGCAGAATGGGAATATGCCTGCCGTGCAGGAACAGAGACTCCATACTTCTTCCCGGGCGATCCGAATGATTTCCTCAAAACAGGCTTCAGGGCAAAAATATCGAAGAATGATACAACAGTTATAAATTCGTATGTGATTTACAAGGCAAACAGCTCCTCAAAAACCCAGTTGGCTGACAGGGTTAAGCCAAATCCCTTTGGTCTTAAAAATATGCTGGGTAATGTTGGTGAATTCTGTGCCGACTGGTATAGTCCAAATGCATATTCTCTTTATCCTGAGGGAGTAACTAAAGATCCCAAAGGGCCTGAAAGCGGTGAAGAACATGTTGTAAGGGGTGGTACCTTCCAGAATACAGCCGATGTTCTGCGTAGTGCAGCAAGAGATTATACCCGTACTGCAGCATGGCTTAAGACCGATCCGCAGATGCCCAAAAGTATCTGGTGGTATTCCGATTGCTTCAATGTCGGCTTCAGGGTTGTATGTGAATATGATGCAAAAACCGGAAATTCATCAGCCACTAACTGAAAAATACATAGTTAAAAATATTTAAGCGGCTGGATAATATTTTATTTATTAATTATATTTACAGGTCACGTACAAATCGAAGACAATTTTTCTTTTCATAAAACTAACCTTACCAGTATGAAAAAATCCAGCATTTCAAGACGTAATTTTCTTGGCAAAGCAACAACAGCAGGTATAGTGGGTATAGCAGCTCCGGCAATCCTTGCAAGCTGTTCCCGCGAGACAAAAAAGACAGTGGCAGTTCCGACAATGCTTGACCAGGCTCCTGATGGACCTGTAATTAAAGCAGGTGTTATAGGTTGCGGAGGCCGCGGAACAGGTGCAGCAATAAACTTCCTCAGCGCAGGACCTAACCTCCAGATCGTTGCCCTTGGAGATACATTCCAGGACAGGGTGGATGCATGCCGTGAAGCGATACAGAAACAGAAGGGACAGGATGTTCCTCTTGATAAATGTTTCGTAGGTTTTGACGCTTATCAGAAAGTTATTGATTCGGGTGTAGATCTTGTTATTCTTGCTACTCCTCCGTATTTCCGTCCTGATCATCTTGCAGCAGCAGTTCAGGCCAAGAAGCATGTTTTTGCCGAAAAACCGGTTTGTGTCGACCCAGTTGGCGCAAGATCTGTTATGGCTACTGCACAGAAAGCAAAAGGACTTGAGCTGAGCATAGCAACAGGAACACAGAGAAGGCACCAGAGAGACTATGTTGCAACATGGCAGCAGGTTGCCCAGGGAATGATAGGTGATATTGTCGGTGGTAATGTTTACTGGAACCAGAGCAAGCTCTGGCACCGCGATCCTAATGCAAGCTGGAGCGAAATGGAATACATGATCCGCAACTGGGTTAACTGGACCTGGCTATCAGGTGACCATATTGTAGAACAGCATGTACACAATCTCGATGTAATGAACTGGTTCACAGGTACTCATCCGGTTAAAGCTACAGGTTTTGGTTCAAGGCTCCGTCGTGTGACCGGTGACCAGTATGACAATTTCTCCATAGATTATACTTTTGAAAACGGAATACATATCCACAGCATGTGCCGTCAGATAAACGGCTGTGTAAACAGTGTGTCAGAGAGACTTCAGGGAACAAAAGGCTCAACAAACTGCCGCAATGCTGTTCTTGATCCCGCAGGAGCTGAGCTCTGGAAGTATGCCTATCCTCTTGACAAGGACGGCAAACCAACCGACAATGTAAGTGTTGATCCTTATGTTCAGGAACATATTGATCTTGTAACTGCAATAAGGACAAATCAGCCATTTAATGAACTTGAGAATACAGCCATCTCAACAATGATTGGAATCATGGGCCGCATCTCTGCTTATACCGGCAAGGAAACCACCTACGAAGAGATGATGAACTCTGACCTGAAACTGGGTCCTGCAGTATTCGATTTTGGACCGGTAAATATTCCGAAAGATGTGCCTGTTGCAGGTCTTGCTTATGTGCCGGAAGAAAAGAAATAGATCTGAAAATAAATTATTTCTGATATGACAGATTCAAGAAGAAACTTCATAAAGAAAGCCACATTTGCAGGAGCCGCTCTTTTAGCTGCTCCTGCAGTTTTTGGTCAGGAAGGGAAAAAGAAGTCAAAGGAAAAAGCTCCCGATCCTGTTGCTCCATTCAAGCTTAAGTACGCCCCCTCGGTTGGTATGTTCCGCGAACATGCAGGAACCGATATTGTCAGTAACATAAAATTCTGTTATGACCAGGGCTTCAGGGCGATGTTCGACAACGGGCTGATGAGCCGTCCGCCTGAGGATCAGGTTAAGCTTACAGGTGAACTTCAGAAGCTTGGAATGGATTTCGGGCCCTTTGTGTTGTACGCTGATTTCGCAACAACTTCTTTTGTGCTGAATAAGCAGGACGTCAGGGATATGCTCATAAACAGGGTGAAGGAAGGCGTGGAGGTTTCAAAAAGAACAGGTGCAAAATACGCGCTCATGGTTCCGGGAAGATTTGATGAAAGACTTCACCGCGATTTCCAGACAGCAAATGTAATAGACAATCTGAGGTACTGCTGCGATATTGCCGAGCCGGCAGGGCTTACAATTGTACTTGAACCACTCAATACTTACAGGGATCATCCTGGTTTGTTCCTGACAAGTGTTCCGCAGGCCTATGCAATCTGCAGGGCAGTGAACAGACCTTCATGCAAGATCGTTGAAGACATATACCATCAGCAGATAACAGAAGGTAATCTTATTCCAAATATGGATGCAGCATGGAGCGAAATTGCAGCCCTGCACTGCGGTGATAATCCGGGAAGGATGGAACCCACAACCGGTGAGATAAATTATAAGAATGTCTTCAAATTTATCCATAGCAAAGGATACCAGGGAGTTATATGCATGGAACATGGCCTTAAGGACAGGTCAAAAGAGGGTGAGGCAAGGGTAATTCAGGCTTACAGGGAGGTTGACAGTTTCGAAGTTTAAATTATTTAATAAAATGAAAAAATTTTTCTATCCATTATTGTTTTTTGTTCTTCTGTGTACTGCTTCAGTCAGTGCACAGACATCAAGGTTATATGTCGGAAAATACACCGGCCAGAATGAGAAAGGTTTGCATGTTGTTGATGTTGATCTGGCAAAAGGGAAATTTACACTTGTTTCTGAAAACGATGCCGGAAATAATCCTTCATACATCTGCATCTCAAAGAAGCGGAATATAATCTATGCTGTCAATGAGGTTGGCAGGTTCAATGGTGTCAGAAGTGGTTCAGTAACAGCTCTGAAACTCGATCCGGCAAGCGGAAAGACCGAGAAAATAAATGATCTGGCTGTTCCCAACGGAGGTCCCTGCTACATTTCAATTTCGCCTGAGGAGGATTACCTCTTCGTTGCAAATTATGGTGGCGGTTCACTTGCAGTTGTTAAACTCGATGCTAACGGAGCACCTTCTGCCGTGAGCGACACAATAGTATTCAGGGGCGAGGAAGGAACCAGGTCACATGCTCACATGATAGCACCCGGACCAGGCGGGAAGAAAGTTTATCTTACCGACCTGGGCTTTGACAAGGTTTCAGTTTATGACCTTGATCACGCAAGCGGGAAGCTTAAAAATACAGGATCGGCTAAACTGGCAAAAGGATCAGGCCCGCGTCATTTTACATTCAGCAAGGATGGCTCGAAGATGTACGTTATAAATGAACTCAACTCAACAATGACGGTTTTCAGTGTTGCCAAAGACGGTAATCTCACGGAGATACAGACTATCTCCACACTTCCCGAAGGTTTCACAGAGAAGAGCTACTGTGCCGACGTGCACCTTTCGAAAGATGGTAAGTTCCTGTACGGATCAAACAGGGGGCATAATTCAATTGTTACCTATAAAGTCGGCAAAGACGGAAAACTGACAGTTGCCGGTTATACTCCATGCGGTGGCGAGTGGCCAAGAAACTTTACTCTCGATCCGACAGGAAAATACCTGCTTGTTGGAAATCAGAACTCTGGCAATATTGCCGTTTTCGCACTTGACAAAAAAAGCGGACTGCCTCTTGCTCCTTCAAAGGAATATAAGATCAAGGGCCCTGCCTGCCTGAAGTTTATTGAATAAAAAAACTAGATCTGTTATGCGCAGCATGCTGTTAATACTGATGCTGCTGATTTCATGTTCATTGCATCCGCAGGTCATAACTCATGACCGTGCCGGAAAGACTTTGAACATATCAGATTCTGACGGCAACCTGCAGCTTAAGGTAAGTTACTCCGGCGGCTGCAGGATAAGTCAGATGACTGTAAGCGGAAGAAACACTCTTTCAGAAGGCGGAGCGTGGACATCGATAAGGGCGGATTCCTCTCTGTTCACTTCACTTCAGTCAGAAAAAAATCCGGAAGTTAAAATTCGCAAAAACACTGTTGTCATAAGCAGCATTATTTTCGGAAATGATAAAATGAAGATTTCCGAGACCTGGTTCTTCAATGCTTATCCTGATAAGATCACCTGGGAAATTCAACGGAACTATCTTAACAACGGCAAAATTGAAGCAACAGCCATTCCGGCATGGAATTTTGCCAGTCTTGATACCTGGAAAGGAGGAATACTGAACACAGGCGGTGTTGTCTGGTGTAAATACCTTAAAGACCAGCATGATACTTATGGAGTGCACACAGATGGAGTAACATTCTGGGAAACTGTATCAGGAAGCGGATTGAGAATTGAAGCCGGATCATCATCGGGTGAAATAGCTGCTTCGTTTTCAAATGTGCCCGGAAAAGTTTTGAGATTTGCGCAGTATCTTTCTCCGGAGGAGCTTGCTCCCCGCTATGACCTGAGCAGGTTCAAGGCAGGGAAAGAAGATGTTTTTGCGCCCTTTGATGTTTATAAGGGCAGGGTAGCCCTGAAACTGCAGCTGCAGTATGTCAATTATGAAAAGGAATATGACAGGGGAAAACTTCCCGGCATTGATGCTGTTGCAGTACGTGAACTGTTAAATACTACCGGCCGCTATGGAGTTGTTGATAAGAACATTATAGGGGGCAATGGCTGGGTTACAAACTGGAAATGCCTTCATGAGCCCTTCTTTGCCATGACAGGCCTTGCAGTGAACGACAGCAACTATCTTAAGAATTTTGCATCTACACTTGACAGGGAACGCGATCACGCAACAGAGAAGGACGGTAGGGTTCTTGCCCGATGGCATAATGTTCCGGAAGCAGAGAACAGCAACTATGATTTTAAAACAGGTTATTATGATTGTCCATGGGGTTATACAATAGATGCCCAGCCATCGCAGGTTATAAATACTGTTGAGCTTTTTCAGCAGACCGGGGATCTTGCCTGGCTGAAATCACACAAGGAAAATTGTGAAAAAATACTCAACTGGCTCATTAAGAGGGATTCAAACAACAACGGGCTCTTCGAGATGCTTAATGATAATACTTCTGATGGAAAATGCAGTGACTGGATAGATGTTGTATGGGCCAGCTATGAAAATGCCTTTGTTAATGCCCTGATGTATGAAGCGCTTAATCAATGGTCGGACTGTGAAAATATTTTAGGTGATGTAGGTAAGGCGGCCTATTATTCCAGGGTGGCTGCCAGGTTGAAGGATTCATTTAACAGACCGATTAGTGCAGGTGGTTTCTGGAATGAGCAGAAGAAACAATACATCTACTGGCGCGACAGAGATGGATCTCTTCATGGAGATAACCTTGTGACACCTGTTAATTTTGCCGCAATAGCTTTCGGAATATGTGATGATCCGGCACGTATAAAATCAATTCTTGATCAGATAGAAAGCAGGATGTCTGAGGAAAACCTTTTCCACTGGCCTCTGTGTTTTGATTCATTCAGGAAGGAAGAGGTTTATGAACAGGTAAACTGGCCCTTCCCGAATTATGAAAACGGCGATATTTTCCTTACATGGGGTTACCTGGCTGTAAGGTCCTATGTTAAATACAACAAGGATATTGCTGTAAAGTACATTCAGAAGCTCCTGGAACAGTATAAGGTTGACGGCCTTTCATCACAACGTTATTCAAGAGCCTTGCAGAAGGGCATAGGGGAAGATATTCTTGCCGGAGCCTCTACCTCAATAAGCGCTCTTTACAGGGATATATACGGCATTCGTCCTGCATGGAACAGATTCGGGCTGGAGCCGAACATTACCAGTATTCTTGACGGTACTGAATTCAGATATGTGCTAAGAGGTAAAGTGTATAAAGTACACTTAAAAAGTTCCGGGTACGGAGTTGAAGGAGAAGGTTTCAGTATAACAGACAAGGGCTTTTTTGGTATTGATATGACAGACAATGTTTTGCATTATTTTCCAGGCAACAAAAATTCTGAAGGATTGTCAGTAACAAGGTCAGGAAATCTGCCTGTTCTTATTGATATTGAAGGATGGAGTAAAAGCAGCTTTGTCTGGAAAATAAGATCTGTTGATTCATATAAATTTACACTCACGGAATTGCGTCCTGACAGTTCATACAGGCTGACAGTTAACGGGACTGATTCAGGTTTTTACAAAGCTGACGGTAACGGAATTATAAGTTTCGAATATACCTGTACCGGTCCTGTGGTTTTCAGTATCAGCGAATAAGGAAGACTTTACTAAAACTGAGAAAGATACTCAGCAGTGCTTTTCAGAACGGCATAGTTCTTCAGTGTTACCAGGGTAGACAGGTGGACATCCTGTGCTTTAACAGTTTTATTCTCCCAGATGAGGTCTCTTGTTGTGCAGGCATCGTGTACAAGAATGACCTTATAACCCAGGTCAGCGCCAGCCCTGACTGCAGCCTCAACACACATGTGGGTTTGCATTCCGCAGATCACAAGCGTATCCACAGAAAGGTTTTTCAGATAATCATTCAGACCGGTTCCTTTGAAGGAATTGATTTCATTCTTTGTTATAACCTTTTCTGTTTCAAGAGGTTCTACTATTTCATTTATTTTCCCTCCGGGTTCGGAATTATGCCTGATATGGATTACAGGAAGCTTTTTCTCCCTGAACCGCGCAAGGAGGAGTGCGGCATTACCGGCTGCTTTTTCAGGCTCGGTAAGGGCCATCTTTCCCCCGGGGAAATAGAAATCCTGAATGTCAATTACAAGTAAGGCTTTGCTGTATCTCTGTGCAAAGCAAAGAGATCCGGAAATCATAAGAACAGAAATTAGTATGAGAAATCTTTTCATTTTGTGTTGTGTTTCACCAGTGTTATGTATTTGATATAAAATTACCAAAAAATTGAAAAGTAAGGTATATTTGGCACTCACTGAAAGTTAACATATAGATATCAGAATGTTTAAAGCGAAGACAATTATATCAATATCAGCCTGTGTTCTGGGTCTGGTAATTGCCGGATTTGTAAGATCTGATAAGAAAGAACCGAAGAATTATGTTCTGCTTGTATCATTTGATGCATTCAGGTACGATTATCCTGTAATCTACAATACGCCTAATATGAACATTCTGGCGAAGGACGGAATAAAGGTTGACCGGATGATTTCTTCTTTTCCCACAAACACTTTCCCGAATCATTATTCAATTGCTACAGGTTTATACCCTGATCATCACGGACTTATTAACAACAGCTTCCCTGCACCGGATCTGGGAATGTTCTACAGGATGGGAGACAGGCAGGCAGTTGAAAATCCTGCTTTTTATGGAGGCGAGCCTATGTGGGTTACTGCGCAGAAGCAGGGTCTCAGGGCCGCTTCATTTTTCTGGGTGGGTTCTGAAGCTCCTGTTGGCGGTATGCATCCCACTTACTGGAAAAAGTATGATGAATCAACAGGTTACGGTGAAAGGATAGATACTGTGATGAAGTGGTTCACTTATTCTGAAGAAAGGCGGCCCCGTCTTGTTACACTCTATTTTGATGAGCCCGATGCGACAAGTCATTCTTTCGGGCCTGAATCGGAAGAAACAAAAGAGGTTGTGGAATCACTTGACAGCCTTGTAGGTGTCATCAGAGGAAAAATTGCCCTGCTTCCCTTTGCCGACAGAGTGAACCTTATCGTCCTTTCTGATCACGGAATGGCATCGGTTTCGCCTGAAAAATACATTAATCTTAAATCAGTGGTGCCCGACAGGATGATAGAATCCATCTCAGGAGGCAATCCGGTTTACCTGATAAATCCTGCTTCCGGAAAGGCGGACAGTGTTCTGCTTCTTATTAACAGTACATCCGGTGTAAAAGCATGGAGAAAGTCAGAACTTCCTGAGAAATGGCATTACGGAACTCATCCAAGAATACCGGAAATTGTTGTAGTTGCCGATAGTTCATGGAGCATAGGAACAAGGCCTTCAGCTTCACGAAGCAGGGGTGCTCACGGATATGACAATCAGAATCCGGAGCTTTATTCAATTTTCTATGCTGCAGGTCCGGCTTTCAAAAAGAACAGGACCTTACAGGAACTGAATAATGTTGATGTATATAATATTGTATGTAAAATACTAAACCTGAAACCTGCTCCAAATGACGGGAATCCCAAAGTTTTGGGAAAAGTTTTGCGTTAAATCCGGATTTAACCACGGAGTTTCACAGAGTTTCACGGAGCAAACACTGCTTTAGAACTATAGAACTCCGTGAATATCAGTGCAACTCAGTGTTACTCAGTGGTTAAAAAGAATCATATAATTTGTAATAACTATCGTTTTTTCTTTGTAATATTAGATCACCATATCATTAATTTTCTGAAATGAACCGTAAAGAACTGATCGGGAACCTTAAAAAGGATCAGGGAAAAATCTGGGATATTATTGTAATTGGCGGAGGAGCAACAGGTCTGGGAATTGCACTAGATTCAGTTTCAAGAGGATATAAAACCCTTCTTCTTGAGCAGGCAGATTTTTCATCAGGCACATCATCCAAGAGTACTAAACTTGTTCATGGTGGCGTCCGTTACCTGGCAAAAGGGGATATATTTCTTGTTATTGAAGCACTTCATGAAAGGGGACTCATGCTTAAAAATGCTCCTCACCTTACATCCGATCAGGAGTTTATAATCCCACTGTTTTCATGGTTCGATGTCTGCCTGTACTATGCAGGCCTGAAATTCTACGATATACTGTCAGGACGACTGAGCCTTGGGAAATCATATTATATAAAACCATCTGAAACACTTGAACGCCTGCCGAACCTGAAGAGTGAAGGACTAAAAGGAGGAATCGTTTACCATGATGGTCAGTTTGATGATTCAAGGATGGCAGTCGAACTAGCTTCGGAATCGGTAAGAAGAGGAGCAACTGTTCTGAATTATTTCAGGGTATCTGGTATTCTTAAAGATGAAAAAGGAAAAATAAAGGGAGTCAGGGCAGAGGATGTTGTTTCAAAGGAACAATATGATATTGCAGGCAGGGTTGTGATAAATGCAACAGGTGTCTTTGCGGATTCAGTTTCAAGGCTTGATAATCCTGATGCACCTGCATCTATAAAGCCCAGCCAGGGTATTCACCTGGTGCTCGACCGATCCTTCCTGCAGGGTAATTCAGCCATAATGATTCCTAAAACAGAGGACGGGCGTGTGCTTTTTGCAATACCATGGTACGATAAAGTTGTTGTAGGAACAACAGATACTCCCCTGAATGAAATATCAATGGAACCTAAAGCGCTTGAGCAGGAAATCGGTTTCATTTTAAGAACTGCTTCGTTGTATCTTAAACGAGCTCCTGAACGAAAGGACATACTGAGCATATATGCAGGACTGAGACCATTGGCTGCTGATCCGGACAACCCGCATGCAACAAAGGAAGTGTCAAGGCGACATAAAATTTCAGTAACAGATTCAGGACTTGTTTCAATTGTTGGCGGCAAATGGACTACCTACCGCAGGATGGCAGAGGAGGCTCTTGACAGTGCAATAAAAAAGGGACTCATTGAAAAGAGACAGTGTAATACAGACAATCTTAGCCTTGCTTCTGATAAAAGCAGCACACGACTGAAAATTTATGGAAGAGGAGAAAAAGAAATTGTAAAAATTTTCTCAGATGATCCGTCTGCCGGGAGAACACTTCATCCCGATCTTCCCTATACAAGGGCCGAAATTGAATGGATATGCAGGAATGAAATGCCGGTGAATATTGATGATGTGCTTGCAAGAAGAACAAGATCTATTCTTCTTAATGCCAGGGCAAGTGCAGAAATTGCACCTGTGGTGGCTGATATAATGTTCATGGAAACCGGTCATGACGCTGAGTGGAAATCAATACAACTAAAGAATTATAATGTATTGATTGATAAGTATTTGTAGTTGACAGATAATAAATAAAAAAAGATATAATGAAGAAGTTCATTTTAGCTCTCGATCAGGGTACCACAAGCTCCCGGGCAATAATTTTTGACAGGGAGGGCAAGATAATATCAACTGCACAGAAGGAATTCAGGCAGTATTTTCCAAAGCCGGGATGGGTTGAACATGATGCTGAAGAGATCTGGACATCGCAGTACGAAGTTGCTCTGGAAGCTATAAAAAAGGCAAAACTCAGAAGCTCAGATATTGCGGGAATAGGGATTACAAACCAGAGGGAGACAACAATTGTATGGAACAGGAAAACAGGCAAAGCTGTACATAAAGCTATAGTGTGGCAGGACAGGAGAACAGCTGATTATTGTGACAAACTAAAAAAAGATGGAACTGACATAAAGATCAGAAAGAAAACAGGACTTATCGTCGATGCTTATTTTTCTGCCACCAAACTCAAATGGATACTCGATAATGTAAAAGGAGCAAGGAAGCTTGCAGAACAGGGTCAGCTAGCTTTCGGTACTGTTGATTCATGGCTTGCATGGAAGCTTAGCGGAGGGACACTTCATTTAACTGATGTTTCAAATGCATCACGGACCATGTTGTTCAACATACATACTCTTAAATGGGATAAAGAGTTGCTGAAGATCTTTGATATTCCCGAATCCGTTCTGCCGGAGGTCAGGTCTTCAAGCGAGGTTTACGGATCTTCAAAGGGTGTGTTTGACACAGAAGTACCTGTAGCAGGAATTGCAGGAGATCAGCAGGCAGCTCTGTTCGGGCAGATGTGCATTGAGCCGGGGATGGTAAAAAATACTTACGGTACCGGATGCTTCATGATGGTGAATACAGGCAGGAAACCTGTTGCATCGAAAAACAAGCTGCTGACAACAGTTGCCTGGAAGATCGGAGATGAAACAATTTACGCCCTTGAAGGAAGCATATTCATTGCAGGCGCTGTGGTTCAGTGGCTGAGAGACGGACTGGGGATAATCAAAAAATCAGCCGAAGTTGAAAAGCTGGCAGCTGAAGTGAATGACAGCGACGGAGTATATTTTGTCCCTGCCTTTGCAGGTCTTGGCGCTCCCTACTGGGACCAGCATGCCCGCGGAACACTTGTCGGTATAACACGGGGAAGTACTTCGGCACATATTGCAAGGGCAGCCCTTGACAGTATTGCATACCAGACTCTTGATGTACTGCTTGCCATGGAAAAGGATTCAGGAATAAGGATCAGGGAACTGCGCGTTGACGGTGGAGCTACTGTAAACAACAACCTGATGCAGTTTCAGGCTGATGTTCTGAAATCAAAGGTGGTGAGGCCTGAGATTACTGAAACAACTGCTCTTGGCGCAGCTTACCTGGCAGGCCTGGCAGTCGGTTACTGGTCAGGACCGGGTGAAATTAAAAAGCAATGGAAGGCAGATAAAACTTTCTCCCCGAAGCTAAATGAGAAGAAAACTAAAGATTATATTGCAGGATGGCGGAAAGCTGTTAAGGCGGCACAGGCGTGGGCTGAATAGCCAGCACCCAGCAACAAGCAACAAGTTTAACCAGAACATCTAACTATATAAAATATGAACGCTTTTTTTGCAGAATTTTTTGGTACGGCAATGATCATCGTATTTGGAAGCGGTGTTGTTGCCAATGTACTTTTAACAGGAACGAAGGGTAATAATTCAGGTTGGATTGTAATTACTTTCGGGTGGGCAGTGGGTGTTTTCACCGGTGTGCTTGTTGCAGCTCCGGTCAGTGGTGCGCATCTGAATCCGGCTGTAACACTTGCATTGGTACTTGCAGGTAAATTTTCAGCATCTCTCATGCCTCTGTACATTTCAGCACAGATGCTTGGTGCTATGTTCGGAGCTTCTCTGGCATGGCTTGCTTACAAGAAACACTTTGATGCCACTGACAATGCCGATCTGAAACTTGCAGTTTTCTGTACTGCTCCGAATATCAGGAGTCTGGGATATAATCTGCTTACTGAAATTATCGGAACCTATGTGCTTGCCCTTGCAGTTCTATATATGGCAGCACCTGATATAGGTCTGGGATCACTCAATGCACTGCCTGTGGCATTAGTTGTGCTTGGTATAGGCTTAGCTCTGGGAGGACCAACAGGGTATGCGATCAATCCTGCCCGTGATCTGGGGCCAAGACTTGTGCATTTCTTCCTGCCGATACCGGGAAAAAGAGACAGCGACTGGAGTTATTCCTGGGTACCTGTAGTGGGTCCTCTTATCGGAGCCTCGCTTGCTGCAATTATGTTTGATACTTTTGCCTGAGATACAGTTCTTTCAGCGGAAATAATGATATTTCTCTCCCCATGCCATCTGGAGCCATGGGCATGTAGTCTTGTCGCCTAATCTGTTGTAATTGAGCCAGAAAGGCTCCCTGTGATCGATTGTGTGAGCAAGTTCATTTTCATGCCCGGGAATGATAAGCTTCGGTTTATAACCATCACCGGGCATACGTCCTTGCTGAAAGGACCATGAATTGATAAGCAAAACATCAAGGCTGAAATGATCACATATTTTGTCAATCCACCCGAAATCCTGATTATATGACTGATCCCCTGTGTGGCAGAATGTAAGCCCTTCCGCTGTAATAACAAGGGCAACATTGTTCAGGATCTTCTCACCCTGGTGCCCGGGATAAATAACGGCTTTAAGCTTCATCTTTTTTTCAGGCAGCGCAAACTCCTGTACTTTATGGGCAATCCTCTCAGGGTGCTGAATCCCGGAATAAACAGGCAGATTTTCAAAAATTCCGGGAGGTGTTATTACAGGTTTGTTCTGAGCAATAAACTGTTCTGCAACCCAGCTGTCTGCATGGTCACCATGGTAATGAGATATAAACAGGATATCTGTCACATCTATCAGCTCTTTCATTTTTGCCTTGTCAGTTATGAATTCAGGAATATTGGGGATGCCTCTCTGAAGGTCAAAGGCAATTGTAACAGACGGTGTTTTTACGATCCATGCGTGATCATACATCTTCCATATCATTGCTCCCTTTTCAACTCTGGTACTTTTAATCTCATCGATTGCCTCTGCAATCCTTGAGTGGAAGAACTCCTGTACTGCAGGTCGCAGTGGAGCTTTCTCCTCATGCATTACATTATCGATCATAAGAAGAGCCATTTTCCGGGCAAGTGTTTCATCCACTGCCGGGGGATTTTCTTTGAGTGCCTGTCTGACAAGGGCTAAGGTAAACTTGTCCTGCTGGTTTACGTAACCATCAATATTGCCCCACCAGTCAGTCTTTTTGTCCGGATCCTGGGCAGCTGAGGTTAATACAAGCAGATAGCTGATAATTAGGATTGAAAGATGTTTTTTCATATATTTTTTTTACCACGGAGTTCACGGAGTTGCACGGAGTAAGCACGGTTTATAAAAAGTGCAACACCGGGTTAATTATTACTTATTTTTTACAGATTACAATAAATTCCTTTGAGTCATCATTCAGTTCATTTTCATGATAATCTCCCACAATCCTGTATTTTTTAAACAGGGATCTTTCAACAAGATGTTCCAGTTCGTATCTGAAAAAGAACCTCATGGGGAGAGTCCAGTCTTCTGTCTTCAGTCCTGTCTCCTCATCCCACTCCAGATGAAAGTGAACAGTGATTGTCTGCTTAATAAGGCTTGGAGTTGTTGATACAAATCTTCTGATCATTTTTCCGGGTTCGTATTCTCCTTCAAAGTCCATCCTGTTGGATAGTCCGTTAATAATCTGGTGAAGATCAGGAACAAATGTGTCGAATACAAATATCCCGCCGGGATTAAGATGCTCGTACACATTATTCAGGGCTTTTATCTGTTCCTCTTTTTCGAGCAGATGCATAATGACCCTGAATGGAGCCATAATGAGGTCAAATTTAAAATCATACCGGAAGTCGGTGATATTCTGAAGAGACAGACGCTTGTGATCTTTTTGGGGCAGTTTGGAATACAGTACGTTCAGCATCGATTCACTTATATCCAGTCCGTAAATATCTGCACCCTGTTTAAGCGCATCAGTGAACAGACGGCCGGTACCAACACCAACTTCAAGTACTTTTCCTTTTGTATGAGTCATCTTTTCAAGGAAGTAGCTGTGATCAGTGGAATCTCTCACCTGGTGGTAAATTGTATCATAGAAACGGGCAAAGCTGTCGGGATATTTACAGATCATCTTTATGAGGTTTTATTTATTTGCAAGTGATTTTGTATGCAGAAGCAGTTCTTTTCCTCCCCAGGCACCATGGCCGGGAATAACAATTTCGGCTGAAGGAAATTTGCTGATAACCCTGTCTATTGTTTTCGGGTATTCCTTAAGATCTCCGTCAGCTGTGTTGCCCAGGTTCTGTGAGTCGATGCTTTTACACATGCAACCCGGGAAAAGAAGTTTTTCTGAAGGTATCCATACAACTATATTATCGGTTGAGTGGGCAGCTCCCAGGTAATAGCAAAGTATCTCTTTGTCATCCAGCATCAGCTTAAGTGAATCGCTGAATCCGTTCTGAGGGACAGCCTTGCCTTTTGCCCTGGCTATATCAATTGTGACCTTGTTTGCATAAGATTTAATATTCCTTCCATGCAGATAATTCAATCCTCCTATACAGTCATCGTGCCAGTGGTTCGCTACAAAGGCAGTTACTTTTAGCCCCATTTTATCATTGAGCCAGGTAACAAGAGTTTTTGTAAGCGAATCTTTTATCGGTGTATTAAAAAGAATGGCTTCCTTATTGTTTGTAAAAATCAGTTCATTTGATGCAACCCGGCCATAGCCACTGATATCACCGTAAGAAACAGAAAGAAAAGTGTTTGCAGTCAGCTTTATAAGCTCAATATCTTCAGAGATTTTAATTTTTTCCTGGCAGTATACAGGAAACAGAAACAAAATGTGGAGCAATGTTAAAACTATGAGCTTTTTCATGCAATTGAACTTGATTACCTCAAAGATTGCAGATTTTTTTATGAAGTACTCAGAATTCTTCAAATTAGTCTTTTCAACTCTGTACCTCTTCCGTCAACCTGCCTTGCATAAAGTATCCTGTCAGTGTATCCGATCCATACCCTGGTGTTATCAGTCAGATTGTAGACGTAGATATGGATGCCGCTTCCTATATCTTCATCCGGCTCACCAAAGAGGTTGATAATCTCAGGATATGTCATTTCTGCTTTTAAGTGTTTCTCAAAATCTGAGACAGAGAGACCATCTTCAGGAATATCCTCATCCCTGCTGCAGGTAACATTCAGGCAGGATATTACAATTATTGTCAGAAATATATACTTTCTCATTTAAAGTGTAATAAATCCCGGTTATATATTACTAACGTTCAGGTTAGTATATTATTATTTCATTCTGATCAGCTCAGTGAAGATTGAGTTCATCTGTTTTGCATAATTTTCCGGATCAGTGACCTTAAAAGTCATTATGATATTTCCGGCAGAATTTTTACTGATGTTCCCTTTTTTATCTGATATCAGTGTATCTGCAAAAAAAGCAAACGGGAAGCTTGAAGCTTCATAGTTTTCAATGTCGAAATATGGAAAAACCGAACATGACCAAAGTGACCTTTCAGGGACACTGTCCCCGGATATGAAATTCTTATAATCTGTCTGGTTAACAGGTTCTTCAAGAAAGCTTATATAATTCGTTGAATCAGGATTATTTGTCAGACAGTAAAGGAAGTAGTTCAGCTGAAGTGAAGTGGCATTCTTAAGGAGTTCTCTGTGATTTCCGCGCCAGAAAGATCCTTTTCCATTGTTTTCCCACAGACCTCCGTCAAAGCATGGCACCCAGTAAAGGTTTGGCATTGAATTCATTACCCTGGCATAAGCTGTTGTGTCAAGACCTACATTGTATTCAGTAAATGTACTGTCACTTGCTTCTCCTGCAAAGATCACAACCTTGCTCACTTTTTCGGAAAACAATAATGAATCGCGGTTAAAAGCCGCTGCAAGGTCACGCAGACTTCCTACTGAAAAGATAAGAACCTTTTTCTCTGATTCCCGCAGTACATCTAATATCTTTTCGCAACCATCCTGGAATTCCTTCTGGTCAAGCGCCTTGTCTGAAGGATACTTCAGCTTTTCCTTCAGACCTCTGTAAGCACCTGCATTGCGTTCATAAATATGATTCAGCTGCCGGACAGGAATTATCCCGGGATTTTTTTCAGTCATCGCATAATCGATTATCACAGCTCTGATATCAAACCCTTTAACTGAATACATAGCTGCCAGGTCAAAATGATCATCAGCGTCCTGGTGCGGATGATAGAGATCGCTTATCAGAATTACAGGTGTTTTATCGGTTTTTCTCTGGCAGCCGGTTGAAACAAATAAACTGCATGATAGGATGAAGGCAAAAAGGGTAATGTTGTTTTTCATAATGATTATAATCTATAAGAACCTGTTGTATTTATGAAATCAGAGAATCAAGCCTGATATAATTTACAGGATCAGTAATAAATATTTTGTTTATTTCATTTACAAGCTGTTCAAGATCAACTCCTGACTGGTTGGAGAAAATAATAACTGCATATTTTATTGAAGGAATCGTAAATACAATTGTTCTGAATCCTCCATTTGATCCGGTATGAAACACTGTTTTGTTTTTTCCGGTACCTGTGATGAACCAGCCATAGCCGTAGGAAAGATTTTTTGAAGAGTCAATCAGCTTATGTGGAGACTGGGCATCAGAGATAAGTTCAGGATTCAGAACTGAGCTGTTCATTATGGCCCTGATCCATTTAAGATATTCATCTGCAGAGGTATATATGCCACCATCACCCATTGTTGAAAAGAAAAAATTTTCACTGGCGTCTGATCTGACAAAGTGATTATTTTCCTTTTGATAGCCTGTGGCACGCTCAGGTATTTTAAGGTCACCATGGATTACATCACTGTTATCCATACCTAGTGGTTTAAAGATATTTTCCCTGATATACTGAGGATATGATAATCCTGAAACTTTTTCAATTATCTGTGAAAGCAAACAGAATGCAGTATTGCTGTACCGGTATCCCTTACCTGCAGGGAAATAGACAGAGTCAACCGATTTTACTGCATTCAGTGCATCTGCATCATAGAATTGTGTTTTTGATTTCCTGTCAGCATAATCGTAATGGTCTATCAATCCTGAACTGTGACTGAGTAACTGCCGGATTGTGATCGCCGATGCCACATCAGGATTAAAGTCAGGGAAGTACTTTTCTATTTTATCATCAAGAGATAGTTTTTTTTCATATTCAAGCTTCAGGATAGCGTAGGCTGTGAATTGTTTTGTTAGGGAGCATATATTGAAATTTGTGCTGGCTGAAACCGGATTTTTTGAAACAAGATCGGCAAGCCCGTATTCCTTACTGAAAATAATCTGATCATCCTTAAGAATAGCTACAGCCGCACCCGGTCCGTCTGCAGGATACTTTGACGAAAGCAGTTTATCCGCTACGGCTATTTCCTTTTTCATGCAGGACTGGGCTGCGAGGAGTATCAGGACAAAACATCCGCATAAAATAATATTCTTTTCAGGCCTTCTGAAAACCATAGATGCTGTAATTTAGGATAGTTTATAAAAGTAATCAAGAAATTAAGTTTATTGAATCTTTCAAGGAATTAACTTTATAATAAAATATGAAGAAACTTTCATCCTGATGAAGACTAATGCTGCACGGATACTTGATTCACTGGGCATAAAATACGAACTGCTTGCTTATGAGGTTGATGAGTCTGATCTGAGTGCCATGGCAGTTGCTGAGAAGCTGAGCCAGAATATTGAGCAGGTATTCAAAACGCTTGTTCTGCAGGGTGACAAGACAGGTATTTTTGTTTGTATAATTCCCGGCGCTGAGGAGCTTGACCTTAAGAAAGCAGCTCATATATCAGGCAATAAAAGCGCAGTTATGGTGCCTGTTAAGGATATCCTCGGCCTTACAGGTTATATTAGAGGTGGATGTTCCCCGATAGGCATGAAGAAGCTTTATCCGTCATTCATCGATGAAAGCTGTATTTTGTATGAGAATATCTTTGTTAGTGCCGGATTAAGGGGACTTCAGCTGAAGATTAATCCCAATGATCTGATCCGGGCTGCTTCGTGCAAAACCGGAGATCTGATTCAGATATCAGGGAACTCAAAATAAAGCCATTCTCAGATACTTTAAATTTATTTATCTTGCTTCCCTAAATACAGACTGATGAAGAGCAGATTTCTGAAATATATATTGTTGATATTGTGTGTTTTACCTGTTATGGTAAAGGGGCAGTCCAAGCCCGGCGATTATAAAATACAGAAGGCTTACTACTCTGAAGGTGATTCCACGACCAGCCTTACAGACTGGGTTGAGAAAGGACTGAATGTTCATTTTGTACCTGCCCGTGACAGTATGATAATTTCTGTTGATATTGGTGGCAGGGACAAGGTATTTTTCATGGGCATGGCTGTTAAAATGGATAACCCGGGATTTATAACTACAAGTTCCACAGCTGAATTTTACCACTGGATATTTATAAGCCATTTTAAGGAAAGTGTTCGCAATGCTTATGTAATGAGGGAATATATTGAAGGCAGCCTTGAGAAGACAGGAAGGAAAAATTACTTCATTCAGGTAGCTTTATCAGACCAGAGCGAGTTCCAGTTCTACGGTACAGGACAGTGATCAGCCTGGACTAATTCCCTGATCAACAGGCTTCTTTGCCGGTAGCATATTGCCGGTCATCATCACAAATATTGACATAAGAATTACAAGAGTCACAACCTCCTCACTTATCAGATCTGTTCTGTAAGACAAAGGTATGCTCAGGAACAGCAGTATTGTAATGAGCCCGCGTGGTGCAAACCAGACTAGTTTACCTGTGTTTTTGCCCATTAGCATTCTAAGAATGATCCAGCGAAGAATGAAAATGCCAGCTGTTATACTAATTGCAAGCAACAGGTTATTTATATCAGTAAACCCTGCAAGGCTGGTATAATAACCGAACATGATAAAGAAGAACGATCTGACAAGAAAGGTAAGTTCGGCAAGTATTTTCTTGAATGAGCTGATATCATCCCTGAATTTGTCAAAATCAATAAATCTTTTAGCAGCAGTATTTTCTATCATCCGGTTATTTGATAATGCAAGACCGAAAATAACAACAAGGAAGAGTCCGGGGAGATAAATAAGTTTTGCCAGTACATAGATCAGAACAACTGAAGTCAGAATAATAATATAGCTTACATGATATTTTATTTTGTGAAGAAGCATAGCCAGGATACCTGTCATGACCACGGCAATTATGATTGTAATCAGACCTTTGAAGGCAAAGCTTAATATCCCGTTGCCGAATGAACTCTGATTGAGCAGGATGAAATCGAAAGCAAGTATTCCGAGAATGTCAGATACTGCACTTTCAATAGTTATGAATTCACGCTCGTTCCTTTCGAGAAGTACTGAAGATGAAATTGCCACTGCACTGCTTATTATTCCAAGGGGAATGGCATTCAGCAGGGCAGTAGTCACAGGCAGATGAAATATTTTTATGAAGACAAAAGCAAGAAGCCCTGAAAAAAGAAGTAGCAGGATAGCCGCTGAAAAAATTGATTTAATAAGAACACCTTTTTTATTCCTTTCCAGTTGTATCTCAAGAGCTGCATCCATTACAATAAGAATAAGTCCAAGTGTTCCAAGGACCGGAAGCACAGGTTTGAGGTTTGGTATGTCTAAGCCTATATATTTGACTGTCAGCTGAAGGGCGATTCCAAGGGCAATAAGAAGAACTACTCCGGGAATTCTGGAGTAACTGAAAGAAATATCGAACAGGTACGAAAGGAGTACTATTATGCAGAGAGCCAGGATGACATAATTTGTAATCATGTTCTCGGTTTATTTCCAAAGATATTGAATTATCTGGCTATGTCGAGAAGTGCCATAAAGCTTCTTTCCCTTATTTCAGCATCCGCTACCAGGTTAAGGTATTTGCTGTTCGACATGAAGGCAACTCCTGTTCCGCTGTCCCTGACCATGCAGATGTCATTCTCACTGTCTCCTACAGTGATAATATCCTTTATCTCAATTGAGTATTGTTCTGCAAGCTGAGTCATTACGTTGGTTTTGCAGAAGTCATGGTTGCAGCTGCTCCTGGGATTTTTAAGGAAGGTTGACGGAACCTTTACCTCTCCGGTTGCAATGCTTTTAGAGAATTCCAGCTCATTGCCAATTGAGAAATCCATTCCCAGTCTGTTTTTGATGTGATTTGTAACAACATCATAGCTGTCACTTATTATTCCACAGATATAGCCTCTTTTTTTAAGCTCGGAAATAACTACTTCGGCATCACGCACTATTGGAATACTGTCAGTAACATTAAGTATCTCATCAACTGATTTCCCTTTCAACAGCATTGCTATATTCTTTGTTCTCAGGTATGCGTTGTCATTTGATGTGACAATTTTGATAAGTTCTTTTTTGAATCCGAAAGCCTCGGCTGCGGTTGTAATAAAACTGTCTTCAAGAAGTGTGTTGTCCATGTCGAAGATAACCATCTTCTTCAGTCCGATAAGGCTTTCACGGATTGCAAAATCCATCTGTGTGCGGATAAGGCTCATGTTCTGGAGTGTTTCAAGATTGTAGCCTCCAACTGACCGGGCTCTTTTGATTATTGACATCGAGACTTCCCTTGACATCTTTGCAAGTGCTTCCCAGCTCTGCATCCTGTTCTCGATATAGCCGATATTTACCTCTTTTATCCTTGCTCCGAGTAGGTGCATATCTATAAGCAGTCCTATGTCAACACCGTAATCGTTTTCCAGTTCTGCTTGTTTTAGAATGCTTTTCCTACCTGCAACCATCCCGCTGAGAGGCTGAGAATACTTTGTCAGCTCAGGGAAAAGTATGCTGAGTAAAGGCTTGGCCACAAGTTCGGTTACCCTTCCTGCCTGCCTGTCAAAACAGGATTTCACAAAATCAGCTTCATCTTTAAGTATCGGATCAGCCAGTCTTTCAACAATATCAGGAGGGTAAGTCAGTATATCTGCATCGAGATAAACGATAACATCATTTTTCGCCAGGAGCATCCCATCTCTCATTGATGCACCTTTCCCGAGCCGGGTGCTTGTGTAGAGTTTTACTGATTCAGTTTTTGCAACCCTTAGAGTATCATCGGACGATTTGTCATCGATTACAAGTACTTCACTTACCATAGGTGAACGACCGGCAAGCTCTATAACCTGGCGTATTGTTTTTTCTTCGTTCAGTGTGGGTATGATAAGTGTAACCATTTCACAAAGTCTTTATATTCACAAAAATACAAAAGATGCCGCAGGGGAATTGTGAAATACTGTTAAATTGGTATCTTTAATATATATTAGCACAATAGACATATAAAACTCTTACCTATGGAGGCTTCCGGAACTTTCAGAACTAAATTGAAAAAGTTTATTCCTGCATTCAGCTGGTTGCCGGAATACAATCTTAATATATTTGGAAGTGATGCAGTTGCAGGTTTTACACTTGCAGCTTATGCAATTCCGGTCTCACTTGCCTATGCAACCCTGGCCGGACTTCCTCCGCAATACGGGGTTTACGGTTATTTGCTAGGAGGGCTTTTCTATGCATTCTTCGGAACAGGTAAGCAACTTGCAATAGGGCCCACTTCGGCAATTTCAATGTTGATTGGAGTTACTCTTGCCGATCTGGCACAGGGAGACATTCAACGGTGGGTCGACCTGGCATCCCTCTCAGCCTTTGTTTTTGCCGGAATCGCTGTTCTTGCTTACGTGCTGAGACTGAGCAGTATAATAAACTTTATCAGCGAGACAGTTCTTGTTGGCTTTAAAGCCGGCGCTGCAATTACTATCGGGCTTACGCAGCTCCCGAAGCTGTTCGGTGTTCCGGGTGGTGGCGAATCTTTTTTCAGCAGACTTTTAATACTGGGGAAGCAGATACCTGATACTAATATAATAATATTGTTATTCGGAATAGTGGCAATTACCATGCTAATTGCAGGAAACAGGTACCTGCCCGGTAAACCTGTGGCAATTGTTGTCGTAATTCTTTCAATAGTTGCAATTACATTTACCCCGCTTGCAGGCATGGGCTTTAAGACAGTAGGTATTCTGCCTTCAGGTCTGCCGGAGTTCAGGCTTCCCGACCTTGGAGCTGACAGCCTGTTAAGCGATATGATGAATATCGTTCCCCTGGCCTTTGCCTGTTTTCTGCTTGCCTATATTGAATCAGTTTCAGCGGCAAAGACACTTGCACAGAAGAATAGTTACGAGATTGATGCCGGGCAGGAACTGCTTGCCCTTGGTATTGCCAACCTTGCTGTTTCACTTGGGCAGGGTTATCCTGTAAGCGGGGGCTTATCCCAGTCAGCTGTTAACGATAAAGCCGGAGCAAAGACACCATTATCACTTGTAGTTGCTTCAGTTACTATAGGTGTCTGCCTCCTTTTTCTGACAGGTCTGCTTAAAAACCTTCCTATGGTAATACTGGCAGCAATTGTCCTTGTTGCCATTAAGGGCCTTGTAGATATTAAGGAGATGAAAAGAATGTACAGGGTGAACAGGTTTGACTTTGTAATTGCAATGACAGCGCTGGTGGCTGTTATCGTACTTGGCATTCTGAAAGGTGTACTTATTGCAGCGCTCTTTTCACTCATTCTCATAATAAGGGAGGTATCTAGTCCTCATATAGCTTTTCTCGGGAGGATACCGGGGACAAACAGGTATACAGGAATACAGAGGCATCCTGACAATGAGCTGATTCCCGGCGTGTTTATCTTCAGGGTACATGCTTCACTGTTCTATTTTAATATTGCTTATATCTATCGTGTAGTCAGGCAAAAAATAAGGGAATCAGAGCATCCGATTAAGACAGTTATATTCGATCTGAGCACTTCAGCATATATCGATTCAGGCGGAGCCCGTCTGATTAAAAGGTTCCATGAAGATCTGTCAAAAAACGGAATAGAGTTTAAAATATGTGAAGCTCATTCCTCCGTACGCGATATACTACGGAAGGAGGAAATTGAGCACCTACTTGGACATGTAAGCCGTCGTGATTCACTTCATGATACAGTTACTGCCGCTGTAGGGGAAATAGAACCGGATATAAAGAAGGCACCGGTTAAACCAAAAGTGCTTCTTCCAAATGAGATTATTACGCAGCTGGTCCTGGGCAATAATTATTTCACACAGACTCATCCCAAAGAGTATTTTGACATCTTCAGTTATGAACAGAAACCATATATAACACTTGTAACCTGCGCAGACTCGAGAGTGCCACTCAATTCGCTGATGCCGGATACATCCAACAAGGTTTTTACTATACAGAATATAGGTAACCAGATACTTTCAACCGAGGGTTCAGTTGACTATGGAATTTATCACCTCAAAACTCCGATCCTTCTCTTCCTCGGTCACTCCGACTGTGGCGCCATAAAAGCCTATCTGAGAGGATTTGACGACGAAATTTACAATATCAAGCACGAACTTGATTTCCTAAGACCGACTATCAAGGAGATGGAGATAAAGGATTTTGACAAACTGCATTCACGTATTATTGAAAAGAACCTTGATTATCAGGTAAATATAGCATATAAGAAATACAAAGACCTTATTGTGGAAGGGAAACTTACGGTGATCGCTGCCATGTACGACTTCAGGGGAGAATTCGGAAAAGGGCAGGGTGATGTTGTAATAGTGAATGTTAACAAGATTAAGGATATTCAGAAGCTGAGGGAGATGCCACTTTTCGAATACCTTTCAGATACCCAGAAAGAACTTCATATCGGAAGGCTGCCTGATTAGAATTCTTCCGGAATTTATTGTGATTCAGAATTTTCCCGAGTGTTATTGAATTTTCTTCAATAATTCCTTGATTTTTTCTTTTAGTTGTGTTATTTTTTTAATCAGTAATTTGATTAGAATCTAATCATTGTTTGATAGTTATTCTATGATAACGGAAAAGATATTTGAGAAACTGAAAATACTGGCTGATTCTGCAAAATACGATGTTTCATGCGCATCAAGCGGAACTGAACGACCGAATAAGCCTGGTATGATCGGCAATGCTTCTGCCTGGGGAATATGTCACAGCTTCAGTGAGGATGGACGCTGCATATCGCTGATGAAAGTAATGCAAAGCAACAACTGCATCTATGACTGCGCTTATTGTGTAAACAGGAGAAGCAATGATCACCCGCGTGCATCTTTCACCCCTCAGGAGGTTTCAGACCTGACAATAGGATTTTACAGGAGAAACTATATTGAAGGATTGTTCCTCAGTTCAGGGGTACTCAGAAATCCTGACTATACAATGGAGCAGATGATATCAACAGTTAAGGATCTCAGGATGAGGCATTCATATAACGGGTACATTCACATGAAAGTGATTCCCGGCTGCAGCAGGGAACTTATACTCGAGGCAGGTTCCTGGGCTGATCGCCTGAGTGTAAATATGGAGATTGCTTCTGAAGAAAATCTGAAATTTCTTGCACCGGAAAAAAACTATGAAGGTATCCTGAAACCTATTAGAATGATTACTGACAGGATCAGTGAGAACCGTGAAGACAGAAGGAAATGCAGGAAGGTTAACAAATTTACTCCTGCAGGGCAGAGCACCCAGCTTATTGTAGGGGCAACTCCTGAGAATGACAGAACAATACTTTCTCTTGCAGGCAAACTTTATTCACACAGGAAACTGAAGAGGGTTTATTACTCCGGCTACATACCGGTGAATGATTACGACAGGAGGTTGCCTGTACTTAGTTCTCCGCCTCTGCAGAGAGAGCACCGCCTTTACCAGGCCGACTGGCTGCTGAGGTTCTATGGCTTCAGCGTTGATGAGATAGTCAATGAACAGCATCCTGACCTTGACCTTGTTTTTGACCCTAAAATGAATTATGCTTTACGTAATCCTGAATTATTTCCTGTTGATGTAAACAGGGCAGATTATCAGATGCTTCTGAAAGTGCCCGGAATAGGGGTGCATTCTGCAAACCTGATAGTTTCATCGCGCAGGTACAGCCGCCTTAATTCTGATCACCTGAAGAAAATCGGTGTTGTAATGAAAAGAGCACAGTATTTTATTACCTGTAATGAACTTGGACCCCTCAGAAAAGTGACAGGTCTTGATCCGGAACTTGTCAGACACCTGATGCTTTCAGGGCAGAAGCCTTCCGGAGCAATACAACTTCCTCTTTACCAGCCTGCAGAGCTTTATGATAAATATTTAAAATGACGCTTCTTTGTTTTGATGACACCTTCGACGGATTTCTCACTCTGATCTTTGAAAGCTACAGGCTTAAGATTATACCGGACAAAATAATAGGGAAGAGCGAGGAACAGTTATTTCTTTTCAGCCGGCCGGTTTTCATTCCTGCTGAAGCTGAAAAATCAGACAGGGTCTGGAACAAAATAATCGAAAGAACCTCAAAGGATAATGCCGATCGGATTTACAGGGTTTTCATGTCGGAAGTCCCCGGATCGAGGATGCTGATTTATGAATTCATACGCCTGATGACTGAAAGAAACTATAACATAGAAGCTGATTTTACACTCAGGCCAGTCCTTGAAATAAATAAACTTCACAGAAAGGTGGCACGTGAAGCTGACCGGATAAGGATGTTCACACGTTTTCAGAAAACAGCGGAGAAAAGTTATTTTGCCGCATTCTCTCCTCAGTACAATGTTCTGCCTCTTGTAATTAACCATTTTACCGACAGATTCTCAGATCAGGAATGGATAATTTATGACCTGAAAAGGAATTTCGGATTCTACTCTGATAAGAAGGAAACTTCAAGAATCTCATTTACGGATCTGCCTGTTAATCCTGTTAACGGGCAGCTGTATGAATCATTCCATGATCCTGAAGAAAGAAGCTTCCAGGAGTTGTGGCGCAAATATTACAATTCAATAAAAATCGAGGAAAGAAGCAATTACAAGCTTCACAGGCAGATGCTGCCCAGGAGATTCTGGCGTTACCTGACTGAAAAGGGATAAACCGTTCTTGTCATGGAGTGAAGAAGCAGACACTTAACTTGTAATGCTTATACATTATTCAGAATCATATAAACTATTTTCCTAAATTAGTATTGCTGAATTGCAATGCTATTGTGATACAGTTACAAGTAAGTAAAGATATCTGGATCAGATAATTAATAAATCTATATAATATTATGGCACTATTGGGAGCATACAACAGGTTTAATGAATTCAGGCAGGACTTTATAAAGGATACCGGATTTCAGAGTGTTGAGGAAAACATGGATCTTTATATACAATATGTAAATGCCAGATTTTCTGATCACAACAATAAGTTGCTCAGCACCTTGTCTAACGAGATACAGGAACTGCAAAAGGTGCTTAAAAAGGTCTGATTAGATAATTTTCCCTGATAAAATAATTCATTGACAATGAAAAAAATACTCTTGTTTCTTCTGGCATCACTATGCCTTCTGATTGCTGTTGTATTATTTAAAGCTATATCATTCCGCTCAGTTCAGATTGAGGCAGGGTCTGCTGACAGATATGTTCCCGGAGATGCAGCAAATCTTCATCTGTCGCAGGCACTGACTTTTCCTACGATTTCCTACGCTGTTGACCAGGCTGTTGATACAGCTTCCTTTCTTGGGTTCCATAAGTTTCTTTCTGAAGCATACCCTCTGGTGCACAAAAGCCTAGTGAAGGAAGTTTTTTCATCGTTCAGCCTTTTGTATACCTGGGAAGGCAGTAATCCTGATCTGAAACCTGTAATTCTTACGGCACATTTTGATGTTGTGCCTGCAGCCGATACAAGTTCATGGGCAAAGAAGCCCTTTTCGGGAGAAAATGACGGGACCTTTATCTGGGGCCGTGGAGCACTCGATGATAAGGTGTCGGTGATATCAATTCTTGAAGCAGTTGAAAAGCTTCTGTCAGAAAATTACAGACCTGAACGTACAATATACCTTGCATTCGGTCATGATGAAGAAATAAGCGGAACAAGAGGAGCCGGAGTAATTGCAGCTGAACTGAAGAAGAGGAATGTCAAGGCAGAATTTCTTCTTGATGAAGGTTATGCTGTAACACTAAAGATGGTTCCGATGATTGATAAACCGGTTGCACTGATCGGCACTTCGGAAAAAGGCTATCTGTCAGTGGTGCTTTCAGCTGCCATGGCCGGAGGTCATTCTGCCTACCCTGCAAAAGAGTCTGCCATTATTATCTTAAACAGGGCTCTTAATAAGGTCATAATGAATCCAATGAACCCGGAAATATCAGAGTCAATAGATGATTTTATCAGGTATGTAGGTCCCGAGATGCCATTTTATGCCAGGATAATCTTTGCAAACAAATGGCTGTTCAGAGGACTGATACTTAAAATATATACTGACGGGGTAACATCAAATGCACTTGTAAGGACTACTTCAGCACCCACAATTCTGAAAGCCGGAGTAAAGGATAATGTGATACCGGTAAGTGCAGAGGCAGTGGTAAATTTCAGGATACTTCCCGGAGAGACAACGACTGATGTGCTTGAACATCTCAGTTCAGTTATTGCTGACGACAGGATTAAATTAACCGTAATGGAGGGGAAGAGAGAACCGGCTCAGGTTTCACCAATAGATGTGCCTGGATTTGAAACAATTAACAGGACAATAAGGCAGGTATATCCTGAGGCACTTGTTGCACCCACCATGATGATAGCAGCATCCGACAGCAGGAAGTATCTTGATATCTGCAGGAACATTTACAATTTCGCACCGATAATTGTTACATCAGAGGATCTTGCAAGGACTCATGGTCTGGATGAAAGAATTAATATAGAGCATTACAGCAGGGGCATTGGGTTTTATTATCAGCTGATAAGGAACTGCAATAAGTGAAAATCACTGCCTCCGTCCTTTGAAGGAAGATCAGTTCATGTAATAAAATTTTGTCACATGGTCACCCCTCTCTGAGCAACAGAGAGGGGCCGGGGGTGAGTTCATAAAGGCAGAGAAGACTGATGAATAGTAGATGAGAGGGGATGGAGTGAGTTTTGGTCTTGTTCATCAAATAGGATTAAGGTTACTTTGTATTTTATTCTTTAAATCATTTCTAACCCCAGCCCGAACAGCATATTTGTTCCATGATTTCACAATGGAATTGATATCTTCTATAATTTTTTCACCTTTTTTTATATTATTATCCTTTGCTATTGTCATCAGATCCGCTTTGGTAATTCCAAGTCTTTTCCCATTTACACTCAAGGTTTGTTTACTTACCCAATGATTAGCCGGATCGTAAGAAAAGCATACATCATAAGCTGGAGCAAGTTTCCATCTGTCATTCTTTTTTAAAATGAAAGAAAAATTCTTTGTATGATCGTCATAATTGGTAGCTAACACATTCATTACCATTCTTCTGAACATTTGTTCGGCTTCCGGGTAAGTTAATCTGAGCAATCGCATTGTCTGAAACAATTGTTCATAACTGTATCCAAACATATCATTAAAATCATAATGCTGCAAACCACAGAGAGACTGAACATGATGCTTGATATTTCCTTCTCTGTCAAAGCGTTTGGTCATAAAATGAGCTCTCCCGTTTTCTTCGAACAACTTACACTCACTCATTTCAATTTCACTGTCTCTTGCCATCAGATAATAAGCATATTCAACTCTTCCCCAGCCGGAACTCTCACCAAATTGTTCTCCGCTGACACCATCAAGTTTGATCAGCCAATGTTCGAAACCTGCAGGTGCATTTCCCTGTCCTGACCTTACTTCTCCGGTTTTAGGATTATATACAATGACAGCTTTAGGCCGTGCTCCGCCTGCTGAAGTGCCTATTTTTAGTATTTCTGTCACAGCCTTTTCAGCTTCCTTATCCAGACTCGTAAGAAAAGCTTCTCGTTCATTTAGAATTTTTTTTGCTATTTCAACAAGGCTGTCTATCTCTATTGAAAAACTTCCTGTACCGGTTTTGATTTGCGCTGGTTCAAATTCCAACGCACCCATTCCCCTTGTCCCAATAAAGCACAATTTTTCTACAGGATTCATGCTGTTTTCCGGTCTTCCCTGTTTAGCCAACCATATATTTATCAGTTTATTTCCATACCTGTCAGGTAAAGCATCAGACAATAATCCAGGTAAACCTTTGAAAGCATCTTCGGTATCATATCGGTCCTTTCGTAATTCAGGGAAACTATAAATCCGGGAACCCTGAGTGACTGGCATCTTTATTGGCGATAAATTCCAATCCCTCTGAATAAACTTTGGATCATATTGGAAATACCCCAGTTGCTGTGATTCATCCCAGCGGACTGCTCCAACGAATTCGTTCCAAATCCTTACTTCTGCAACATCTACCATTCCGGATTGTCTTTGACTTGTGTTTTGGCTTGTTTATTTCTGACTCTTTCCTTTTTGTACTTTTTAAGTTTAGCATATTCCAGCGGGCTTATTTCATCAATAACTTCAAATGCGTTCAATACATATAAACTGTCCAATGCCCTCAATACTTGTATTAAACTCGTTAAAGTAATTGACTCCCCGTTCTCTATCTGGCTGATTGTCCAGCGATTAAGATTCGCCATGCCGGACAACTGAGCCTGTGTCTTCCTCTGTTGTACGCGTATATGCTTTATATAATTCCCTATTTGTCTCAGGATAGCGACATCAGACATCTGAACCCAATATGTGCTGGTATTTCTCATCAATAAACCATTTATTTATACATAATGTAAGGATATCCCAACAAATATATAAATAAAATAAATAAGAAACAAATGAATATGCGAGTAAATACATGCATTAATGCATTAAACAGGGTATAATGATGGTATAACCCATCATTGTGCCCTTTAACAACTAGATAGTCCTGGTCTTATGATCCTGTTTGATACTTATGATTTACAGGTTAATTATGTTTACGTTTTGTGGATGAGGTAGGATTATTTCATGATCCGTTTCGGATAACAGTCCAAAGAAAAATCCCTGAATGCTCTTCAAGTCCCTCTCCCCCGGGAGAGGGATTTAGGGTGAGGCAAGATCACCCATGAAATCCCGCGACGGAGGTTTACTTTCATTATGACTTTTTTATTTATTCAACTTCAGAAGTTTTATAAATTTATTAAAAAATGAAGTATTTTCATCGATCCCGCCGAATTGTTCTGCACCCGGGCCGTAGGCAAAGACAGGTACCATAATCCCTGTATGCCCCGTCGTTGAAAACCTTCCGGTGACCATCCCTTTCCCGATATCTCCGTTTACAAGTGTTAATCCGCCCGTTTCGTGATCGGCAGTGACAACTACCAGTGTCCTGCGGTTCCTTGCGGCAAACTCGAGTGCTTTTCCGACCGCGCGGTCAAAATCCAGCATTTCCTCTATTGTATAGGCCATATCGTTATCATGGCCTCCTCCGTCGATCTCCGAGCCTTCTACCATGAGGAAGAATCCTTTCTTATGGTCGTCCAGTATGTCGATTGCCACTTCGGTGGTTACCTGAAGCTGGTCGCCGCGCCCGGCGACTCTTTTCTCGTGAAGGAGAGCCGCCAGCTTTCCGCTTCTGACCTTAACGAGTTCGGTTATGGTATCGCATACCTGGTATCCTTTTGAGGACAGTTCAGCAAGGAGGTTGCGTCCGTCCTTGCGGTCATTGAAGTATTCAATTCCTCCCCCAATAAATACGTCCGGACCAGTTTCGGCAAAATCGATGGCAATTTCAGGCATCATGTTCCTGTTCGGCACATGTGCCACGAATGCGGCCGGAGTTGCGTCAAGCACGTTTGTGGTTACAACGATCCCTGTGCCGAGACCATTAGCAGCTGCAATTTCCATTATTGAGGGGACAGGTTTATTATCTCTGTCGACGCCGATTGAAGAATTGTTTGTCTTATTTCCCGTCGCTATAGCAGTGCCGCCGGCTGCCGAATCCGTGGTGTAACGGTTGGCAGACGAGGTTCTTGAGAAACCGGCATGCCTGAAATTATTCAGAAAAAGGTTTCCCTGGTTTGCTGTCATTCCGGCATAGACCTGGGCCACACCCATCCCGTCGCCGATCATCAAAATCACATTCTTCGGCTTCCTGCGGGAGAATCTCTGTGGAAAATCGGGAACATCATAATATGAAGTATTTTGACTGGCGGATTCAACGGATGTAGTTTTGCCTTCCTGTGAAAAAACCGGACAGGCAGCAACTGATATTATCGCCGCAATTGTTAAAATAGAATTTCTCATGATAGTGTAAAGTATTTACAATATTTGAAGTTTATAGTATCAGAATATTACCTGGATAAATATAAGGATCTTTAAATTTTTACATGTGTATTTCTGATAAAAAGCCACCTCTCCCTGAACTTTTGGGAGAGGTGGGTAAGGGCAGCCTGTCGGAAAGCAGGAATATTCTCCAATGCTCTTCAAGTCCCTCTCCCCCGGGAGAGGGATTTAGGGTGAGGTGGAAACATAGAGGGATTTAGGGTGAGGTAAAATCACAGGGAACGCAAGGGGGTGAGTTTTGAATGATGGAGGATTATTTCATGATCCGTTTCGGATAACAGCCCAAAGAAAAACTTTGCAGTCCCCCTCTTTTCGGATGATGAAATATGTAACAAATTTATGTTATATAGTCACCCCTCTTTGCGTAGCAGAGAGGGGATGGGGGTGAGTTCATGCGGATTTGAAGGATTATTTTATGATCCGTTTTGGGTAACAGCCCAAAGAAAAATCCCTTGTCACTCCTTCGTCGTGACTGAGGTCTTTTTGCTTTCATCCCTCACTCAGGCGAGCCTGGTTCGGGCTGAAAAGAAAAATCCCTCACTGCTGTCGCAGCAAGGGATTTTTCTTTGTAGGGGAGTCTGATCAAATATCTAACCTCAAACTGATTAGAGACTTTAAAGAAGTGGTTGATTTTCTTGATGATTGGGAAAGCTTTTGACATAGTTCCTGGTTTGTCATTATATTTGTGTTATGCATATAGAAAACCAAAAACTTGAATTATTTAAATCTTTATTCCGGGGCAGGGATGATGTGTATGCCATCCGGTGGGAGAAAGATGGTAAAAGCGGTTATATGCCAGCTTATGAAGTTGATTGGGCTGATTATGAGTCACACAAAGCGAAAGGAGGAACATTCAAAGACTACAAGAACAAAAAACTCAAAGCGGCTAATGATGAGGCAATTATTTTTCATTTCGAAGGTAGGACAACTATGGGAATCTATCCGTTACTTGAAGATAATACTTCCTTTTTCATCGCAATTGATTTTGATGAGTCAAATTGGATTGACAGTATTAAAAAATTATTTTGCACTTGTAAAGGTCTAAATATTCCGGCTTATATTGAGCGGTCCCGATCTGGAAATGGTGGA
>ERZ795055.234-NODE-234-length-62066-cov-6.714535_pt1 | contig 62066 bp, 43 predicted proteins | sample MGYA00375139_ERZ795055 | MGnify/ENA primary metagenome ERZ795055 (study PRJEB30184, sample SAMN05720283) | anaerobic digester metagenome | isolation source: active sludge of municipal wastewater-treating anaerobic digesters | place: USA | collected 2015-01-23 ... | reverse complement strand
CCAAGGGTTTGGCTGTTCGCCAATTAAAGCGGTACGCGAGCTGGGTTCAAACCGTTAAACAGCTTTTAGTTATTAGCTTTTTAGCTTTTAGATAAAGGAAATTTAACAGTTTGAATCCGAGGAATAAGACATCAAAAACACGGCGGCTATTAATAGTAATATTAATAGTGAAGCTAACTAATTTCGGTAGAATCCTGAGAAAGGACAATACCGAGGGAAAATTATGAACTTTAAAGAGGAGAGCGAAAGATGAACTCCAGGAATTAGCCGAATGGCTCCTGGCATCGTCCATTTTGAAAGCCGAATGGCTTAGGGTTTTTCTGCCCTCCCAATGGAGACTCTCTCCTCCCTTCTTTGAAGTTTGTAATTGCCCGTAGAGACTAAATGTTAGCCATCCATATTTTTTTGGATGAAGTTATAGTCCAATGCACTTAGTAATAAGTGAAAAACATGCGTGAGACAGGTTGGTCTCCTATCTGCTGTAGGCGTTGTTGCTTGAGGGAAGTCTTCGATAGTACGAGAGGACCTTGAAGAACGAACCTCTGGTGTACCAGCTGTTCCGCCAGGAGCACTGCTGGGTAGCTACGTTCGGAAGGGATAACCGCTGAAAGCATATAAGCGGGAAGCCCCGCCCAAGATAAGGCAACGCCAGTGCGAAGCACTGGAAATTCGAAATTCGAATTTCGAAATTCTAAACAATATCAAAATTATAATTTTCAAAATTTCCGCCAAAGGCGGATCAGCCTCTGGCTGACAAAACTAATTCCTATTAATGTTTTGAAAATTGTGATTTTAAAATTTGAATTTGTTTCGGATTTCTAATTTTGGATTTCGTGCTTCCAATGCTTTGCATTGGCTGGTTTCCTGGAAGATTACCAGGTTGATAGGTCTCAGGTGTAAGTGGAGAGATTCATTGAGCCAAGAGATACTAATAAACTAAACATTATCTCTCTTAAAAATATGCTCCGACGCACTAATGAGTTTTTGAACTCATTAGTGGTTCGGAGCTCCGACCTCCGGCTTTGGCCGGAGCGTCGGAGGTTAGCAGTTAGCAGTTTCTAAGAAAGTTGTAGTTGGTTGCAATTAATGGTATAATGTAAAAAGATATGAAAAGATACGACAAATATAAAAAAAGTTTTCGATTTATTTTTACGATATTTTTCGTAATTATGTTTACGGTTGTATCGTTTATGTTCTTTTCGCCTGTGATAAACGCATTTTAATTTAACCTGTTGAATAATTTTTCCGAAGGAAAAATTAAATTTTACCGGAGGCAAAATTTTATTCAATAGGGTAAAAAGCATTATTTTGGCGGTTCTAGCGAAGTGGAAACATTTACCCGTCTTTGGCGGGCCCGATCCTCCGCCAGAGGTGGACAAGCATCCCTTCATTTCTGCCATTTTGTTTCTATAATTCTCGGTGCTTCTAGCGACAGGGTCACACCTGATCCCATCCCGAACTCAGTCGTTAAGCCTGTCAGCGCTGATGGTATCTCTGTTTTTTTCAGAGGAAGAGTAAGTCAGTGCCGAGAATTATGGGTTTTGCAAAATGGCGGAAATAAACTCGGCCGTTTTTGAAAGTAGGACGCCGCCAAAATAATGCTTTTTTGTTTTCTCTAAAAAAATAAGTGGCTCAATCCAAAACTGCTGGAAATTGAAATTGCAGAGTCCCTGTGATAGAATAGAGATATGGAGAAAAGCTTGGCCAAAAGATTAATAATTATTTGTATCTATCTAGCGCTGCTTTTTTTGATTGCGTATGTAATTTATGGATTTTTGAAATCGGATGAGACTTGTTTCGATAAAATAAAAAACCAAAACGAAGAAGATGTGGATTGCGGAGGAAAATGTAGTCCTTGCGGGATAATTAAGGCGCAGAGCCTTTCTGTCCAAAACAGCGGATTTGTTGAAAACGGGAGGCCGAAAGAATATGATGCGTGGGCGATTGTTTCAAATCCGAATAATTCATTTGGCGCCAAATCTTTTGAATATGAGATAAAATTGAAAGGCTCATCCGGAGAAACCCTTGCCCAGAGAAACGGGGCGGGATTTGTGTTGCCAGGAGATAGAAAATATATTGTAGAAAGCAACATATTTTCGGACGTCTCTCCGCGTGAAATTCAGCTCGAAATTAAAGAAACCGAATGGGTTGAGTTCAGCAATTATTATGAAAAGCCCAATCTTGGAATAGTCAGTAAAAATTATCGCCAAGTCAATTCCGGGGCGGGTTTCTCGGAGGCCTCGGGACTTTTGAGGAATGAAACTCCTTATGACTTCAATGTTATAAAAGTCCAGGTAATCCTTAAGGATTTTGGGGGAAACGTCGTAGCGCTTAATTCGACGGAAATGAGGACGGTAAAATCTGGAGAAGAGCGGGAATTTAAATCTCTTTGGATCAATCGTTTTTCTGGAGAGGTCGCCAATATTGAAGCTCAAGCAGAAATAAATATCTTTGAGTCAGAGGCTTTTATAAAAAATGCCGCGGCTGATAAAAAATGAACCGCTTGGTTTTTGGAGCTTGTATATTGCATATTCGCCATGAATAAATTTGTAAAAATTGACTGGGCAATGTTTGTTTCAGTTTTTTTGCTTTTAGGACTGGGGCTTTTGGCTCTTTACGGCCTTTCCTTGGGCGATCAGAATGCAGGAGCAGTTAACTTTAAAAAGCAGCTTGTTTCTTGTTGCCTGGGGATAGTCCTGATGTTTTTTCTGGCTTATTATGATTACAGAGTTTTGGGATCGTATTCAACTAAAATGTATTTTGGGATTTCCATTCTTCTGGCTCTGGTTATTTTTTTTGGGAAAACTGTCCGCGGAACAACGGGATGGATCGGGTTGGGGACGCTTCGGTTTCAGCCTGTCGAAATAGTCAAGCTGGTTATGGTAATTTTTTTAGCCAGTTTTTTGAGCCAGAAGAAAACGCAGCTGAGCATAGCAGTAAGAACGATAGCTTCTATAATTCTGGTCTTTATTCCTGTTTTTCTTATTCTCCGCCAGCCGGATTTCGGATCAGCGGCTATTATTGTCGGGGTCTGGGCAGTAATGTTGTCCGTTTGCGGGTTGGATAGGAAAAACTTAGCAGTGCTTTTTTTTATATTTTTTATTTCAGCTGCATCCGGATGGCTTCTTATAAAAGACTATCAAAAAGAAAGAATTTTAAACTTCGTAGACCCGGGCAGAAATCCCCGGGGAAGCGGATACAATGCTATCCAGTCTATGGTGGCAGTTGGCTCCGGCCAGCTTTTTGGAAAAGGATTCGGACATGGATCGCAGTCTCAGCTTAATTTTCTTCCGGAAAAGCATACGGATTTTATATTTGCCGTAATTTCTGAAGAAATGGGTTTTTTCGGTTCGGCGATTATCTTCATTCTTTTCGGATTTTTGTTTTATCGGATGAAAGAAACTGCCAGGCTTGCCAGGGATAATCTGGGCTATCTGATAACAGTCGGAGTGATGACAATGATTTTTCTCCAGATGTTCATCAATATCGGAATGAATGTGGGAATTATGCCTGTAGCCGGAGTGCCTCTTCCACTATTGAGCTATGGAGGGAGTTCTTTGGTTGTGACTCTGGCTGCTCTAGGTATTGTTCAAAATATTTATTCAAAAAGAACAAAAGATATTCGCCAGCTTGACTAGAGGCCGTGTTGTGCTAGAATCGTAAGACGTATAATATTTATTTGCTTGAGAGACTCCGCCAGGGCGGGGCAGGTAAGGCGAAATACAATGGAAAAAATAGATCTTAAGGCCAAAATCAGGGATGTTTTTGGCAAGAAAGTTAATAAAATGCGGAAAAGCGGCTTGATTCCGGCAGTGGTTTACGGCAAGGGAATAAAATCCATAAGCCTTTGGGTCAATGCCGCCGATTTTAAAAAGCTTCTCAAAAAATCAGGGGAAAGTACCATGATAAATCTGGAAATTGACAAAAAGGCGGGATGCAATGTGATAATTTATGAAATTCAGCGCGATCCGGTTTCTGGCAGCATAATTCATGCTGATTTTTTCCAGGTAAGAATGGATGAAAAAATCGAGACTGAAGTGGAATTGGAATTTATAGGGGAGTCTCCGGCCGTCCGCGATTTGGGCGGAGTGCTTGTGCGAAATATAGATGAAATAGGGGTGAAATGCTTTCCGGGCGATTTGCCGTCCCATATTGATGTGGATATTTCCGTGCTTAAAACTTTTGATGACAGAATTTGCGGAAAGGATCTCAAAATTTCGGATAAGGTGGAAATTGATCTTGATCCGGAAACAGTCGTAGCTCTTGTGGCTCCTCCTCGAAGCGAGGAAGATCTGGGCAAGTTGGATGAAAAAGTTGAGGAAGACGTATCAAAAGTTGAAGGAGTAATTAAGGAAGATACTCCAGCAGAAGAGGGAGAAGGAAAGGCAGAAGATAAAAAAGAGAAGGAATAAATCTTGAAATAAAAAAGCCGCTTTGGTTTAGACTGAAGCGGCTTTTGAATTTTGCATAAATTTGGTATAATAGACGAGTCAAAATAAAAAATTTATCCTCTGCCGTTGTTTCAATAAAATATGATCCCCAGGAGTTCAAGCTGGAAATATGGGATTTTGACGAATCTGTTTTTAAGCAAAAAGGGTCATGTGTCTTTAAGGAAAAACCTTGCGAGATTGTCGAAAACAGGCCGGAAAAAGGAGAGATATTGATGAAAGTGGCAAGTCCGAAAAATGGAATAGTGTCGGATTCCGGAAAGATAGCCAATTTAGTTTTCAGATCTTTGCGGGCCGCTTACCCGGACTCTCCCAATATAAAAATAGACGATATGTCTTCGGGAGTTTATAGAGATTCGCAGGAATTTTTTGGACAAAAAGAAACGGAAAATATATTATCCGAAACGGTTGGAGCCAGGATAATTGCAAATACATCAACTTGCCAGCCGGGGATGTTTTGCGTTGAAGCGGGACATTAATTTATCGAGCGCGGAATTTTTGGAAAGCTATGCGCCATATGAATAAAAAGAAAATAATTTTGTCATTTTTTGTAGCTGCCTTTTTTTTGGCGGATGTTCTTGCGTTTGGCAATAATTCATGGGCGGCAGAAGATGCCGAGGATATTCAGGATAAAATTGACAAATACGAAAACAAAAAAGAAGCGGTTGAGAAGCAGCTTCAGAATGCTCAGGGAAATCTCCAAAAAACCCAGGCGCAGATCGGCACCACACAAAGTTTAATTCAAAAAACCGAAACTGAAATATCGAGAAAGGAAAAAGAGCTGGAAGAAATGGAAAAAAGGATGGAGCTCAATAAGAATTTATTAAAAGGATATTTGCAGGAATTATACTGGAATGATCAAGAACCTCTCACTGAATTGCTTTTAAAAGAAAATGACTTAAATGACATTTCTGAAAATGTTGATCAAATGATGGGAATCAAAGAGAAAATACTCGCCATTCTTGATGAAATTAACAGCTCTAAGGAAGAATCAGAAAAAGCCAAGAAGGATCTCTCTGAAAAAAAAGAAGATCATGAAAAATTGCTATCGGTTCAAAAAGGGCAGCAGTATGAAATAAAAACGGATATCAGCAAAGCTCAATCTTCGCTTTCCGAGCTTAATGCCAAAATAAACAAATTGAGAGGCGAACTTTCAAGTTTATTGGGAAGCTCGGTAAGCTTCAAAAATATTATCGATGCGGCAGGATTTGCCGCCAAGGTTACCGGCGTCAGGAAAGATTACCTTTTGGGAGTTTTGGTGGTTGAATCCAATCTCGGACGCTATACCGGCGGATGTAATTTTAAGGAAAGCCGGATGAGCGGAGCAAGAGCGGAAATATTCAAAAGTATCTGCAAAGAACTGGATTACAATTATCAAAAGCAGAAAGTTTCCTGCCCGCCTTCCGGATATAAAGGAACAGGAGGAGCGATGGGCGTAGCCCAATTTATGCCGGATACGTGGAAAGGATATAAAAGCTCGATTGCTTCCGTAACGGGCCATAATCCGCCTGATCCATGGAGTTTGACTGACGGAGTAGTGGCAATGGCGCTTAAACTTTCCAAGGTCTCCGGTGTGACAGCGCATAAAGAAAGCGCCGAAGCTAAGGCATATTGCGTCTATCTGGCCGGAGGAAACTGGGCGTCTTATTGCGATTCAAAGGGCGTGAATTATGGAGAAAAAGTTCTCTACTGGGCGGATAATTATGAGAAGTTGATGGATTAGTATTTTAGTTGTATAATTCAAGTGCAATAAACCAAATCTTGTTAAATGTCATAGAAAAGATAGAAAAAAAGCTGTAATATTTTGCTTAGAAAAATGAAAATATTGGGAAAAAAAGGAGCCAGTCTCCTTTTTTCTTTGGGTTGATTTTGTTTCCCTCCTAGGCTATATTAGATATAGTCTTAATTATAATAATTTGGCTAATATATGGAAAATTTTGAGATAATCGGCGGAAAAAAACTAGCCGGAGAAATTGAAGTGCGAGGTTCAAAAAATGCTGCAACTCCGATTTTGGCGGCTACCTTGCTCACTAAGGATGAATGCGTTATTTCCAATATCTCCCTCATTGAGGATGTTTTCAGGATGATAGAGATTCTGGAAAGCATGGGAGCGGAAACAAAATGGCTTGGAAAAAGGAAGATAAGCGTAAAGTGTGAAAACATCGACTCGGAAAAAATGGACGCGGAGAAAATAAGAAAATTGCGTTCCTCGATTCTTCTTTTGGGATCGCTTAGCGCCAGATTCGATAATTTCCATCTTTATCATCCGGGCGGGTGCGTTATTGGAGCAAGGCCATTAGGAACACACTTTGATGCGATGCGCAAAATGGGAGTCGAAATTGGCCAGGACGATAAGAAATATTTAATTTCTTCCCAAGGAAGAAAGGCAACAAAAATAGTTTTGCGCGAGATGTCGGTAACGGCCACCGAAAATGCTATGATGCTGGCTGCTGGAATTGACGGAAAAACTATAATAAAAATCGCTGCCTGCGAACCTCATGTTGAAGATTTAGGCAAGTTCCTAATCAAAATGGGAGCCAAAATCAAAGGATTGGGAACTCACACGCTGGAAATTACAGGCACAGAAAATTTACGCGGCGCTAAACATAAAATTATTCCTGATGCCAATGAAGCAGCGACATTTCTAATTATGGGCGTGGCAACCAAGAGTCCGATAATCGTAAAAAACACGCGGGAAGACCATCTGGATCTGGTGCTGGAAAAACTGCGTGAGTTTGGAGCGAACTTCAAAATTGAAAAAAATTCTATCGAAGTTATTCCAGAGGAAAATTTAAAGGCAGTTTCAAAAATTGATACTCGAACCTATCCGGGAGTGCCATCTGATGTCCAGGCGCCATTCGGAGTTCTGGCTACGCAAGCCGAAGGGAAAACTTTGATTCATGATTCGCTTTATGAAAGCCGGTTTAATTATGTAAATGAACTTAAAAAGATGGGCGCAGAGGCGGAAATTCTTGATCCGCATCGGGTAGAAATAACTGGTCCGGCAAAACTAACTGGCCAGGAAATTACCAGCTTTGATCTGCGGGCCGGAGCGACGCTTATCATTGCCGCGCTTTTGGCGGAAGGGAAATCAGTGATTAATGAAATTTATCAGGTGGATAGGGGATATGAAAGGATAGAAAAGAGATTGAAGAAGTTAGGGGCAAATATACGAAGATTGAAAGTCTAGATGTTTTTAAGTTACTGTCCAAATTTCCAATTTCCAATTCCTAATTTCCAACAAAATATCTAATGACAAAATGAGAGAATATTATAATGCTACGAAAAAATTCCACATGAAGTTTAAAATGAAGGGAACGAATAATGAAGAACTGAGTCATTATGGAGATAAAAAAGTTAAGTAATTGTCATCCCGGGCTTGACCCGGGATCCAGTTTGGTATCTTAAACCTTTGCACTAGATTCCCGCTTTCGCGGGAATGACAAATATATGAAAATAGGAATTATTGGTTCAATGCAGTTTACTGATAAGATGTTGGAATACCGAGATAAATTAAATGCATTAGGACATGAGGCTTTCGTGACAGATCTACATAAAGCGATGATCGGAAAGAGCGATGAGGAAATTGAAAAAATAAAGCTTCATCAAAAATACAATATGGATGCGATTCGGGAATTCTGGAATACTATGCAAGGGGCAGATGCGGTATTGGTTTTGAATTTAGATAAAAATGGCATAAAAAACTATGTGGGCGGAAATACTTTAATGGAAATCGGTTTTGCGCACGTCCTTAACCAGAAAATATTTATGTTAAATCCTATTCCCGATATGCCATATTGTAAAACGGAAATAGAAGCAGTTAAGCCAATCATAGTTAATGGTAATTTAGATTTGATTAAATAATTTTTATGTTAGTTAGAAAAATCGGAATCGATCTCGGCACAGCCAATATTTTAGTCTTTGTTCCCGGCAAGGGCGTCGTTGCCAATGAACCAAGCGTGGTGGCAATTTCAATCGCGGAAAACAAGGTTTTGGCGGTGGGAAACGATGCCAAGGAAATGCTGGGGCGCACACCCGATACTATTTTTGCGAGCCGTCCGATGAAAGACGGAGTTATTGCGGACTATAAAATCACGGAAGCAATGCTCAAATATTTTATCAATAAAGTTAGCGGAAAATTCCGGCTAGTGCGGCCGGAAGTGATGATTTCCATTCCGGTAGGCGTGACTTCGACGGAAAGAAGGGCGGTGATCGACGCGGCGGTGCGCGCGGGAGCCAAAGCGGCTTATGTCGTCAAGGAGCCGATGCTGGCGGCAATCGGGGCAGGGATTCCCATTGCAAATGCGGCTGGAAATATGATTATTGATATCGGCGGCGGAACTTCAGAAGTGGCGGTAATATCTCTGGGCGGAATAGTGGCGGCTAACAGTGCCAGAGTCGGAGGAAACAAAATTGATCAGGCTATCGCTGACTATATCAAGCGAAAATACAGTTTAGCGATCGGAGACCGGACAGCGGAAGATGTGAAAAAGAATATCGGTTCGGCCATAGCGCAAGTCAAAGAAGAATATATGGATGTCCGAGGACGCGATCTTACCGGCGGGCTTCCCAAGACTGTGAGAGTTTCGGCCAATGAAGTGACAGAAGCGATCCAGGACGAACTTCGGGAAATTATAAATGCGATAAAAAAAGTGTTGCAAGTTACCCCCCCGGAACTGGCGGCGGACATTATGGATAAGGGAATGGTGCTTTCCGGCGGCGGAGCGCTTCTTAAGAATCTCGACCAGCTTATCACAAAAACCATCGGCGTTCCCTGCTATGTGGCGGACGACGCGCTCTTTTGCGTGGTAAAAGGAATCGGAATCGCTCTGGATAATTTGGAGCTTTACAAGAGGACGATAACGCTTAGTAAATAGAATTTTATAATTTTTGAATTTTTGAATTTTTAAATAAATATAAATTTTTAATGTTTAAAAATTAAAGCATTAAAATATTATTTATAAAATTAAAAATTACAAAATTTAAAAATTATGATAGTTGGTATCGACGCTTCCCGCGCTTTTCAAAAAAATCGCACCGGGATAGAAGAATATTCATATCAAGTTATAAAACATTTGCGAAATAAGCTGGGGAACGACCAGGTTGTTTTGTATATTAAAAAAAATCAAAAATCAAAAATTAAAAGTCAAAATGACAATTCAAAATTAAAAAGTGAAGAGTTAGAAATACCAAAAAATTGGAAAGTAAAAATAATAAAATTTCCCTATTTATGGACGCAAATAGGATTATCTTTGGAGTTGCTGTTTCACCCTGCGGATGTTCTTTTTATCCCGGCACATGTTGTGCCGATTGTTCATCCAAAAAATACAATTGTTACCATTCACGGACTGGAATATGAATTTTGTCCAGAGGCTTATTCTTTTTGGGAACAGTTATATATGCGGTGGTCAATCAAATTTTCCTGCCGATGGGCGAAGACTGTCATAGCCGTTTCTAATAATACCAAAAAAGATCTAATGAGGTTATACAAGGTTCCGGAGGGGAAAATAGAAGTGATTTATGAGGGAGTCAACCAAGAATTTCCAATTTCCAATTTCCAATTTCCAAAAAAATCCCAAATTAAAGAGCCCCATTTACTCTTTATCGGCCGGCTTGAAAAGAGAAAGAATATCGAAGGAATTGTTTCGGCTTTTGAAATATTGAAAGAAAAACATAAAATACTGCATAAATTAATATTGGCTGGAAAGTTCGGTTATGGAGCGGAAAGCATAAAAAATAAAATAGAACATAGCAAGCATAAAGCAGATATAATTTTACCAGGATTTGTGAAAGATGAAGAAAAGGGAGAGCTCATAAAAAATGCAGATGCATTTTTGTTTCCAACTTTCTATGAAGGATTCGGACTGCCGATTCTGGAGGCGCAAAATATGGGCGTGCCAGTTGTTACATCCAACATTTCCTCGCTTCCGGAAGTCGGAGGTGATAGCGTGCTTTATACCGATCCGTATAAGCCGGAATCCATTGCTGATGCCGCTTTCAGGCTTATTAGCGATAAAGGTTTGAAAGATGATATAGTTGGAAAAGGGCATGAGAATGTCAAAAGATTCAGCTGGAAAAAATGCGCGGATGAAACCGCCAGAATCTTGAGGGAAAAATAATAAATACAATGCTTAAACAAAAAAAATCACAGGAAGCTGTGATTTTTTCGCTATAACTAGTTTATATGTGAACTTAGTTTGGTGATATATTATAATGACGAAAAGTTGTGGGTTGTATGAACTTTTAGTATAATATTAACTACTGCTGAGATTATGCATACAATATATCATTAATCTTATTAAACTTAAAAAATCGTTGAAAAAATGAAAATCGGAACACTATGCTTAAAAAAAACTTAAAAGTAGCTTTAGTCCATGATTTTCTCATCCAATATGGCGGGGCGGAGAGGGTTTTGGAAGTGATGGCGGAGATGTTTCCGGATGCTCCAATCTATACTTTGCTTCATGACAGGGAAAAAATGCGAGGAAAGTTTGAAAACCGTCAAATTCACACTTCTTTCCTCCAAAAATTCCCTAAGTTTTTGAGAAAAAGATACCGCTGGCTTTTGCCTCTTTTTCCGGTGGCTCCGGAAACATTCGATCTTCGCGATTATGATCTGATAATTTCTTCATCGGGAGCTTGGAGCAAGGGGATAGTAACTAAGCTTAACACTAAGCATATAGCTTATATCCATAGCCCGATGCGGTTTGTTTGGGATTATAGCGAAAAATATTTGGCTGAAAATAGAAAGGAGAAATTAAATTTTTTTATCCGCCCGCTTCTTACCTATCTTCGCATCTGGGACAAATCAGCGGCGGATCGGCCGGACTATTTGATTGCTAATTCGAAATATACAAAAGATAGGATTGAGAAGTATTATCGAAGAAAGAGTATTGCAATATATCCTCCGGTAGGCAGTTTGTCCCTCATCCGCCCTTCGGGCACCTTCTCCCAAGGGGAGAAGGGGAAAAAAGAAGGTTATTTTCTGATTGTTTCACGGCTGTCGGCTTATAAAAGAATAAACTGTGTTATCGAAGCTTTTAATAAGCTGGAATTGCCGCTGATTATTATCGGTGAGGGAGGAGAGCGAAAACATCTGGAATCGATTGCGAACAAAAACATCAGATTTCTGGGCTGGCTTCCGGATGAAAAAATTTCTAAATATTATGAGAACGCGCGCGCTTTTATTTTTCCAACCGTTGATGATTTTGGAATAGCGCCAGTTGAAGCTATGATGCATGGCGTGCCGGTTTTGGCTATCCGAAAAGGCGGAGCAAAGGAGATAGTTTCTGAAGGAATTACCGGGGAATTTTTTGGCGCGCAAACTGCTGAAGTCGTTGCGGACTGCATCCGGAGGTTTATGGAAAAAGAAAAAGAATATGACAGGCAGGTGATAATCAATAAAGCGCAGGAGTTTAGCAAAGAGAGGTTTAAGAGGGAATTGGAAGAATATATTAATCACATAGCATAAAACATACAACATGTAGCATATTCGGCACAAACCGCTATTTTTTCTTATGTTGTATGCTGTATGTTCCATGTTCCATGAATATCGTTGGCCATCAAAAAATACAAAAAATTTTACTTAGAAGCATTGAAAGAGGCGCTGTTTCTCACGCGTATATTTTTGCCGGGCCTCAGCATCTGGGCAAGTTCGGCGTAGCGCTTGGTTTTGCCGAGAGGCTGGCCGGAAACAGCAGGGAAGTTAATCCGGATATAATCGTGATAGGGCCGGATACGGATGAAAGCAAGGGAATTATCAGAAAAAAGGAAATAAAAATAGAGAAAATAAGAGAATTGCAGCACCAGCTTAGAATGACTTCGCATTTTGGAAAATATAAAATAGCGATAGTAGATGATGCTGACAGGATGAACAAATCTGCTCAAAATGCCATGCTTAAAATTCTGGAAGAGCCGGCGGAAAAAGTGGCAATAATCCTTATTGCCGCAAATCTTAATAAAATTCTGCCGACAATAATATCGCGGTGCGTTTTGAAAAAATTCAGTCCGGTTTCGGAAAGAGAGATAAGAAAAATATTGCCAGCTAATTTAGAAAATGGCGAAGAAATAATTTTTTGGTCATTGGGGCGTCCGGGGCTGGCAAAGGCGCTTTTGGAAAATCCAAAAGAATTGGAAAGCCGGAGAGAAGCCGAAAAGGAGCTGGCCGGACTGCCTGCTTCAAATATTTCTGAAAGATTTTCCTTGGCTGAAAAAATGAGCAAGGATTCTTCGGCTTTAATGGAAAAACTCGGCTGGTGGGTTGTTCTTTTGAGAGAAAATCTAATCGGGCGAAAAAAAATGTTTTCCTGCCCTTCGGAAAAGATATTCAAATTTTTGGAACAAACTCAAAAAAGCGTTGAAATTATGCGCGAAACCAATTCTAATCCCAGGCTGGTTTTGGAAAATTTATTTATGGACTTTTAGCTTGTCCTTATTATGGCGACAAAAAGAAAAATCATATCCATCCATGAGAAAAAGAAAAGCGGAATAACTTGGGGAAGGTTTTTTTATTGGATGGCACTGCTGTCTTTTTTGGGAGTTATGGCCTACGCGCTTTTTTTTGCCGGATTTCTTTCGATAAATCAAGCTGACATTTCCGGCCTCAAAGAGCTCGACAGGGAGGCTGTTGCGGAAGTCGTGAATTCCCATATAAGCGGCAAATATTTGGGATTTTTGGATAAAAACAATTTGCTTCTTGTGAGAAGCGGTTTTTTAAAGAAAGATTTAAAAAACAGGTTCAAAAAGATAGAAAGCGCGGATGTTAGAAAAAAATTTCCCAATGCGCTTTCGGTGTCGATTAAAGAGAAAGAATCAGCGCTGATTTTTTGCGATGGGGATAATTGTTTCGTTATCGACAAAAACGGAACCGCTTATAGCGAAAAAGATTATAGCTGGCCGGAAATAAGGGAGAACAGGCTGATCACGCTTCGAGATTTCGGAGAAAAATCAATAAAGTTGGGAGATGAAATCCTAAGCCCCGGGTATCTGAATTATATTTTGAACATTGAGAACAAAATAAGAGATAATCTGAATGTCGAAATGGCGAAAGAATATGAAACACCCAGCCGAGTGTCGGATGATATCCGCGGAATAACGGCTGAAGGATGGAAGATATTTTTCAATCAGAATGTCGATCTCCAAAAAGAAATCAATATGCTTCGTATAGTGCTTGATGAAAAAGTGGGAAATGAAAAAAGAAAGGATTTAGAATATGTGGACCTCCGGTCGGATAACAAAGTTTATTATAAATTCAAAGAGGGAACGGAAGAAGAAGTGAATAAAGATGAAAGCAGCCAGTCAGCTGAAGAGAAGAAGGTTGAGGATAAGAAAGGGAAGAAGAAAAAGAATTAGTTTCAAAAAGATTGTCATTCCCGCGAAAGCGGGAATCTAGTTGGAAAAACTAACTATTTCACTGGATCCCGGGTCAAGCCCGGGATGACATTTCTAAATTTTCAATTTCAATTTTGAATTTTTTTGATTTCCTCTTCTGTTATGTAATACACAAAAATTGAAGTTCCCACCTGCGCGACGGGCTTGATATTTTGAATCCACCTGTAGGACTCATTGTCCTTTTTTTCTTTGTCATAAAGGCTGCCTTGGAGATAATTGGTCGCGATGGCATACCAGCCGGGTTCAAGGGGGCGGCGCGAATCCCACCAGTCAATGGCTTGTTCTCCAAAATAATATTTGATGTCCGCTCCGCCGAAATAGTTAAGCCGGATCTTATCGATCGGCCCTCTTTCATAATTGTATATGCTGCAATGTGAACTAAAAGAGTTGCCTTTGCATTGATTATATTCATTTATCCATACTTTTAATCTCTTCAAGTCCTGTCCCCAATCGGCATTGGAATCGGTCACATATTTATATCCGTTTTTTGGTCCGCCTGCCGTCTCATTGAAATATGACATATAAGCCGGATGGGCGGAGACGGTGCCGGAAACCAGGAATAAAACCAAAGCGGATAAAATTGTTCCAAAGATCAATTCTGACTGCCTGGAATGCAATTTTTTCCAAAAATCGAAAATAACTTTGGCGGTTAAAATATAAACGAACGGAAGAATGGGAAAAAGGTGCCTAAATCCGATATTAAGATTTCCGGTGATGCTCATATAGGAATAGAGGAAAATAAACATGGAGAGCGAAACGCTGGTAATATTCTCCCGAAGATACTTGGCAATTTTTTCCCAGAATTTTTGGAACCGGTTTTTTGTTTCAGACGACAAGAATTTAACAAATCCAACAATTGATAAGATCAGTGCTGACAGCATAAAAAACAGATTAGCCAAAGGCTCTTTTATGAGAAAGACAGTTGGGAAATAGGCGGGAAAAGCTTTGGCGCTGACTTGTCCCATAAAATAGGCGCCGTTTCCTCCGGCTACTCTTTTGAAAACCATTCCTACTCCCAGAAAATATTCTGCCAATGGCTTGGTCAGATTATTGCTGTCGAGAGCCAAAAGAGCTTTATTGACAATCTTTACTGAAGCCATTTCACTGGCTGGATTGAATTGATAATTAATAATTTCCGCCAGTTTTTCAGTCGGCATATTGAGAGTGTTTACGGCATAAAGCATCCAGACGACGACGATTGAAATGAATCCGGCGACAATGCCTTTTTCCAGATAGTGCCAGACATTTCTTGCGCGAAACAGCAGATTGCTTTCCCTTTTGTCAGTTTTCAATATGGCAAGGGGATAAATGATCAGTACTAATCCATAAACGGGAAACAGCAATACAGAAGAGAATTTGGCTAGCTGGACAAGCCCCAGAAAAATTCCGCCGATGACCACATTTTTCCACGAAGGATTTTTGATGAAGCGCAGGAAATAATAAAAAGAGAAAGCCATAAAAGCGCAGATGCCGATATCGGTGGTGACAAAATGGTTGTGGCCAAGGAAATTGGGATCAAAGGCATAGATGGTGAGAGCGAAAAGACCGGCCACGGTTCCGGAAATTTCCCGAACCCAGCGGAAGATAAACCAGCCGAGGAAAAGCGAAAGCAGGACAATTGGGATTCTCGACCAGAAAATAATCCGGTCAGCGTCATTTCCCATGTGCCACAGGAATGACCGGCCGGCGTCCCATTGGCCGTCGACGGATGCGGTCCAAAATTCCTGGCTGGTGTCGAATTTAAGATCCATAAACTGAAGGGGCAGTCCGGCCAGATCTTTTATCAGCGGGGGGTGTTCGGGATTGAGCCGCATGTCAAAATAATGCATATAGGTATAGCCGGCCGGAATGTGGGCGGTTTCGTCGAAAATAGCGCTGTCCCACCAGGCGTTGATAATGGATACGGTTGCCACGAAACAAAGGATTAGAGTGATTATTACCCGGTAATTTTTTTTGAGAAAATGCGTCATAAGAATTTTTTAATGTCATTCCCATGCAAATGGGAATCCAGTTCCTAAAAAAAGTTATTTCACTGGATTCCCGCTTTCGCGGGAATGACAAGCAGTTATTTTTATTTTAAATTAGTTCATTAAATAATAGCTTAATCCTTTATCATCTTTGATCTCTGAAAAATTTAACTTTGGGAAGCGGGTGGTTAGATAATTAATTATCTCATCATTCCTGTCCGTCATGATGATTTCAAAATTTTTGTTTTGGGGATCTATCTGGCCGGCTTCTCCCGGATAATAATAAGAAATGTTGGACGCTTTCCAGTTGAAAAGCTGGATGGGAATGCGCTGCATAGATTCAACTATGACATAGATATTTTTGTCTTTTGGGACAGTTTTCACATAGCTGGAAATTTCCATGAGGTTTTTATCGAATGATCGGGCAGTTTCCGATTTTTCCGCCCAGACCAAGTGGTATTTTACGGAATTAAAAATTCCTATGCAAAGCAGCATGGCGATAATCAGAGAAGCGGTAATTTTTTTAAACATATAGGAATGCGCGCCGGCTTTTCGGAGGAAATATTCAAAAGCCAAAGCGGAAAAAATGAAAACCGGAGGGAGGGTTCCAATGGCGCGAAGCGCATGCGGATTGCCTTCGGCAGTCATAAATTCCGGAACGAGCATAATGAAAAACCAGGAGAGAAGCAGCGCATAAACCTCCAACCGCTCGCTCCGAACCTTTTTTGCAAAGCGGATAGTCAGAAGATGAAAGAGTCTTCCGACTGCGTAAATAAATCCGAATAAAAATGTAATTCCGGTTATTGGATCAAGAAGCGCATAAGGCGGATAGTTATGGCGCCAGTTCTGATCGCCCCAAATGGTGTATTTTATTATGCTCAAGCTCAAGCTTTTCATGAATGCCTTCACGGGATGCCCCCCGTTTACTTCAGGGTTAAGCACGGAAACATTGCCGGTTCTTGACTGGATATATTCAGGGTGGACATAAAAAGTATAAAGCATCGGGGCCGCGGCAATAGATGTAAAAATTACAAATACCAAAATCAGCTTCCAGTATTCTCTCAAAAATCTTTCCCGCGTAATCATAAAAGTGATCAGCATGACCACCAAAATTAAAGGCGCAATGCGAAAGGCAATATAGGTGTGGAGCCCCAGTCCGAAGATCAAGCCTCCGGCAGCAAAATCCCGCCATTTTCTGGTTCTCAATCCGCGCATCATAAAATAAAAGGAAAAAACCAAAACAGCCGGAAGCGTATTAGCTCGGAAGGAAATTCTCGAAAAATTAATGGCCCAAAAAGCGGTCGAAACCAGAAAAGCGCTGATCAGGGCGAAGCGGTCTTTTTTGTAGAGTTCTTTGGCCAGGAGGTAGGTTCCAAAAATTGTGAGCGTACCGAAAATAATCGAAGGGAGTTTGAGGGTCAAAACAGAAACGCCGATTAATTTGAAACAAACGGCAATTAGATTCATGAAAAGCCCCTCGCGTCCGTTGTTAGCTTCATAAAACCACTGCCAGTTTCCATGCACAAGGGCGTTCATGGCATCAATGCCGTTCACGGCTTCATCCGGGTAGACTCCCGGCGGGGCATTCTCGATATTATAGGCGCGCAGAAAAAATCCCAGCGCGACAATCAGAAAAAGCAGGATATATTTTTTTGATTTTTCCATTTTTGTTTTTTTATCCGCTCATATAATTATACCACACCTGTTTTTGTTCACAATCCGGTTAGCGGGAATGTTGTTTTTGTTGTATAATTTAAGCAGAAATAAAAAGATAAGAAGCAAAATTACAAATTGCACGGTTTTGTTTTATGGCGAGAAAAAAACTCGGCGAGCCGGCAGGAATGGCAGAGGAGGAAATTTTGAAAAAAGATAAGCGCCGAAAAAAATTTGAAGGAAACAATAAAAGTAAAAAGGCTAAAAACAGTCCGGAAGGTTTTTTGGCCAGGGACGAAAAGCTGGCGGCGGAAATCCAACAAGCTCAAACTGGAGAAATAGCGGAATCAGCCGAGAAATCACCCGATAACCGAAAGAAAAATTTCAAGGAAAGAGTCGGCGATAAGTTTGAGAGCATGAAAAAGGGGATGAATGAGGAGGTTTATAATGAAGTTAAAAGCCAATTGCCGGAAGACATACGCGATCTGTATGACAAAAGCGCCATCGAATCTAAAAAGAAAAGTAAGCAGGCGGAAACGAATCAAGAAAAAGACGTAATTCATGATGTCAGTTTTCAAGGTATTTATCAGATTGCTGTTAATGAATGGCTCAGAAAAAACGGCAAAAAATACAATGAACTTCAAGAAGAAGACATAAACAAATTGAGAGAAGAAGCCTGGGAGGAATTCAAAGAAAAATTTCCCGATTTAGCGAAAAAATACGAAGGGTATGAAAAACGGACTGATCGTATGGAGGAAGAACAGAAAATTATAGACGAAGCATGGAAGGAAAAGGCTGGCAGAATAAAACTGATGAGTGCAACAAAAACGATGGAAGATGTGGAGAGAGATAGAGCCAAAAAAGCCCAGAAAGAAATAAACAATACTAAATTTGAAGAACCGGAAGAAGAAACTGAAACTGGAAAATCGAAAAACAAAACTTCGGAGAAAAAAAAGCCCTTCACAGGTAAGAAAAGAGAGGAACCGGAAATTATTGATGCGGAATTTATTGAACACAAACCGCTTGAAATAACTGATCAAAATTGGCGCGGAGAAAGGAAAGAAGGAATAAAAAAATTGCAAAAAGAGCTGGAACAGGCCAGAAAAGATTATCTGGAAATGGATTATAAAAAACGGGGCATGTGGCAGAAAGTCGGCAGATTTTTCGGAGACAAGATTTTTGGAAGAAAAGGAAGGGAGGAAGTTTCCATGAAAGCCGGGGAGAAAACAGGAGATATGATTGTTGATGATCAAGACGTGGTTTATATGCGGGCGCTTTATGAAAACAAGCTCGTTGATCTTCGAAATGCCATGCTGGAAGACGCGAAAGCCAAAGGAATGAAAGCGGAAGATCTGGCGGAAATGGGAAAATTTTTCGAGGTTGAGTCGAGAGTGAACCTAGCGGACGAGCACGACAAGGTTCGGGTGGAAAATTCAGGGAGATTTGCCGGACCGCTGCGGGAAAATCTGGTCAAAATGAACGAATGGTATCGGAAACAGCCGCTCAAATATAAACTGGCAGTCGGAGCAGCTTTCGGACTGGGCGGAGCGGCGGCTAGCTTCGGGTTAATCGCGGGTTCAGCGGCTACGGCTTTAACTATGGCGGCTATTTCGAGGAGGGCTGTTATGGGAGCGATTACTGGGACTGGAGCGAGTATTTTTGCGGAAGGCATGGCGAAAAAAGGAAGAGAGAAAAGAGCGGAAAAAGGTTCAGAAAAATTTGCCAGGGAAGCGGAGAATTTGAGCGAAGAAGAAATAAAAAATAAACTTAATGAACTTATTTTTTCCGCCGATGACAAACTGCAAAGCTACAAAAACTGGGACAAAATCAGGCTGGCTGCGGGCGGAGCCATAGCTGGAATAATCGGAAGCGGCGCTATGGGGGAAATCTTTAAATTTTTGCATAAGACTGAAGCTGGAAAAGCAACCTCTGAAGCGGTTCACAAAATGGCTGGAATTTTAAAAAGTAGCATATCGGAAACTGCGCCCGGCCCGGGTGTTCCAAATGGAGCTGTAGGCGGGGGAAATGCGACTGTCGAATCGGGCGGAAAAGCTGAATCAGCAGTTTTTGGGAATAATGAAACGATTGAAAATGCCGGAACACTTGCTCCTGACAATAATGCGACAATTGAAAAAAACGAAGCTAAAATTTCCGGAAAAACAATTCCCGGATCAAAACCAGAGGTTCCGAAAAATATTAATTTAGAAATTAAAAAGGGCGGCAGTTTTGAAGGGGCGATAATTAAACAACTGGAAAGCGGCGGGACAAACAAAAAAGAGGCAGGCAAGATGGCGCACAGAATGTATCTGGAATATATCAAGAGTCATCCTGATCCAACCGGAAAGGAATATAATCTTGTCCATCCGGGTGCGAAATTGGAGCTAAGCCCGGACGGAAAGCGCATAGTTGATTTTAAGGACAGTCCGCTTTCTGAATGGGACAAGTACCCGGGCGCTAAGGGAACGGATCAGCATAAATCCGGCCGGGCGCCGCGCGCGCCGAAAATAGAAGCAGTTTCTGAAAAAATAAATACTGAAGCTTTTGATTTTGAAAAAACCTACCAGGATTTATCGGGAATGAAAGCGATGGAAAGAGAAATGCTGGATATCAGAGCTCGCGAAAGAGGCTTCGAAGGGTTTAGTTATGGAAAATCAAAAGCGGAGCTTGCTTATCTTGACGATCAAATAGTGCAAAATCAAAACCGAATGAAATTTTATGGAAACCCCGAGCTTTTAGACGGAAAAGAACGGGATATTGCCAAAGGATTCAAGGAAACGCTCGAGGATCTTATGAAAAGAAAGATGGCGCTTGAATTCAAAATCCATGACTGGGAAAGATTCAAGGAACTCAATGAATTATTCTCTGGTTCTACCAGCAAGGTTTTCAACAAGATCGCGAAGCTAGCCTTGTTTGAAGCCGGCGCGCATGAGGAATTTTCCCTGGAAAAGATGGCGGCAGCGGAATACGTTGGCAAGCATCCGAAAGGGAATTTTGGAAAATTTTACAAAGACTGCGTGAAGATTTACGGGAAAAAGGAAATTCAGCCGATAGCTGGAGAGAACATGAAAGAATGGGCCGGGCGAGTGACGAAACTGATCGTAAAAAGAAGGATGATGTCGGAGAACTAAAAATAGCCAAGTCGCACTAAATACGAATAAAACATAGGCTTTGCGCATTTGCATCTAAATTGTTAAAGTAATATTGAAAAAATACGAAAGAATTAAAATTTTCTCAAAATTAACTCGGACTTTGAATTTTATAACCAAAATTTTTCCTCAATCGGCGGCTGCCAATGAAAAATTTTGGATAAAATTCAAATCCTCAAACAGGAATTTTTCGAAAATTTTAACCCTTCAGTAACTCATATCATAATTTTTTATTTTTAAAAATATGCCAGATCAAAATCAATCGCCCGCCGGCGGTCAAGAAATTAAATCAGATTTTTTGGATGAACTGGGGCTGGCGGGAGTTTCCCAGGAAAAAAAGGAAGAACTGCTGGTAAAAATGACCGAGGTGCTTCTCAAAAGGATTTTCATCGAAGTTATGGAAAAGCTTCCGGAATCAGACCAGAATGAGTATGCCAGAATTATTGAAGGCGAGGCCGAACCGGACAAGGTTGAAGCGTTTCTTAAAGAGAGGCTGCCCAATTATGAAGAAATGGTAAAAAACGTGATCGACGATTTTAAGGAGGAAATGAAGCGTTAATTAAATTTAATTAGATTAACTGAAGAATTAAAATTTTCTCAAAATTAACTCGAACCTTGAATTTTATAACCAAAATTTTTCCCCAATCAGCGGCTGCTTAAGAAAAATTTTGGATAAAATTCAAGTTCTCAAACAAAAATTTCTCGAAAATTTTAATTCTTCAGGAGTTTCTAACATTAAATAATCATGCCAGATCAACAAATAAACCCGGAGCCTATTGAGGAAAAAGACGTGAATCTTAAGGAAAAATTTCCAGAAGGAAGCGAGGCTAAACAGCCGGAGGAATTGAAAATTTCTGAGCAAAAAACAGAAAAACCAGCCCTGGAGCAATTGCCCAAGATGGAGCAAGAATCGACGCTGGAAAGAAAAGAAGGAATAGCGGAGAAAGAAGATGCATACGCGAAAATACTTTCCAAGGTGGCGGATGGCAAAACCGCCAAAGACGAGGATATTTCTGCTGATGCTGAAATGGCGATGCGCCAAAAAGACGCCGAAGCCAAAGTGAATAATCTTGTAACTCTGGCGGAAACCAAAGGACTGGCGCATGCGGTAAAAGTGGCGAGGCATATGGAAAATAATTATGTTTTGGACGAGTTCCACGACAAATTACTGTCAGACGAATTGCATGAATTTCTGGCGAAAAAAGGACTAATTAAGGAAATTTAGCGCTTTATTAAAGTTGCATTCAATTTTTTTTGTGTAGTTTTATTTAAAAAAGAAAGTCCTCAAATTACCAATTACCAATTTCCAATAAAATGTCCAATTAAAAATGTCCAAAGATACAAGAATAATTTGGGAATTGGGGTTTTTATTGGAAATTGGATATTAGATATTGGAAATTTTTTATGCCAAACCCTGATCTCAACTCAATCCTAATAATCCTCTCTTTGGTTTCCGGAACTTTCGCTTTGATTGCCGGCGCTTTTATGGTCGCCGGAAGTTTTTTTGGTTTTCGCAGCGAGATAAACCAGTCGATGAACATGGATTTGGAAATCATCCGGGTTTCTAAGACGGAAAAACCGGAGCAGCAGACGCAGGGAAAGAAAATGAATGAAATTTGGAAAGAAGAAATCGGAGCGATGGAACAGCTGTTCACTGCGCTTTCTTCATTGAAAGATACAAAAAGCATGCTCAAACAAATACTTTGGGGAAGGCCGGCGATCAGTTTTGAAATTGCCAACTCTTCAAATTCAGAAGAAATCGTTTTTTTCATGGCCATTCCCAAAAAATTCCGGGAATCGATTGAGAAGCAGGTGCACAGTTTTTTCCCTAACGCGGTTCTGGAAAGATCGGAAGATTATACTATTTTTTCGCCGGGGAGTTTTACTGAGGCTTCAGTGCTTAAGATCAAAAATAAATATACGCTTCCGGTGAAGACTTATGAAAATCTGGAAGTTGACCCGCTAAATGCTATAACCAATGCGCTTAGCAAGCTGGAAACTAAAAAAGAAGGCGCGGCTATCCAGCTGGTTATGCGTCCGGCCGGGACGCACTGGAGAGTGAAGGGCAAAAAAATCGCCCACGAAATGCAGCAGGGAAAGAGACTGAAAGATGCAGACAGGTCAATTATTTCGAAAGCCGGAAAAGGGATGGGGGACGCGCTATATTCCGCTATGTCATCTCCGAAAAACAACCAGCTAAACAATGAACCCAAGCCGGTACAGCTTACTCCCGAGGAGCAGGAATTGGTGAAAAGCATTGAAAATAAATCTTCCAAAACCGGCTTCCATGTCAACATTCGCCTGATTGCTTCCGCTGGCAGCGGAGAAAGGGCCAAAGAAATTCTGGGCCAGTTGGAGAATTCCTTTTCGCAGTTTGAAAACGGCGACATTAATTGCTTCCAGGTGAAAAAAAGAGTGAAAAAGAAAGACATCGCTTATGACTTTATTTTCCGCAATTTCCGCGACGATGAATCCATTATTCTCAACAACGAGGAAATTGCCTCCGTCTTCCATCTGCCTATTTCCACGACCGAAACGCCGAAAATCAAATGGCTGAAATCCAACGCCGCTTCGCCGCCTCTCGATATCCCGCAAGAAGGCATAATTTTAGGTTTCAATGAATATAGGGGTGCCAAAACAGTCATAAAAATTGCGGAAAAAGATCGCCGGAGGCACCTTTATACCATTGGACAGACCGGAACCGGAAAGTCTAATTTTTTGCAGGAGATGGCCAAGCAGGACGCGAAAAACGGCAACGGTTTTTGTTTTATCGATCCGCACGGAGATGCTATCGAAGATATTCTGACGGCAATTCCCAAAGAGCGGGCGGAAGATGTCATTATCTTTGATCCTGCAGATATTGAAAGACCCTTCGGGCTTAACATGATGGAATATGATCCGGCGCGTCCGGAACAAAAAACTTTTGTGATAAACGAGCTTATCGGAATTTTCGACCAATTATACGATTTGAAATCAACCGGCGGACCGATGTTTGAGCAATATATGCGAAACGCCATGTTGCTTATCATGGAAGATCCGGATTCGGGAAATACGCTCATGGAAATTCCCAAAGTCCTGTCAGATGAAAGTTTTCGGGCGATGAAAATTTCCCGGTGCAAAAATCCGACTGTGGTTGATTTTTGGACCAAGGAAGCGGAAAAGGCCGGAGGAGAAGCGGCTTTGGCGAATATGGTTCCCTATATCACTTCCAAGCTTACTACTTTTATTTCCAATGATATGATGCGGCCGATAATCGCCCAACAGAAAAGCACCATCAATTTCCGCGATATCATGGACAATAAAAAAATTCTGCTGGTTAATCTTTCTAAAGGAAAAATAGGAGAAATCAACGCGCGGCTTCTCGGGATGGTGGTGGTTGGAAAGATTCTCATGAACGCCATGAGCCGGGTGGATACGCCGGAGGATCAGAGAGTGGATTTTTATCTGTATATGGATGAATTCCAGAATGTGACGACCAATTCCATCGCGCAGATTCTTTCCGAAGCCAGGAAATACAAATTATGCCTCATCATTGCCCATCAGTTCATCGCCCAGCTCAAGGAAGAAATTTCCAAGGCGGTGTTTGGCAATGTCGGATCGATGGTAGTGATGCGTGTGGGAGCGGAAGACGCCGAATTTATGGAAAAGCAGTTCGCGCCGGTTTTTTCCAAGCAGGATCTTATAAACGTTGACAATTATAGAGGTTTTGCAAAGATACTTATAAATGATCTCCTTTCGAAACCTTTTAACATTTCTTTTTATCCTCCGACAAAAGGCAATCAGGAAGCGGCCAATGCCTTCAAAGAGCTTTCCCGCTTGAAATACGGCCGGGACAAAAGCGTTGTGAGTCGGGAGATTATGGAGAGAACGAAGATGAAAGTGAATAGTATTGCGTAAAAAAGTAAAAAAATATTCCCCCCTCTCCCTTAGGGAGAGGATGTCCCAAAGGGACAGGAGAGGGAAGGAAGTAATGATAAAGATAAAAACAAGATTAGCAGCACAAACCTTGCAAAGAAACAGAAAACTAAGAAAAGATTCTACACCTCAGGAAATAATCCTTTGGTCAAGGATTAGATCCAAAGGATTTAGAGATTTAAAATTTAGAAGGCAATATTTGATAGGAAATTATATTGTTGATTTCATATGTTTGGAAAAAAAGTTAATTATCGAACTGGATGGTTGGCAGCATAAAGAAGAAAATTGGGAAAGATATGATGAAGAAAGAACTAAATATCTGGAAAGACAGGGATTTAAAGTAATTAGATTTTGGAATAATGAAATAAACAATAATTTAGTCGGAGTATTTTTAAAGATAGAATAATTTATTTAAGCTTTTTCCCTCATCCGGCCTACGGCCACCTTCCCCCTAAGGGGGAAGGGGAAATGATTTATAAAATAAAAAAGCCCTTGCAGTTGCAAGGTTTTTTTGTCGTTTTCTACTTAAACTTTCCTATATTTCAATGTTGAAACTTTTTACACTATTTTCACTTGAAACATAAACCACATTATTTTCTTCATCCACTGCGAAATCGTTGGCATTGCCAATCTCGCTGTTATAATACTGCGCGATTATTTTTCCGTCTTTGTCAAGCTTCAAAATTCTTGAATTAACTTTGTCTAAAACATAAAGATTTTCCCAATCCGGCTTAGTGTAGAGCTTGTCGAAGATAACAGGCGTGGCGGTTTCTTCAGGAGCATAATCCTGCTTTTTGCCTCGGAAAAATTTATAAACGCTTTTTCCGTCAGTGACATAAACATTGTCGTTTATAGCCATGTCTTTGGCGCTTGTGAAATCAACCGTATCTTTCAGCCAGTCGGTTTTTTCGCCGAACCCGCCTTCGGCGCGGGGATAGCGGTAAATCTGGCTGTTTTTTACGTCGAGAAGATAAAGATAAGTCAGATACGATCGGGCTGAAATAATGTCAGATCCATCGGGAATGGAGATATTGTTATTCTGAAATTTTCCGGCTGTGGCGCTGAAAGCGGCAATTTTTTTGTCCTTAATGATAAAAATAAAATTCAGATCATCCATCTGTGAAATCAAATCTGCGTTTTGAAATTCCGAAGGCAAGGGATATTCCTTGCTATCTGAAAGCGAAATTATTTTGTCTTTTCCGGCTGCGAAATTTTTTCCGTTAATGCTAACCGGAGACAGGATATTTTCTCCTTGATAAATGCCGGCCAGATTTCCTATTCTTTTCACATTGATATCCTGCTCAAGAGGAATGGCGGAGAGCTGCTCTTCTTGGGGAACTGTGATTTCTTTCGGTTCTTCTTTTCCATATTTGGCTATGAAATATGGAATTATCAAAATCGCCGCTGCGAAAGCAAGCGCGTAAATTTTCTGGCGGAAGGAAAGGCTTTGAAGGATATTTTTTGTCCTGGAAAAACTGGGCATCAAGCGGCCCGGAAAAGCGGCTAAATTATCCCTGAAAGCGGATTTTTTTTGCGCCGGCTGGCTCCAAAATTCCTGAAGCTTATTTTTTTCATCCGGAAATTTTTCAAATTTATTTTCTTCGGGCATTTCAGCGGAAACGGAAACGGAAACGCGCGAAGCTTCTTTTCTTGATTTATATTTTTGGATGATTTTCCCCCAAAGATTGCGGAGAAAACAAAAGGAAGGAAAAAGTATTTTTGAGGCCAGAAAAATTTTTATTGAAAGAAAAACGGATCTTAGAAGCGCAAGCGCTTTTTCGAGCGCGGACATAAATTTCCGGCTGGGCGGGATTTTTTCCTCTTTGATTATGATTTTTGACTGATCGGGATATGGCTTTTCTTCAGCGGCAAGAGATGCGGCAATTTTTTCTTCAAGGGCTTCGGGGCGCTTTCCAAATTTCATTTTGGACAGTCCTGTTTTTGCGGCTTTTTTCAAGGACGCAAAAAACCCGGATGTTCCGCGGGCTATTTTTTCCCGGGGAAACGAAAAATATTCCGTTTTTTCCGTTTGGCTCTCAAGGGAGATATCGCCGTCTTTTATGTAGATATGCCCGGTTTTCTGGTCGACGAACCCATCTTTTGTTTTTTGGAATTCCTCCTTGATTTCTTCAATTATTTCTTTTTTTTCTTCCTGTGTTTTTTTGACTGCCGCAGGGGGAGCGGATTTTTGAAAAGCGGCTTGGCTGAAAGCATTAACAGATGATATTTTCGGCGGAGTCTGAACTTCGAGTTCTTCTTTTTCGGAAATATCAATGACAAGCGCGGCGGCTCTTTCCAGCTCATTGACAAGCGCGGTGTTTAGAAACTGGGCAAAATTTTTCTTGGAAAATTTAAGAGCGCTTTTTTTTATTTCTTCCATGGAAAATATTTCGAAAATTTCAGAAGTAGCCGCAATCAGCTTATCATCCTTTTCCACTCTTCCAGAAATGAGATCCTGGAAAGTTTTGAGCGGATTGGTATCTTGCGCATCTTTTCCGCTCCCGCTTATATTAGTGAGCATTCCTGACCGGAGAAGAAGCATGCAGGCAGAACCGGTTTGGGAAACATGCAGATTATTTTTTTCAAAAACAGCGCAGATGGCGTTTATATTTCCTATCCAGCTTACGCTTCCGTGCGAAGCCAGCCTGGAAAGAGCCAAGTTGGCCTTGTGAAGCGCGGCTTCGAAACTTTCTACCGCTCCTCTTTTGGGCCGGGAAAAATATTCCTTTTTTATTATAGAAACCAGATAATTGACTATATAGGAAGAATCTTCGGAAAAATCAGTAATTTCAAAAATTCCGGCAATTGTACCCAGATTTTCCTGGTAGACATTTTCCGGCTCTGAAATAAATATTTCAATAAAAGGCTTCATTTTGGCATCTCGACACGCCAAAACATCCTTGAACTTTGGCTCAAGGATCGGAATTTTTTTATCATTTTTCTTTTTGGACATGGCCTGTTTTCGCACTCTTATGATTTAATTATAGCAGTAAACCGGCAGATGTAAAAGACGTTTTGCCTGTTTGGGACAATCCTTGATAAAACAGAAAAAAACTGTTAAATTGAGACATAGATTAAGGTGTGCCGAGTTCGTCTAGTGGCTAGGACACGAGATTCTCATTCTCGCAACACGGGTCCGATTCCCGTACTCGGTACTAAAAGTAAAAGTGAAATTATGGAAGCGACGGAACTTCTCAAAAATTACAAAAAGCGGCTGGATGCGTTTTTGAAAGAATATTTCCGGAAGAAAATAAAAGAAGCCGGCGCGTCCGGACCTCTTGCCAAAGAAGCGGTCAAAATGATTGCTGATTTTACGACGGCGAGCGGAAAAAGAATCCGTCCGGCGTTCATCTACTACGGCTATCTCGCAATGGGGGGAAAAGATAGCGATGAAATTGTCAGGGCTTCTGCAAGCATGGAATTGACGCATTCCTTTCTCCTTATCCATGACGATATTATCGATAAGGATGAAAAAAGGCACGGAATAGCGACGATTCACGAAAAATATAAAAAAATTGGAAAAAAGCTGGCCAAAGGAAAAGAAGCGGATCATTTCGGAAATTCTATGGCAATGCTTTCCGGCGACATGGCGGCGGCTATGGCCAACCAGCTTATTTTTACCAGTGATTTTCCGCCGGAAATAATAATTCAGGCGCTTGTCAAGCTTCAGGAGATTGTTTATACGATTGTTCCGGGAGAGATGCTGGATGTCGTTTTGGAATTTCGAGGACATGCGACAGAGAAAGAAATTCTCAAAATGCACGAGGGAAAAACTTCGAGCTATTCTTTCGAGGGGCCGCTCCATCTGGGCGCAGTTTTGGCGGGAGTGTGCGATGAGAATATTTTTAGGAATTTTAGCCGATATGCCATGCCGCTCGGAAAGGCTTTCCAGATCAGGGACGATATCTTGGGCGTTTTCGGCGATGAAAAAAAGCTGGGCAAGCCGGTGGGGTCGGATGTGATCGAAGGCAAGCAGACCCTTCTTGCCATAAAAGCCCTCGAGCGGGGAAGCCGCGAACAAAAAAATGCCGTCAAAAAATATCTGGGAAAAAGGGACTTGAAAAAAAGCGAACTGTGGGAATTTCGAAAAATAGTGGAGGAAACCGGATCATTGGAATATTCGCAAAAACTGGCGGAAAAATTCGTTTCCCAGTCGCTCGAGGCTTTGTCAAAAATTAATTTAAAGAACGAAGAAGCGAAGACTTTTTTTGAAGGGATAGCAAGGTATATGGCAGAGAGGAATGTATGAACCATTAAAATTCCCTCCTCTCCCTTCGGGAGAGGATGTCATGTACTCATGACAGGAGAGGGAGCTTTGTTAGGTTCAGCGTCATTTTACAAAAAGCCCTCTCTGTCTCCGCCAAGGCGGGGACATCTCTCCCAGAGGGAGAGAGGGATACCGAAATAACATGGAATATAAGAGGGTTTTGGTTTTCGGGACATTTGATATTTTCCATAAAGGGCATGAAAGTTTTTTGCGCCAGGCCAGAAAGCATGGAGAATATTTGATTGTGGTTGTCGCCCGGGATAAAACCGTTTGGAATGTGAAAGGGCGGTTGCCAAGAAACAAAGAAGAAGATAGACTGAAGGGGATTAAAAAATCCGAATTGGCAGATAGAATTATTTTGGGAAACTTGAGAGACAAATACGAAGTTATAAAAAAGGTGAAGCCTGATGCCATCTGCCTCGGATATGACCAGGCGGCCTTTGTGGATAAGCTCGAAGAAAAACTTTTGGCGTTTGGCATGGGAGATGTTAAAATAAAAAGGCTGAAGGCGTATCGGCCGGAGGTTTTTAAATCATCGAAATTACAAAAAAAGAATTTAGAATTGTGAATTTGGAATTTAGAATGGGAATATGGAATTTTGAATATAGGAATTCCAGATTCTTTATTCTTGATTCTCATTCAGAATTCTAAATACTAAATTCAAAATTCTATTTTAGTTATGGAAAAAGAACCTACCAATATTCCCAATCACGTCGCTATTATTCCTGACGGCAACCGGAGGTGGGCGAGGGGAAAAGGGATGAAGCCGTGGGAGGGGCACGAAGCTGGAGCGCAAAATTTTGAAAAGCTGATTGAATATTCCCTGAAAAAGGGGATTAACTGCCTGTCTATATGGGGATCTTCAACGGACAATCTTACCAAGCGTCCAATTAGCGAAAAAAGGGCGCTTCTTGATATTTACAGGCGATATTTCGAACGGCTGCTCAATGGAAAGGAAATTTATGAAAATGAGGTCAAAGTCAACATAATCGGCCGCTGGGAGGAGCAGTTCCCGGAAGCTCTGAAAAGCCTGCTTTATGAAATAATTGAAAAGACAAAGCAGTATAAGAAGAAGGTGCTCAATTTCATGCTGGCTTACAGCGGAACGGATGAAATTTTGGAAGCAGTCCGGAGAATAAACGAAAAATATGGCGAAGGGACAAAAATCACTCCAGAAATTTTGAAAGAAAATCTGATGACAGCCAAGATTCCGGCTGTTGATTATCTGGTTCGCACCGGAGGCGAGCCGCACAATTCAACCGGCTTTATGATGTGGGACATTGCCGACGCCCAGTATTATTTTTCTCCGGAACTTTTTCCCGATTTCACGGAGGAAAAATACGAAGAAGCGCTGGAGGAATACGCGAGGAGGCAGAGAAGATTCGGGGGATAATAAAATTAATTATCAATTACCAATTTACAATTTTCAATAAATTTTCAAGCATCAATTTTCAATTTACATTTGCTTGGTTATTGTAAATTTATTGTAAATTGATCATTGTAAATTGTGAATTGCTATGAACATGGAGCAAATTTTTACCGACGACAATTTTGAGCAGGAAGTATTGAAATCAGAAAAACCCGTGCTGGTTGATTTCTGGGCGCCCTGGTGCGGACCATGCCAGGTCATGATTCCTATCATAGAAGAACTGGCCAAGGAAATGGGAGAAAAGATAAAAATAGGCAAAATGAATGTGGATGAAAATCACGCGACATCTGAGAAATACGGGATTATGTCTATTCCCAGCATAAAAATTTTTAAGGACGGACAGGTGGTGAAAGAATTTATGGGAGTGCAGAGCAAAGAAAGTTTAAAGGAAGAATTGGGAAAAATCAGCTGAGTTAAGAAGATTGATTCATTTTTGGTTTTTTGTTAAAATATGCTTATGGAAGAGAAAGACAAGAATGTAAAAAATGAATATGTGACCAAAGGATATCTTGAGGAACAGCTTGGCGAGCAGGCGAAGGTTATTATTTCTGCAGTAGATGAAATGTTCGGAAAACACAAAGCTGAGATCAATGAAAGATTTTCAGGGGTCAATGAGAGATTTTCAGAGATCGATGAAAGATTTTCAGGGGTCAATGAGAGATTTTCAGAGATCGATGAAAGATTGGAAGAAATAGAATCAAATCTTGGAAAAAAGATTGATAACATTCAGGCTTTAATTGACGGCTATGTTAAGGCTCAGGAGGATTTTAAGCAGGAGTTTGTAATTATGAAGGAAGAAGTAAGGCAGATGAAGCAGATTTTTAAGGAAAAACTCGGAGTTGAAATAAGAGCAATCTGATTTCCGGGTTAAAAGTGAAAAATTATAAGAATAAGGTTTTTTAAGGTTTCATTTCTGCCCCTTTGGGGCAGTTTTTTTTGTTTTTTTTGGAAGTTTTTTGTGGTATAATAGAACAGTAATTTTCAATTTACAAATTCACAATTTACAAAAAATTTACAATTATCAATTCACAAACCAGAGCTTGGTTGAAAATTCCGCGCAGGTTCAGATTTGTAATCTGAACCGTATAGTTAACTAATAAAGCATAATCTGTAAACTAAAATGAGCAGGTTACAAACCTGCTCCTGCATAAAGGGTGCTTGGTTAAATTCAGAAAACCATAAGTTTAGCGCCTTTTTGCAAAGAACCCTCTCTGTCCCCGCCAAGGCGGGGACATCTCTCCCGAAGGGAGAGAGGGAAATACAAAAAAATAAAATTTAAATTCCTACTCGCCTGCTTGCGGGAGAGGATTGAGGTGAGGGTAAAATTAAAAAATTGTTTCAACATTCAAAATTAAAAATTCAAAATTGACCACCGATGAAAAAGTTTCTCTTGCCTACAATTAAAAAAGATTCATCCTCTCCCTTAGGGAGAGGATGTCCCGAAGGGACAGGAGAGGGAAAAGACAATAAAGTTTCCTCCCTCATCCGGCCTCCGGCCACCCTGCCTACCGGCAGGCAGGCTTCCTCCCAAAGGGGGAAGGGGATGCTTTTTGTGTTTTTATTTTCTCTATTTTTCCTGCTTTTTGTTCCATGTTCCATGTTTCATGTTTCATGTGCCCACGCCGCAACTGAGTTCGTCTCCATCGTCGACACCGGCGGAGCGTCTGAAAAGCAAAAAACCCGCATTTACGCGGATTTCTTGACGAGCACCAACCTGGTGCGAAGCTCAGGATTATCACCTGTCTATAATACTACCAGACTTGACAATATATGTCAAATTGAATCTTATCCACAGAGCCGTGGAGGTACGGGGAATTGAACCCCGGGGCTCATGGGTGATAATCCTGAGTCCGCACCAAGCTACCCCCACGGCAAGTATATTATAACACAAAAATGAGATTTTCTAAAATTATATTTACAATTTTACTTATTATTTCAGGTTATTTTTGTTTTGCTGGTAAAGTTTACGCAGCAACCGAATTTGTGAGTATCGTCGACACCGGCGGTGCCTCTGACTCCGACTATTCCACCCTAAGCTCCTGGGAAAATGCCATCGGCACCAATCTCACCGCGCCGGATACTTTTGTTTTCTCCGGAACTGTTACCGGCACGGCACCTTCAGACGGCGCTCAAGTAACGCTTTACCGTTCCGGAGCATCCACGGGAGTAGGAGCGACAGTGGTCCATACGGCCAAAGCCGGAAGCCAGATTATGCTCAAAGGCGTCGGCAACACCAGCCCGGCCTATTACCAGGCCAGCGACGAATGGCGGATCGATGCTTCCAATCTTTTCCTCCTAAGCGGCACCGCTCCCGACCAGCCTCAAGTGACGGCCAAATGCCGGGCGACAACTGGGACTGCCGACACGACTGCTGTCACCATCAACGGCTGGGATACTGACTCAACTCACTATATAAAAATCTGGACTGATCCATCTGAAAACTATCGGCATCAGGGGAAGTGGGACACAGGGAAATATCGAATGGAATTAGTTGCGTTATATGGAATACAAAATTATGAATCATTCGTTAGGGTTGATGGTATTCAAATAAAAAATTCCTATACGACAGGAAATACGGCTCGAGTTATTTTTAATAGAGCACTTAGCGGCTCCATAGATACAAAAATAAGTAACTCTATTATAGTCGGTAATTATTCCGGGGGAGCTACGAGCGGTCGTGGTTTGGAATTTTGGGGTGCAGGGTCGGCATGGAATAATATTATATATAATGTTAATGGACTTGGTATTGTTGGAGATGGACAAGTCGGACCTGTTTATGTGTACAATAATACTATATATAATTCTGGCTGTGGAATATATAGGGTGTCAGGGACATTGATTGCAAAAAACAACCTCTCCTACAACAATACCGACAATTACTACGGCACCTTCGTAGCCGGATCTGCCAACAACCTCTCTGGTCCTTCTTCTGATTCAGATATTGCTAGCACTACTGCACCCCAAAACGGCGTTACCGTCACTTTCGCAGATGTTTACAACAACGATTTCCACCTCGACTCATCCGACACCGGAGCTAAGAATAACGGAACAATCCTTTATGACTCTGGAGATGATTCCAATCTCAACTTCACCACTGACATTGATAACGAAGCTAGAAAAGATGTCGCCGGATCTTGGGATATTGGAGCCGATGAAAATGTAGCTAAAATATACAGATCTGTCGGAGCCGGAGCAACCAGTCCCTTGGCTTGGGGCGGAACCGCTGATTCCAGTTATGGCAATATGACAATCAGTGGACTCATTGCCACTTTCTGGCGACCTCTTCCTGACAATGTTGGAGTAGGAGACGCTCTTCAATATGACCAGGATAACACTGGAGGCATAGACAAAATAGTTTTCATAACGAAAAGAATTGATTCTACCCATTATTCAGTCAGAAAATCAGATGGAACAGCACCGGATGCCACAACATCTCTTCCTAATTCAGGATGGGGAATTTATAGATCATATATAAGCTTATCTAATGCTGAAGCTGGAACGGAAAATACGGGAATAAATGATACAGTGGAGAACTTCGATACTTGGTCTGGTGGAAAAGACCTGACAACCAATAATGAACAATGGAACATTGCTTGTTATGGAAATGGGACAACGGCGGATACGACGGCCGTTTCAATTGCCAGTTGGACGACAACGGCGGATAATTATATTCGAATTTTTACACCAACAAGGACGGATGAGGTTGGGACAAGCCAGAGGCATCAAGGGAAGTGGGATACGAGTAAATATTATTTGCAGGTTACTGATAACACTGCTTTTTCTATAGGCATTAGTCCAGGTAATGGCTTCACTCGTATTGACGGAATTCAACTGATGTCTGCAAGCCCCACCGCTGATGGTAAAGCTGTTATTTATTTAACAGGCAATATCGATGATAGCAATTTTGTCTATGTGAGTAATAGTATATTAAAAGGAGGGAATTCGAACTCCTATTATCAAAGAGGTATTAGCTTAAATACAAGCAAATCAAATTTAAAAGTCTGGAATAATATTATTTATGATATTTATCCATTAAATGGTAATTCTGGAGGTATTGTGATAGATCAATGTGCTAACGTATATGCCTATAACAATACTATTTACGGAACTTATTTTGGAATTTACAGAAATTCGGGGACGGTCTTAGTAAAAAATAATGTTGTACAAAGTTCAACGACTGGTTATTCTGGAACTTTTGATTCCACTTCCACTAACAACCTTTCTGACCATGCCGACGCACCAGGATTAAATCCTCAAAATACCAAAACAGTTTCTTTTGTGGACGCGACGAACAAGGATTTTCATTTAGCGCCAGGAGATTCTGTCGCTAGAAACATCGGCGCGGATCTGAGCAATGATTTGTATTTGCCGATTCAAACCGATATCGATTCTTCCGGATCAACAGACGGAAAATCCTGCGACTCGGTTTATCAGGATGCATGCCTCACAAGACCGCGCGCCACATCTTGGGACATTGGCGCGGACGAACTGATTACCAAAATATACCGCTCTGTCGGAGTCGGAACCACTGCCGCTATCATTTCCGGAACTAGCGCATCTATTTCTCTCACAATTTCAGGCAACACCGGAACATTTGCCACATTTCCCACCAGTGCAGATTTTGGAGTGGGAGATGTGATTCGCTATGACTCTGACAATAATGGATCATTGGATTCCACCGCTTTCATATCTGCTATAGATTCAACAGCTAAAACCGCGACGCTCCAAAATTCAACCGGTGGAACTGCACCACAGATGGTGGTGGGAGATTTTGATTGGAAATTATATCGAGCCTACACTTCTCTTTCAGGTTGGGATGGCGGAACGGAAAATACCGGTATCGGAGTAACTTACGATTCCGGAAACCGAGATATTGCAAGCAATTCAGAGCAATGGCATGTGGCACTTTATACTCCAAGCGGAAGTACAACTCCGGATACAACAGGCATAACAATCAATGGTTGGACAACGGCGCAACAAAATTACATAAAAATTTACACTCCGACTGCGTCCACTGAAGTGACTGCATCGCAAAGGCATCAAGGGAAATGGGATGAACAGAAATATCGGATGGAAACAAGCGACAATGGTGGCATTGCAATTTACGACGAATTTGTAAGAATAGACGGTCTGCAAATAAAAATAACAGTTACTAACACCAGCGATCGTCATGCGATATTTAATGCAGTAAACAATGCCAGTTCTATGATGGAAGTATCTAATTGCATATTAAAGGGGAATATTACTTCAGATGATACCGGTTCTGCCGGAGTTTCAGCACAAAGCGCGCCTTCCCATGATTATAAAATCTGGAACAATATTATTTATGGCTTTACTGTTGCTTCTTCACAAAGTTGCGGCATTGCCCTGGCCGGAGCAGGCGGGTCAGACATGTATGTTTATAACAATACTCTAATAGGCAATGACACGGGAATTTTTGCACATAGCGGAACGACAAGATTGATCAAAAATAATCTTTCTTATGACAATAAGACTGATTACTCGGGAACATTCAATTCTGCCAGTTCCTATAATATTTCCAAAGACGCTACTTCTCCAAACGCTGAGTATCAAAGCAAGACTGTTTCCTTCGTCGATCCAACAAATTATGATTTCCACCTCAGCTCGTCTGATGCAGCGGCTAAGAACGCAGGAGTTGATCTAAGCCAAGACTTATATCTGCCAGTAAGCTCCGACCTTGACAGTCAGACGAGAATTTCCAATTTCCAATTACCAATTTCCAATCAAATCCCAAGCCCAAATTCACAATATGATATTGGTGCAGACCAATCAGCCAATGCCATATACAGAAGTTTGGCTCCTTCCGCCACCGGATCCATCGCTTCTGGCACTAACCCGGCGAACTCCATGATCATTGCCGGAACTTCTGTCACATTTGGCACCGCTCCCGGAGACACGATTGGAGTCGGTGATGCCATTCAATATGACTCTGATAACAATGGATCGATTGATTCGGTAGCTTTCATATCAGGAAGAACATCAGGAACTGTTTATACTATTCAGGACAGAACCGGCGGAACGCCGACATCTACCAGTGCCACTGATTATGACTGGTCAATTTTCAGATCTTACACATCTCTTCAAAATGCCACCGGATCATCCACCGGCGGAACAGAAAACACTGGCCTTGCTGATGCCGTGGAACATTTTGATATCGACTGGTCAGCCAGTCACGGAAAAAATATTTATACCGCCAACCAGCAGTGGAACGTGGCGGCGTATGCCAATTCAACGACAGCGGATTCAACAGCGACGATTATTTCTGGATGGACGACTTATCCAACGAATTATCTAAAAGTTTATACGCCTTATGCAACCACAGAAGTCGGAACTAGCCAAAGGTATCAGGGGAAGTGGGATACAAGCAAATATTATCGAACAATTGCTGCTGGAAGTACAAGCATATCTGACTATACGAGTTTTTTTAGAGTTGAAGGAATACAAATACAAATAACCTCGACAATTGACTCATATACTAATGGAATTTATCTTTATAACACTCCTGGTTCAGAATCGGAATTCCAAATTTCCAATAATATTATCAAAGGTGTTTTATCTGATAGCGCTGATCACATTTATGGAATAAGAACATCAACTATAGACACAAATAGAACAAAAATCTTAAAAATATGGAATAATCTGGTTTATGACTTTGTTAATGGTTCCAGTTCAAGCATCGAAGCTTTACAAATTTATTCAACCGGATACAGCGTTTATCTGTATAACAATACTGTTTATAATTCTTATTATGGGTTTCGTCGCTATGGAGGAACAGTTTACGCTAAAAATAACATCGCGCAAAATTGCACAGACGGATATTATGGCACTTTTGATGGGTCTTCTGATTATAATATTTCCAACATTGCTGGCGATACGACCGGAATTTCAGCGTCATATCGAAATGGTCTTGCAACAACAGTAACCTTCGCGGACTCTGCCAACAAAGATTTCCACCTAGCTTCAACCGATACATCAGCGAGAAATTCCGGCGCAGATCTTTCCGCTGATGCATATCTTCCAATTACCACTGACATCGATGGTCACACTAGACCAATCGGAACGAATGTTGTCGACATCGGCGCGGACGAAGGAGCCACTGCCATATACTATAGTGTCGGGCAATCCACCTCCACCGATTTCAAGGTTGCTTCCAATGTTTCTGTTTCCGGTTATACCGCTACTTTTGACACCGCTCAAACCGGCAACATCGGAGTCGGTGATATCGTCACTTATACCGGCGGATCCTGCACCATATCTGGAAAAACTTCAACTCTCATTTGGTCTTGTCAAAATGTTACCGGCGGAACGGCTCCCCAAGTTTCAGGAGTAGCTGTGACTTCAATCAAAAGAGCTTTTGCTTCTCTTAATTCTTCCATTGGAGGATCCACTGCTCCCGAATTTCTAAATACAACTGATCTAAAGGCTAACAACTATCAATTAAACATTCCCTGCTATATGGACTCCGGCACCCAGCCGGACACAACCGCGGTCACAATTCAAGGCTATACCACTGCTGTTCCAAATTATATTAAAGTCTATACACCCTCGAACACCACAACCGAAGCCAACCAATCTCAGAGGCATCAGGGGAAGTGGGATGAGGGGAAGTATAAACTAGAGGTAACAGCTAACTACAGTCACGTTATTGACATAGGCGCTTTGAATGTAAAAGTGGATGGATTGCAAATTAGCACAACTAATAGTGGAGGAAATGCGAAAGGAATAAATGCTAATACGGGCAGTACAGTTGAGATAACTAATAATATAATTAGAGGTATTCTCAGCGGAACTGCGGCAAGTGCTGCTGGCATTGGAGATGGTTCCGGGTCAACTGCCTCAAGAATATGGAACAATACAATTTATGGTTTTGTAAATGGTGCAAATAGTGCTTATGGCATATATGAATATGCAGGATGGACTTATGGTCATTATGTTTATAATAATACGATTTACAATTGCTATATTGGTATTCAGAGAGATGGGGGCATAGTTGTTGCAAAAAATAACATTGTTCAAAATTCAACAACTGGTTATTCCGGCACTTTCGATTCAACCTCTACTAACAATCTTTCCGATCATGCTGACGCACCAGGAACAAATCCGCAAAACTCCAAAACAGTCACTTTCCAGGATTCTACCAACAAAGACTTTCATCTCGGCATCGGCGACACGGCCGCCCGGAATTATGGCATTAACATCGGCACCGGTTCCACCGAACCATATCTGGTGGTCACCTCCGACATCGACGGCAACAACCGAAACACAGATTCCCGCGGTTATGACATCGGCGCGGATGAAGCGGCAACTGCCATATATTATAGCGTTGGGCAAAGCTCCAGCGATCTCAAAACTGGTTCTCCTACTCTTTCCATAGACGCGTCTGGAAATGGAACATTGGACGTGGCTCAAACTGGCAATATGGGAGTCGGAGATTATATCGAATACGGAACTTCACCATATGCCAAAGCCTATATTACCGGAAAAACATCCAGTACCGTTTGGACGGTGCAAAGCGCCACTGGAACAAGTTTAGGCGTGGCGACAACCGAACCGGTCAATTCCATAAAACACAGCTATACATCTCTAAACGGAGCCATCGCCGGAGCCTCCGGTTCGACTATGATGAATACGACCGATCTCTACACTAACAATCTCCAACTTTCCGTTCCCTGCTATATGGATTCCGGCACCGCTGATACATCTACCGTTACTATCAGCGGATACACTACATATAGTACGAATTATATAAAAGTGTATACACCCACCAATACAACAACTGAAGCTAACAATTCGCAAAGGCATCAGGGGAAGTGGGATGAGGGGAAATACAGGCTGGAAGTTGCAGGAACAGCTATTATTGCTAGTTCAGATTACATAAAGTTAGATGGTTTACAGTTGCAAGTTACATCCGTAGACACAGATTATCGAGATGCAATATGGGCAGGAGATGTAAACCATCATCTTTATATATCAAATAATATAATCAAAGGTGTTTTAAGTGGAACTTCGAGTTCTTGTTATGGGATTACATTAAATTGGGCATCAAATTCAAAAGAAAAAAAAGCGCTGATTTGGAATAATATATTTTATGGGTGGAAAAATGGATCTTATAATAACGCAGCTCTTATTATAAATTCGACTTGGAGTTCAGTTATTGCATACAATAACACGGCGTATAACAACTACCTCGCATATTCAAGCTATGATACAAATGATATTTTCAAAAATAACATTGCCCAAAATAATACTACAGATTATTCGGGAACATTCAGTGCCTCGTCAGCTAATAATATTTCATCCGATGCGACCTCTCCCAACCCCGGTTCCACTGACTGCGGAGGACATAGTTGTCGAAGCCAAACAGTCAATTTTGTCGACTCCGCCAACTACGACTTCCACCTCGCCGAAAATGATTCTTCAGCGAGAAACACCGGAGCGGATTTGAGTACAGACGCTCAATTGAGCGTCTCTACGGACATTGACGGCAATTCCCGCCCCTCTCTCGGCACATTCGACATCGGCGCGGATGAAGGTTCTACATATATATACTATTCCGTCGGCCAAAACACCTCTGATCATAAAACTCTTGGTGTTGGCGGCAGCGCTCCGACGATAACCTTATCGGGTTACAATGCTACTCTTAATGTCGCCCAAACTGCCCCCAATATGGGAGTGGGCGATCTCATTACCTACACTGGAGGAAGTTGCTACATCACCTCAAAAACCAGCGACGACAAAATGCACTGGAATTGCCAAAACGCCACCGGCGGAACCGCGCCGCAGGTTTCGGGAGTTTCTGTGACAAGTATTGCGCATGCGTTTGATTCATTAGGCGGAAATACTGATTTAGGAGCATTATCTGCTAATTCCGGCCAAGGTGCTAAAAATTCTTCGCATCTTAATACTTCTGATTTGTATTCCGGAAATTATATCCTAAACATTCCTTGCTACTATGACAATGCGGCAGATACATCTCCGGTTACTGTCAATAATTGGACTACGGCAGCTAACAATTATATAAAAGTCTATACTCCGACCAATATTTCAACTGAAGCTAATAGCTCGCAAAGGCACAATGGAAAATGGGATACGGGCAAATATTATATGAATAATACTAACGCTGGCTTGTATATTTACGATAATTATTTTTGGATCGATGGAATACAGCTCAAAGTATTGGGAAATGATTCTGGATGGCCGGTCATGATTGAAATTAACAGTTTGAGCCCGTATGATAACAAAATTAAAATATCGAATAATATTTTACAAGCCGATTATTCAGGAATGGTTACATACGGCGGGAATGCAGTATCTACAAGCTGGGGAAATCAAAATGTGCTTAATATTTGGAACAATATTATTTATGATTCAGTCAAAAGTACGCATTTTGGCGGATTATACATTACTGGAGGAAAAAACTATGTTTATAATAATACATTTGCCAATTTGAACGGTGGAATTTATGTTGGTGCTGGTTCTGCTATTGTGAAAAATAATATTGTTCAAAATGCTGATGACGGATATTCTGGAGGTTTCGCATCTGGTTCGGATTACAACATTTCCAATGTTTCGGGAGATACCACTGGCGGAGCGCATGACAAAGACAATACTACTGTCACTTTTATCAGTTCTACTGACAAAAATTATCATTTATCTTTAAATGATAGCGGAGCGAAAAACCAAGGCATAAAACTGGCTTCTTATTCCGACGACAGCAATTTAAATTTCACTACCGACATTGACGGAAATTCCAGAACCGGGGATTGGAGCATCGGCGCGGATGACGGCCCGTTTGTCGAAGCTCAACAATCGAAAAATATCGACACCAATGAAAGCCTCAATTCTGGACTTGTTGGTTATTGGTCTTTTGATGGGGACGATATGAAAGGGATCGGCATCGGTGGAACGGCTCTTGATAAGTCCGGAAACGGCAACGACGGAATCCTTAGCGGTACCGCGCCCGGTCCGACAGCAACGATTGGGAAAAGAGGGCAGGGGATGATTTTTGACGGAACGGATGATTATGTGAATTGTGGAAGCGGAGCGTCTTTGGATGATTTGCATACAACTGGCGGATTGACAATTTCAGCTTGGATAAAACCCGAAACAGCTGGCGAAGGGGAGCTTGGTCGCATACTTGATAAGGATAGCAATTTTTCTGGCTATTGGCATTTAGATGTTTATGGAAATAATAGTAAAGCTCTGCAATTTTTAAAGGACGGATCAACGGATTTGCTGGCTCGTTCGTCTAATGGGGTTATTAGTTTTAATAAATGGCAATATGTGGCAGTGAGCTGGGATGGATCCACCACAGCCGCTAATGCTCATATTTATGTTAATGGAGTCGAAACAGGATATGCTGTTCAGACAGATGGTGTAGGTTTTCTCTCGGATAGTTCTTTAGCAACTCGTATTGCTGCAAATGGGGCAGCAACAGCAGGTTTTGCTTTCGACGGTTCTCTCGACGAAGTTCGCATATATAACCGCGCGCTTTCGGCGGATGAAATCGGTCGGCTATATCGAATGGGACAGGTGACGATCGACAAGGATTTGGGGAATGCGGTGATAAAGAAATGATGTGCAATTACCAATTATCAATAAACCAATTTACAATAAATTTTCAATTTAACAATGACAAAATTTTCAAATAAATTCGATCTTGAGGAAAGAACATCCAAGTTCGGTTCGGAAATTGTTAGATTTTGCAAAAAACAAGAAAAAGACTTGCTGATGAAACCGATTATAAATCAGCTGATCCGTTCCGGAACTAGCGTTGGTGCCAATTACTGCGAAGCCAATAATGCCAGTTCCAGAAAAGACTTTAGGAACAAGATATTTATTTGTAAAAAAGAGGCGCAAGAAACGAAATATTGGCTAAGAATTTCTTCTGATTACCTTAATGAAAGCCAAAGAGAAAAGGCCAGGAAACTATGGAAAGAATGCCAGGAATTGACCATGATATTTCAAAAAATTGTAAACACGCTAGACCGCAAACAATGATCAATTACCAATGATCAATTTTCAGTGAATGACCAATTATAAAATTTTTAATTGATCATTGATAATTGGTTATTGATAATTGAATGGCAATTGGTCTATTGGTAATTGATAATTGTTTATGATGACGTCCGCGTTTACAGCCGCGTCATTAGTGCGGAAGAAGTCGGCGACCTCTACCGCCTCGGCCACGCCACCATCAAAGAATAAAAAACATACCCTCCTCTCCCGCTTGCGGGAGAGGATGCCCGAAGGGCAGGAGAGGGGAAAAAATAAAAATCATGATTTTCTACAAAGCAAAATCAAAAAAATTATATGTCTACGTGGATGAATCAGGGCAGGATACCAAGGGATTGATTTTTGTCGTAGGAATTTTAGTTTTTGAAAAAGAAAAAAGCGCGCTGATGGAAAAACTGGGAAAAATTGAAAAGAAAAGCGGTAAAAATAATGTAAAATGGAATAAATGCAAATATGAATTCCGCAAAGATTATATCGAAAAAATCGGAAGTGCTGACATTTTTAGAGATAAATTATTTTTCGAAGTATTCAGTGACACGAAAAAATATATAGAATTGACTTCATACGCCACTGCCAAAGCTATTCTAAAAAAAGCAAGTGATAATTATAAAGCGACAGTTTTTGTGGATGGGTTAAAGAAGAAAGAAATAGCGATTTTTGTCAGAGGACTTCGTGCGCTTAGAATAAGAACAAAGAAAATCAGAGGGGTTAAAAAGGATGAAAATAATGCATTTATCCGTTTAGTCGACGCTTTATGCGGACTAGTAAGAGATGCAAACGATGGACAAAAATGGGCAAGCGAAACCGTTTTAAAGCTAAAGCATAGAAAAATAGCAGACGAGCTCTAAAAAACACAAAACCCCCGTTTATAGGGGGAATTGCCTATCTCGATTGCTCAAGAAACCTGCCATACGGACAGTATTCGGCAAAATATTTATTGTGCAAACCCCCGCCACGATGTGAAGTGTTACCTTCTGGCCGGGATTCTTATGTGACGTAATACTACCACAGAGGTCATTTTATGTCAAATACTATCGTTTGCTGATGTCCGCATCTACGACCGTGCATTATCGGCGCAAGAAGTCGGGGATTTGTATAATGCGGGGAAAGCGACTATAAAAGAATAGGCTCGGACAATGATCAATTTACAATTCACAATTTACAAAAAATTTACAATTAAACAATTTACAAATATCAGTGGAAGACAAAAATAAAAAAGAATATGATTTGACCAAAAGAACTACTAAATTCGGCGAAGATGTTATTGTACTTTGCAAAAGCATTAAAATCGATATAATTAATAAACCTGTCATTAATCAGCTGATAAGATCAGGAACCAGTGTAGGTGCAAATTATTGCGAGGCGACAAACGGCAGTTCTAAAAAAGATTTTAGAAATAAGATATTTATCTGTAAGAAAGAAACACAGGAAACAAAACACTGGTTTCAGCTTCTGGCTAAATGTAATCCGGAAAAAACGGAAGAAATAAGAAAATTATGGAAAGAATGCCAGGAACTTATAATGATATTTCAAAAAATTGTAAACACATTGGATAAAAGGCAATGATCAATTTACAAATTTACAATTTACAAAAAATTTACAATTATCAATTCACAAACCAAAGCTTGGTTGAAAATTGTAAATTGAATCTTGAATATTTATTGTAAATTGTAAATTGATTATTGATAATTTTTATGAATCCTATAAAGATGTCCAAGAAATTAGGCGGGAAGATTGAAGTGAAAAGCAAAGTGAAGCTGACCAAAAAGACTCTGCCAATTTTGTATACGCCGGGGGTGGCGGAAGTTTCCAAAGCGATTGCAAAAAATAAAAAGCTTTCCAAAATTTATACTATCCGGAAAAACACCATTGCCGTTATTTCCGACGGGAGCGCGGTGCTCGGTCTTGGAAACATCGGGCCGGAAGCGGCTCTGCCGGTAATGGAGGGAAAATGCCTTTTGCTAAAAGAATTGGCCGGAGTGGACGCTGTTCCTATCGTTTTGGCAACGCAAGACACGGAAGAAATAATAAAAACGGTGAAATATCTCTCTCCGACTTTCGGCGGAATAAATCTGGAAGATATTTCGGCTCCGCGATGTTTTGAAATCGAAGAAAGGCTCAAAGCCGAACTCGACATTCCGGTTTTCCATGACGACCAGCATGGAACGGCGATCATAATTCTCGCCGGCCTAATCAATGCGGCGAAAGTTGCTAGGAAAGATATTGAAAATATTAAAATCGTAATTTCCGGCGTGGGGGCGGCTGGAATTGCTACGGCCAAACTGCTTCTTCGCTACGGCGCCAAAAATATCATTATGGTCGACAGCCAGGGGATAATTTATGAAGGAAGAGACGGCCTTAATCCGGTGAAAAAAGAAATCGCCAAAATCACCAATCGGGAAAAAAGAAAAGGCGGGGCGAGGGAGGCTCTGAAAAACGCCGATGTTTTTATCGGCGTTTCGGCGCCTAATATTCTCACGGAAGAAGATATAAAACAGATGAACAAAGACGCGGTTGTTTTTGCCATGGCCAACCCGGTTCCGGAAATAATGCCAGCTTTGGCCAAAGCCGGCGGAGCGCGCATTGTGGCGACGGGAAGATCCGATTTTCAAAACCAGCTCAACAATGTCCTGGTTTTCCCGGGAATTTTCCGGGGAGCGCTGGACAATAATATCAGAAAGATAACCGAAGAACATAAGATCCGCGCGGCCAAGGCTTTGGCCGGATTGATAAAAAAGCCAACGAGTGGTAGAATTGTGCCAGAAGCGCTGGATAGGCGGGCAGTGAGAACGGTAGCGGATGTATTTAAGAAGAAGTCTCTACGAACTACGAAACAAGAATAAAAAATCCCAAATCCAAATCTCAATGCCAAATAAAGCTCCAAATAAAAATAATACTTATGATTTGATAGAGCGAACAGCTAAATTTGGAGAAGATGTCATCGAATTTTGCTGCAACCTTTCCAAGAATGAAATCAACAGGCCGCTCATCAGCCAAATAATACGGTCGGGAACCAGTGTTGGAGCAAATTATATGGAAGCTGATGGCGCAGTTTCAAAAAAAGATTTTGAAAATAAAATCGGGATATGCAGAAAAGAATCAAAAGAAACTATGCACTGGTTCAGAATGATTGCAAAAGCCAATCAGGACAAAAAAGATAAGTGCCGAAAACTTTACAAGGAAGCGCAGGAATTTGTATGGATATTTTCTGCCATAATAAACAAGTCAAAAAATAAAAAATAGTTGGAATTTACAGGTTGGGATTTTATTGGATATTGAGATTTTGTAATTGAGATTTAAAAATATAATTTTTAGATTTACAAATTCGTATATTCGTACAAATTTGTAGTTCGTAGAGAACCCATGAAGATTTACAAACAAAAAATAAAAATCCAAAGCACGACTCAGATAGAATTTATTGATATCACCAATCAGGTGGAAGAAGTGGTGGAAGCTTCGGGGATAAGAGAGGGGCAGGTTCTGGTCTACTGCCCGCACACGACGGCTTCAATCGTGGTCAACCACAACGAGCCGATGCTGATCCAGGATTTTATGACCATCCTCTATCGGCTTGCGCCGGTGTCCGACCGATATTCGCATGATCTTTTCGAGCTCAACAAAGCTACCAAGTCTGACGGGCGGAGCAACGGCCATTCGCACTGCAAAGCGATACTTCTCGGAGGAGTGAGCGAAACCTTGCCGATTGAAAAAGGAAAAATAATCATGACCGAACGGCAAAGCATCTTTATCACGGAAATGGACGGAGCGAGGACTCGGGAAGTGCTTGTGCAGGTGATAGGACTTTAGTTTTAGAATCCTGAATTTAGTATTTAGAATTTAGAATGGGAATCAAGAATAATGAATTTGAAAAAATTACAAAGTTTACTGATATAGCGGCTTGGCAGGAAGGACATAAGCTTATAATCGGGCTCATAAAGGCAACCAGGCTCAATAAGTTCGAGTGTTGATTCTGTATTCAATATTCTGATTCTAAATTCCAAGTTCATAATTCTAAATTCTATTTCAATGGGCAAGCTCGCGAACGATTTGATTAGAAAAGGATATCTCAAAAATGATCTGATTATCGACGCGTTTTTTGAAATCAGCCGGGTTGAGTTTGTTCCAAAAGAATTAGAGAAAGAGGCGGAGGCGGATATTCCGCTGCCAATCGGATACGGCCAGACCATTTCCCAGCCCGCGACGGTCGCTACCATGCTTGAGCTTCTCGAGCCCGAAAGAGGGCATAAGGTTCTCGATATCGGTTCCGGATCCGGATGGACCGCGGCGCTCCTTTCCTACGCCGTCGGAAAAGAAGGAAAAGTGATTGCGGTGGAAAGGAATGCGAATCTTCTGGAATTTGGAAAAAATAACGCGGAAAAATTCGGCTACGTTTCAAAAGGAACCGCCGAATTCATATGCGCTGACGGGAGCAAAGGATATTCCCCCGAAGCGCCTTATGACCGGATTTTAGTTTCCGCTTCAGCCGAGTACGTGCCCGATGAACTTAAGGCCCAACTAAAAATCGGCGGAAAAATGGTGATTCCGATCCTGCACAGCGTTTGGTATCTGGAAAAAAGAGGGGAAGATGATTTCTTGAAAGAAGAATACCCGGGGTTCAGTTTCGTGCCGCTTATTATCAAATAATTTACAATTTTATAATTTTCTCTTCGTCCTCTCCCTTCGGGAGAGGATGTCATGTACTCATGACAGGAGAGGGAGCTTGGTTAGATTCAGAAAATCATAAGTTTCACGAAGAACCCTCTCTCCCCCGCCTAGGCGGGGGTATCTCTCCCAAAGGGAGAGAATGAATGCTGGAATAAATTCAAAAATTTTAGGCACTATTTGATGAAGAAAAAGATAATATTATCATCAATCATAATAATTTGTCTGCTCGCCGCAGGTCTTTTTTATTTCCGCTATCAGGTATATTATTCCCATGGAAATTATAAAAACGAAAAAACTTTTGAGATCAAAAAGGGCGAGGGGAATGGAGAAATCGCGGCCAAGCTGGCCGAAGAAGGATTGATATCGGGAAAGATATATTTCCACTACTATTCAAAATACCAGGGGATCGTCAACAAGATTCTTCCGGGAATATACAAGCTGTCCGGCAATATGTCCATTCCCGAAATCGCGCACACGATCACCAATCTGCAGGATCTTCGGATCAAAGTCACTTTTCCGGAAGGCTGGAACTCCAAGAAAATGGCGGCGCGCCTCAATGAAAACGGATTGCCGGGAGATGAATTCCTAAAGCGGATAAATGACGCCGATGCGTTCCGGCCGAAATATGATTTTCTTGCTGACGCGAAAATCTCAAATCTCGAGGGTTTTCTTTTCCCCGATACTTATTATTTCCCTCCGGATTCTGACGGGGAAAAAATAATAAAACTGATGCTTAATGATTTTGGGTTGAAAGTTGATGCCGATTTGAGAGAAGATATCCAAAAACAAAATAGGACATTGAAAGAAATTATCACTATGGCGAGCATAATCGAGATGGAAGTGAAGAGCGAAGAAGACCGGAAAGTCGTGAGCGGGATATTTTGGAACAGAATTGAAAAAGGCATGCCTCTCCAAAGCTGCGCCACGCTGGCGTTTGTTCTGGGTGAGAATAAAAAGCAATATACCTATGAGGATACGCAAATCAAATCCCTATTCAACACTTATCAAAATGCCGGGCTTCCGCCCGGACCGATCGGAAATCCGGGGCTGGCTTCCATTGAAGCGGCGGCTAATCCAAAAGATACCGGCTATTTTTATTTTTTGAGCGACCCGGAAACAGGGAAGACGGTGTTTTCCAAAACGATTGATGAACATAATGCCAATAAGGACAGGTATGGGCTGTAAGCCATAAAAAATATATAGCATAAAATCCCCACCTCTCCCTTAGGGAGAGGTCGCCCATAGGCCTATGGGCGGGAGAGGGAAAAAACTAAAGATTTTCTTCCTTCATCCGGTCCCGCCAAGGCGGGACCACCTTCCCCCAAAGGGGGAAGGGGAATATAGCTCAGTAAGCCCAGCAGGGCTTTTTTTGCCTCGTGGAATACCGCAAGGCGGTAGCGTCTTTGCCGCTATCCCACGGCGGCTTGACTTTTTGGCGAAAATCTGCTATACTGAAATATCGTACCTGAAGAATAGGATTTCGCTTATTGTATTATATAAAGCAAATTCTAGCTATCCTTTTCAGAATTCCGGGCGCGAGTTCCAAAGCAAAAAAGCCCTCCTTATTTTTTGCGAGTAGGTAAAATGTATTTTTTCGGGATAATTCCTGGAAAGATGCTCCCTTGCGAACGGAATTGTGGAAAGGAAAGCTATAAAACATGGAACATGGAACATAAAACATGGAAAAAGCTCATTTAACATTGACCTCGCTTTGTCATTCCCAACTTGATTGGGAATCCAGTGAATAAGCCAAAATATCAGACTAGATTCCCGCTTTCGCGGGAATGACAATTAAGTACAAACTTATTTTTATATAATGGCTTATTCCAGATAAGGAATGAGAATTAATTAAAATCAGTTAAAAGCGTTTTGAAGATAAAAAAGCCGTCTTCCGAAAGGGCGGCTTTTGTGTTTCCAAATTGAACCGACCAAAATAAAATCCAAATTCATCCTCTCCCCTCGGGAGAGGATGTCATGTACTCATGACAGGAGAGGGAGCTCGGTTAGATTCAGAAAAACATAAATTTCACGAAAAACCCTCTCTATCCCCGCCTGGACGGGGACATCTCTCCCAAAGGGAGAGAAGGAAACCTTTTACTGAATTTTTTCTAAGGTTTAGTCTCGGAAATTTCTTTTAAAATATTTTCTAACACTTTTTCTATTTTATCCAATTCTTCCTCTGAAAATTTCTGAAGGACGAAATCGGACGGATCGATTTGGGCGCGCAGTTTTTCGTTAGCGGCGCCGATCCTTATTCTTTTGAAATTCTGGGTGCCCAGCTTTTCGATTATATCGGCGACGCCGTTGTGGCCAGCCGATCCGGAATCAGAAGAAATTTTATGCTTTCCGATTTCAATGTCGATGTCGTCGTGGATGACAACCAAATCTTCAGGCGCCAGCTTATAAAAATCCAAAATGGCTTTCACGGCTTCACCGGAACGGTTCATAAAAGTTTGGGGCTTGGCCAGGATAGTTTTTTGGCTGTCGCTGGCGCCTCCCTCTCCTGTCCTTCGGACACCCGCTTCGACTCGATAAGATGTCTCGTCGAATCGAGGCGAGTCCTCTCCCGAGGGGAGAGGAGGAAAATTAGAAATTGAAATTTCGGCGTTGAATTTTTTTTCAAATTTAAAATCGGGGAAATTATAATTTTCCCTGATCTTATCAATCATTATAAACCCGGCGTTGTGGCGGGTTTTTTCGTATTCTTTTCCGGGATTGCCGAGACCGACTATTAACTTCATAATTTTCAATTATCAATTTACAATTTACAATAAATTTTCAATTATGCAATTTTCAATTAGCTTTATTCATTTGTAAATTGAAAATTGTAGATTTATTGAAAATTGATCATTGTAAATTGATAACTTTTATTTACTGTCTATTATCTCCATATAATCATTGGCATCATTAAAGTTCCTGTATTCCTCCACGCTGTCTTCTTCCATATTATACTTGGAAACGATGTCTTTTCCAAGGACGATGACAATGTCGGCGCTGATATTTTTTATCGCGTTTTTATAGCTCTCGGGAAGTTCATAGGAAGCGGCGGCTGGCAGTTTTCCGACTATTTCATCCAGAGTAAAGGGCTTGGCGCCGCCGGTCAGGTCGTAGGCGAAGGTTTTTTCTTCGGCTGTTTTCCGATTGTCGGATACGACGACGACATTTTTATAGCCGAAATTTTCGCTGAGAAGCTTTTTGATTTTACCCGCCAGCGCGGAATCTTCGCTTTTATTCATTATTGCCACAGTCGCATTTTCCTTCGCTATTTCTTCTTTTCTCCGCTTTATCTTGTTGAGATCAAAAGCATTCTGAGCCATCTCATGGATTTCGCTCATATTTCCAACGCGCGGGATAAGAACGAAGGCGCGGGTGCTTCCAAAAAAAACGTGGGAAACTTTGAGCAAACTTTCTTTGTTCCAGGCGTCGACGACGACATTATTGATATTCCTCGTATCGAGCTTTTTTGAAAGTTCGAAAAAACTTTCCATTTCTGCCGCCGAGATATCGGTTCTGACGTTTTCTCCCAGCGCGTCGAGAAGTTTGGAAAGCGCGGGAAAATTAAAAAGCGTGCCGGTGGAAAAAATTTTGTTTTTGGCGGCTTGCATAACCTGCTGCTGCCTTTTGGCTCGGCCGAAATCCCCCTCGGGATCATCGTGCCGTTCGCGCGCGTATTTCAAAGCCGTGGCTCCGTCGAGATTGTGGAAGCCCTTTTTGAGTTCGAAGGTTTCATAGGAATAATTCGGGCCGGGATAGCGGGAATCATAAATGTCTCTTTCATTGGTAATATTTATGCCTCCGATTGCATTAATGGCTTTTTCAAATCCGTCGAAATTAAGTATGACGTAATAATCAATCGGCAGGGAAGTCATCTCGCTTACGATATTCCCAACCATTTTAGCTGCCCGATTAGCGTCCTTGCTATATTTGTTGAGTCCGTACTGCAGGACGGAATTTATTTTCATCCTGGCTTTATCCTCCGGTATTTCCGCGTAAAAATCCCGCGGAATGGAAATGAGCGCCACCTGGTTGGTTTGGACATTGAGGCTCGCGATCATGATAGTGTCAGTGAGGTTGGTTCCGGCTTTTCCTTTTCCGGCGATTCCCAAAAGCAAAATGTTTATCCGCCCGCTGCGTTCTCCTTTGAGTTCGGGAAAATTTTTATCCGCAACGATGGAATTCAATTTTTCCATGAAGCTCTGATTGCTTTTTGGAACGATGGTTATTTTTTCTCCGGTGGAATAAATTTTCCAGGCAAAAAAAGCGGCATAAGCGATGGCGCAGGATAGAAGTGCGGCGAATGCGTAAAATAGTATCTTTGCTGGTAGTTTCATTATTTCTTAAATTTAGAACTTACGCGTTTGAAAGTTTTCCGGGGCTCAAGGTTTAACCTTTGGCTAGCCAAAGGTTAAACCTTGGGAACAGTGATTAAAATATTGGCAAACGCATATTGGAAATTTATTTAATCATATCGTTTCGCTTTGCCGGAGTCAAACTAACGAGGGAATATTTTGGCTAAAAAAGGCGGTAAATCGCTCTTGCCAAAGAGGCAAAATAGTGATAAAATAAGGCAGTATCCTCCTAAAAATATGGAAAAATACACGGAAAAAGATCTTGAAAAAGAAGGCTACGTCGGAGTCGGCAGTTTTGTTTTGGAAATAGCCAAGATTGTCGCGCTAGCTTTCGTGATTATCGTTCCCATTCGGGTTTTTTTGTTTCAGCCGTTTTTTGTGCAGGGAGCTTCCATGGAGCCGAATTTCGAAGACAGCCAATATCTTATTATAAATGAATTCGGCTATAAGGGAACGGATTTCGAAATTGGAGGAAAAAACTTTTTTTCGGTTGAACCGTTCAAAGAGATAGAGAGGCAGACAGTCGTGGTTTTCCGGTTTCCCCTCGATACTTCCAAATATTTCATAAAAAGAGCCATCGGGCTTCCCGGAGAGAAAATCGAAGTTAGAAACGGACAGGTGAAAATATACAACGAAGAAAATCCGAATGGATTCGTGCTGGACGAAAAAGAATATCTGGGCAGTTCGGCGAAGACCGGCGGAGAAATTTCTATGACTTTGGACGAGGATGAATATTTCGTAATGGGCGACAACCGGATGTACAGTTCCGATTCGCGCGTCTGGGGGCCGGTTTCAAAAAAAGATATAATGGGAAAGGTGCTTTTGCGGGCGTGGCCACTGGATAAGATATCGGTTTATTGAATTTTAGAAAGAGGGTTTAATGATGTTAAATAATGGAAGCCAAATTAATCCGACTTTAATTACCAATTTACAATTTTCAATGATCAAAACATACCAGGATTAATTGAAGATTGATACTTGAAAATTTATTGTAAATTGTAAATTGGTAATTGTAAATTATTTATATATATGCCTAAGCCCAAGAAAATTCAAAAAACTCCAAAAAAGCTTGTGAAAAAAACTAGGCTCGTTAGGCCTGCTTTGGAGCCTTTGGTTCTCAGGACTCTTCGCGGAATGAAAGACATTCTTCCGGAAGACCAGCCTTATTGGGATCAAATAAGGAGGACTTCAGAACGGCTTTCAAGAGACTGGGGATTTTTTCGGATTGATACTCCGCTTTTGGAATTTTCCAATCTTTTCGCAAGAAGCATCGGAGAAGGGACGGATATTGTGGAAAAGGAGATGTATACTTTTACCACGCGCGGAGGAGACAAAGTGGCGCTTCGTCCGGAACTGACAGCCGGAAATTGCCGGGCCTACATCCAGCACGGGATGAACATTCTTCCAAAGCCGGTGAAACTTTTTTCCTCGGGGCCGGTTTATCGATATGATCGTCCGCAGGAAGGAAGATATCGCGAACATTATCAAATAAACTTTGACGCTTTCGGAGAGCTGGATCCTATTTTGGACGCGCAAGTTATCCAGGTTGCCCACCGGCTGATTCAGAGCCTGGGGATAAAAACTTTTCAGATACAAGTTAATTCCATCGGATGTGCGGATTGCCGCAAAGACTATCGCGATCTTCTTATAAGCTATCTTGAATCCAAAAAAAACAAGCTTTGCCAGGACTGCCGGTCGCGCATGGAAAACAACCCGCTTCGGGTTCTTGACTGCAAGGAAGACAAGTGCGCCCAGGCGGTGGCGGGAGCGCCGCAGTCGATTGATCACTTATGCGAAGAATGCCGGACTCATTTTAGAAATCTTTTGGAATATCTCGACGAACTCGACCTTCCTTATATAATCAATCCCCGGCTGGTGCGCGGGCTGGATTATTATACCAAAACTGTTTTTGAAATTTGGTCCGGATCCGAAGAGGGGAAAAAGAACGCTCTTGGGGGAGGCGGACGCTATGACAAGCTCATAAAAAATATGGGCGGTGAAGATACTCCGGCTATCGGTTTCGCGCTGGGAGTAGAAAGGCTGATTTTGGAAATGAAACGCGTTCAGGCCAAACCCTACCGCGCGCCAAAACCCCGGGTATTTTTGGCGCAGCTCGGAAGCCTGGCTAAGAAAAAAAGCCTGCGTCTTTTTTCCGAGCTTGAAAAAAATGGGATAATGGCGGCGGAAAGTTTCGGCCGGGGCAGCTTAAAATCCCAGCTTAAATCCGCGAGCCGCCTGGGCGTGGAAATCACCTTGATTTTGGGGCAGAAAGAAACGCTTGACGGAACAGTAATAGTAAAGAACATGATTACCGGCGTCCAGGAGACAGTGAGTGTTGAAAAACTGGTCGACATCATCAAAAAGAAATTAAAGACGGACAGCGTCGTGGTTCATCATATAACGCAAGGCATGTAACATGAAGCATGAAACATATAACATGAAACATGTAACATGAGAAATAAGTAAAATTAAAAATACATAGAGCGTAAAATAAATTTTGTTATATGTTTTATGCTATATGTTTTATGCCTATGAAATGCGTTTTTTGCAAAATCGTAAAAAAAGAAATTCCAGCCGCGATCGTTCTTGAGGACGATGAAATAATGGCGTTTAAGGATGTGCGTCCGCTGGCTCCGGTGCACATTCTTATCATTCCCAAAAAACACATTGAGAGCGTGAATGATTTTAGAAAGGACGATGTGCAGATGATCGGAAGAATGATCATCGCGGCCAAGATGCTGGCGTCCGATCTTGACATTTCTGAAAAAGGATATAAGCTTCTATTTCGGGTAGGCGAGTGGGGAGGCCAGGAAGTTCCGCACGTCCATCTCCATCTTATCGGCGGCGCGCCGCTTCATGAGAATATACACGCGGCAACTTAGAAAACTCGAAATAAGAAATTAGAAATTCGAAACAAATTCGAATGGAAAAAAATAAAAATACAAAACAATTTGATCTTGAAGAAAGAACTTTTTTATTTGCTAAAAGCGTAAGATTATTTGTAAAGAAAATTCCAGGAACGATAGCTAATATTGAAGATGGAAAACAAGTAATCAGATCATCAGGATCAATAGGCGCAAATTATATTGAAGCAAACGAAGCTCTTAGCAAGAAAGACTTTGTGATGAGAATTAAGATGTCCAGAAAAGAATCAAAAGAAACGAGATACTGGCTGATGCTTATAGATGTGAAGAATGATATGGGTCTAGACAAAGAGCGCCAGGCGCTGGCGAAGGAGGCGACAGAGCTCATGATGATTTTTAGTTCTATCATGAGAAAGGCCTGTTGAATTTAATTTAGAAATATTTAGTATTTAAATATTGTTTCGAATTTCGATATTCGAATTTCGGATTTAAAAGTAGAGGGGAGGTTTCTATGATTGAAGTAAAAAAGAAAGACCGCGAGTCATCAGAAAGCTTGATTAGAAGATTCAGCCGCCGGGTCCAGCAAAGCGGGGTTCTAGTCCAAGCGCGCCGTTCAAGATTTCGAAAAGATGAAAAGAGCAAGCGCGAGATGAGAGCGGGAGCGATGTACAAAGCGAAAGTGAAAAAACTGGTTTCCCGTCTCAAGAAGATGGGGAGGTTTGACGATGAAAATTTCAAAAATGTGAAAAAGAAACTGATCAAGTAACCAATGAATTTTGAATTGAGAATGGGAATATCGAATATAGAATTTTGAAAATTATTGCGGCTCGTATTTGTAATTTAAATTTAAAAAGAGCATACAATTTCTATGGGAATAAAAAATAAAATAATTTCCGATCTCAAGCAGGCGATGAAAGAAGGCAACGCGATGAAGCGCGACACTCTCCGCATGCTGGACGCAATGATCAAAAATTGGGAGATTGAAAAAAAGAAAAAAGAAGACGGATTGACGGACAGTGAAATTTTGGAAGTGATCGCGCGAGCGGTGAAACAAAGAAGAGATGCGGCGCAGCAATATGCCGAAGGGGGAAGGCCGGAACTTTCGGAAAAAGAAAAAAAAGAAATGGAGATTCTTATGGGCTATATGCCGAAGCAAATGGAGGAGGGAGAGGCGAGAAAAATTGTGAAGGAAATTATTGCCGAAACCGGAGCAATTTCCAAATCGGAAATCGGAAAAGTTATGGGAGCGGCTATGGGAAAACTCAAGGGAAAAATTGACGGGCAATTGGTTAAAAAAATCGTCGAAGAAGAACTTGCATAGTCAAAGAAAAAATACTCAAATCAAAGAAGCGGGCAACCGCTTTTTTTGATTCTCTCTTTGTTGTCTTTTATATGTATATATAAGAACTTACGCGCTTAAAAGTTTTCTGAAGCCTAAGGTTAAACCTTTGGCTAGCCAAAGGTTTAACCTTAGGCGCGTAAGTCCTAATATGTCAAAATAAGCCAAAAAATAGAATATTTGATATATATTTGATATATATTTGATATTAAAAAAGCATAAATAAGCCATCGAGTCATAAAACATATAACACGCAACATAGAACACCGAAAGCGGATATAAATGTTTTTTTGTCTGCCTTTAAATGACAGTTTGAAATTTGAATTTTATTATTCCCGCTTTAAATTAAGCGCGGGATAAACTTCAGGAGAGATCTGGATTTATAGGCCGCTAAACTCCTAATTAAGCCCGGAGCGGCAGTTATTTATAGTTCTTATTACATATGCGCATAATTTGCATATAATATGCTGATATTTTTTATGCAATCAGCAGGCAAAAGGATAGCAAATTCCGCCGCTTAAACCTTTTTATTTTAAAGAGCGGATTCTTAACAAAAGTTGATTGTAAATTCGATAAAATATTTTCAAAAAAACAGCTGTGGATAACTGTTGATTTTTAGATTGTTGACAGTCAAAAAAAATAGTATAATAAAGGCATGATTCGGCTGAATATTTGATAAATATTCGAAATGATTTTTGAAAGAAAGAATGAATAAAAAACAAGATAAAAAATTAAACAAAAAAAAGTTAAAATATATAACCCTTTCTGACGCAGCCAGGGAAACCGGATATACTCCGGAGCATTTGAATTTGCTTTGCCGGAAAGGAAAACTCCAGGGAGAGAAAATCGGGCGCAACTGGTTCACAAAAAGAGAATGGCTGGATGATTTTATTTTAGAGAACAAAACTAACAACAAAGGCGGAGGAGTGCGGGTTGCCAAAGTCCAGGAGAAAATCAAAGAAGTCGTCCTCAAGAAAGAAAACCCGGGGCTCATTGAAATGCAAAAGGAGGATTTGGAAAAAACATTGGCGCTTTCGGGCAGGATCCAAAAAAGTTCCGGATATGCTCCTAAAGAAAAATCCGGCGGACGAAATTTCGCGTTCAGTTTTTCTTCTCTGGCGGTGGTGGCTGCTCTGGCGATATTTTTTTCAACCGGGCTTCTTGATCGAGTTTATGAAAATTATGGAGCGCCGGCGGAAAAGATAAAAAATAAAGTTTCCGGAATTTTTTCCGAAAAAGAAAACAGCCGAAAAAATTCTCTTGATATAAAATCTTCCGACGGGATAAAATTGGCGGAAGGAAATTTGAATTCAAAAGTTCTTGGCGAGGAGATAAAAAAAATAACTCCGGGGATAGACGTGCTTGCGCAAGTGAGCGAACCGGATGGAGAAGAACTTCCTGAAGGAGATTATGAAGTCCGCTTCGCGCTCTACAACATGGACCGCCATGAAGCTGATCCGTATCCTTCCGATTCCGATCAATCAGTTTGGAATGAAACGCAGACGGTCCACATCAAAAGCGGAGTGATGAACACGAGGATCGGAATTTCAAATCCGATGCCGCGCGTTCTTGATCCGGGGAACAACGAATTCTATCTTGGCGTGCGAGTCGGAGAAAATACGGAAATGGTTCCGAGAAAAAAAATCGCCGTCGAACCGCTGGCGCTTTACGCATACTCAGCCGCCAATGCCCAGTCTGCCGATACCGCGAAAAATTTGAACGGCGCGACCACCGGAACCGGAGCAGGAAACATTCCGCTGATTTCCGCCGGAGGAAAAATTGATATCAGCATCCTTCCCACCGGAACGAGCGGAAAAAAATTAGTGCTGGCGAACGATCCAAGATTGGACGACGAAACAGAAATTACCATTGCCGGAAGCTACGACTATATTTCGGTTTCCGATTCCGAACTTACTCTTGAACAAATCAATCTTCTGACTGATGTTTCCGGAATCCTTCCGGTGATAAACGGCGGAACGGGAAACAGCGCGATCGGATCAGCCGGATCGGTTGTTTATTCCGATGGAACAAAATATGATTTCACTCTTCAGGGAGTTGCCGGACAAGTTCTTCTTTCAGACGGAGCGGGAAAACCATATTGGGGAGCAGTCGGCGGAGCGATTGTTCCGGACTCGATTGATTTTATGGAGCTGAAAGACGACATGACGCTCGACAATGATCTGACCATCAGTGCTTCCGCTTCAAACTATTCAATTAATTTCGACAGCGGAACTTTATTTTTAGACACTGCTAACAATCGAGTCGGAATCGGAACGACCGCTCCCGGACAAAAATTATCTATTGCCGGAACGCTGGGAATTTTGGAAGGTGGAGCTTCTCCTGAATATTACACAACTCTCCAAGGCGGAGATCAATCGCAAAATGTCACTTACACTCTGCCGACAAATTATCCGGCTGACAACGGATACATTCTGACTTCGACAACCGGAGGCGTTTTCACCTGGACTCCGCCGGGCGCATCCACGATTGCCTTGGGAGGATCTATCGCCGGCGGAGCGACGCCCGGATCTGTTTTGTTTATTGACACTAACAGCAAGCTGGCCCAGGACGGGCAATATTTCTACTACAACGAAATTAGTCATCGCATGGGAATCGGAAACAGCAATCCTCAGGAATTATTTTCCGTCGGATCTTCATCGCAATTTCAAATTAATTCATCCGGCAATGTAGTTGCCGGTTCCTGGAACGCATCCAGAATTGATATTTCCGGTTACACCAACCTCGCAGTCGGCGGAACCATGCTGCAGTTGGTTGGTGATACTCTTTCTTTGAAAGAAGGAACGCTTACCGATGGAAGGCTTTGCACCTATGTTGAAGGTACCGGACTGGTTTGTACTCAAGATCCCGCCACTGTCGGCCACACGGCGGTAACTCTCGCCGGACAAAACTATCTTTCAATCGACGGTTCCCAAGTCATCACCGCCGGACAAATCGGATTAGGAACCACCAATGTGACCGGAATTTTAGGACTAGCCAATGGCGGCACCGGGATCGGAACCACCAATCCCGGAAACGGAACCTTGCTTATTGGAAACGGAACCGGATACAGCCTGGCCAATCTCACAGCCGGATCCGGAATATCTGTAAGCAATTCTTCCGGATCGATCACGATTAGCGCTGATACGGCTAATATCATTCACAATTCTCTTTCCGGACTCCAAGGCGGAATAGCCAGCGAATATTATCATCTGACCTCTGCTCAATATTCAGCTTTACACTCCGCAGTAACCCTCGAAACTTCCGCCCACGATTATCTTTCCCTGGCCACCCAGCAAATCACTTTGGGAACAATCGATATTTCCGATGACACTAATCTTGCAGTCGGAGGAACTTTCCTGCAGCGTTCCGGTGATATCCTCTCACTTCGAGAAGGCACTATGACAGTCGGAAGACTGTGCACATTCAACGCTTCCGGACAACTGGAGTGCGATACATCCAGCGCCACTGTCGGCCACACGGCGGTAACTCTCGCCGGACAAAACTATCTTTCAATCGACGGTTCCCAAGTCATCACCGCCGGACAAATCGGATTAGGAACCACCAATGTGACCGGAATTTTAGGACTAGCCAATGGCGGCACCGGGATCGGAACCACCAATCCCGGAAACGGAACCTTGCTTATTGGAAACGGAACCGGATACAGCCTGGCGACTCTTACTCAAGGATCGGGAATTTCCATCACTAACGCATCCGGAGAGATAACTATTGCTTCTACTCTTGGAACTTCCATCGATATCTCCAGCGAAACCAACCTTTCAGTGGGCGGGACAATGATGCAGCAAAATGGAGATGTCATATCGCTTAAAGAAGGAACACTTACCAACGGAAAAGTCTGCAAGTACGTGGAAGGGACCGGACTGGTCTGCACTACGGATGAATCAGCATTGGGAACCAACTATTGGCAGAGGAACGGTACGCTGGTTTCACCGTTAAACATTGGAGATTATGTCGGAATCGGGACGACCAGTCCCGGACAGACTTTGTCAGTGAATGGCACCCTCGGAATCGCCGGATCAACCGCTCCATATTACACAATTTTCCAAGGCGGATCTCAATCGCAAAACATCACCTATACTCTTCCAGCAAATTATCCTGCTGGCAATGGGTACATGCTCACTGCCGGAACAGGCGGAGTAATGAGCTGGACTTCGCCCGGAGCAGCTTCCATTGAACTCGGAAGTTCCATCGGCGGAGGCGGTTTGCCCGGATCGGTACTATATATAGACGGAGCCGGGGAATTGGCCCAGGATAATGCCAATTTTTTCTGGGATTACAATGATCATCAGCTCGGCATTGGCACCACCAACCCAACTTATTCTCTCGACATCGCCGGAACTTTCCGTGTTTCTTCCACTGCTCCGGTTTTCGGATCTAATACTATAGCAGTTCCAACTTCCGGAACGATGGCTCTCGGAACCGGCGCAACTAACCAGGTAGCGTATTGGACCGGAACAAACACTCTAGCCGGAGAAAACTATTTGTCAGTTTCCCGCGGGGGAACGGGAATCGGAACCACCAATCCAGCCAACGGAACCCTTCTCATTGGAAACGGAACCGGGTACAGCCTGGCGACTCTTACCCAAGGTTCAGGAATTTCAATCTCCGATGCTTCAGGATCAATTACGATTGCCAGCACTCTCGGAGATTCCATTGACATATCATCTGAAACCAATCTTTCTGTCGGAGGAACAATGCTGCAGCAAAGCGGTGATAGCATATCCATGAAAGAAGGAACTCTCACTAACGGAAGAATCTGCACCTATGTTGAAGGAACAGGACTGGTTTGCACTACTGATCCCGGATCAGTCGGAGTGAATTATTGGCAGAGAAACGGGGCGCTTCTTTCTCCGGCGACAATAGGAGATTATGTAGGGATCGGCACGACCAGTCCAACAACTGCCCTTGAAGTAAATGGGATTATTACGGCTACCGGAGGAAATTCCACCAACTGGAACGACGCCTACACCTACCGCCTCACCAGCGCCGGAGGTACCGCCCCTCTCCACCTATCCCTGGTTTCCAACGTACTTTCCGGATACATCGATGACGCTACCACGGCAAACAAAGGCATCGCTTCTTTCAATTCCACCAACTTTTCCGTATCTTCAGGAGCCGTGAACACCATCCAGAACATCAACTCAACTGCCACTCCGACATTTGCCGGACTGACCCTCAATGGCCAACTGACTTCGAATGTAGTTTCCGGAACGGCTCCTTTCATTATCACTTCCAACACCTTAGTAGCCAATCTCAATTCTGATCTCCTCGACGGACATGACTCCTCATATTTCCAAGTTGCTACTTCCAATCTGATAACTGGGACCGGCGCAACCAATCAAGTTGCTTACTGGACCGGAACAAACACCCTTTCCGGAGAAAACTATCTTTCACTTTCAAGAGGTGGCACCGGAATCGGAACCACCAATCCAGCTAACGGAACCCTCCTTATTGGAAACGGGACGGGATATAGTCTGACCACTCTTACCCAAGGAAACGGAATTTCCATTACCAATGCATCCGGATCAATCACTATTGCCACCACCAACATAACAAGCGGAACCGGAACGCAGAATTACATTCCAAAATGGGATACTTCTGGCACTTTTGCCAATTCTGTGATTTATGAAACTGGAGGGAACGTGGGAATTGGGACGACCAATCCTCTCCAAAAACTTTCCGTAGTCGGAACATTGGGAATTTCTGCATCCAATCCCCAATACTACACGATTTTCCAAGGTGGAAATCAAATAGACAATATCACCTATACGCTTCCCGCCGGAACCGGATCGGCTGGGCAGGTTCTAAAAATTGACGGCAGCGGAGGGATGTATTGGGCGACGGTTTCGGGCGGTTCCGGAGGAATTGGAACGGTAACCAGCGTGGGATCAGGAAACGGCCTCACTGGCGGTCCGATCACGGAAAGCGGAACCCTTTCCATAAGTCTTCTGGGAACAGGAATAACTACGCCTACAACTTCTTCCTATTCAGGTATGGAGTTCGCAGGCGCCAGCAACCAATTGAGCCTTATTCACGGATGTTCGGATGATCAGGTGTTGGCCTGGAATAGTTCGAGCCAGGTTTGGGAATGTTCGACAGTTTCCGGTATCGGCGGGATAACCGGCTCGGGATCATCCGGCTATATCACCAAGTGGAACGGAACCAACACTCTGACAATTTCTTCGCTTTTTGAAAATGCAACGGGCGTGGGAATCGGAAACACCAACCCGACTGGAGTGTTCCAAATCGGAATCGGCAATACTACTCCGCTGTTTGTTTCGACAGGAGGATATGTTGGCATCGGCACTACCAATCCGACCAATGGAAAATTGGAGGTCAATGGAACAGTTTATGCCAGCGCTTTCTCCGATGACGGAGCAGCAGTGAGTGCCGACACCGCCCAAGCCTATCTAAGCTCGGCTCTCACCACCGGTCTGGTCAAAGTGACCAACGGAACCGGAGCGCTCACCACCATAACTGACAATTCAGGAAACTGGAACGACGCCTACACCTACCGCCTCACCAGCGCCGGAGGCACCGCTCCATTGCATCTTTCTATCGTAGGAAACACTCTTTCCGG
>ERZ795055.229-NODE-229-length-63446-cov-6.637409_pt1 | contig 63446 bp, 48 predicted proteins | sample MGYA00375139_ERZ795055 | MGnify/ENA primary metagenome ERZ795055 (study PRJEB30184, sample SAMN05720283) | anaerobic digester metagenome | isolation source: active sludge of municipal wastewater-treating anaerobic digesters | place: USA | collected 2015-01-23 ... | reverse complement strand
AGATCCAGGTCGAGCAGCTCAAGCAGGCCTATCGCTCGGGCCTCGTCGACTACGACGAGGCCGCGCGGGAGCTCGAGCTCTCGGTGCGGAAGGCCTTCTGCGCCGTCCTCCTGGACGAGGCTAAGCTCGCCCTCGCGGAGCAGAACCTCGAGCGCGCCAAGAAGAACTACGAGCAGGCCCAGGCCAAGTACTCGGGCGGGCTCGCGCCCGAGATCGACCTCCTCACCGCCGCCGTCTCCTACGAGGAGAAGGGGCCAGCCGTCGAGAGCGCCCGCGTCGCGCTCGAGGACGACCTCGACGCCTTCAAGCTCCTCCTCGGCCTCGACTTCGCCGCCCGGATAGAGCTCGTCGGCGGCCTCGACTCGGCCCGGTCCATCTCGCCCCAGGCGGTGGCTGCGGCCCTCGCGGCCGCCCCCGCCGACGGGGGGCCAGCCCTCCGCGCCCTCCGCGCCTCGCTGGAGGAGGCCCGGCTCTCGCTCAGGCTGGCCAAGGCCGGGCTCTTCTCCCCCTCGATCGCGGCCTCGGCCTCCAGCAGGAAGGTGATGACGGACCTGGCCGGCGCGCGCGACGTCGCGGAGGGCGGCTCGATCTCCCTCTCCCTGACCATCCCCCTGGACGACCTCCTGCCCTCCTCCGCGACGAGGCTCTCCATCGCCTCCGCCGAGGATTCCGTGGCCAAGCTGGAGCTCCAGCTCGAGGAGACCCTCGCCTCCGCCCGCTCGGGCTGGGCCTCCCTCTCCCGCGGCATCGGGGCCTCCATCGCGTCCCTGGCCGCCAAGGACCGCGGCGTCGAGCTCGCCCAGAAGAAATACGACTTGATCAACGAGGCCTATCAGCGAGGCCTTCGGGATATAGCCGACCTCGACGACGCGGCCAGCGACCTGAACGCCGCCCGCGCCGAGGTCGTCACGGGCGAATACTCGCTCTTGACCGCGGCCCTCGAGCTCGAGAGCTCACTGGGCGCGCGCTTCGGAACCATCGGGAGGTAAGGCATATGAGAACGAAGAAGGCGGCGGCCATCGCGGTCGCCCTGATCATAGTCGGCGGATTGGCCCTCCTCGCCCTCCGGCGCGGCGGCGCGCCCGCGAAGGCCGAGGCCCGCGGCCCGGCCGCCGCCGCCCCGGCGGCGAGCGAGGCGAAGCCGGTCAAGGTCGCGGCCGCCGCGGTCGGGACCCTTCGTCCCTACATCGACGCGAGCGGGGACGTCGAGGCCGTCGTCAATGTCGACGTCTTCCCGGATATCGGCGGCAAGGTCGTCGAGTACAAGGTCGCCTTGGGCGATCGCGTCGAGAAGGGCCAGGCCATAGCGCTCGTCGATCCCTCCAAGCCCGGCTCGGCCTACGCCCTGAGCGCCGTCGGCTCGCCCATATCCGGGACCGTGACCTCCATACTGGCCCAGCAGGGGGAGACGGTGGCCTCCTCCTCCTCCTCCCTCGCCAAGGTCGGCCAGGTCGACCAGCTCAAGGTCGTCGTCAAGCTCGCGGAGCGCGACTCGGCCAAGGCCGCCGTGGGCATGAGCGCCCAGGTGAGCTTCGAGGCCCTGCCCGGCGAGTCCTTCGCCGCGACGGTCTCCCGCGTGAGCCCCGTGCTCGACGCGAGCAGCCGGACCCGGGAGATCTGGCTCGCCTTCTCGGCGAAGGACCGCCGGATGAGCGCGGGCATGTACGCCAAGGTTCGGCTCTACACGGATCCCGTCTCCGGCAGCCTCGTCATCCCGGCCGAGGCGGTGACGCTGCGCGACGGCGAGCCCTTCGTCTACGTGGCCGCGAGCCGGGGCGGAGAGCGGATCGCGGAGAAGCGCGCGGTCAAGACCGGGACGGCGGTCGACGGCAAGCTCGCCGTCCTCTCGGGCCTCGCCGAAGGCGACTCGGTCGTCTACGAGGGCCAGGGCAATGTCTCCGACGGCGCCCTCGTGACGGTCGTCGGCGAGGCCGCCCGATGACCCTGTCCCAGCGCATCATCGACCGGCCCGTGGCGGTCACCATCGTCTACGCCCTGGTCCTCGTCCTCGCCCTCTTCTCCATCCAGCAGATCGCCCTGGAGCTGATACCCTCGATCTCCCCGCCCTACGTGATGGTGAGCACCACCTATTCCGGCGCCGGCCCCGAGACGGTCGAGAAGACGGTGACGAGGGTCCTGGAGAGCGGGCTTTCGAGCGTCCAGGGCGTCGAGGAGATGACCTCGACCTCCTCCGACGGCTCGAGCCAGCTGACCTTCAAGTTCGCCTACGGCAAGGATCTCGACAAGGCGGCGAGCGACATCCGCGACAAGATCGACACGGTGCGCGATTCCCTGCCCGAGGGCTCGAGCTCGCCCGCGATCTTCAAGCTCGATCCCAATTCCATGCCGATCATCAAGATCGCCCTGCGGGGGAGCCGCAGCGCCGACGAGCTCAAGGCGATCGCCGAGGATACGGTGCAGCCGAGGTTCGAGGGCACGGACGGGGTCGCCTCGGTCTCGACCCTCGGCGGCCGCGAGGAGGCCGTCCGGGTCGACATCTCCCAGAACCGGCTCGAGGCCTACGGCCTCACGATCCAATCGATCGCCTCCGCCCTCGCCGCCCAGAACGTCGAGCTGGGGGCCGGCAAGATCGTCGAGGGCGACACCGAGTACGCCATCCGCACCACCGGGGCCTTCGCCTCCGTCGACGAGGACATCGCCAAGGCCCAGGTCGCCGCCCGCAACGGCGTGCCCATCCTCCTCAAGGACGTCGCCACGGTCTATTCGGGCTACAAGGACGTCTCGAGCACCGTATTCATCAACGGCTCGCCGGGAGTCTACCTCTCCATCATGAAGCAGAGCGGCTCGAATTCGGTGAAGGTCGCGAACGCCGTCTACGCCTCGATCGAGGAGCTCAACGCCATGCTCCCCGGCGACATCCGGCTCGAGATCATCAACGACGACTCCACCCAGGTGCGGTCCACGCTATACGATCTCATTAAGTCCATCGCGACGGGAGCCTGCCTGACCCTCGCCTTCGTCCTGTTCTTCCTCCGCGACATACGCAGCATGCTCCTCATCGGCATCACCATGACGCTCGCGATCATGGTCACCCTCCTCGCCATGTACGTCTTCGGCTTCTCCCTCAACATGATGACGATGGCCGGCCTCCTGGTGAGCGTCGGCACCATCGTCGATTCCTCGATCGTCGTCATCGACTCGATCTCGGTCTACCGCGAGCGCGGCACGAACACCCGCACCTCGGCCATCCTCGGCACCCACGAGGTCATGACGGCCGTCCTGGCCGGCGCCTTGACCAACGTCGGCGTCTTCTTCCCGGTCATCTTCTTCCGCAACCAGCTCGGCATGATGGGCATCATCTTCCAGGACATGATCTTCACCATCATCATCGCGAACCTGGTCTGCCTCGTCGTCGCGGTGACCCTGGTGCCCGTGCTCGCGAGCCGCTACCTCCCGATCGTCCCGCGCTCCGAGAAACCCCTGCGGAACCGGAGGCTGGCGGCCCTCGACGCCGGGATCGGCAGGGGGATCGACGCGGTCAACCGCGCCTACCGCCGGATCCTGGCCGCCTGCCTCCGCCATCGCGGGGCGACGATCGGCCTCGTCGTGGCCGCGATAGTCGGCTCGGTCGCCTTCTTCCTCCCCCGGCTCACCATCGTCTTCAGCCCGCCCATGGAGGCGAACTCCGTCACGCTCTCCGTCACCATGCCCTTGGGCACCCGCTTCGAGGAGACCCAGGCCGTGCTGGACCGCTTCGCCGAGATCGCCCAGGAGGAGCTGAAAGGGGTGAAGGACATCATCGCCACGACCGGCTCCTCGGGGGGCTTCATGGGCGGCGGCGGCTCGAGCACGAGCTACAAGGGATCCCTCACCGTCTCCCTCCCCGATAGCGCCTCCGAGCGGGTGGACGACTTCGCGGCCGTCAAGGAGAAGCTGCGCGCCCACTTCAAGGAGTACCCCTCGGCCTCCTTCGCCTTCCAGCAGGGCATGCGGATGTCCGAGCGGGACGACATCGACGTGACGCTGACCTCCAACAACTACGAGGGCCTGGCCAAGGCGGCAGACGATATCCTCGAGCTGATCAGGGCCGAGATGCCCGAGATCCTCGAGCCCGCGACGGATACCGAGGAGGGCCTGCCGCAGATCGAGATCAGGATCGATCGCGAGCGGGCCGCCTCCTTCGGCATCTCGGTCAGCTCGATCGCGACCGAGATCCGCGACGCGGCCAAGGGCTACGCCTCCACCGTCTACCGCAAGGGCGGGGACGAGTACGACGTCTGGCTCCGGCTCCAGGACTCCGATAGGTCGAAGATACTCGACCTGGACCGGATCTTCGTCCTGAGCTCCGCGGGGGAGCGCGTGCCCCTGTCGAGCCTCGCGACCCTCGCGAAGGGCACGGGGCCGGTCAAGCTCCACAGGACCAACCAGTCGCGGACCATCGACATCACGGGGGGCCTCGCCCAGGGCCAGCAGGCCAACGAGGTCGAGGCCAGGCTCCGCTCCCTCATCGCCGCCAAGGCGACGATCCCCGGCGACGTCTACGTCAAGTACACCGGCTCCTGGAGCGAGATCACCGACATGATCACGACCGTGGTCATGATACTCGCCCTCTCGCTCATCCTCATCTACGGCATAATGGCGGCCCAGTACGAGTCGCTGAAGGATCCCCTCATCAACATGACGACCATCCCCGTCATGATCATCGGCGTCCTCGGGATCTACTTCCTCAAGGGCCAGGACCTCTCGATGTTCACCGTCATCGGCGTCGTCATGCTGATCGGCATCGTCATCAACAACGGCATCCTCCTCGTCGACTGCACGAACCTCCTGCGCTCGCGGGGGGCCGGGCTCATGGAGGCCTGCATCGAGGGCGGCGCGAGCCGCTTCAGGCCGGTCCTCATGACGGCGGGCACGACCATCGTCGGCGAGATCCCCATGGCCTTCATGGGCACGGAGAACGCCGGCCTCACCCAGCCGATCGGCCTCGCCGTCCTCGGCGGCATGATCACCGCTACCTTCATCACCCTGGTGATCGTGCCGGTAATCTACTACGTCACCAACTATCGCGGCGCGAAGAAGGCGGGTACCCTATGAAGCGACTCGAGATCATCGCCTGCGAGGCGATCCAGGTGGAGCTGATCGAGGCCATCGAGAAGGTGGTAAAGGACTTCGAGTACACCCTCATGCCCCGCATCGAGGGCAAGGGACTCCGGACCCGCAAGCAGGGCACCCAGGTCTGGCCCGAGCTCAACTTTATGCTCGTGAGCTACCTGGAGGACGAGGAGGGCCTCGAGCGGGCCTCGGCGGCCATAGCGGCGACCGCCGCGCGCTTCCCCAAGGAGGGGGTCTTCGCCGCGGTCTCCGAGGCGAGGCGGATCAAGTAGCGAGTAGGCCGCGGAGGGCGGCTGAATGAGCCCGCCTTCCTTCCTCTCCGGAAAATAAGGTGCAGAGAGGCACAGAGTGAGAGAGGGAGAGAAAGAGAAGAGAGCTTGTAGTTCTCTTTTCTCCTCTTGTTCTTCTCCTCTGTGTCTCTGTGTCTCGCCCTCTTCCTTCCCTTTTCCCTTACGGTTTCAGCAGTTCGGCCAGCTCGGCCTTGCCGCGCTTGGCCGCTACGTCGGCTGCGGTTTCGCCCATCGCGTTCTTGACGGACTTGTCGGCTCCCGCGGCCAGGAGGATCTTGGCCGCCTCCGGGTCGCCTGAGACCGCCGCGTAGTGCAGGAAGCCGTTCCCGAGCTTGTCCTTGGAGGCCAGCCCCGCGGCCGAGGCCAGGGCCTTGAGGGCCTCGGGCCCGGCGGCCATGGCCAGCGAGGCGGGGGTCTCCCCGCCCTTGTCGCGGGCGAAGGGGTCGGCCCCGGCGCGGGCGAGCTTCGAGGCCAGGTCGCGTTCGGCGGCGGGGACCTGCGGCCCGCCGCGGCGGAGGGCCGCGTGGAGGGCCGTCGCCGAGTTCCGGTCGCGGGCGTCAAGCTTGACGGCGGAGGCCAGGATGAGGTCGATGGCCTCGGGCAGGGCCTTCGCGTCCACGGCGAGGCGGAGGAGGGTGCGGCCCTCCGGATCCGAGCGGCTCGCGTTCTGGGGTGTCATGAGGAGGGAGAGCATCGCGTTGCCCCGCCCGAGGGCGAGGGTGAAGGGCGATTGGCCCTCGGCGTCCAGGGCGAGGATGTCGCTCCCCGCCGCCGTGAGGAGCCGCGAGACCTCGGCGTCCGAGGCCTCGACGGCGTGGTGCAGGGGGCTGCGGCCGGCCAGGTCGCGGGCCTGGGGGTCGGCCCTCGCGACCAGGAGGTCGCGGACCATGTCCGCCGCGCCGGCCCGGGCCGCGGCGGCCAGGGGTCCGTAGCCGCGGTTGTCGCGGGCGTCGGGGTCGGCGCCGCGCTCGAGGAGGAAGCGCAGGGCCTCCCGGTCCCGCTTGCGGATCGCCTGGTGAGCGGGGGTCTCGCCGGCGGAGTTGCGGGCGTCGAGGTCGGCCCCGCCCTGGGCGAGGGCGGGGAGGGCCCTGCGAGCGCCCCAGAGCACGGCGGAATGCAGGGGAGTGTCGCCCATCGCGTCGCGCGAGGAGGCCGGGGCGCCCATCGCCAGGAGCTTGCGGACGGCCTCGGCCGCGTCGGCCTTGGCGGCGGCGTGCAGGGCCGTCTCCCCCGCGGAGTTGGCCGCCTCGAGGGAGGCGCCTTTCTGGACGAGGAAGTCGAGGACCTCGGCGAGGTTGGCCCGGGCCGCGTGGTGCAGGGGGCTGTCGCCGTTCGAGTCGCGGGCGGCGATGGCGGCGGGCGTGAACAGCCAGTCGGCGGGGCCGCCGCGCGCGGTGAGGGCCAGGGTCAGGGGCGACTCGCCGCGGACGTTGGCTACGAAGATGTCCGCCTTGGCGAGGAGGAGGGCCTCGCCCTGGGGCCGCAGGCCCTGGCGCACGGCGATGTGGAGGGCCGAGTCGCCCGCGTTGTTCCGCGCGTTGACCTCGGCCCCCTTCGCGATGAGGAGGGCGACCTCGTCGGGCGGGGCCTTGAGGCTCACGGCTATGGCCAGGGGGCCCGAGCCGAAGTTGTCCCGGGCCCGCACGTTGTCCGGCGTCAGCAGGGAATCCAAGGCCTCGGGGCCCTTGGCCACGGCCGCCGCGAGGGGGCTCTCGCCCTTGCCGTTGACGAGGAAGAAGTCGGCCCCGCCCTCGATGAGGGCCCGGGCGATCTCGTAGCGGTCGGAGCGGATGGCCGCGTGGAGGGGCGAGTCGCCCGCCGCGTTGGCCGAATTGACCGGGGCCTTGGCGGCCACGAGGGCGCGGACCGTCGCGACGGGGTAGCCGACCTGCACGGCGACGTGGAGGGGGGTGTTGCCGTTCTGGTCCTTGAGCGAGGGATCGGCCCCGTAGCGCAGGAAGAGGGGCACCCCGGCCTCCCGCGCTTCCGCGGGCAGGGCTATGTGCAGGGGGCTGTTGCGGAAGCCGTCGAGGACGTTCGGGTCGGCCCCCCCCTTGAGCAGGAGCTCGGCTCCCTCGAGCCAGCCCGACCGCGCCGCCTCGTGGAGGGGCGCCCCGCCCGCGCCGTCGCGGACGTTGGGGTTGGCGCGGCGCTGGAGGAGGAACTCGACGAAGCCCTTCTGCCGCCGCGCGACCGCCTCGTGGAGGGGCGTCGCCCCGTCCTCGTAGCGGACCGAGCCGTAGTCCACGGCGCGCGCCGCCTGGACGAACCAGGCGAAGCCCTCGTAGGAGGAGCTTCCCCCCTTCTGGGCGAGGGCCTCGGCGATGCGGGCGGCCTCGACGCGGTCGGGGTGGAGGAAGGCGAGGTCGAGGGGGGTCGCGCCGGACTTGTCGCGGGCGTTCGGGTCGGCCCCCGCGGAGATGAGCTTCGCCGCGGCGTCCTCGAGGAGGCGCTCGCTGGCTATGTGGAGGGGCGTCCGCCCGTCGGCGCCGCGCGCGTTGACCGTCTTCGGGCTGAACACGGCCTGGACCACCGCGCCGCCCTTGGCGAGGGCGGCCTCGGCCGCCGTCGATCCCGAGCCGTCGAGGCTGAACAGGTCGGCCCCGCGCTCGGCGAGGACGGCGGCGCAGGGGGCCGAGCCCCGGTCGACGGCGAGCCTGAGGGGGCTGCGGCCCGAGGCGTCCTTGACCTCGGGCTTGGCGCCGAGGCCGAGGAGGAGCTCGACGGTCTCGGCCGAGTCCCGCTCCACGGCCCGGTGGAGGGGGTAGGAGCCCTGGGCGTCCGGCGCGTTGAGCTGCTCCTGGTTTGAGAAGAAGGTCTTGATGCCCGCCTGGTCGCCCGAGGCGATGAGGCCGGCGAGGCTGGGCGGCGGGGCGGGCTCGGGGGCCGGCTCCGGCGCCGCCTGGGCCGGCTCGGGCGAGCTCGCGCAGGACGCGGCGAGGGAGGCGAGGAGGATGATCGCGGCCGCGATGCCGCGGCGCCGCGGCGCGCGGCCGGTCCGTCTCGAGTCGTCGCTTGCCATGCTCAGCTCCTTTGGGGCGGCGCTCGCGCCCTCCGCCCTGGGTCTCGCCCCCGAGTCTAGCACGATCGGGTCGGGCCTGGAAGCGAGGGCCCGGGCTACTTGGCGAAGGCCGCGACGAGCTTGGGATCGCCCAACGCGATCCAGGCCGAGCGGCCCTCGACGAGGTACTCGCGCGCGACCCGGGCCACGTCCGCGCCCCCCACCGCGGCGATGCGGTCGGCCATGCGGAAGAAGGCGGTGCCGTCGCCCCCGGCGGCGAGGTCGCGCGCGATGCGCGCCGCGATGTCGGAGGAGCCGCCCGAGCGGGCGTAGGCGCGGGAGACCGCGCGGAGGCGGTAGGCGCCGAGGCTCGCGTCGATGCCGCCCAGGGAGCCGGCGCCCGAGGCCGCGCCGGCCGCGTCGAGGCAGAGGCCGGCGGCGAGCTCGGCCGCCGCTCCCTCGAAGGCCGCCTTGGCGGCGAGGGGATCCACGCAGTCCTGGACGACGAGGCTCGCCGAGCCCGCCCCGGCCGAGGAGAGGCGGGTCCAGGCCGAGTAGGCGATCGGCGCCCCGCCCGCGCCCGAGCGCAGGCGGAGGGAGACCAGGTCGTCGAGCATGGCGAGGGCCACGGCGAGGGCGGCGAAGTCGGGGCTCGAGGAGGGCGGGGCGCCGATCTCGGCGCGGACCCAGGCCCGTCCACCCAGGGAGGGGAAGGCCTCGGCTACGACGAGGCCGCGGAGGGGGAGGGGGGCCGGCTTGGGCGGAGCCGGGCCGCGGCGGGGTATGGAGCCGAAGGTGGGCTCGAGGCGGGAGGCGAGCTCGGCGGGGTCCAGGTCCCCGACGACGGAGACGCGGAGCCGCTCCGCCCCGGCGCCCTCGGCCCAGAAGCGCAGGAGCTCGTCCCGGCCTATGGAGGCCAGGGAGGCCGCGGTGCCGCGGGGCGGCAGGGCGTAGGGATGGCCCGCGTAGGCCGCCGCCCGGAGGAGGGCCGCGGCGCGCAGGGCCGGGTCGCCCGAGTCTCGCCGCTCCGCGAGGCGGAAGGCCCCCAGGCTCGACTCGAAGTCCTCGCGGCGGAAGGCGGGCGCGACCAGGGATTTCCCGACCAGCTCGAGGAGGGGGACGAGGGACTCGAGGGGGCAGGAGAGCTCGAGGGCGACGTCGTCGAAGTCGTCGACGCGGAGCTCGAGGCTGGCGCCGGCCCGGTAGAGCTCGGCCTCGATGCGGCCGCGGGGGGAGCCCGCGGGGCCCTTCGCCGCGCAGGCGAGGGCGAGGGCGGGGAGGCCGGCCAGGCGCGCGGGGTAGGGGCCCGGCACGAGGGCGATGCGCGCCGCCGCCGCCGCCCTTCCGGGCTGGCGCTTCACGGCGAGGACGAGGCCGTTGGCGAGGGTCCTCGAGCTGTACTGCGAGAGGGAGACTTCGAGGTAGCTTTTTCTCGCCGGCGCGGGCGCTGGCGTTGGCGCCGGAACGCTCGGGGCCGCCTTGCCCTTGGCCGCGGCTTGGGGCTTGGGAAGGGGAGCCGGGGCGCCCGCCGGAGCGGCCTCGGACGCGGGGGCCAGAGGCTCGGCCGCGGGCCGGGCCGTGGGCGCGGCTTCGCCCCGGTCCTCGGCGCCGCGGGGGGCCGAGGCGCAGGAGAGGGCGAGGAGGGCGGCGGCCGCGAGGGGCCACAGGCCGCCCCCGAGGCGCCTCAGGCTCATTTATTCCACCAGAAGGCGTTGCCGGGGCCTATGAGCTCGAAGCCCGAGCCGGCGAAGGAGGCCTTTTCCCGCTCGTAGTCGGCGGGGTTCATCCGCAGGGCGACGACCTCGAGGTTTCGCATAACGTAGGCGTCGAGGAAGGAGACGAGCTCCCTCCGGCCGCAGGCGGCGATGGCCTCGGGGTAGCCGAGGAAGTACTCGACCGAGGCCGAGGCCCACCAGAAGGCGAGGCCGTCCACCGCGTCCTCCATCGAGTCGAGGGCCAGGGCGCGGGCGTCGAGGAGGCGCTTGCGGGCCGCCTCGAAGTCGGGCTCCGAGAAGTAGGCCGGGTCGGTCTTCATCGAGGTCATCTCGAAGCCGCGGGCGCGCTCCTTGAACTGGCGCGCCCGGTCGACGGCCGGGAAGGATTGGTCCGCGACGAAGTAGGCCGAGATCGAGAGCCAGCCCCCGTCGCGCTGGCTGGCGTAGGCGGCGGAGATCGAGTCGGGGCCGTAGAGCTTGGGCACGTTCTTGACGAGCTCGGCCTTGAAGCGGCCGTCGGGCTTGGACAGGAGGGCGCTCCACAGGTCCGCGGCGTAGCTCGCCTGGGGATCGCCCCCGGGCCCGAGGTCGGGGCCGCGGTAGCGGGCCTCGACGGAGCCGACGCCCTCGGGCAGGGAGGGGTCGGGGAAGACGATCCAGGTGGGCCGCGCCACGCCGGGCTTGGGGTGGGGAGGGAGGGCCTTGGCCCAGGGATCGGGGCCCGGCTTCCAGGCGCCGAAGAGCCGCTCGGCCTCGGCTCGGACCGCCTCGGGCTCCACGTCGCCGCCCACGAAGAGCGCCGCGTTGTTCGGCACGAAGTAGGCCGACCGGATCGCGCGGAGCGACTCGGCCGTGGCCGCGCGCACGGCCTTCTCGCTGCCGGCGGGGTCGCGGCGCCAGGGGAACTTCGCGAAGAGCCGCCTCGTGATCGCGGCCTCGTAGACCGTGTCGGGCCGCTCCGCGAGGGCGCGGATCTCCCTGGCCACGAGCTCCTTCTCCTCCTCGAGGCCCCGCGAGAAGTCGATGGGCGCGGTGACGGCGTCGGCGAAGAAGGCCATGGCGTCGGCGCAGCTCGCCGAGGGCAGGCTGATCCAGTAGCTCACGCGGTCGGTCGAGGTGCCGCCGTTCCACTCGGAGGCGCCGATGCGGGCGAGCTCGGCCTTGATCGAGGCCTGGTCGGGGCGGGCGCCGTTGCCGCGGAAGAGGAAATGCTCGTAGAGGTGGAAGGCGCCCGCGTTCTCCGGGCCCTGGGAGACCGCGCCCGCGCGGAAGGCGAGCTGGACCCGCGCGAGGGGCACGGCCGCGTCCCGGTACACGTAGAGGGAGAGGCCGTTGGCAAGCTTGTAGGCGTGGAGGTCGAGGGCCGGGGCGGCCGCGAGGGGCGCCGCCGCCAGCGCCAGGAGTAAGCGAAACGCGGCGAGTCGTGGCCGATCCATAGGACGGCCATAGTAGCCCGCTCGCGAAAGCGTTGTCAAGGAAAGGGCCTTCCGCGAGCTTGAAGCCCGGCTCGGGCCCGTGCTAGCATCGCCTCGCACATGCTCCTTCCACGCGATCCGCGAGGCGGGCTCGATCGGCGAGGCGACCGGAGCCTCGGCTGGCCGAGCCTCTACTCCCGCCAGTCCTCGGCCCTGGCCGGTGCCCTCTCGGCCGGCCGCCTCGATCCCCTCTCGCTCCCGCCCTCGCCCGTCGGGAGCGGCCTCCAGGAGCGGCCGCGGCCCCGGGAAGGGGCCATCCTCCGCGCCGCCCGCCTCGCCCTCCGCTGCCTCGCCCTCGCCCTCGCCTTCTACGTCCTCGCGACGAGCCTCCTCGTCGCCTGCTACCGCTTCGTCGATCCCCCGGCCACCGTCCTCATGGCCTACCGGAAGTTCGGCTTCGGCTGGAAGATCGAGGCGCCCCGGCCCCAGAGCCTCGTGCGCATACCCCCGTACATCCGCCGCATGCTCGTCTCGGTCGAGGACGGCAAGTTCTACGAGCACCGCGGCCTGGACTTCGAGGCCTTCCGCAACGCCCGCGAGATCAACGCCCGCATAGGCAAGCCCCTCTACGGCGGCAGCACCCTCACGATGCAGGTCGCCCGCACCCTCTTCCTCGTGCCGGTGAAGAGCTACCTCCGCAAGGGCCTCGAGGTGATCGTGGCCCTCGAGCTCGAGCTCTTCCTCGGCAAGGATCGCATCCTCGAGCTCTACTTCGGCTACGCCGAGTGGGGCAAGGGCGTCTTCGGCCTGGAGAGCGCGGCGCGCCGCTGGTACGGCCGGGGCGCCCGGGCCCTGTCGCGGGACGAGGCCGCGCGGCTCGTGGCCCTCCTCTCCTCGCCCGTGAAGTACTCGCCCTCGACCCTCTCGCGCAGCGGGATACTCCGCGAGCGCTACGCCTACCTCTATCGCCGCTACGTCGCGCCCCAGGCCGCGGCGGCCGAGGCGCCGATCCCGGTTTCGCCCAACGTCTTATCCACCCTCGACTCGGCCTCGGGCGCCCAGGCGGCGGGCTCGGCGCCCGCCCCCGAGGCCCCCGGCGCCGAGGCCCCGCCCCCGAGCGTCGAGCCGGGCGCCGCGGACGCGGGCGCGGACGCGGAGCCCGAGGCTGCCGAGCCTCCCCCGGCGGCCCCGCTCCCCGGCGCGCCCGGGCAGGAGGGCTCGCCCAAGGACTAGGCCTTCGGGAGCCGGGCGAGGGCCCGGGAGAGCTCGCGGTCGAAGGCGTCGGCGAAGGCCTTGAGCTCGCGCGCTCCCCAGCTCCTCCTCCGCGGCGACTCGGGGGCCAGGCCGAGGGCGCGCAGCTCGGCGGCGCGGTCCCGGGCGGAGCGCCGCTCGCGGGCCGCGCCCTCGTCGAGGACCTCCCCGCGGTCGTTCAGGACCGCGAGGCCGAGGGCGGCGAGGCGCTCCTGGAGGGGCGTGTCGCGGGTCACGGCGAGGTCGCCCGGACGGGCGAGGGCGGCGATGCGGTCGTCGGCCGCGCCGGGCCCGCCCTCGACGAGGAGGAGCTCGACCCCCGGCCCCCGCTCGAGGGAGGGGGCCCGGGCCGCGACGAAGACCACCTTGTAGCGCGCATCGCGCCCTTCCCGGGCAGCCGCGGCGGCCTCGGCCTTGGAGCGCCGGCAGAGCAGGCCTCGGAGCTCGGCCTGGAGGCTGTCCCCGTCGGCCCAGATCGTCACGGGATCTCGGGCACGAAGGCCCGGTACAGGAGGGCGCCGCCCTCGGCCCGGGCGGAGAGGCGGCCCGAGTCGGCGGCGGCGAAGGCCGACTCGCCGCGGGCGAGCCTGAGCCCGCCGCTTCCGGGGGCGCCCCCGGCGATCTCGGCCTCGCCCTGCGCGCACAGGAGGATCTCGGGGCCGGAGCCGCGCCTCTCCCAGGGCTCGCCCGGGCGGAGCGTTATGCGCGAGATCTGGAAGTCGGGCACGAACAGGGGGTAGCATTCCTCCCCGCCCGAGGCGGGCTCGGGCCCGACGGGCCGGACGCGCTCGGGGTTGAAGGAGAGGACCGACACGAGCTCGGGCAGGTCGACGTGCTTGCCCGTGAGGGCGCCGCGGATGACGTTGTCCGAGTTGGCCATGAGCTCGAGGCAGGTCCCCGAGAGGTAGGCGTGGAGCTCCCCGGGGGCGATCGCCACCGACTGCCCGGTCTCGACCTCGACGAGGTTGAGGACGAGGGGGGCCAGGGCGCCGATGTCCCCGGGGAAGAGCTCCATGAGCCTGAGCACCCAGCGGAAGGCGCCCTCGCGCCCGGGCGGGACGCCGCCGGAGGCGAGGAGCTCCTCCACGTCGCGGCGGGCGTGCTCGAGGGTCTGGAGCCGGATCCCCTCCTCCGCGGAGACGATGCCGTAGAAGAGGACGGAGAGCTCGGCCCTGCCGGGATTGCGCTCCAGGCGGTCGAAGGCGTGGCTGTAGCGGCCGCTGCCGAGGGCCCGGACGTTCTCGATGATCTCCGCTATGGGGCGGAAGCCGCAGAGGAGCTCGAGGCGGGTCAGGGCGACCGAGGCCTCGGGCTTGTGGTTCGGGTCGCGGTAGTTGCGCTCCGGCGCGTCGACGGGGATGCCGCTCAGGTTCTCGCGCTCGAAGCCCAGCTCGGCCTTGCGCTTGCCGGGATGGGCCTGGATGGAGAGGGGGCTTCCCGCGGAGAGGGCCTTGAAGAGGAAGGGCAGCTCCCGGCCGAAGCGCTCGACGCAGACGCTCCCGAGGCAGGCCTCGGGGTCGGCCGCGATCAGCTCGTCGAGGCCGAGCTTCCTCCCCTCGGCCTCGACCTGGGAGGGAGCGCTCGGGTGGGCCCCCATCCAGAGCTCGGCGAAGGGGCCGCCGCCGGGGTTCGGCACGCCGAGGGCCGAGGCTATGCCGTCGCGGCTGCCCCAGGCGTAGCGCTGGACGGGGTTGTCGAGCTTGTAGATGCGCATGGGCCTAGTGTACCGGGCTTCGCGCCGCTGGGCAATCGCGGCCCGCCCCTCACCAGTCGAAGAGGAACTTCCTGACTTCCTTGGCTATCGCCGGCAGGCCCTCGGCCAGGAGGCGGCACTCGGGCAGGCTCTGCACGAAGAGGTTGCCGTAGCGCTTGGTCGCGATGCGCGAATCCAGGATGACGACCGCCCCGCGGTCCTCGGAATGGCGGATGAGGCGGCCGAAGCCCTGCTTGAGGCGGATCACCGCCTCGGGCAGGGATATCTCCATGAAGGCGTTGCCGCCCCTGCGCTCCACCGCCTCGCTGCGCGCGAGCTGGATGGGATCGGAGGGGACCCGGAAGGGCAGCTTGCAGATGACGACGAGGGACAGGGTCTCGCCGGGGGCGTCGATGCCCTCCCAGAAGGAATCGGTCGCGAAGAGGACCGAGGAGATGTCGGCCTTGAAGGCCTCGAGGAGCTTGGAGCGCTCGTCCTCGCCCTGCTTGAGGCCCGTGATTCCGAGCTCGGCGAGCTTGGGCTTCGCCGCCTCGTAGGAGCTCCGCATCGCCTCGTAGGAGGTGAAGAGGACCAGGGCCCTGCCCTGCGAGGCCTCGAGGAGGACCGGCACGGCGCGGTCCACGTAGTCGCGGTAGGCAGGGCTCTCCGGCGGGGGAGCCTGGGTGTCCACGGCGAGGAGGGCGTTGGTCTTGAAGGGGAAGGGCGAGGGGTAGACGGCGGTCTCGACCTTCGACGAGGCGGCGGCCAGGCCGACGCGGCCCTTCCAGAAGTCGAAGCTCTCGCCGACCGAGAGGGTCGCCGAGGCGCAGACCACCGAGCGGAACTTGGTGAACACGGCCTCGTCCATCGTGCCGGTGATGTCCAGGGGCGTGGCGACGTAGCGGAGGAAGGTCTCGCCCTGGCCGGTCCGGCCCTTCTCGAGCCAGAAGACGGTCTCGGGCGAGCGCTCGAAGTCCTTGAAGCGGGCGCAGAGGGCCGCCAGCTCCTCGAGGTTCCACATCGACAGCCGGGCCTCGTAGACCGCCCGCTCCTGGGCGAGGGCCTCGGGGACCTGGTCGAGGGCCTCTCCCAGGAGCTCGGTGCAGCCGAGGATGCGGCGCTCGAGCTCGGCCATGGGCCTGAGGAGGCTCGCCTCGAGCTCGGCCGTGCGGGCCGTCAGGCGGTAGCTGCGCTCGGCCCGCCCCCCGCGGGCCTGGGCCCCCGGCCCCGGGGCCATCGCCTCGGCCCCGAGGGCCGGGCCGGGCCCGAGGAGGAGGACGGCGCGGTCGTCGAGGGCGTCCATGGCCTTGCGCGCGGCGGCCAGGGCCGCGGGCAGGGACTCGAGCTTGGCCGCGGGCATGCCGGGCAGGGCCAGGAGCCGGGGGAGGACGCCGAAGCCCCGGTCCCCCTTGCGGCGCGTTATGCGCGACAGCCGGCGGTTGAGGGCGAAGCGGGTCAGCTCGTCGGAGAAGAAGCTCGTCGCGCTCGACTCGATCGAGTGGGCCTCGTCCATGACGAGGACCCGGAAGGCGGGCAGGACCGCGGTCTGCTCGTAGCCGGCGCCCTTGAGGCGCATCGAGAGGTCCGAGAAGAGGATGTGGTGGTTGGCCACGATGACCTGGGCGTCGGCGGCCTCGCGGCGCACGCGGAGCACGAAGCACTTCTCGCGGTGGGGGCACTTGAGGTGGAGGCAGGATTCCGAGTCCGAGGCGACGCGGGACCACAGGCGGTCCTCCGCGAAGAAGGAGAGGTCGGCCCGGTCGCCCGTGGGGCTGGTCTCGGCCCAGGCGGCGAGGGCGCGCAGGGGGTGGTCGTCGCCGGCGAGGAGGCCCTCCTCGTCGAGGGCCTCGCCGAGCCTGATCCGGCAGAGGTAGTTGCCCCGGCCCTTGACGAGGACGGCCTTCGTCTTCTTTCGGAAGAGGCGCTGCACGACGGGGATGTCCTTGTCGACGAGCTGCTTCTGGAGGTTGATGGTGGCGGTCGAGACGACGACCCGCTCCTCGTTGCGGATGGCCCAGGCGAAGGCCGGCACGAGGTAGGCGAAGGACTTGCCGACGCCCGTGCCCGCCTCGGCCGCGAGGACCTTGCCCTCGTTGAGGGCCTCGGTCACGTCGCGCGTTAGGCGGACCTGGCTCTTGCGGCTCTCGTAGTTCGGGATGAGGGTGGAGAGCTTCCCGCCCTCCTCGAGGACGCCCGAGATCTCGTCGGGGTCGAGGAGGACCAGGGAGCGGCGCCGCGCGGGCTCGGCCACGACGTGGACCCGCTCGACCGCGTTGTCCACGATGTAGGAGCCCACCCCCGCCGAGCCGGCCTCGGCCGCGATGCCCACGTCGGCGTCGCTCGGGCGGAGGGTGCCCGAGGGGTGGTTGTGCACGATCACGTCGCCCCGCTCGATGTAGGGGGCCAAGGCGGGTACGGCGCTCTTGGTGCCGCGGGCCACGACGAGGATCTCGCCGATCCTCCCCTCGGCGTCGAGCCTGCCCGCGGCGAAGACCTCGTTCCCGCCGTTCTCCTCGATCTCGTCGCGCAGCCGCCCCGCCGCCTCGGCGGTGAAGCGCTCGGAGGCGTCCATCAGAGGCGGTCTATGAGCCCCAGGACGAGATCGCGCAACGCGGCCTCGGCCTTCTTGCCGGTCTCCACGACCTCGGCGTGGGAGAGGGGCGCCGCGGCCAGGCCGGCGGCGAGGTTGGTGACGCAGGAGATCCCGAGCACGCGCATCCCCAGGAAGCGGGCGGCCGTGGCCTCCGGCGCCGTGGACATGCCGACCAGGTCGGCGCCCATGGCGCGGGCCATGCGGACCTCGGCCGGGGTCTCGTAGGAGGGGCCCGAGAAGGCGCAGTAGACCCCCTCGCGCAGGGGGGCGCCGGAGAGGCCTCGGACGCCGCGGGCCACGTCCCGGGCGGCCTCGCGGAGCTCGCCGGAGTAGACCTCGGACATGTCGAAGAAGCGCTGGCCCGCCCCGGCGAAGGCCGAGGGGAGGCCGAAGGGGGAGCCGTCTGGCCGGGTCGGGTTCGGCCCGATGAAGGGATGGGTCCCCATGAAGTTGATGTGGTCCTTGATGAGGACGAGCTCCCCCGGCGAGTAATCGGGGTTGGCCCCGCCGGCCGCGTTGGTGAGCACGATCGTCTCGACCCCGATCTCGCGGAGCGCGAAGACCGGCAGGACTATGTCGTCCATCGCGTGCCCCTCGTAGTAGTGGAAGCGGCCGGCCATGATGGCCGCCTTGGCCGAGAGGCAGAGGAGCCCCGCGTGGCCCTGGACCGTGGGCCGGGGGAACTCGGGGATGGAGGAGAAGGGGATCTCGCGGTAGCCCAGGCCCCGGGCGATGCCGGAGAGGCCCGAGCCGAGGACCACGGCGACCTTCGGCCTGAACTCGGGGGGCAGGGCCCTCGCGGCGCGGAGCACGCGCTCGCCGAAGCCAGCTTGCATGGGAGCCTCCTTGGGGGCAGCCGAAACTATAGCGAGAGGCCGGCGAGGAAGGCAAGACGCGCCTGTCCCTCGACGAGGTCGCCGCGGAATGCCCAGGAGAGCTCCATCCCGGCGGTGGCGTGGGCCTGGGCCGCCGCGCCGACCAGGGGGGAGGCCGTCAGGGCGAGGCGGCCGAAGGCGGAGGAGAGGAGCTCGGCGCCGCCGAGCTCCCCGGGCTCCGCCCCGTAGAGGGCGGCCCTGAGGCCTGCGCCGAGGAAGATCCGGTTGAGGTAGAGGGGCGAGCGGAGGCGCCCCAGGCCGAGGCGGCGCTGGAGCTCGAGGCTCAGGGGCTGGGCCGAGGCCTCGGCGAAGGCGTAGAGGGAGCCGCGCTCGGGCAGGGAGGCGTATTCGTAGTAGCTGCCGCAGCGCGCGGCGAGGACGGAGTCGCCCGTGTCCGCCAGGCTCCTGCCCCCCGGCCCGAGGAGGACCGAGGCGTCGGGCGAGGCCGCGGCGCGGAGGGTTGCGGCGAGGCCGAGGAAGGGGAGGGCGGCCCCGAGGCCCGCCTCGGCGGCGAGGGCGGGGCGGGCCTGGGTCTCGGCGGGGGGAAGGGGCCACTCGGCGTCCAGGGAGAGCTCGGCGCCGAGGCCCGAGCGGGCGAAGGGGGGGAAGTGCTCGTCGCGGAAATTCGAGAAGGCGAGGAGGAGGCTGCCGGCGCCGGCCGCGTAGTCGGGCTCGGCGGCGTAGGCCGAGCCGGGCTCGGCGGGGGCCCGGGCGGCCGCGACCGCCGCGAGCTCGAGGGAGAGCTCGCGGCGCCGGGGGAAGGAGGAGAAGCTCCGGGCGGCCGCGAGCGAGGCTCCGCTCGACCTCCTGGCCCCTGCCGCCCTGTCCTCGAAGCTGTCCGATAGGGAGGCGGAGAAGGTCCAGGGCTCGCGGGCGAGGGAGAGCCCGAGCCCGAGCTCGGCGGCCTCGAGGACCCAGTTGTAGCGGGCCTCGAGGCTCCAGCCCAGGCGGGCGGCCAGGTCCGAGCCGACGAGGCCCAGGCCGGCCGAGTCGCCCTCGAGGGGGATCGAGGGGTAGCGGAAGCTGCGCAGGAGGAGGGGGAGGGCCGGGGCCTCGGTCGGCGCGGCTGTCGGGGAGGACGCTCGCTCGAGCTCGGCCGGGGCCGCTTCGAGGGCCTCCTCCTCCGCGCCCGCGGTCGAGGCTTCGAAGGGGATCCAGGAGGCCTCCGAGCCGCGGAGGCTCAGGTCGGGATGGTCGAGGGGATAGGCGCAGGGATACTCGCCCGCCGAGAAGCGGCCGATGTAGTAGACCGCCTCGCCCGAGGGGAAGGGCTGGAACACCGAACCGGAGAGGAGGGTTTCCTGTCGGAGAAGGGTTGGGCCCGCCTCGCTCCCGGGCCTGCCCGAGGGAGGATCGTCGAGGAGGGCGAGGCGGGGAAGCTCCCCCTCGGCGGCGAAGGAGAGGGCGAGGCGGTTTCCCCCTCCCGGCGCGGGGGCCGCGCGGAGGGAGCGGAGCCCCCCGAGGAAGCTCTCGGTCGCGAGGACCCAGGCCTTCCCCGAGGCGAGCTCGAGCTTCAGGATCCTGGTCTCGGAAGCTTCCCGGGCGAGGCAGTAGAGCAGCTTCCCGTCGGGGCAGGCCGGGCTCGCGAAGCTCCTGCCCCGCCCTCCCTCGAGGAGGACGCGCCGCCCTGCTCCTTCGACGAGGACGAGGTCACTCTCGAAGCCCCGGGAGGAGAGCCCGACCAGGGCCGATCCGGCGAAGGCGGCCTCGCGCAGGTCGGGGACGGCCTTTCCCAGGGGACGGCCCCTGGCCGCGTCGACGAGGAAGGCGAAGGACTCCTCTCCCCAGGGCCTCGCGCGCTCGGCGGAGACCAGGAGGCGCGATCCGTCGGCCGAGAGCTCGAGGCGGCCGACGCTCCCGTCGGCCTCGAGGAGGCGACGCGGCTTTATGGCGCCCGGCTCGAGGCGAAGGATGGCCCCCCGGGAAGCGTCGGCCCAGTACAGGCCGGTCTCGCCCGCGGCCAGGGCGCCTAGGTAGCCGGGTTCGGCGCTCAGCCGGCGGGTCTCCCGGACGACGGGCTCGCGGATGGCGGCGGACTCGAGGAAGCTCGACCAAGCCGCGTCGAGCTCTTCGCCGTAGCAGGCCTCGAAGGCTCCTTTAAAAAGAAGGCCTCCCTCGAGGCCGGCGAGGATGTTGCCCGAGCCGACGCGGCGCCAGAGCTCGGCGTAGCGCTCCTCTCCCCCCCGCTCGAGGAGGGAGGCGGTGAAGAGGCCGCCGTAGCTATAGGGAAGGCGGCCGAAGGGGTAGGCGTCCCAGGCCTCGGAGGCCTGCCAGAAATCCTTGCCCCTCCCCTCGAGGAGGTCCTGCCGCAGCAGGGCGAGGGCGAAGGGATCCCGCGCCCTCCCCCCGCCCCCTCCTCCCGCGGGGAAGGGCTCTCCCTCGCCGGCCACGGCGGCGCCCTCGATCAGGGCGCTGCCGGCCATCCACAGGCTCGGCTCGATAGGATCGCCGAAGAGGGCGGCGAGGGCCCGCCAGAGGGGGCCTCGGCTCCGCAGGGAGAGGGCGTGGGCGAGCTCGTGGGCGAAGACCGCGGCGAGGCCGTCCTCGAATGAGCCCAGCTCCGAACCGAGGGGTATGGGGGCGGGGAAGAGGACGATGCGATCGGAGGGGTAGGGGCTGAAGGAGCCGTTGGGCGAGGCGAGGCGCTTCGAGAGGAGGACCGGTATGCGGCCGGGGTCCCGGGCCCCCTCGGGGAAGCGCCGGGCGAGGCTCGCGAAGCTCGCGTCGGCGAAGGAGGCGAGGCGCCGGGCCTCGGCCGAGAGCGCGGCTGGATAGTATATGTCGAAGCGGCCCGTCTCGAGGCGGTAGAGCTCCTCGCCCGGGGCGAGGAGCTGGGCGCCGGCGGGGAGCCCGGCGAGGGCCAGGGCCAGGGCGAGGCCTGCCCGGGCGAGGCGGGACGCGGGGAAGCGGCGCCGCGCTGCCGAGGGGCCCGGCATGGCCTGTCCTAAGCCTTCCCGCCGGCCGCCTCGGAGACCGTGAACTGGGCTATCAGGGCGGCCAGGTCCTTGACCGAGTCGGAGTTGCGCGTGCCCGCCTCCGATATGGCCTCGGCGGCCTTGTAGATCTCGTTGATCCCGATCGTCACTTCCTCCATGCCGATCTTCGTATCGGCCGAGATGCCCGAGACCCGCTCCATAGCCTCGGAGATGGCCCCGATCCGGCTGCTCATGTCGCGGGAGGAGCCGCGGACCTCCTCGGTCGTGGCGATGAGGGAGCCGAGGGCGTCGAGGATCTGCTTGGCCCCGATCGAGAGCTCGCTCGTGGCGTTCTTCATCTCCGACATGGAGAAGGCGACGCCCTTGATCTGCTCGACGATCTTGTCGAAGATCGCCCCGGTGCGCGAGGTGCTCGCGTCGGAGAGGGAGATGAACTCGGCGACCTCGGCCAGGGAGCGGGTCACCGCCTTGGCGCTCTCCGCGCTCGACTCGGCGAGGTTGCGGATCTCGTCGGCGACCACGGCGAAGCCCTTGCCGAACTCGCCGGCGTGGGCGGCCTCGATGGCGGCGTTCATCGCCAGGAGGTTGGTCTTCGAGGCGATGTCGGTGATGATCTGGGTCATCTCGAGGATGAGGCTCGTCGAGCTGGCCACCTTCTTTATGCCCCGCTCCGTCTCCTCCATCTCGGACTGGCCGTCGAGGGCGGTCGCCTCGAGCTCGTTGGCGATGCGGAGCTTCTCCTCGGCCGCCTCGGCGATGTTGGCGATGGAGGCGCTCATCTGCTCGATGCTGGCGCTCGACTGGTTGATGGCGGAGGCCTGGTTCGCGATGAGCCCGGCCAGGCTCTCGATGAAGAGCTTGACCTCGGCGGCCGAGCGCGCGCTGCCGGAGACCTCGCCGTCGAGCCGGACGATCTTGTCCTTCATGCCCTCGGTGTTGATCCTGATCTCGTGGATGCTGGCCGCGGTCTCCTCCGAGCTCGCCGCGAGGTCCTCGGAGACGCGGCTCGCGCTGGAGGTCACCTCCTTAACCTGGGCCACGATATGGTCCAGTGTGGAGAGGTAGTGGTTGAAGTGCTCGGCTATCTTGCCCACCTCGTCGTTCCGGCCCTTCCGGGCGCGGGCCGTGAGGTCCCCCCGGGAGGCCTTCTGGAGGACCTCCATGTACTGGGTGAGGGGCCCGAGCACGACGCGGACGACGAAGAAGAGGCCCAGGCCGAGGCAGAGCGCGATGATGCCCGTGAACATGCCGATATTGGCCGTGGCCGCCGCCACGCTGCGCTTGGCCTGGGAGAGGGAGGAGACGACCTCGAAGGCCCCGTGCACCTCCCCGGCCTTCCAGCCCTCCTTGGCCCCGCCGATGGGGTCGGGGGAGCCGGCGGGATCCCCGTGGCAGAGGAGGCACTCCTGCGAGAGGCGGATGGGGCGGAAGTAGCGCACGTTATCCCCGTCCTTGTGGATATATTCCTCGAGCGAGCCGGCCTCGAGGGCCTTGAGCGCCTCGATCTCGGGGCCGACCGGCTCGTTCTGGGGGTTGCGGGGCTGGAATTTGGGCACGCGGAAGCTGTAGTCTCCCGCCTGGGCGTTCTTGGAAGCGACCTCTATGGCCGTGAGGATGGGCACCGCCTTGAGGAGCTTGGCGCGGTCGCCCTGGGCGGCGAGGCTGTCGAGGTCGGTGACGACCCCCTGGTCGATCCGCTCGGCCATGGCCTCGCGGGCCGCCTCCGCCGTAAGGACGACCGCCCGGCTCTTTTCGAGTATGGCGAGCTCGGCCTGCACCGCGATATCCCGGCGGAAGACCAGGGCTATGATGGTGTTGACGAGGACTATGCTCCCGATGGTCAGGACGAGTATCTTGGCTTTGAGGCTGGCATCCCGAATATGCATAGGGCCACTATAGGCCGCGCGGCCCCGTGAAGCAAGCTCGGGACCTGCGGCGGATGGGCCTGGGCCGCCTTTTTTCGACTCTAGGGCCCCCTCGGCCGCTCCGATATTGGATAGAAGGCCCCGTCCTCGACGCGGGGCGAAAAAAACGCAGGGAAAGGAAGCGGGGACGCGCGGGACATGAACGTCGGCCAAAAAGCCAGCTTGAGCCTCCTGATAGCCGTGCTCCTCTTCGCGGCCTTCTCCGTCGCGGCCTTCTCCGGCCTTTTCGACGTGATCGAGGCGCGTTTCTACAACCCCGCCGTCTCCCGGGGCTACGAGGAGAGCCTGGCCCGGATCGCCCGCTACGCCGACGAGTACCACGGCCGCAACGCCGACCGCTTCCAGTCCGTCCTCGGCCTGGACGCGGTCAGGCGGAGCTTCCTGCCGAACATCAGCGCCCAGGACTCCTTCGACCGGGCCAACGCCCTCGGCAAGCTCCAGGAGGAGACCCTGGGCCTCTCGGGGCTCCGCCTCATCGACGCGGGGGGCAAGCGGATCCACTTCAGCACCCTGCCTGGGGACATCCTCCGCAGGGGCGAGCTCGAGACCGTCTACCGGAACTACGGCGAGGCGGGCGACCCGAGCTACGAGTCGATCGCCGCGCCCGAGGGCTCCGAGCCCAAGGTCAGCCTCGACCCCGCCTCGGGCCGCTTCGTCTATTCCCTGCCCTTCTTCGACGGCTTCAAGGTCTACCGGGGCAGCGCCGTCTTCTTCGTCTCCGTCGACGGCCTCTCCTCCCTCCTGACCAAGGAAGGCCTCCTCACGGTCGGAGAGCTCCCCCGTCCCGCGGCCGGCAGGGGCCTGGTCCTCAAGGCGCCGCCGGCCGCGGCCGAGGCCCTGGCCTCCCGGGCCGCCGAGGTCTGGGCCTCGGGGGTCGGCGAGGAGCCGATCGCCATAGCCGCCTCGGCCCAGGGCGAGGGCGAGTCCTACGTCCTGTTCACCAGGCCCACCGAGCGGGCCGGCTACGTCGGCTTCGTCCTGCCCGCCTCCTCCTTCGCCCTGCCGGGATCGATGAAGTGGCTCCTCCTGGGCTCCTTCCTCGTCACCGCCTACCTCCTCGCCTTCCTCCTGCTCAACCTCCGCCAGGACCGGATGGCGGTCCTCTCCGACCGGATCAAGCGCTTCCAGATCACCCTCCTCGAGGAGTCGATGGGGGACCGAGCCGAGCTCGACATCGGGCGCTGGCGCCGCGAGCTCGAGTCCCGCCGCGGCGAGGTCAAGGCCGAGATCAAGAAGAGCGTGGGCCGGGTCCGCAAGAACCGCGAGCCGGAAGTCGACGAGCTCATCGACAAGAGCTGGGACGAGATACTCTCCGTCCTCGGAGCCAGGGCCGAGACGGGCCGCGCCGAGGGCTCCCTGGGCGTGAAGGAGCTCGAGCGCCTCCTGGGCGAGGCCTTGAAGAGCGGCAGTTTCGTCATTCCCGCCGGCGCCCTCGTGCAAGCCGGGCCGGCAGCCCTCCCTGCCGCCGCGCCGGCGAGCGCAGCCCCCCGCGTCGCCCCCTCCGCCCACCACGCCCCTCCTGTCCAGGCTGCCGGTCATCCGCGTCCCGCGGCGGCTGCCCTCGTCGAGGAGGCGGAGTCGGTCGAGGAGCTCGAAGAGCTGGAGGAACTCGGGGAAACCGAGGCGGTCGAAGAGGCCGAGGCGGGCGAAGAAGCAGGGGCGATCGAAGAGGCCGAGGCAGTCGAGGAGGCCGAAGCGGTCGAAGAGGCCGAGGCGGCCGAAGTGGCCGAGGCGGCCGAAGCAGTCGAGGAGGCCGAGGCAGTCGAAGAGGCTGAAGCGGTCGAAGAGGCCGAAGCGGCCGAAGCGGTCGAAGCGGCCGAAGCGGTCGAAGAGGCCGAGGCAGTCGAGGAGGCCGAGGCAGTCGAGGAGGCTGAAGCGGTCGAAGCGGCCGAAGCGGTCGAAGCGGCCGAAGCGGTCGAGGAGGCCGAAGCGGTCGAGGAGGCCGAAGCGGTCGAGGAGGCCGAGGCGGTCGAGGAGGCCGAGGCGGTCGAGGAGGCCGAGGCGGTCGAGGAGGCCGAGGCGGTCGAAGAGGCTGAGGCGGTCGAAGAGCTCGAGGAGGCCGAAGCTGAGGAGGGCCTCGAAGCCCCGTCGCCTCCTGCCGCGCCTGCGATAGAGATCGAGGCCTTGATCGAGGCGACGGTTCCCGAGCCGGTCCGCCCTGAACGCGAGGAGGCGCCGCGGGTCTTCTCGCTCGAGCTTGCGACGCCCTGGGAAGCGGAGTCCCTGGATCGGATCGGCCTTGTCGAGGAAGGCCAGATCGAGGGCCCCGCGCCTGAGGCGGCTCCGCTTCTCGAGGAGAGCCTCCTCGGTTCCGCGCCCGCGGCCGAGTCCGCGGCAGAGCCCGAGGTCGAAGCGCTCCGAGCCGAGGCCGGCGCGGCGGCGGCCGAGCGGCCCGAGGAGCTGGATGAGCTGGAGCCGCTCGAGGAGCTCGAAGCCGCCGAGGATGAGGAGCTCGCCGCTCCCGGGGAGCGCGGCTCCGCGGGGGCCCGCGCCCTCGCCCTCGCCTCGATCGACGACGAGGACATCCCGGTCATACCCGAATCCTCGGGTCTCGAGCTCGTGGACGGAACCGATATCTCGGACATCATCGGCTTCATCGACATGGAGGATCCCGCTCGATCCGAGGAGTTCGGCTTCCTCGAGCCCGCCGGGGATTCGGAGTCCTCGATCGTCCTCCGCTACGGCTCGACCCAGGTCGAGGAGTCGCCCGAGCTGATCCTGGACGGGGCCCTCGAGGAGCTCGACCTCGAGGAGGAGGCCGCCGAGGAGCTCGAGCTCGAGCTCGAGCTCGAGCTCTCCCCCCTCGACCTCTCCGCCCTCGCGCTCTGGGGGCGCGAGGAGCCGGGCCTCGGCGCGGGGGCCGCCGTCTTCGCCCAGGAGGCGGCTATCCCCGCGGAGCAGGGGCCCGAGCCGGCCGAGCCGGCCGATACGGGCTGGCGCTTCACCCGCTCCGCCGAGCAGGCCGCCTCCCCCGAGGCCGACGATTCGGCGGTGCAGGGCGGCGAGATCGCGATGCTCTCCGACGAGATGCGCGAGCTCCTCGAGTACCTTCCCGCGGCCGAGAGCGAGGACGGGGTCCCTGTCGACCTGACCGAGTACCTCGGCCCCTGCCGTCCCTACGTCCGCATGGCCGCCCTGGGCAGGGACGAGCTTTCCGCGGCCGAGGAGCTGCCGGTCGTCGGCGAGGGAAGCGCCTGGTCCGAGGCCGAATTCCTCGGCGAGCTTTCCTCCGAGCCGGAGTCCGACGAGGAGGATGGCCTCCAGGATCCCGCCGGGCCCGGTCCCATCGTCTACCGGGACGGCGTGTTCCAGATCGATCCCGAGTACCCGGGCTCCCCCCCCGCCCAAGACAAGGGGCTCCGCGAGCTGGTCGATTCCGTGCTGGGTTGAGCCGGCCCGCCGCGGCCGAGCGCGCGGATTCGCTTCGTCCCTCTCCCCTCGAGGACTTGACGAGCTTCCCCTCCGGCTCCGATGATGGGCCACGATGCTCATGCCCTTCCTGCGCCGGCTCGGGCGAGCCCTCGGCGCCTCGGCCCTCATCCTAGGCCTCTCCGCGGCCCTCGTCTGGCCGCTCTGGGCCCTCGCGACCAAGGCGCGGACGCTCTACAACGCGGCTATCCTCCTTGCCCTCCTGGCCCTCGGCGGCGCTGCGGCCTGGCGCCGGATCCGGCGGCGCCGCTCGGAGCCCAGTTCCCGATGAGGGGCGCGGGCGCCCTCCTCCTGCCCATCCTGGCCCTCGTCGGAACCGCGCAGGCCCAGGGGCAGGCTTATCCCCGGCTCGGCTCCCTCGGCCCCGACGACTACGTGTTCAAGCAGCACCAGGAGCAGCTGGCCGCCTCCTACGAGGCCGTCCTCTCCGGCGAGGAAGCGCCCGAGCTCGTCTTCTTCGCCTATACGGTCAGGCCCCGTCCCGCCCAGAAGTCCGGCGAGGAGGTCAAGGGCTCGGCCGACCTCCTCTCCCTCGCGGCCCGGCTCAACCTGCCCTACGAGAGCCTCGCCACCCTGAACGGGCTCGATAGGGCCAGGGAATTCCTGCCCGGCGAGCGGGTCCTCGTCCCTTCCATCGCGGGGCTCTTCGTCCCCGAGCGCCCGAGCTCCGACCTCGAGCTCCTCATCTCCTACCGGGGCCTCCCCTCAGGCTCCCCCCTGTCCGTCGGGGGCCGGCGCCTCCTTTTCTATCCCGGCGCGCGCTTCAACCCCGAGGAGCGGGCCCTCTTCCTCGGCCTCCTGTTCCGCTTCCCCCTCCCCGCGGGCCGCCTGACCTCGGGCTTCGGCCCGAGGGCCAGCCCCTTCACGGGCAAGCAGGCGATGCACAACGGCATCGACCTCGCCGCGCCCGAGGGCACCGAGGTCTACGCCGCGCGGGAGGGCCTGGTGGTCGAGAGCGGGACCGACGGGGTCCTCGGCGAGTACCTCGTCCTCTCCCACGCGGGGGGCATGTCGACCGTCTACGGCCACCTCTCGGCGCGCCGGGCGAGGTTGAACGATCGCGTCGAATCGGGTATGATAATAGGCAACGTGGGATCCACGGGCCTTTCTACGGGCCCCCACCTCCACTTCGAGGTGAGGAATCGCGGCGAGCCCCGGGACCCCGAGCCCCTCATCCCAAGGGGAAAACGATGAAACGCCCGCGCTCGCCCCTCGTTCCGCTCCTCGCCGCGGGCCTCCTCGCCCTGGCGGCCTTCCCCCCGGCCCTCCAAGCCCAGGAGCTCCGCACCATCGTCGCCGGGATCGCCTCGCTCCAGGCCGAGAACGCGGAGGGCTCGCGGCTCGCCATGGGCTACGACGAGGCCATCGCGGTGACCTTCGCCAAGGACTCCCCCTTCATCCAGGGTTTCGAGATCGAGCTCAAGCTGCCCCCGGCCATCTCCGCGAGCCCGGGCGCCTTCGCTTACGAGCTCTGGCGCCGCGTCGAGCCGGCCCCCGACAAGAGCCGCTACGGCTACAAGGGCGAGCGCATCATCACCCAGAGCCTGCCTTCCCGCGCGGGCTTCGTCATCCAGATCCCCGTCCGCCGCGACCACGGCCTCAAGAGCGGGCCCTACGCCACCCTCCTGCCCACCGTGGTCGAGGCCAAGGACTTCCCCTTCCTTTTCAAGCTCGTGCCCCTGGCCAAGGGCTCCTCGCCCGCCATCGAGGCGGCCCGGATCCAGGTCAGGGTCCGGCCCCTCCTCGGCGAGGAGGGAGGCTTGAAGCTCCTGCTCAAGTATCCCGAGGCCGCGGGCGAGCGGGACGCCCTCGTCGTCACCGTGGACGAGAAGCGGATCGATCCCCAGGCGACGATCCTCCTCAAGGCGGGCCCCCACCGCCTCCACGTCTCCTCCGAGCTCTACCGCGACGAGAACCGCAGCTTCGTCGTCGAGCAGGGCCGGATCCTGGAGCTCGCGCTCGAGCTCCAGGACACCGCCCCCCTCCTCGTCATCGAGGCTCCCGACTCGGCCCTGGTCCTCCTCGACGGGGTCAGGATCGACCACGTCGCGAGGCCCCAGATGGCCATCGAGCCGGGGGAGCACAGCGTCTCCTGCAAGATCGGCGACTACAGCCTCTCCCGCAAGTTCTCGATCGCCCGGGGCAAGACCTACCGCCTCGTCCTCTCCGTCGATCTCCAGGTCCAGGAGGGCCCATGACCCGCGTCTTCTCGTGGAACGTGAACGGGATCCGCGCCTGCGCCGGCAAGGGCCTCTTCGACTGGCTCGCTGTCGCGAGCCCCGACATCCTCTGCCTCCAGGAGACGAAGGCCCACCCCGAGCAGCTGCCCAAGGAGTTCCTCGCCCCGGCGGACGGGCGGGGCGGGACCTACCGCTCCTACTGGGCCTCGGCCAAGCGCCGCGGCTACTCGGGCACGGCGATCTACTCCAAGCGCGAGCCCCGCGCGATCTCCTTCCTCGGGGAGGGGGAGTTCGACGAGGAGGGGAGGGCGCTCGTCGCCGACTTCGGCGCCTTCACCCTGGTCTCGGCCTACTTCCCGAACAGCCAGGACGGCGGCGCCCGCCTGGACTACAAGCTCCGCTTCTGCGCCGCCATCCTCGCGCTGTGCGATCGCATCGTCGCGCGGGGCGGCCACGTAGTGGTCGCGGGCGACTACAACATCGCGCACAAGCCCATCGACCTCGCCAATCCCAAGGCCAACGAGGGCAACCCCGGCTACCTCCCCGAGGAGCGGGCCTGGATGGACGAGTTCACCTCGCGCGGCTACGTCGACAGCCTCCGGCGCTTCGATCCCGAGCCCGGGCGCTACACCTGGTGGACCTACCGCGTGCCCGGCGCCCGCGAGCGCAACGTGGGCTGGCGCCTCGACTACCACTGCGTCGACCCCGGCCTCGCCCCCGCCCTCGCGGGGGCGGCGATCCACCCCTCCGTCCTCGGCTCCGACCACTGCCCCGTGTCCATCGACCTCCAGGAGTGAGCATGAAGATAAAGTACAACGCGCCGACCACCCTCAGCTTCACCCTCGCCTCGGCCCTCGTCCTCGCGGCCACGGGCGCCTTCGGCCCCGCCTTCGCCCAATCCTGGTTCTCGACCCCGGCCCCCTTCCACGCGAGCGTGGCCAAGGACTACGTCAAGCTCTTCACCCACGTGCTCGGCCACGCGAGCGTCGACCACTTCATCTCGAACTTCAGCTTCATACTCCTCCTCGGGCCCATCCTCGAGGCGACCTACGGCTCGGTCGCCATGCTCCTCATGATCCTCGCCACGGCCCTCGCCACCGGCCTGCTCAACGTCCTGGTCTTCCCCGGGACCGTCCTCCTCGGGGCGAGCGGGGTGGTCTTCATGATGATCCTCCTGTCCTCCTTCACGAACTTCACCAAGGGCGAGGTCCCCCTGACCTTCATCCTCGTCATGGCGATCTACCTGGGCCGCGAGGTCTGGGCCGCCGTGGCCAGGGCGGACAACGTGTCGCAGTTCGCCCACGTCATCGGCGGCATGGTCGGGAGCTTCTTCGGCTTCGTGCGGCCCGCCCGGCGAGAGTAGGGGGGGCGATGCCCACGAAGAGCGGCGGCCGGCGGACGGGCGACAAGGCCCCCGGCCCGGCCGCGGGATCGCCCGCCGGCCCGGCCCCCTCCGGGATCGTCAACGCGGCCGCCCGGGCCTTCGCCATCCTCGAGCGCCTGGCCGACCAGCGCTCCGTCGGCCTCGAGGAGCTCTCCCGGGAGGTGGGCCTCGCCAAGCCCACGGTCTACCGCTTCCTCCTCACCCTCCAGGAGCTCGGCTACGCGCGCCGCGCGCCCGACGAGCGCTGGGCCATGACCTTGAAGAGCTTCCGCGTCGGCTCCCGCGCCCTCGACCACCTCGACCTCTACGAGGCCGCGAGGCCCGTGGCCGCGGAGCTGGCCGAGGCCCTCGGCGAGACGATCCACATGGGCGTGCTCGAGGAGGACTCGGCCGTCTACGTGCTCAAGATCGAGTCGCGCTACACGATCCGCATGCACTCCCGGGTCGGCCGCCGCGTCCCCCTGCACTGCACCTCCATCGGCAAGTGCCTCCTCGCCTTCGGCGCGCCGGAGGCGGCCGAGGAGCTCGTCCGCGCCTCCAAGCTCGTCGCCTTCACCCCCGGCACGATCACGCGGCGCGAGGCCTTCCTCGCCGAGCTCGGCCTGGTCCGCAAGCGGGGCTACGCCCTCGACCGCGAGGAGCACGAGGAGGGCATCCGCTGCATCGGCGCGCCGGTGCTCGACTGCGACGGCCTGGCCGTCGCGGCGCTCTCGGCTTCCTGGCCGGTCTTCCGCTACGACGAGTCCGAGGAGGCGCGCAACGCGTCGGCCGTGGTCGGAGCGGCCCTCCGCATCTCCGAGGCCCTCGGCTACGATCCCGCGGCCCGGCGCCCCCTGCCCTGAGCACCGGTTGACAGGAATGGACCGCTGTTCCAAAATGGTCTCATGCAGTTCGACACCCGCTATTCCCACCATCCCGACGACGTCCGCGGCTACGACGGCGCGGCCCTCCGCAAGCACTTCCTCGTGGAGCGCGTCTTCGTCCCCGGCGCCATCAGCCTCGCCTACGCCCACGACGACCGCGTGATCTTCGGCGGCGCCGCGCCGACCTCGGCGCCCCTGGCCCTCGAGGGGGCCAAGGAGCTCGGCACCGAGCGCTTCCTCGACCGCCGCGAGCTCGGCCTCATCAACGTCGGGGGGCCGGGCTCGGTCACCGTCGACGGGGAGCGGCGGCCGGTCGGGGCCCGCGACGGCATGTACGTCGGCAAGGGCGCCAAGTCCGTCGCCTTCGAGAGCGCCGACCCCGCGGCACCGGCCAAGTTCTACCTCATGAGCTGCCCGGCCCACCGCAGCCTGCCCACGGCCCTCATCCCCAAGGAGAAGGCCAATCCCCGGCGTCTGGGCTCGGCGGAGACCTGCAACGTCCGGACGATCAACCAGTACGTCCACCCGGCCGTCTGCGAGAGCTGCCAGCTCGTCATGGGCATGACCGTCCTCGAGCCGGGCTCGGTCTGGAACAGCTGGCCGCCCCACACCCACGAGCGGCGCATGGAGGTCTACCTCTACTTCGACATGGCCGAGGCGACGAGGGTCTTCCACTTCATGGGCCGGCCCGACGAGACCAGGCACATCGCCATGTCCAACGAGCAGGCGGTGATCTCGCCCTCCTGGTCCGTCCACTACGGGGTCGGCACCGGGGCCTACACCTTCATCTGGGGCATGGCGGGCGAGAACCAGACCTTCGACGACATGGACAACCTCGCCCCCGCGGCCATCCGCTAGGGACGCTGACCAAGAGGGAAGGCAAACCACAGAGGCACAGAGGCACAGAGGAGATTGAGGTCGGGGAAAAGACGAATGGCCCGAGGGAACAGACGCCACAGGCCGATTCATGGATTTTTCCGTGTGACCAAGCCTCTCTCTCTTGCGTCTTCCCTCTGTGTCTCTGTGTCTCTCCATTTTTTTTCGTGGAGGATTATCATGGCAGGAGTACTGGATCTCTTCAGGCTCGACGGAAAAGTCGCGATCGTCACCGGTTCCGAGCGGGGCCTGGGCCAGGCCTACGCGATCGCCCTGGCCCAGGCGGGCGCCGATATCCTCGGGGTCACCTACGCCGACGAGGCAGACGAGACGGCGGCCGCGGTCAAGAAGGCCGGCAGGCGCTACGCCCACCTCAAGGCCAACCTCATGAGCCTCGAGCCCATACCCGGCATCGTCGAGAAGGCCCTCAAGGAGTTCGGCCATATCGACATCCTGGTTAACAACGCCGGCATGATCACGCGCCGCCCCAGCATCGACTTCACCGAGAAGGACTGGGACGACGTCATGGACCTCAACCTGAAGACGGTCTTCTTCCTCTCGCAGGCCGTCGCCCGGCAGTTCATGAAGCAGGGCAAGGGCGGCAAGATCATCAACATCGCCTCCATGCTCTCCTACCAGGGCGGCATCATCGTCCCCTCCTATACGGCCTCGAAGAGCGGCATACGGGGCATCACGATGACCTTGGCCAACGAGTGGGCCAAGCAGGGCATCAACGTCAACGCGGTCGCGCCGGGCTACGTCGAGACGATGAACACCGCCCCCATCCGCGCCGACGAGGAGCGCCGCGATTCCATCACCGCCCGCATCCCCGCGGGCCGCTGGGCCCTGCCCGAGGACGTCGCCCCGACGGTGGTCTTCCTGGCCTCCGCGGCGGCCGACTACCTCCACGGCACCGTGGTGGCCGTCGACGGAGGCTGGCTCGGCCGCTGATCCCCCCGGCGCGCGGCCATTGCGCCCTCCCGCGGCATATCCCATACTTGGCTGAAACGCCGGTCCGAGCCGGATCAGATCGCGGCCATGGAGGGACGGTATGCCGGGAACCTACTACATGCCGGGCGTCAATCTCATCCATCGGGGGGCCCTCAAGGACGTGGGTACCTGGGCCGCGCGCCTAGGCGGCACGAAGGGGCTCATCGTCGCCTCCCTGGGCAGCTATGGCGAGAGCCAAGCTCGGCTCCTCGTCGAGGTCCTGGCGAGGAGCGGCATCGGCTCCGCGGTCTTCGCCGGGGCGGGCCCTAATCCGACCGACGCCATGGTGGCGCGCGGCGCCGCCGAGTACCGGGATCGAGGCTGCGATTTCCTCCTCGCCATCGGCGGCGGCAGCGCCATGGACTGCGCCAAGGGGATCGGCCTCGTCGTCAGCAACGGCGGCGCCGTGGCCGATTACGCCGGGACCGACAGGGCCACGAAAGAGCTCCCTCCCTTCATCGCCGTCAACACGACCGCGGGCACGGGGAGCGAGGTCACATCGGTGGCAGTCATCACGGACGGCGCCACCCACCGCAAGATGATGATCGTCGACTGGCGGCTCACCGCGGACGTCTCGGTCAACGATCCCGAGCTGATGCTGAGCATGCCCCCCGAGCTCACCGCCTACACCGGGATGGACGCCCTCTCCCACGCCATCGAGGCCTACCTCGCGACCAACGCGACCGCCCTCAGCGACTCCCTGGCCTACGAGTCGATCGTCCTCGCCTTCGCGTGGCTCCCGGCCGCCTTCTCCGACGGCAGGAACGTCCCCGCCCGCGAGGGCATGTGCAACGCGGCCTTCCTCGCCGGCCTCGCCTTCAACAACTCGGGCCTGGGCTACGTCCACGCCCTCTCCCATCCCCTCACCGGCAAATACGGGCTTCCCCACGGTCTGCTCAACGCCCTCCTCCTTCCCGCCGTCATGCGGTGGAACGCCACGCGGACCGCGCCGAGGATGGCGAGGATAGCCGTGGCCATGGGGGTCGGCCATCCCTGGCGCAGCGATCGGGAGAACGCCGAGAAGGCGATAGCCGGGGTCGAGGACCTCAATCGCCGCCTCAGGCTGCCTCCGGGCCTGGCCGCCCTCGGGGTCAAGGAGGCCGATCTCCCGGAGCTGGCCCGAGCCGCCCTCGAGGAGAGCGTCGCCGCGACCAATCCGCGGCAGGCGGCCTCCGCGGAGCAGCTGCTGAACCTCTACCTCGAGGCGATGTAGCCGCCGGGCCGCGATCCGAGGCCATCCCGAATGGACGAGCCGGGCGGCCGGCGGCTATACTCCTCCCGATGCCCATCGCCCTCCACCGCCGACCCCGCCCCCGCGCCGCGGGGGGGGAGCGGCCCCGCGCCAGGATCCAGGACCGGGCCTCCCGGGCCAAGGCGAGGCTGCACTCGGTCCTATTCCGGCTCCTCGTCTCCTACGTCGCCCTCATCCTCCTCGTGGCCCTGAGCGTCACCGGCGTCTCCTATCTCTATTTCCAGGGCCGGTACAACGCCGAGCTCGAGAATTTCCACTCCCTCTACCTCAAGAACATCGAGAAGGAGCTGCAGCGGCGCCTGGCCGACAGCGCCCTCGGCGTCTACCTCGAGATCGAGAGCCTCCTGAGCTCGGGCGAGGGACCCCTCTTCGGCCCCGAGGACGGCCTCGACCGCCGCTCCGGCCGGGTCTACAGCACCTACCTCTTCCTCGGGAACCTCGCCGCGCGAAACTACGGCGTCATCGAGGCGATCCACCTTTACTACGTCAAGAGCGGCATCGTCGTCTCCTCGACCGGCTCCAGCGTCGAGGGAGGCAACGCCATCACGGGCCTCGGGCGGAGCTGGCACGGCTCCCTGGCCGGGCGCGGGACCGCGAGCGCCTGGGAGCCCTGGGAAAGGCCGGCCTATTACGGGATCCCGGCCCTCCAGCTCTACCGCAACCTTCGCTGCTACCCCATCCTCGCCTCGCCCCAGGACAGCACGGTCGTCGTCGCGATCGACTTCCGGGCCGACCTCGTCCGCGAGATCATGGACCGCCTCCTGCCCGAGGAATCCGGGGCGACCGCCCTGATGAGCCTCGACTCCCCCTCCTCCATCGAGGGCCGGGGCTCGGCGGCCTGGGAGGGGCCGGCCCAGGCCGCGGCCCGCGGCCTGATCGCCGAGGGCAGGCAGGGAGTGGCGAGCCGCCGGCTCGACACGGGCTCGGGCTCGGCCCTCCTCACCGTCCTGCCCTTCGCGGACACGGGCTGGTACCTGGCCAACCTCGCCCCCTACTCCAAGCTCTACCAGCGCGGCGCCGATATACGCCTCGTCCTGGCCCTCATCTGCCTGGCCGCCGTCGCCCTGGGCCTCGCCCTCTCCGCCTTCCTCTCCTCGCGGCTCTACAATCCCCTGGGCCGCCTCCTCAAGCGCTTCCGCGCCCTCTTCGGCCTGCCCGAGGCCGAGCCCGCCGAGCCGCGCGACGAGTACGAGGTCTTGGGCTCGGCCCTCGACGGCATCTCCACCCGGATGGGGGAGCTGGAGGCGGCCATCGAGGCCCACAGGCCGGCGATCAAGAACGAGCTCACGGCCCGCCTCCTCGAGGGCGAGCCGGTGGAGGCGGAGGAGCTCCAGGATTCCCTGGCCCTCCTGGGCCTGCCGCCCCTGCCCGGGCGGCTCGGGACCGCCCTCCTCCTCCTCCCGGTCGACCGCTCCGCCGACGCCGGGCGGGGAGCCGGCTCCGGCGGCCTGCTCAAGCACCGCCTGGCGGCCGAGATCGAGTCCTCCTTCCCCGGGGCCGTCCTGACGGCCGCCCTGCCGGGCCGGCAGGTCGGCCTGGTCCTCGCGGCGACCGAGGAGGAAGGCTACGCCGGCAGCCTGGCCTCCCTCGCCGAGCTGGCCCGGTCGATGGGCGGGCCGGGGGCGGTCCTGGCGGCCGGCCCGAGGGTCGGCTCGCCCGCCGAGCTGGCGGCCTCCTTCGCGTCGGCGCGGGACCTGGCCGAGTACCACTTCCTCTTCCCCGAGCTCGCGGTCATCGACGAGAAGCCGGGCAGCCGGGCCCGCGCGGAGCGGGTCCCCGCAGCCGATCCCGCCTTCCTCCAGGCCCTCGCCTCCAGCCTCGCCAACCGGGACCTGCCCGCCTTCAGCGCCCAGCTCAGGCGCTACCGCCAGTCCGCCCGCTCCGGGGACCGCGACCCGAGGAGCTGCAGGGCCGAGCTCGAGCAGGTCAACCTGCGCATCGTCGCCGCCGCGCGGGAGCTCGCCCTCGAGACGGACCCTTCCTTCGAGGCCGACCTCCGGGGCCTCCTCGCCGAGGCGGAGACCCTGGACTCCTACCTCGAGGAGCTCGCGACCGTGGCCGGCGACCTCTGCGCCAGCGACCGCAGCCCGCGGGAGCAGCGCAACTCACTCCTCGTCTCGCGGATCAAGGCCTACGTCAAGGACCGCCTCGCCGAGGAGCTCTCCCTCGACCGGGTCAGCGAGGCCATGGCCCTCAGCCCCGGCTACCTCTGCACGGTCTTCAAGGAGGCGAGCGGCGCGAGCTTCCTCTCCTACGTCAAGGAGCTCAGGCTCGAGGAGGCGGCCCGCCTCCTCGAGGAAGGCCGCGAGTCCGTCCAGGAGGTCGGCCGCCGGGTCGGCTTCGGCGCCTCGGCCTACTTCATCCGCGTATTCAAGAGCCGCTACGGCCAGACCCCCCTGGAATATCGGCGCAGCCGATCGGGCGAGATGAATTCCGCCTAAACCGGGGGATTTGTCCAATAATCGGAGTATTTTCTTATTGCGGGTTTCGGGAAACGATCCAAATGATGAGCCATGGATCACGCGACGGCAAGCGCCGAGGCCCTGGCGGGACTCTCGCGCGGGGCGCCCTCACGCGGGCGCCTCCTCCGGCGCCGCGCCTGGGATAGCCGCTACCTCTTCGTCCTCTTCCTCCCGGGCATGCTCTACTTCCTCGTCTTCCGCTACGTGCCGATCTACGGCCTCGCCATCGCCTTCAAGGACTACAACTTCTTCGACGGCATCATGGGCAGCCCCTGGGTCGGCCTCGCCGTCTTCAAGGAGGTCTTCGCCAGCAAGGGCTTCTGGGAGGTCTTCCGCAACACCCTCGGCATCTCGATCCTGCAGTTCGCCTTCGGCTTCCCCGCGCCCATCGTCTTCGCCCTCCTCCTGAACGAGGTCGTCAAGATCCGGGCCAAGAAGGTCTTCCAGACCATCAGCTACCTGCCGCACTTCGTGTCCTGGGTGATCCTCGCGGGACTCTTCACCCAGTTCCTCTCGCCCTCGACCGGGCCGATCAACGTCCTGATCAAGGCCCTCGGGGGCAAGCCCGTCTACTTCATGGCCGACACGAAGTGGTTCGTGCCCGTCCTCGTGGCGACCGAGGTCTGGAAATCCATAGGCTGGGGCTCGATCATCTACCTCGCCGCCATCAGCTCCATCGACACGGAGATGTACGAGGCGGCCGAGATCGACGGCGCCGGCCGCTGGGCCCGCATGCGCTACCTCACCCTGCCCTCCCTCGCGCCCACGATCACGGTCATGCTCATCCTCGCGATCGGCAAGCTCGTCAACGACAACTTTGACCAGATCTTCAACATGTACAATCCGTCGGTCTACAAGGTGGCCGACGTCATATCTACCTACGTCTACCGCAAGGGCCTCGAGGACATGGAGTACGCCTACGCCACGGCCGTGGGCCTGTTCAAGAACCTCATCGCCTTCGCCATGGTGCTCGGCGCCAACAAGCTGGCCAAGCGCATCAACGGCAACGGGATCTGGTGAGGAGGGAGCGATGCCGAGCGCGGCGATCAGGCGATCCGGCGGGGACCGGGCCTTCGATGCCTTCAACTACCTCGTCATGATCCTCCTGAGCCTGACGACCCTCTACCCCTTCTTCTTCCTCATCTCCTCCTCCCTCTCAGCCCTCGACGTGACCTTGGGCAGCTTCTCCCTCCTGCCGCGGCAGTTCACCCTCGAGAACTACGCGAAGGTGCTCAGGAACCCCGCGATCGGCGCGGGCTACGTGAACACGATCCTCAGGACGGTCATCGGGACCTCCCTCTCCCTCCTGGCCACCTTCTGCCTGGCCTGGCCCCTCTCCAAGCGCTCCTTCCCCCTTCGGAACCTGTGGACCGGCCTCATTGTCTTCACCATGTTCTTCTCGGGGGGCATGATCCCGACCTACCTCCTCGTCCGGCAGCTGGGCCTGATCGACACGATCTGGGCCCTGGTCCTCCCCGAGCTCGTCACCGCCTACAACTTCGTCATCGTCCGCAACTACATGCAGACGATACCCGGCAGCATGGAGGAGTCGGCGAAGATGGACGGGGCCAACGACATCACCATCCTCTTCCGGGTCATCCTCCCGGTCTGCAAGCCCATCATCGCGACCATCTCCCTCTGGGTCGCGGTCTGGCACTGGAACGCCTGGTTCGACTCGATGATCTACATGACGAAGGCCTCGGGCCAGGTGGTCCAGCTGGTGATGCGGCGCATCGTCCTCGAGGGCTCCGACCAGATGACCCAGATGATGGCCGAGATGCAGCGCCAAGGCCTGGTGATAGCCCCCGAGGGCCTCAAGGCCGCCACGATCATGGTCACCACCCTGCCCATCCTCTGCATCTATCCCTTCGTCCAGAAGTATTTCGTCAAGGGCGTCATGATGGGCTCCCTCAAAGGCTGAGGGAGCCCCGGGCTTCGCGAGTCGCGGGTCCCGAGCCTCGAAGGGCGGGCCCGAGTCCATAGGAGGTACGATGAGAGCTACAGCGCGAAAAGCGGCCTGGATCGCGGCGATCCTCGCCTGCGCGGCCGGGGCCGCCTTCGGCCAGGCCAAGATGCAGATCACCTTGGCCAACTACCAGATCGAGCCGACCGACCCGAACGGCGAGTCGCTGGTCACCTACGGGGCCAAATTCGGCGTCCAGTTCGTCCCGGTCAACATCGACAACAACAAGTACCACGAGATCCTCAACCTCAAGCTGGCGGCGGGCGAGATCCCCGACTTCTTCTACCTGAAGGAGGCGGACAAGCTCGGCAACTACGTGAAGCAGGGAGTCTGCGCCAGGATCCCGATGGACCTGCTGCAGAAGCACGCCCCCAACATGCTCAAGGTCCTCGCCGAGAACGCCCCCGGCTACCTCGACATGGGCAAGGTCAAGGGCGCCCTCTACGGCATCCCTGCCGTCAACGCGACCAACGCCTTCCACAGCCCCCTGGTCTACCGCACCGACTGGATGAAGAAGGTCGGCGTGTCGAAGTTGCCGACCACGCTGGCCGAGTTCGAGTCGCTGATGTACAAATTCGCGAAGAACGACCCCGACGGCAACGGCAAGAACGACACCTACGGCCTGTCCCAGGACGGGCTCAACGCCGTCTTCGGCTCCTTCGGCCTGGTGCCCTTCGACCACAACTCCAAGGGCGCCGCGGGCACCGACTACTGGGTCCTCAAGGACGGCAAGGTGATCAACGCCTCCATCCACCCCGACGTCAAGCGGGCCCTCGAGCTCATGGCCAAGTGGTACAAGGACGGGGTCATCGATCCGGAGTTCATCACCGGCGAGAACCAGGGCGGCTACTGGGCCCTCTCCCACGCCTTTATCAAGGGCCGCATCGGCTTCTCCACCCGCGCCAACTTCTACCACTGGGCCATGCCCGGCGTCTACGACGACATCGACGCGAGCGGGAAGCGGATCCCCTGCCAGCCGGGGGCCATCGGCAAGGAGATCGTGGCCGCCGATCCCACGATGACGATCGGCTTCGGGCAGCCCCTCAAGGGGCCGACCGGCAAGCAGGGCATCAAGAAGTACAACATGCTGATGAACTTCTACTGCTTCGGCAAGCAGATCGAGAAGGACCCCGCGAAGATGGCGAAGATACTCGCCTTCATGGAGGAGAACGCCGACCCCGACTTCGTCGTGCGCAACACGATCAAGAACGGGGCCAAGGACAAGTACTGGGAGCTCCTGGACGCCCCCACCGAGACCTACCGCTTCATCCCGCCCTACGACAAGGACACCGGCTACGTCAGCCGCATCGGCGCCACCCTCCTGCGCGCCGAGCTGCCCTTCCCGCTCAAGGCCCCCCGCGAGCAGTGGGCCTACAGCCTCTCCTATAATAAGCTCGGCATCGACAACCTGATCCAGGTCGGCCTCCCCGTGGCGACCAAGTACAAGGTCGACCTCATGAAGCTGCGGGACGAGACCTACATCTCGATCATCACGGGCGCGAAGCCGCTCTCCTACTTCGACGAGTACGTGAAGGCCTACCTCGCCGCGGGCGGCCAGGCGGCCCAGGAGGACGCCAACGCCTACTACGAGGAGATGACCTCGAAGTGAGTCCATCAGGCGTCGCGCGGCGCGGCGCCGGCCCGGGGACGGCGAGGAGCCGGCCCCGGGCCATTTTCGCGAGAGGCGGCGGGCGAGGTCCGAAAGGGAGGCAGGCGTGAGGGAGCATTGGCTGAAGCTGGTCGGCGACAACGACGCGAGGGTGGGCTCCTTCATCGCCCTCCAGGTGGCCGACCCCCGCTCGCCCGAGCGGGGCGCGATGGGCGGGGCCTGGGGCGGGGGCGAGTGGGGCTTCGCCGACCCCAAGCCGGCCCTCAACCTGGGCTCGGCCGCGATCGCGGCCTACCTGAACCCCGACTCGTCCTTCCGGGGCGAGGGCCGGGCCCTGGCCGCGGCCGAGCTCGCCCTGGGCTACGCCGAGCGGGTCCAGCTGGCCGACGGCCTCTTCGACTACCGCCCCTGTAACTTCCATTCCGCCCCCGACACGGCCTTCATCGTCAACCGGGTCGTCCAGGCCCTCAAGCTCGCCCTCGCCTCGGGCGATCCCGCCTTAGCCGATTTCTCGGCCCGGCTCCGGGCCCTCGTCCTCCGGGCCGGCGAGGGCATGGCCGCGAACGGCTTCCACACGCCCAACCACCGCTGGGCCCTCGCCGCGGCCCTCTCCTCCTGCGCCCGCCTCTCGCCCGACGAGGCCGCCCGCTCCCGCTTCTCCGAGGCGGCCTCGCGCTACCTCGCCGAGGGTATCGACTGCAGCGCCGAGGGCGAGTGGGCCGAGCGCTCGGCGGGGAACTACAACGCGGTCTCGAACGACCAGATGATCATCCTCGCCGAGGAGCTCGGCGACGGCTCCTACCTCGACCATGTCGAGCGCAACCTCGAGATGATGCTGAGCTACGTCGAGCCCGACGGCTCGGTGTTCACGAACAACTCGACGAGGCAGGACCGGGGCCGCAGGACCTACCTCGACCAGTACTGGTTCGAGTTTCTCTACCTCGCCCGCCGACGGGGCCGGGCCGACTTCGCCGCCGTCGCGCGCGACGCGATGGGCGATATCATCCGCGCCGGCCGGCCGGCGCCCGACGTCCTCGACCAGCTCATGCTCTACCTCGGCGGCGTGGACTACGGCGAGGCCTGGGCTCCGCCCGCGGAGGCGGCCGGGATCGCGCCTCCCGCGCCCCGGCCTCCCGCGCCGGCGCGCCCCGCCGCCTCCGTCCCGAGCTCCTATCGCCGGCTCTACGCGGGCTCGGGTATCGCGCGCCTGCGGCGCGGCGAGTGGAGCCTCTCCCTCGTCCGCGGCTCGGGAAACTTCCTCTACTTCCAGTCCGGCTCCCTCTCGGCCCGCCTCCGGCTCGCCCTGGTCTACTTCGACAAGCGCGAGCTCAGGCCGGCGAGCCTCGAGGAGGAGGGCGGGGCCCTCGTCCTCCGCTGCAAGGCCGCGGGCTGGTACTACCTGCCCTTCGAGGAGGCTCCCGGCACGAGCGACTGGTGGGAGATGGACAACGCGGCTCGGCCGCGGCAGGAGGGGCCCGACCTCGACTTCGAGCTCCGCGTCTCCGAGCTGGGCTCGGGCGAGGGCGTCGAGCTGCGCGCCATCGCGCGCGGGACCGCCGGGGTGCCCCTGCGCTTCGAGCTCGGCCTGACGGCCGGCTCGCGCGTGGAGACCGAGCACTTCCGGGTCGAGGGCGCGGCCGGGGGCTTCGCCCAGGTCAAGGACGGGGAGCTCCTCGCCTCGCTGGGGTCCGACGGCCTCGCGGTCGGCCCCGCCTTCGCGGAGCACGGCAGCCTGGGCGGGGGCTACAGCGAGCCGCGGAGCCCCGACCACTTCACGGCGATCCTCACGGCCCTGACGCCCTTCGACAAGGTCCTGGCCTTCCGCCGCGTCCCCCCCGCGAGGTTCTGATGCGGACCTTCCCCTTCTCCTTCTCGACCTCCTGGAACTTCCGCGACTCGCGCGTCGGCCGCGAGCTCATGGAGCGGATCCTGGGCCTGGGCTTCTCCTCGGTGGAGCTCAACTACCGCGTCACCGAGGAGATGCTCGCCACCATCGAGCCCATGGTGGAGGCGGGCAGGATCGCCGTCTCGAGCGTGCACAACGTCTTCCCCGCCGAGCCCGATCCGCGCTTCGACACGGACTCCCGGCTCCTGGGCTACGAGGACGAGGAGCTCCGCCTCCGGGCGGTGGCCTTGGGCAAGCGGAGCGTCGACTGGGCGGCCCGCCTGGGGGCCAAGGCCGTGGTCGTCCATCCCGGGGCCATCCCCATGGACGGGGGCGGCCTCGCGGGGCCGAGCGGCCTCGCGGGCGAGGCCTACGACGCCCGCCTCAAGGAGCTCTACGACGCCGAAGGCCCGGGCTCGCCCGCCTTCCTCGCCCTGCGCGAGGAGTTCGCGGCGTACCGCGAGCGCGCCCTGGGCGGCGATCTCGAGCGCATAACGCGGAGCCTGGCCGAGATAGCCGAGCACGCCGCAGCGCGCCATCCCGGGATAGCCATCGGGATCGAGAACCGGCCCATGTGCCACCAGGTCCCCGACTTCCGCGAGCTGCGCCGGATACTCGGCGGGCTCGAGGGCCTGCCGGCGGGGCTCTGGTTCGATACCGGCCACGGCGCCCTCATGCGCAAGCTCGGCTTCTTCGACGACCGCGCCGAGGCCGAGGCCCTCGCGGGCAAGCTCGTGGGCGTCCACATCCACGACGTGGCCGGGACGAGCGACCACGTCGCGCCCTACGAGGGCGAGGGCCTGGACGGCTACCTCGGCATCATCGAGGCCGCCCCGATCAAGGTCCTCGAGCTGGGCAAGAAGAACTCCGCCGAGGCCGTCCTCCGCGGGGCCGAGGCCCTCGCCGCCAGGCTCGAGGCCAGGAGCGCGGCCCGGGGTCGAGGCATGGAGGAAGCGCGATGAGCGACACAGGAAGGGCCGCGGCCCTGGCGAGAAGCGCCATCTCCGCCCTCCTCGCCACCGAGGGCGATCCGGAGGCGGACAGCCACCTCGCGATCTCCCGCTGGGAATGGCCCCAGGGCGTGGCCCTCTACGCCCTCTGGCTCGCCGCCGCGCGGAAGGGGGACGAGGAGCTCCTGGGCTTCCTGCGCCGCTGGTACGCCGGGCAGCTCGCCGGGCCCGAGAGCGAGCTCAACGTCAATACGAACGCCCCCTACCTCGCCCTCCTCCACCTGGCGCGCCGCGACGGCAGCCGGGCCTGGCTCGAGGCCTGCGAGCGCCGCGCGCGCAGGGTCTACCTCGAGTCGCCGCGCACCGAGGAGGGTGGACTCCAGCACGTCACCGCCGACCTGGCCAACCCCGGCCAGCTCTGGGCCGACACCCTCTTCATGACGGCCCTCTTCCTCGCCCGCGCGGGCGAGGCCTTCGGCCGCCCCGAGTGGAGCGACGACGCCGTCCACCAGTACCTCCTCCACGCGAAGTACCTTACCGACGCGGCCTCGGGCCTGTGGTACCACGGCTTCTGCTTCGAGGGGCGGCACCATTTCGGCGGGATCCGCTGGGCCCGCGGCAACGCCTGGTTCACGATGGGGGCCTTGGAGCTCCTCGAGTCTCCCGGCCCCGGCCGATACCTGGTCGAGGGCGGGGCCCGGCTCTCGATCCTCGAGAGCCTGCGCTCCCAGGCCCGCGCCCTCGCCGCCGTCCAGGACGGCTCGGGCCTGTGGAACACCATCCTGGGCGATCCCGGCTCCTACCTCGAGACCTCGGCCTCGGCCGCCTTCGCCTACGCCCTGCTCAAAGGCTCGCGCCTGGGCTACCTGGGCGCCGCCGAGCGCGAGGCCGGGATCCGCGCCGCCCGCGCCGTCGCCGCCGCGATCGGCCCCGACGGCCTCGTCTCGGGCGTCTCCCACGGCACGGCCATCGGCATGGACCGCGGGCACTACCTGGGGATCAGGCGCTGCCCCACGGCCTACGGCCAGGGCCTGGCCTACCTCATGCTCGGGGAGTGCGAGGGTCTCCTGTGAGCGGGCCGGGGGCGGCTCCGGACTTCGACCGCGAGCTCGTCGCGCGTTATGCGCCCCAGATCATGTTCGACGAGCGCGAGCCCTTCCTCCCCCGGCGCTGCGGCGCGAGCGTCCTCCGCGGGCCCGGGCCCTCCCCGAGCTTCCGCCGCGCGCTCGAGCCGCCGCCCGGCGGCCTCGTCGTCGAGTACGCGGTCTACTGGGACTGGGATATCCAGCACCTCTACGACCTCGAGCATCTCTGGGTCTACGCCGACGGGGAGGGCAGGGTCGTCGACGCCGAAGGCTCCTTCCACGGCCGCTACCTCAAGGCCCTACTCCCCGACCGCGGGAACCTCGAGGGCGAGCGCCTCCGCGTCTGGTCCCAACCGGGCAAGCACGCCTTCTCGCCCCTGCCGATCCTCTTCCGCCTCCTCCCGGGCTTCGCCGAGTGCACGACGAGCCGGGCGGGGGAGGGCGGGGCCCTCGTAGGCGGCCCCCTCGAGGGCCGCGTGGAGAAGCCAGCCTGGCTCGACGCGGCGGCGGCGGCCTACCTGCGCGGGCGCGCCTTCGAGCCCAAGCTCGAGTACCTGCCCTACGAGCTCCCCCTCGATATACTGGTGCCCTGGGAGGAGCTCGACCGGGAGCTGCCGGCCTTCTTCGCCGAGAAGGCCGCCGAGCTCGGGCCGGACCCCGGCGCCGGGCCTGCCTAGCCCGGGAGAGGTTGCGCGATGTCCTTGACCAGGGAATGGGAGCAGCGGATCCGCTGCTGGATCGACGAGCTGCCCCGCCAGTTCTACGAGGAGCTCGGGCCAGTCGAGCTCGAGGGCTTCTGCACCTTCGAGCGCCTGCGGCCGGAGGAGGCCGCGCGCCGGAACTTCGAGCCCATGCCCGTCGGGAGGGCCTGGGGCGCGAAGTGGGAGTACGGCTGGTTCCGCGGCAGCCTGCGCCTCCCTGCCCAGGCCGCGGGCCGGCGCGTGGTCTTGAGGCTCAACCCCGGCAAGGAGGGCCTGGTCTTCGCGAACGGCGCCGCCCTCGGGGCCCGGGACCGCGAGCATACCGAGCTCTGCCTCTGCCGCGATGGCCGCCCCGGGGCGAGCTACGATATCCTCGCCGAGTTCTACGCGGGCCACGGGCCGATCGAGGAGAACGTAGGGCCGGTGCCGCCCGGGCGGATCCCCCTGCCCGAGCCGGGGCCCGCGCAGCGGGTCGTCGAGCCGAGCTCCTTCGGCCTCTGGGACGAGGATGCCTTCGGCCTCTGGGTCGACGCGCTCACCCTCTACCAGGCCCGCTCCGTCCTCCCCGAGCCCTCGCTCCGCGCCGCGGAGATCGACGAGGGCCTGCGCGGGTTCTGCCGCCTCGCCGACTTCGAGCTGCCCCGCGAGGGGCGCGACCTAAGCTTCCGCGCGGCGCGGGCCGCCCTCGCTCCCCTCCTCGAGCGACGCAACGGCCCCACGGCCCCGACCCTCCACGTCTTCGGCCAGTCCCACCTCGACCTGGCCTGGCAGTGGCCCCGCGAAGAGACGCTGCGCAAGGCCGCGCGCACGGTCTCCTCCCAGCTCGCCCTCATGGAGGAATACCCCGAGTACCGCTTCCTCTGGTGCCAGGTCCCCCTCTTCCTCATGCTCAAGGAGGGCTACCCGGAGCTCTACGCCCGCTTGAAGGAGGCCCTGCGCCGCGGGCAGCTGATCGCCGAGGGCGGGATGTGGCTCGAGCCGGACACGAACCTCCCCTCGGGCGAGAGCCTGGTGCGGCAGGCGATCCGGGCCAAACGATTCTTCGCCGAGGAGCTCGGCGCGGATACCCGGGTCCTCTGGCTGCCCGATACCTTCGGCTTCTCCGCCGCCCTGCCCCAGATCATGCGCCAGTGCGGCCTGGACTACTTCGCCACGAAGAAGCTCGCCGACGGCTACGGCGACGGGGATCCCTTCCCCTACAACGTCTTCGAGTGGCAGGGCATCGACGGCAGCCGCGTGCTCTCCCACCTCTACCGCAAGTGCAACTCCCCCCTCGATCCCCAGACCCTCGCGCGGCGCTGGGAGCGCGACCGGGTCCAGAAGGACGGGATCTCCGCCTACCTGGTCCCCTTCGGCTACGGCGACGGCGGCGGCGGCCCGACGCGGGAGATGCTGGAGTTCTCGCGCAGGCTCTCCGACCTCGAGGGCCTGCCGCGGACCAGGATGTCGGGACCGCGCGAGTTCTTCGAGGAGCTCGAGCGCTCGGGCGGCGCGCGGCCGGCCTACGTGGGCGAGCTCTACTTCACCGAGCACCGGGGGACCTACACCTCGCAGGCCCGCCTCAAGCGCGCCGGCCGCAAGGCCGAGCTCGCGTTGCGCGACGCCGAGCTCTGGAGCGCGGCGGCCGGGCGCCTGGCCGGCCGCCCCTATCCCCGCGAGGCCCTGGAGGGGGCCTGGACGGGCCTGCTCATGAGCCACTTCCACGACGTGGTCACCGGCGTGGGCATCCGCCGCGTCGTCGAGGAGGCCGAGGCCGAGCTCGCCGCCTCGCGCGCCGCGGCCGAGGCCGAGCGCGACGGCGCGTTGCGCGCCATCGCCGGGGCGCCGTCGGCCGGGGAGGCGCTCCTCGTCTCCAACTCCCTGTCCTGGCCGAGGACCGAGCTGGTCGAGCTGCCCGAGGGAGCCGCCTCCTGCTCGGACGCCGAGGGCCGGCCCCTGCCCGTCCAGTCTTTAGGGGGGCGGACCTGGGCCCTGGCCGAGCTGCCCAGCTGCGGCTGGGCCTCGCTGCTGCCCTCGGCCGAGCCGCCGAGCGGCCCCGCTCCCCGCGCGGGCGGCGCCATGGCGGGAGCGGGCGAGGGCGGCTGCCGCGCCTGGCTCGAGAACGAGCTCCTGCGGGTCGAGCTCGACGCGCGGGGAGGGGTATCGCGGCTCTACGACAAGCAGTCGCGGCGGGAGATCGCGGCGGGAAGCTGCAACGAGCTGCGCATGTACCGCGACGTCAACGCCAACTACGACGCCTGGGACATCGGCTCCATGTACGCCGAGCTCCCCGTGGCCCTGGACGAGGAGGCCGAGCTGCGCGTCCTCGAGGCGGGGCCCCTAGCCGCGCGGGTGGCCGTCGGGCGGGATCTGGCGCATTCGAGGCTCGAGCAGATCGTCTCGCTGCGGGCGGGCTCGCGGCGGCTCGACTTCGAGACGAGGATCGACTGGCGCGAGGACCACAAGCTGCTCAAGGTGGCCTTCGAGGCCAACGTCCACGCCGACGAGGCCCTGAGCGAGATCCAGTTCGGCTACGTGGCCCGGCCCAACCACCGCTCCCGGAAGCACGACGCCGACCGCTTCGAGGCCTGCCACCATCGCTGGGTAGCCCTCGTCGAGCCGCGCCGCGGCTTCGCCGTCCTCAACGACTGCAAGTACGGCGCGAGCGCCCAGGGCCGCAGACTCGAGCTGACCCTCCTCAAGTCGGCCTTCGTGCCCGACATGAGGGCCGACCGCGGCCCCCAAGAGTTCACCTACTCGATCTACGCCTGGAACGGGAGCTTCGCCGACTCGGGCCTGGTCCGCCGCGGCTACGAGCTCAACTGCCCGCCGGTCGCCCTGCCCATGCCGGCCGCGGCCGCCGGCCCGCCGGTCTCCGCCTTCTCCATCGACGACCCGGCCGTGATCCTCGAGGCCGCCAAGCTCGCCGAGGACGGCTCGGGCGACCTCGTGCTGCGGCTCTACGAGAGCCTGGGGAGCGCCGCGCGTTGCGCGCTCTCCATCGGGCTGCCAGCCGCCGGGGCCGCGGAGACCGACCTCCTCGAGGCGCCCCGCGGGGCCCTCGAGCTCCGCGAGGGCAGGGTCGAGCTCGACTTCCGGCCCTTCGAGATCAAGACTCTGAGGCTCGGCAGGCCCTAGGCCTCCGCGTAGCTCCGCAGGACGAAGTCCCGCGCGGCGCCCATGTCCTCGGGCCGCAGGTCCTCGATAAGGAGGTCGACCTCGGGCCTGGAGGCGCGGAGGAGTCGGAGGAATCGGGGATAGTCGAGGAGGCCCGTCCCGGGGGGGCAGATCTTGAGCTCGCCGCCCGCGGGGCGGAAGTCCTTGGCGTGGACGACGAGGATGCGGTCGGCGAGGAGCTCGAAGGCCTCGTCGATCATGCGCCCCTGCTCCCGGTAGTTCGATCCGTCGAGGAAATTCACCGGGTCGAAGAGGACCTGGAGGCTCGGCGAGCCGACGGCGTCGATGGCCGCGCGCAGCCGCGCGGGCGTGGAGGCGACGTGGCGCACGACCCCCTCGACGCAGGCGATCGTCCCGCAGCCCTCGGCGGCCTGCGCGATCTCCGCCAGGGCCTCGACGAGGAGGCCGAAGGCCCGGTCGCCCGAGTTGCCCGGGTGCGGCGAGCAGTCCGCGTTGTGCGATCCCGTCTCCGTGGCGACGACGGGGAAGCCCAGGTAGCCGCCCGGCCCCGTGGAGAAGTCCTTGGCCAGGCCGAGGAGCTCCTTGAAGCGCGCGATGCCGGCGGCGCGCTCATCGGGGTCGGGATGGATGGGGTTGATGTAGCAGCCCAGGACCGCTATGGCGGCGCCGGCATCGCGGAAGGCCCCGGCCACCTGCCTCGCGTACCCGGGCGAAAGCTCGGAGGGCGGGGGGACGAGGGCCTTGGAGAGGGCCAGCTGTGCCGATCGGAAGCCCGAGCCCGCGACCCGCCGCGCGAGCTCCTCCGCCGTCGAGAACCTGCCCAGGTCGTGGGCCCTGCAGCCTATGCGCATGGCCCCATCCTGGCCGCGGCCGAGCTCGCCTGTCAAGCCGAACCCGTCGCCGAGCCGCGTAAGCGATCATTGACATGCCTCCCCCCGCCGGCCCACTATGATCCCATCATGCATCAGCCCGCCGCTCCGGCGAAGGCCGCGCCGCGGCGGGGCCTCATCCTCGGCATAGCGCTCCTCCTCGCCTGGGCCGCTTCGGGACCGGCCTTCGCCGAGGCGGGGGGCCTGGTCCGGCTGCGCTTCGCCGCGGAGCGGCGCGACGCCGAGCTCGAGGCCCTCCTCTATCTCGCCGCCGGAGTCGAGCTGGCCGATCTCGGCTACTCGAGCAGCCCCTCCGATAAAGGGGAGGGCGATGCCCTGACCATCGAATACGCCCTGGGGGCCGCCGAGGCCGAGCTCCGCCTGAGCCTCGAGCCCGCCCGCGGCGCCGGGGCGCGGCCCGCCGCCCTCGAGCTGACCCTCCACCTCGACCATCGCCTCGAGGCCGAGCTCGCCGGGGCGATCCGCGAGCTCATGGCGGAGGCGCGGCGGCCCCTGGCGGCCGCCGGAGGCGAGGCCGCCGGGGCGGGGGAGATCGGCGGCCTCTTCTCCTCGGAGCTCGTCGCCCGGGACGACGCGCTCAGGACCAAGAAGGCCAGGAGGCTCGAGAGCTCGGTGTACGGAGGAGGGGTGCTCTTCATCGGCGACTTCTCCGAGTACGCCCGCTACGGGGCCACCGCCTCCCTCGACGCGGCCCTCCTCTTCCTCAAGCGGGACTGGAGCCTCTCCCTGGGCCTCCGCGCCTCGGCGACCCGGGCCTTCAACGCCGAGGACGTCTCGGGCGGGCCCCTGTACCTGAGCAGCCTCGGGCCCAACCTCCGCGTAGGCGCGGGGGCGGCCCAGGCCCAGCGGCTCTCCGCCACCATCTCGGGGGGCGCCGCCGTCCTCACCGTGGAGGGGGAGGGCGGGAGGCTCAGCAAGGCCGTGCCCTACTTCGACGCCGGGGCCCAGGCCGGCCTGCCGATCGGCGGGGACTTCTTCCTCGGAGCCGAGGCCCGCTTCATGGCCGCCTTCGAGGGCGGGATCCTCATCCTGGGAATCGTCCCGACGATCTCCCTGTGCAAGGAATACTGAGATGAGCCCAAGGATCGGCCGCTCCGCCCTTATCGGCGCCCTCGCCCTCGCCCTGGGAGCCTGCGATTCCTTCTCCCTCCTCGAGCAGTTCACGCTGCCGGGCGCGGGGGGCGGGACCGGGACCGAGCCCCTGGTCCTCGGCCTCGACAGCGAGTCGACGACGCGGGGAGGCGGCAGCATCGGCCTTGAGCCGAGCGGAGGGACCAAGCCCTATTCCTTCGAGCTCAGCGGCTACGATCTCTACGCCGGCACCTCCTCCGAGGGCCTCGGCTCGGTCGACGCAGGCAGCTACATCTACAGCTCCGGGCTCGCCATCGGCAGGATCAGGATCAGCCTGAGCGACGCCGAGGGCCTGAGCGCCACGGCCTACGTGGACGTCCTGCCGCCCGCGCCGACCGTCACCGGCGCAACGCGCACCGGGAGCGGCAACACCATCAGCCTCGCTTGGGCCTATGCGGATACCTCGATAATCGACCGCTTCCGCCTGGACTACTCCTTGGACGGCTCGGCCTTCGCCACCTGGGCATACCCCGCGAAGAGCGCTTCCTCGCTCAGCGGCAATGACTTCTCGACGACGGGCACCTATACCATCCGGCTCTACGCGGAATCGGGCTCCTTCGATTCGCCGCCCTACGAGGTGGAGCTCCCCCCTCCCTGACGCGCGCTATCGCCCCCGAGCGAGTTCGCCTAACGCCTCGATGGCCTCGGCGCAGGCCTCGCGCCTGCCGCGCAGGTAGGCCTCCTCGGCGAGGAGGGCCAGGTAGCGGTCGAGGGAGCCCAGGAGCTCGGGGTACTCGGCGCGGATGGCCGGGGCGCGCACGATGGCCCGGAGGAGGGCCCTGGTCTTGAGGTCGGAGAGCTCGAGGGGCCTCCCCGCCGCGGCCGCGCGCTCGCGCTCGAGGAACTCGAGGGCCGCCGCGACAGGATCCCCTTCCGCGATGGCCCTCGCTGGCTCGATCGGCGGAGGCCCCTCCGCGGCGGGCCCGGGGGCCGGGGCCGCGGTCGGGGACGGCGCCTGGCCCGCGGCGGCTTCGGCGGCCAGGCGGAGCCCGGCCAGCTCCCGCTCGAGGGAGGCGGCGCTCGAGCGGCTCGCCGCGAGCTCCCGCTCGAGCGCCTCGATGTCGCGGCGCAGGAGCTCGCTCAGGGCCGAATCCTTCTCGGGAAGGGCGGCTTCCGGGACGCTCGCCCGCTGCCGGGGGCGCGCCGCGGCGAGCTCGGCGGCCGCGGGGCTCGCCGTGGCCGCCTTGATCCTCGTCGAGAGCAGGGCCTCGCGCTCGGCCTCGGCCCGCCGCATCTCCTCCTCGAGCTCGGCGAGGGACTCGGAAGAGGAGCCTGCGTCCTTCAGGCTCAGGTAGCGCGCCCGGAGCTCGGCTATCTCCCGATCCTTGTCGCGCAGCTCCCGGTCGGTCCGCTCCTTGAGCTCCCGCATGAGGCGCCACTCGGTGGTCAGGAAGCCGCTTTCCTTGAGGCTGGCCTCGCGGGAGCGCGCGCCGAAGCGGGGCCCCGAGGCGGCGAGGAGGATGGCGACGCCGAGGAGGATGGCGAGATCGAGGGCCACGAGGGGGAGGTCGATCCGGCTAACCTGTTTCCTTTCCTGTTCCATGGGCTTCCGCTAATTCTCCGTTAAACCTTCAATACGGCGGCTTTCTAGTATACTATATCGGCGCGATGCAGAGTCTACGCGCGAAGACCTACCTGACCGTCCTTCCCATCGTCGCGGCGGCGTTGCTCGTCAGCGGCTACCTGAGCCTCATGGAGTCCAGCCTGGCCCTGACCCGCCTCGCCAACCGCCACCTGGCCTACAAGGCCGAGCAGCTCCGCGACTTCCTCAACAGCGAGTGGGAGGTGGTCGAGTCCCTCGGGCTCGCGGGGAAGGGCGAGTACCGGGCGGCCCAGGAAGAATCCTTCCGCTCCTACGCCTACTCGGTCCTGCGCAGCGATACCGAGCTGGTCTTCGCCCTCGACGGGAAGGGCGCGGCCTTGTTCAGGATCGGGGGCCTCGGCGGGGGCGGCATCGAGGCCGGCCGCGGGGAGGAGCCGCCCCATCGCCTGGGGCCGGGCTGGTTCTCCGAGCGGCTCTTCGGCGAGGAGCGCGTCGGCATCGCCTTCGCCTTCGAGCCCTTCGGCTGGACCGTCGGCCTCTCGGAGCTGCGCTCGGCCTTCTTCTCGGACGTGGACGCCATCCTCAGGGCCAACCTCCTCATCCTCGTCGCGGCCTTGTCCTGCGCGATCCTCCTGTCGGCCCTCTTCCTCCGCCACCTCACCGGCCCCCTCGAGCGGCTGGGCGGGCAGATTGGCCGCATCGCCCGCACCGGCGACCTCTCCCTCCGCGCGCCGCTGGAATACGACGACGAGATCGGCGAGCTCGCGCGGCGCTTCAACGACCTCGTCGGGAAGCTCGAGTCGAGGAGCCTGGAGCTCGCCGAGGCCAACCGGGCCGAGCGCGAGGCCCACGAGACCGCGGTGCAGCGCGAGGCGGAGACCCTCTTCCTCCTCGGCCGCATCTCCGACTACAACGACGAGAAGACCGGCGCCCACCTCGCGCGCATCGGCGCCCTCTCGGCCCTCTTCGCGCGCGTCCTCGGCCTGGGCGAGGCGGCGGAGGAGCTCATCCTCAACAGCTCCCCCCTCCACGACATCGGCAAGATAGCCATCCCCGAGGCGATCCTCCTGAAGCCCGGCAAGCTGAGCCCCGAGGAGTTCGAGGCCATGCAGCGGCATACGCTCTTCGGCTACGAGCTCCTGCGGGATTCCAAGAGCCGCTTCCTCGCCGAGGGGGCCGCCATCGCCCATTCCCACCACGAGCGCTGGGACGGCTCGGGCTATCCCCAGGGCCTGGCCGGGGAGGCCATCCCCCTCTCGGCGCGGATCGTGAGCATCGTGGACGTCTTCGACGCCCTCGTCTCCGAGCGGCCCTACAAGGCCGCGTGGAGCAAGGAGGCGGCCCTCGAGCATATCCTCGAGCAGGGGGGCAGGCACTTCGACCCCCGGCTCGCCGAGCTCTTCGCCGCCCGTTTCGGCGAGTTCGCCGCGGCCTGGGACGAGCTCCGAGGTTCGCCCCGCGCCGCCGAGCGGGATGCACTATACTGAGTGAAGCGGAGGAAGCGCATGGCCGAGGATAGCAAGCTCTTCGTCATCGACACCAACGTCCTCATCCACAACCCCGAGTCCATCATGTCCTTCCGGGACAACGATATCGTCATTCCCCTCGAGGTGCTCGAGGAGCTGGACAAGCTCAAGACCTACCCCGACCAGCGCGGCAAGAGCGCCCGCGACGCCATCCGCTTCCTCGACTCCACCGCCCGCAGGGGCAGCCTCAACGAGGGGGTCAGGCTCGAGAACGGCTCGACCCTCCGCGTCTCCTTCCGCCGCCCCGCCCAGCCGCCCGAGGGCCTCGACCCCGAGAAGGTCGACAACCGGATCATCATGTGCGCCTACGCCCTCCAGCAGGAGGGGCGCAAGGTCTTCTTCGTCTCGAAGGACATCAACGCCCGGGTCAAGGCCACGGCCATCGGCCTCAAGGCGGTGGACTACGAGAAGCAGAAGGTCGACATCGCGACCCTCTACCAGGGCCTGCGCGAGATCGACGCCTCGGGCGAGAGCCTCGCCCGCCTCGCGGGGACGGGGGAGCTGCCCTGGAAGGAGCGCCTCTTCCCGAACGAGTTCGCCCTCCTCCGCGACCGGGCCTCGGGCTCCCAGGCCCTCGCCCGCTCCGACCCGGCGGGGGGGCGCCTGGTCGCCCTCGGCCCCTGGGAGGGAGCGGCCTCGGGCATCTCGCCCCTGAACGAGCGGCAGCGCGTCGCCCTCGAGCTCCTCCTCGACGACGAGGTGCGGCTCGTCACCCTCGTGGGCAAGGCGGGCACGGGCAAGACCCTCCTCGCCATCGCGGCGGGCCTCAAGAGCACGGTCGAGGACAAGCGCTACGCGCGCATGCTGGTGACCCGGCCCGTCGTGCCCGTGGGCAAGGACATCGGCTACCTCCCCGGCGAGAAGTCGGCCAAGATGGCCGCCTGGATGCAGCCGGTCTTCGACAACCTCGAGCAGATACTCGGCTCCTACCACCGGCCCAACGTCAAGAGCGTGGAGCAGCTGGTCAAGGACCGGGTCCTCGAGATCGAGGCCCTCTCCTTCATCCGCGGCCGAAGCCTGCCCAGCCAGTACATGATCGTGGACGAGGCCCAGAACCTCACCCCCCACGAGATCAAGACCCTCGTGTCGCGGGCGGGCCAGGGCACCAAGGTCGTCCTCACCGGCGATCCCTACCAGATCGACAACATGTACCTCGACGCGAACTCGAACGGCCTGTCCTACCTCGTCGAGGCCTTCAAGGGCCAGGGCCTCTACGGCCACGTGACCCTGCAGAGGACCGAGCGCTCCGAGCTGGCCGAGCTGGCCGCGAGCCTGTTGTAGGAGGTAGCGCGTGAACGTCAAATTCTGCCCCGCCTGCCGCAGCCTCATCCTCTCGGACTTCCGCTTCTGCCCCTACTGCGGGGCCCAGGCCTCCCGCGGCCCCGGCCTCGCCGAGTCCCTCGAGGGCCCCTTCTCCCGCATCGAGGCCGCGGCCTCGGCTCGGGAGGGCGCGAGCGGGGAGGGCCCGGCCGCGGCCCCCCGAGCCAGCCGCGAGGAGGGCCGCTTCGCCGAGCTCGAGGACGAGCTTCGGCGCCTCGAGTCCGACATGGACCTCCTCCTCGGCGAGCTCGAGCGGACGGGGGGGCGCAGGGGCTAGGGCCCCTCCGTCCTTGCCCGGGGCGCGGCGCCGGGTGTACTATCTCCCGCAAAGGGAGGAAGCATGTACGGTGCTCTCAAGGGCGAGCTCGAGGCCAAGCTCGGGCAGATAAGGGCCGAAGGCCTGTATAAAAGCGAGCGCGTCATCGCGACGAGCCAGGGCGCCCTCATCAGGGCCTCCGCCGGGGGCGCGGCCGAGGGGGCCGAGGTCCTCAACTTCTGCGCGAACAACTACCTCGGCCTGGCGAACGACGCGCGGATCCGGAAGGCCGCGCAGAAGGCCATGGACCAGTGGGGCTACGGCATGGCGAGCGTCCGCTTCATCTGCGGCACCCAGAGCCCGCACAAGAAGCTCGAGAAGGCCCTCTCCGACTTCCTCGGCGCCGAGGACACGATCCTCTTCTCCTCCTGCTTCGACGCCAACGGCGGGGTCTTCGAGCCGCTGCTCGACGAGGACTGCGCCATCATCACCGACAGCCTGAACCACGCCTCGATCATCGACGGCATCCGCCTGTGCAAGGCCCAGAGGTGGATCTACAAGCACGGCGACATGCGCGACGTCGAGGAGGCCGACCCCGACACGGGCAAGGGCGCCAAGGGCCTCGAGCGCTGCCTCAAGGAGTCGGCGAAGTGCCGCCTGCGCATGATCGCCACCGACGGGGTCTTCTCGATGGACGGGGACATCGTCAAGCTCAAGGAGATCTGCGACCTCGCGGACGAGTACGGGGCCCTGGTCATGGTGGACGACTCCCACGCGACGGGCTTCCTGGGCCGGACCGGCCGCGGCAGCCCCGAGCACTGCGGGGTCGCCGGCCGCGTCGACATCATCACGACGACCTTCGGCAAGGCCCTGGGCGGGGCCTCGGGGGGCTGCGTCTCGGGCCGCAGGGAGATCGTCGAGTACCTCCGCCAGAAGGCCCGGCCCTACCTCTTCTCGAACACGGTGGCGCCCTCCATCGTGGGCGGGACCCTCGAGTGCCTCGCCATGCTCAGCGAGTCGACCGCCCTCCGCGACAAGCTCGAGGAGAACACCAAGCGCTTCCGCGAGGGCATGACCCGCGCGGGCTTCGATATCCGCCCCGGCGTGCACCCGATCTGCCCGGTCATGCTCTACGACGAGAAGGTCGCGATGCGGATGGCCGACGAGCTCCTGGCCGAGGGGATCTACGTGATCGGCTTCACCTTCCCCGTCGTGCCCCGGGGCAAGGCCCGGATCCGCGTGCAGATCTCCGCGGGCCACTCGACCGAGCAGGTCGACAAGGCGATAGCGGCCTTCACGAAGGTCGGCAAGAAGCTCGGGGTGATCAAGTAGCCGATGGCCCCCCGCGGCGAGTAGTAGGGATACCTAGCGTACTCGCCGAGGGCGGGGCCCCGCTCGCGCTTCGCGATTCCGCGCTAGATCGCGCGGAGTCGCGCCGCGCGGCGCCCCGCCTCGGTAGCTCGCGGGGCATGCCGCAACTCTCTCATCCCCGAGGTCCGTTCCGAGGCGCGGCCGCTCCCGCGCCGCCGCTCGCGCTTCGCGATTCCGCGTTAGGTCGCGCGGAGCCGCGCCGCGCGGCGCCCCGCCTCGGCGTCCTCTACCGAGCCAGGCTCATCCGCGCGAGCTCGGCGTCGAAGCGCTCGACTGAGGCCATGAGGTCGGGCACGTTCTTGTGCTCGAGGCTCAGGGGGAAGGACCAGCCGCCCGCGAGGTAGGCGGCGATCAGCTTGTCGAGGCGGAGGACTCCCGCGCCGAGGGGGCGGTGCTCGTCGGCCCGGCCCGAGTTGTCGTGGAGGTGGGCGAGGAGGACGAGCTCGGGCCCCAGCTCCTCGACGAGGTAGGAGGGATCGGCGGAGAAGTAGGTCCCGTGGCCGAGGTCGAGGGTGAAGCCGATCCTGCCCCCGAGCTTCTCCCTGATCTCGCGCATATGGCAGGGAGCCACCGCGTGCTTGAGGGCCGAGCGGGTGTAGCCGTTGCCGTTCTCGAGGCAGAGGGCGATGCCCAGGGACTCGGCGAGCTCGAGGGCCCGGCCGAGGGAGGAGAGGCAGCGGCGCTTCGACTCGGCGAAGGCCGCGGGGCTGTAGTCCTTGGCCGGCAGGGAGCCGGAGTGGATCGTGGCTCGCCGGGCGCCGATGGCGGCGGCGAAGCGCAGGCCCTCGAGCTGGAGCCGCAGCGATTCCTCCAGCATCCCGTCGTCGAGGTCGGCGATGTTCAGCTCGTCGAAGGGGAGATGGACCGAGGCCGAGATGCCGCGGCGGGCCAGGGCCGCCGCCACCCGGCCCGGGTCGAGGGAGCCCGCGGCCTCGCGGGCCGGGGGCTCGTACTTGAACTCGATCCACGAGAGGTCGCGCGAGGCGGCCAGCTCGACGAAGCTCTCGTAGCCTTCGGCGTACTCGGAGAAGCAGACCGCCCCGAGGGGCAGGGGCCTAGGCATCAGGATCCTCCTTGTTCGAAGCGATCGAGGGCGGGCGCGAGCTCGTCGAGCCGGTCTATGACGAGGTCGGGCGCGGGGTTCCCGGGCTCGGGCCGGGCCGGGAAATCGTGGCGGATCCTGACCGCGAGGGCGAAGCCGGCCCGCCGCGCCCCGGCCACGTCGCGCGAGACCCGGTCGCCCACGTAGCCGCAGTCCCCGGCCGCCGCCCCGAGGCGGGCGGCGCACTCGAGGAAGATGGAGGGGTGGGGCTTGCGGCGGCCGTACTCCGAGGAGGTCAGGACCGCGTCGAAGAGGCCCGCGATGCCGTAGCGCTCGAGGTCGGCGGGGACCTGGCCCCGCGAGAGGACGTTGCTCACGATCCCGAGCTTCAGGCCCCGGGCCCTGAGCGCGGCGAGGGCCGCCGGGGCCTCGGGCCGGAGGGAGCGGGGGTGGAAGCGGGTGTCCACGATGAGGGCGAGACTCTCGCCGAGCTCCGGCGTCAGGCCGGGCAGGGGGCCCGAGCCGCGCAGGTAGTAGTCCCGCCAGACGGTCTCGGGCTCGAGCTCGAGGAGCTCGGCCTCGCGGAAGGCGCGGTAGCGCTCCTCCCCGGCGGCGACCAGGGCGAGGAGCTCCTCGTCCCCGGGCAGGCGCCCCAGGCCCGCGCGGGCCAGGAGGGAGCGCAGCTCGGGCAGGGAGGCGAGGGCCGAGGCGCTATCGAAGCGGTAGTCGTCGAGGGTACCGCCCATATCGAAGAGCAGGGCTTGGAGTCTCATAGCTCGGGTCTCTGCCGAGACTATACTGGGTCGGGCAGGAAATGTAAATATATTTTCAGAACAAACGCAATCGAAAATAATATACCAATCAGGGCTGGGCTTCGATCCCCGCCAGCTCCTCATCGTAGTAGCGGCGCCTGAGCTCGCTGATCTCCTGGAGGGCCTCGATCGCCCCCTCGCCGAGCCGCTCCGCCACCCCGACGATGAGGGCGTTGGTGATGGCCATGGGGACGAGGGGGGACTGGAAGGTGCCGAAGGGGCCCCGCTCGGCGACCAGGGCCAGGTCCGTGTCCTTCATCATGGGGGGGATCCTCGTGTTGGTCACCAGGAGGCTCGGCGCGCCGCGGGCCTTCAGGTGCGAGAGGAGAACGGCGAGGTCCCGGCTCGGCTTGGTGAAGGCGTAGAGGACCACGAAATCCTCCTTCCCGATCCTGAGCAGGCGCTCGCAGAGCTCCTTGCCCGTCTCCGTGATCTTCGCGGTCGCGATGCGGAAGCGGTTCATGCGGTAGCAGAAGTAGTGGGCGAGGGACTCGTTCGAGCCCGTGCCGTAGGCGTAGACCGTCCGGGCGCCGACGATGCGCTCGACGCTCCGGTCGAAGGTCGCCTTGTCCACCGCTTTCGCGGAGAGCCGGAGGTAGCCGATCTCCTGCTCGACCATGTCGGCGTAGAGGGACTCGGAGAGCTTGTACTCGCCCATGGCGCTGCGGATCTTGCTCTCCGGGACGAGCTGCTCTTTGTAGTAGCGGATCAGCTCCCGCTTGAGCTCGGGGTAGCCCGAGAAGCCGAAGTACTGGGCGAAGCGGAAAATGCCCGCCTCGCTCGTGCCCAGGGCGGCGGCGAACTCGGAGATCGAGAAGAAGATCACGTCCTGGAAGCGGGTGACGATGAAGTCGGCTATCTTCTTATGGGACTTGGGCAGGGACTCGTACTCGGCCCTGATCCGCTCCAGGATGCTCCCCGTTTCTGCCATGGCGGCTCACCTCTTCCCTGTAATGAAACAATATTTTCAGCTCGAGGGCAAGCCTGAAATTTTGATTGACAGATTGCGGAACTGGCCTATACTCAAAAAAAGTTTCCTGAAACCGTTTTTTGAAAATCGGTTTCCAAAAGGAGTGCGCTATGGCCCGTTCAGCCCTCTTCGTGCTCATCCTCCTGACCGCCTTCTCCCCCCTCCTCGCCCAGGCCAAGCCCGGCTACATGGAGGAGGAGCTTAACCTCGATGCCCTGGTCAAGGCCGCCAAGGCCGAGGGCGAGCTCGTGGTCTACTGGACCTCGAGCCGTATCACCGTGGCCGCGAAGAACTTCGAGGCGAAGTACGGCATCAAGGTGAAGGGCACCAAGATGGCCGATCCCGAGCAGGCCGAGCGCGTCATCCGCGAGGTCGACTCGGGCAAGGTACAGGTCGACGCCATCGGCTTCGAGGACGGCCCCTTCCTCGAGGCGAAGCTCCTTCCCGACGGCTACGTGACGAGCTGGTTCCCCAAGGACCTCGCCTCGAAGATCGCCAAGGACGACCAGTATCCCCTCGTCTACCAGTGGCAGCCGCGGGTTTTCGCCTACAACGCCGAGGCCTACCCGAAGGGCAACCCCATCACGAACCTCTGGCAGCTCACCGAGCCGAAGTGGAAGGGCAAGGTCATCGTCCGCGACCCGGCCCTGACCCCCGCCAACCTCGCCTTCTTCGCCACCATCGTCGGCCAGCCCGAGGCGATGGCCGCGGCCTACAAGGAGCTCTACGGGAAGGCCCTCGCCGTCAAGGAGAGGAACGCCGGCTGGGAGTTCCTGCGCCGCCTCTTCGAGAACGGCCTATTAACCATGAACTCCGACGGCGATATCGGCGACGCGGTGGGCGCCGCCGGCCAGAAGGACCCGCCGGTCGGCATGATCACCATGACCAAGATGCGGGACAACGTCGACAAGAACCTCAAGCTCGCCACCTGCCAGGGCCTCAAGCCCTTCATGGGCTACGCCCTGCCGACCTACGCCCTCCTGGTCAAGAACGCGCCCCACCCGAACGCCGCCAAGCTCTTCCTCCGCTACGTCTGCACTCCCGAGGGCATCGCCCCCTGGACCGTGGACAATATGGGCGGCTACTCCTCGAACGTCGAGGCCTTCGTGAATCCCGCGAACGAGGGCTCCTGGCAGGTCTGGCTGCCCAAGCTCCTCAGGCTCGACAACAAGGGCGCGATGAAGCTCAGGCAGGACATCCTCGACTTCTGGCTCCTCTACGGGAAAGCCAACTAGGGAAAGCATGGCCGAATCCACGGCATTCCGGCTGCGCCGGGCGGGCAACCGCGCCCGCTCGGCGCTCCGCGATCCCACGAGGATGCTCGCCTTCCTCCTGGTCCTGACCCTCTCCTACCTGGTGCTCGCCCCCCTGGCCTCCATGCTCGCGGGCACCTTCCGCGTGGGCGTCCGCGACAGCGCGGTCTCGGGCCTGGCCACGGGGAGCTTCACGCTCCGCTTCTACCAGCGGGTCTTCGCCCTCCCCATCTCGAAGGTCCTCTTCTGGCGGCCCCTCGGCCGCACCCTCTACGTGGCCCTCATGGTCAGCCTCGCCGCGATCCCCGCGGGCGCGGCCGCGGCCTATCTCATCAAGAAGACCGACCTGCCCGGGAAGCGCTGGTTCTCGAAGCTCATGATGCTCCCCTACATCATGCCCTCCTGGACCTTCGCGACGGTCTGGATCACCCTCTTCAAGAACCGCCGCATGGGGGGCACCGCGGGCCTCTTCGAGAGCCTGGGCCTCTCGCCCCCCGACTGGCTGGCCTACGGCGCCCTGCCCATCATCGCCTGCGAGGCCCTCCACGTCTTCCCCTTCGCCTACACCCTCTTCTCGAACTCCCTGGGCTCGATGGACGCCCAGCTCGAGGAGTCGGCCCGGGTCGTGGGCGCGCGCCGCGGCACGGTGGCCAGGCGCATCGTCGCGCCCCTCCTCCTCCCCGCCCTCATGTCCTCCTTCCTCCTGATCTTCACGCGGGTCCTGGGCTCCTTCGGCACGCCCTACATCCTCGGCTCGCCGGTCAAGTACAGCCTCCTGCCCACGGCCCTCTACAGCGCCTTCAAGTCCGGCTCGCCCGGCGTCTCCTCGGTCATCGCCCTGGCGATGATCCTCATCGGGGTGAGCCTCATCGCGGTGGACGGCTTCTTCCTCCGCGAGGCCAAGCGCTTCGTGACGATCGGGGTCAAGGGCTCGATCAGCCGGGTCTCCGCCCTCGGCCGCGGCAAGGCCCCGGCCCTCGCCTTCATGTCGGCCCTCGTCGGCGTCTCGGTCCTCGCCCCCCTGGCGACCCTGGTCCTCTCGAGCCTCACCCGGCGCCCGGGCGACTTCGGGCCGGAGAGCCTGACGGCGGCCTACTGGATCGGCGGCTCGATCCCCGCGATGCCCGGCCTCAGCGGGGTCCTCCGGAGCCCCGAGGTCTGGCGGGCGGCCTGGAACAGCCTGCGCACCTCGGCGGCCGCGGCCCTGATCGCCGGCTTCGCGGGGATCTTCGTGGGCTACGTCGCGACGCGCTCGCCGCGCTCGCTCTCGACGCGGTACCTGAAGCAGCTGTCCTTCGTGCCCTACCTCGTGCCGAGCATCGCCTTCGCCGCCGCCTTCATAGGCCTGTTCGCGGTGCGGCGCGGCCCGATCCCCAGCCTCTACGGCACGATGGGCCTCGTGGTCCTCGTCATGAGCGTGAAGTACCTGCCCTACTCGGCCCGGGCCGGCATCGCCTCGATGATGCAGCTGGGCAACGACCCCGAGGACGCCGCGCGGATCTGCGGGGCCCCCTGGCGCCGGCGCATGTCGAGGATCGTCCTGCCCCTGCAGAAGGCCGGCCTGGTCAGCGGCGTCGTCCTGCCCTTCATCACGGGCATGAAGGAGCAGAGCCTGGTCATCATGCTCGCGAGCCCGGGCACCGAGCTCCTGACCACCCAGGTGCTCCGCTACATGGACTACGGCTACAGCCAGCTGGCCAACGCCGTGGTGCTCGAGATAGTCCTCATCATCGTCGCGCTGGACCTCGGCGTGCGAAAGCTGTCGGGCGCCGACTCCCCGGCCGCCCTCGGGAAGGGATAGGACCGAACATGGCAAGGATCGAGCTCATCGGCGTCGAGAAGACCTACCCCGGCTCCCGCCTCAAGGCGGTCGAGGGCCTCGACCTCGTCATACCCGAGGGCAGCTTCGTCAGCCTCCTCGGGCCCTCGGGCTGCGGCAAGACCACGACGCTGCGCATGATCGCCGGCCTCGAGTCGCCGAGCGCGGGGGTCATCCGCGTCGGCGAGCGCGTCCTCTTCGACGCGGCCCGGGGCGTCGACGTGCCGACCGAGGAGCGGGGCATGGGGCTCGTGTTCCAGAGCTACGCCCTCTGGCCCCACATGACGGTAGCGGACAACGTGTCCTTCGGCCTGGAGATGCGGAAGGTCCCGCGGCCCGAGCGCAAGCGGCGGCTCGAGCGCGTCTTCGAGCTCCTGCGCCTGGGCGGCTTCGAGGGGCGCTACCCCATGCAGCTCTCCGGCGGCCAGCAGCAGCGGGTCGCCCTGGCGCGCATGCTCGTCCTCGACCCGGAGGTCCTCCTCCTCGACGAGCCCTTGTCCAACCTCGACGCCAAGCTCCGCCTGGAGATGCGCGCCGAGCTCAAGCGGATCCACGCCGAGCTCAAGAACACCATCGTCTTCGTCACCCACGACCAGCTCGAAGGCATGACCCTCTCCACCGAGATAGCCGTCATGAACCGGGCCGTGCTCCAGCAGTTCGACAAGCCGATGGAGGTCTACCGCCGGCCGCGCAACCTCTTCGTGGCCGAGTTCGTCGGCAGCCCCCCGATCAACAGGATCGCGGTGGGGGAGGCCTCCTGCGCCGAGGCCTGCGGCCGCCTCCTCGAGCTCTTCCCCGGCCTCGAGGGAAGGGCGAGGACCATCGGCGTGCGGCCCGAGTCCATCTCCCTTTCCCCGAGGGGGGGGGCCGGGCGGGCCTTCCGGGGCAGGGCCCGGGTCGAGGCCGTCCTGCCCACCGGCTCGGAGTGGATCCTCAGCCTCGAGCTCTGCGGGACCCCCTTCTTCGCCATCTCGACCGAGGAGTTCGCGGGAGCCCCGGGCGACGAGATCGAGGTCGAGATCGAGGCGGCGCGCCTCCTCCTCTTCGACGCCGAGGGCGAGCGGATCGAGGCCTAGCGGCGGGCGCTTTACGACCGGGGCCCCTTCTTGCTATATTGGTGCTTGAAATAGCGAGGGAGCCCCGCGGCGAAAAGGCCGCCGGCCGGCTCCGTTCGGAATACCGAGGTGCCAGTCCGATGCCCACGTACGAGTACGAGTGCAATTCCTGCGGGAAGAGCTTCGAGGCCTTCCAGAGCATGTCCGACGAGCCCATAAGCTCCTGCCCCGCCTGCGGCAAGAAGGTCAGGCGGGTCATCAACGGGGGCACGGGGATCATCTTCAAGGGCTCCGGCTTCTACGTGAACGACAGCCGCAAGCCCTCCGGCTCCTGCGATTCCTGCGGGAGCTCGCCCTCCTGCCCCAGCGCGAAGAAAGAGACCGCCTAGGGCCCGCGCCCGGGGGGGCCGTGAAGAAGCCGAAGTACTACTGCGAGCGCTGCGGGGCCGAGGTCCGGAAGGACGCCCGCGTCTGCCCCCGCTGCGGACGCTTCTTCTCCTCGGTCAAGTGCCCCCGTTGCGGCTACGTCGGCGCTTCCGACGACTTCGCCGCCGGCTGCCCGGTCTGCGGCTACGCCGACGTGGCCAACGCCGCCCCCGATCCCCTGAAGAGCCTGCCCCCGGCCGCCCCGCCCCCGCCCTGGTGGGCCTATCCCCTCGCCACGGCCGCCGTCCTCGCCCTGGTCCTCCTCCTCGTCCGGAGCCTCCGCTAGCCCTTGCCCCGGCCGCCTTCCCCGCGTAGACTTCCAGCCATGCGCATAGGATCACTCATGCCCGCCGGCTCCGCGCTCTGGGCCGAGCGGCTCGCCGCCCTCCCTTCCCGCTTCCCCGGGCAGCAGTTCGTCGCCGACCCCGCCGCCGTCCTCGCCGATCCCGGGAGCTTCGACGCCCTCCTCGCCTCCAAGGTCGACCCGGCCTTCCTCGAGGGGGCGAGCTCCCTCAAGGC